>Ga0114919_10005505_pt1 | contig 10109 bp, 18 predicted proteins | sample BlataG_FD_88682 | JGI IMG/M metagenome (GOLD analysis project Ga0114919, IMG submission 88682) | Deep subsurface microbial communities from Black Sea to uncover new lineages of life (NeLLi) - Black_00105 metaG | ecosystem: Environmental > Aquatic > Marine > Oceanic > Sediment | place: Atlantic... | reverse complement strand
TTATGATAAGATACAAGAATTCAACTTAAAAAAAGAACAAGCTAGACAGGAACTTTTAGATAAATATAATTCTGGTGAGAAGTTAAGCTATTGGGAAAAAGAAAAGATTAAAAGATACTTACCTAAACCAGATCAACAAGGTGAAGGTTTTTCATTAACTCAAAAGTATTATGAAACTTTTGCAGGCGCTGAATTCTATGAGAAAGGTGAACGAGAAAAGATAGTCCAACAATCTCTTAAAGAATTTAATGAAGCTAAGGATTACGAACAGCAACAGAAAGCTATCCAGAACTTACGAAACAAGGGTATTAATGTTATTTTAAAAACAGATCCAATATCAAATAAACAGAGTTATGAAATTCAGGGTGATATAACCCAACAACTAGCCCCAACTTCTAAATGGCAAAATATTCTAATCGGAACTTCAGATATTTTTATGAAAGGTGCTGTATTTTCTCCTTTTATGAGTTCTGGAATGGCGAGTAAACAGGAAGCTGTTGTTAAAACTAAACTAACAGAGAGAGAGAAATTAGAACTTTATAAAAAAGCATTTGGAAAAGTTAAAACCAATCCAGAAGAAGCAAAAGAATTTTTAAGAAAAGCATATCAAACAAAAGATAAAAATATAATTAAGGGTGCTGAAAAGTTTATTAAAGATGCTTTTAGAGATAGTAAGGCACAAAAGGATTATGCAAAGAACTTAATAAGAGATGTGCAACAACAGGAATTATTAACTGAAAGTATTGTTGGGTTACCTTTGATAAAAACAAAAATAACACCACCTAAACCAACAACTAGTGATTTAGTTTCACAAGAATCATTATTTATCAGAAATAAACCAGTTCAGTTAGAAAGAATATCTGAAGTTCAAACCAGTGTTTATGCAGGGAAGATGTCGCATGAAAGATATAGTCCAACTGAAAACTTGTTTATTAAATCTAAAACCAAAATTGATACAACTAAATTAGGTGAAGAAAATATATTTGAAGGAACTCAACCAAGTGGCAAGATAGCAGGAGGTTTGGGAGAAAGTGGTTTTCAGGATTTAGGAACTATGAGTAATCGGTTAGATAGTCAATCATTAGATGCACAAACTAAAACAGATACATTAACTAAATCTCAATTAAATATATTCTCTAAAACCAAAACAGATGCCAAAACAGATGTTTTAAGCAAGAGTGGATTATTAACTAAAACCAGAACAGATACATTATCTAAAACTGGACAGCAAGAATTAACTAAACAAGCTGAAGAACAATTAACTAAACAACAAAGTCAGCAGTTGTTAGGATTAAAGGAAGCAAGTAAAACATTAGAGAAATATAAACAGGATTATCTTTTTAGGTTTAGACAAGGAAGCAGACCAACACGACCTAAACAGAGAATACCCAAACAAATAATAACAGGTTTTCCTTTTGGTTTTGGATTACCAAGTAAGACAGCAACTACAACTGGAACTAAAAAGAGTGGTGGTGATTTGTTTAAAGTGTTTGGGCGAAGATTTGGTTCAGATTGGTTATTGAAAGTAACTAAAACACAGAAACAAGCTGAACAATCCTTAAAGGGTTTTCTTACAGGAACTTTGGGAAGATCAGGTTATATTCAAAAGTCAGGAAAAAAGTTAGGTTTTGAAGAATTGAGTTTTGGTGGTATGTTCAGACCAGCAAAGAGAGATAGGAAAAGAGTTGTCCAGAAAGCTAGATATTCATTAAGTTCTCCTTTTGAAAAATCAGAGATACAATATTTTAAAAAGAAATCCAAGAAACAAAATATCTTAAATTGGATATAATCATAAAATCCTTTTTACCATTTCTTTTGGTATGGGGCAGAGCTATGAAATCCATAATCCTTTCTTTCTCTGCCCCTCCTTCTCTATCAATTCTAAGGCTGTTTTAAGGCTGTGGTGTGTGTTCTAAATAACAAAAACTTAAAAGTAATGGTTTACTATTAGGTGTTATGAAAAGAGTGTTATTTGACTATATTAAAAATCCGATTATCTGGTGGTTTGTATTGATATTTCTGTTTATTGTAGTTTGTGTAGTGCTGTCACTACTTTTTCCAAATGAATTTTATAGTTATGGTTTTGATAGGTGGGTTGAGTGAAACACAACAATCTTTAAATAGGATGTTTTCTTCTTTTTATAACTCATACATTGTGAGTTTGTGGTATGGTAAGGATTGAAATGAATTGATTGTAAGGAGGATAAAGAATAGAATGGAAAAGCAAAAGAATGGACTTGTAGTTTTCTATGAGAAAAATGTAGTTGTAAAGTTCTTAAACCCAGAGTTCTCTGGAGATTTTAGAGATGGCTCTGAGATTATAACAACAACTGGAACTTTAACAGACTTTAATGATGGTGATGAAGATAATGAAGGATTTATTGTTATTACTAATCCAACAGACTATGATAGAATACCATTGAAGAATGTTAGAAAAATCTTTCTTAAAGAAGATGGCAAATAAGATTAAGATGTTTGTTAAGGTTAGGGGAGAAGATAGATACATCAGAAACCCAAAAGTAAAGGACATGGTAGAAGTTGTTTATATTGATATAGAAGGATACAAGAAAACAACCGACCCCTCTTTCAAACCAATTAAGTAGTTGATAGTTTTATTTGATTTTTTTTATTTTTTTATTTTTTTATTAAAAAGAGGGTTAGTGTGAATATCATAAACCCTAGAAGAGTTATTTAATTCTATGTGTAAATGATTAACTTTAATCTGTTCTCTCCTTCCCCATAGATTAAAAGTGAACAAAACAAGAATATTTAAAAACCCTTAATAATTAAGATTTCTATGAATGTTAAAATACAAATACACGACAACCATTTAATAGAAGGGAAATTAAAATATCTTGATAAATGGAAAATTCCCGAAACTACAAAGAAAGAAATAAATGAGTTTGTGGATAAAGCAAAGTTGGGGCAAGTGCATGAAGGGAAGCAGTTAAAAGAAGCTACAATAAGCAAGTATCTTTCAACACTAAAACACACCCTTGAAATAATAAATAAACCAACTTCCAAGATAACAAAAGAAGATATTGAAAGGTTAGATAAGAAATTGATTAAGGAAAATTTAAAGAGTATTGCAAATTATAGAATAGATTTAAAGTGTTTTCTTAAATGGAAATTAGGGGCAGTTAAGGAGAATAAGATTGCTGGTTGGTTAGATACTAAACGAGCAAAGAAAACACCTGACTATTTATCCGAAAGAGAAATAAACCAATTATTTAAATATTGTAAAAATCCTTCTGAAAAATATTTAATTTCTGTTTTGTTTGATACAGGGGCAAGAGCAGAAGAATTTTTAAATATTAGATATGAAGATATACAACTTCCTGAAGATAATGAAAACTATGTTAAGATAACTCTTAAAGAAGAATACAGCAAGACAGCTGGAAGGGTTATAAGTTTGTATTGGAAAAATAGTTTGAGTTCTGTTAGGGATTTTTTAGAAGAAAGAAAGAAGGATGGTATTAAAACAGACGAACAGATTTTTAAACAAAGTTATGATTCAATAAGATTTTTATTATTGAGATTAGGAAAAAAGGTTTTAAATAAAAAGATATATCCCCATTTATTTAGGCATAGTTCTGCAACCCATTACGCGAGTAAATTAAATAGACAGCAACTTTGTTATAGGTATGGTTGGAAGTTTAGTTCTGAAATGCCAGATGTTTATATCTCAAGAGCTGGAATGAATAGCAAAGAATTAGATGAGAAATTCCAATCAACAGATTTAGAAGAAGTTAATAGGAAGCTAGATCAAAAAGATTTTGAGATTGAACAACTCAAACAATCTCGTAAGGAATGGGCTGAAACTTCTGTTAAATTAATGAATGAAATTACAGGTATAAAAAAGAGGTTGGATAATAAAAATGAATGAACTAATACAACTATCTCACTTTTTATTCTGGACTTTTGTATTTGGTATGATATTTTTAAAGATTAGAAAACACAATGAAACACTCCATACCTCAGATACTCAAACTCTAAAATAATCCAACAGCGAGGCTGTCAGGCTGTTTTATTACACAGGGATTTTTGAAATAGTTCCCCGCGGGGAACTATTTGCATATTTATTCTTATTATCAAATTTGATAATGAAAAACCTATATACTAAAGAATAGAAATGTTTATAAATAAACTATTACTAATTATATTATGAAAACTAATATAAAGAATAAAGTAGAAGAAGAAATAAAAAATTATAGTAAAGAGAAAAAACAAGTTGTTAGTTTTACTCTTTCAAAAGGATTAATAGAAAGGATTGAATCCGAATCAAAAAGATTAGAAGCAAGTAAATCTTTTTTAGTAGAAATGATATTAAGTAATTATATGGAGTTGCCTATTTTAAAAGACACAAAAGAGGAGGATAACAAATCATAATCGATACTTAAAAACTAAGATTATTTGATAAATTAAAACAGGATAATTCACCTTTTAGGAGGGGAGAACTATCCTGTAAGCTTTTAAACTCAAATGAAACACGAACAAGAACTTAATAAAACTTTTGGAAATTCTAATGATGTTCATACTTCTAAGAATAAAACTTTTTTTTTGATTAAGGGGGTTGATGATAGTTGTAAGAATCCAATAGAGATTATATTTGATACCCTTATATATGAGCGAGGCGAGAAACCTTATGATTGGTATAAGACTTTAATGTATGATAAAGGTTTTGCTTCTAAGGTTAGGAGAGGTTTGTTAATTCCAAAGTTAGAAGATAGAATTAAGATTGCCAAATATTTTAAAACAGATTCTACTGCAATTTGGAGAATTAAAGATTTGGATTATATCAAGTTAGTTCTTAAAAAACAAAAGAGGAGTGAAGGATTTAATTGTCCTCACCCTAATAATCAAAATAAATCAGGTGATGATGATGATGGAAAGATTTAAAGTTTTGGAGAATGATGTATTTGTTTTGAATTACGAGAAATTTAGAGAACCTTTTTTAAAGTGGGCTAAGAATAGATTAGAGTATGTTCGGGGATTAAAAAAAGTTTCTGATTATTTGAGAGATTCAGATAATCCAAAACTCTTAAAATTCTTTTCACAGACATTTAAAACATTTGTTTTTATTGAAGATTTAGAATATGAAGATACACCAAAACCAGTTAAAATAATAAAACCTAGTGAAAAAAAATTAAGTAGAAAAGAAGCAGAAGAGAAAGCAAAAAAAGAGGAGATGGTGAAGACAAAATTATTAGAGAGGGTTGAAAGTATAGAAAGGGGTGAATTAAAACCAAGAAATTATCCTTCTGGCAATGCTTTGGAGATGGGAGAAAATAATATCCAAGATTCAGAGATACAATTATCTCCAATCTATTTTGATAAATCTGGAATATGGTGGTTGTTTGATATTGAGGAGAAATTTTGGGAAATGTGTGATGATGTAGATATTTTGAATCATGTTGAATCTGTAACAGGTGAAGATATTATTTCGTCAAAGAATAGAACTTTAATCTTAAACACACTGAAACAACAAGGAAGAAAAAACAAACCGTTAGATTTACCAAAATCATGGATACAATTTAAAAAGATTATAGTAGATATTAAATCTGGAAAAGAATTTGAAGCAGATTCTAAATATTTTGTTACTAATCCAATTCCCTATAAATTAGGTGAATCTGAAGAAACTCCAACCATTGATAAACTCTTATCTCAATGGGTTGTAAAGGAAGGAGTACAAGACGAAAGTTATAAAGATACATTATATGAAATAATTGCTTATTGTATTTGCCAAGACCAATTTTTACAGAGAATTATTGCACTTACTGGTTCAGGATCCAATGGAAAAGGAACTTTTTTAAATTTGATAAAAAAGTTTATTGGGATTGAAAATTGTTGTTCTAGCAATCTTAAAACTATTTCAACTAGAAACTTTGAAGCTTCTGCATTGTATAAAAAACTAGTGTGTTTTTTTGGTGAAGTTGATTCAAGTGATTTAGCTAATGCAAATCTAATTAAGTCTTTAACTGGTGAAGATCTGATTAGATATGAATTTAAAAGTAAAACTCCATTTTCTGAAGAATCAAAAACTACTCCAATTATAGCAACAAATTCTTTACCAATTACTCCAGATCAATCAATTGGTTTTTATAGAAGATGGTTGATTGTTGATTTTCCAAACCAGTTTCCAATAGTAAGAGATTTAATAGTTTCAATTCCTGAAGAAGAGTTTGAAAATTTAGGAAGAAAAATTGTAAGAATTTTAAAAGAATTATATGAAACTGAAGATTTTACTAATGCTGGAACTATTGAAGAAAGAACTAAACGATATGAATTAAGAAGTAATCCTATTGTAGCTTTTTTAAATGAGAGATTTAATCTTGAGGGGGTTGGAAGTGTTAAATTAAGAGAGTTCTCTAATGATTTTAATAGATACCTTAAAAACAAAAGATTAAGACCTTTAACAATATCTAAAATTGGAAAATTATTAAGAGAAGATGGGTATGAAATTCAAGCAAGAGATTTTCCGGAGGGTAAATCAAAGGCTATAATTGGAATTGAATATAAAAGTAATTTTTGGAAAAAGAAAGATGAAACAAAATAAGTTTTACAACCATATAGCTGAAAACGGTAGTTTGGGTAGTTATTATAATTTTCATAACTACCAGAACTACCAAAATTTACTATACAGTGATTCAACTCTTTTCTCTATTTTTATAAATAAACTACCCAAACTACCAATATTTACTATATGGTTGTAAAACTAAAATGCAAACACTAGAAACCTTAGAATCATTGAAAGAGAATTCATATCATATAATGGAAGATATTCCTTATATTTTGTTAATAATAGCACAGGAACTCAGGAATATCAGAGAACTAAGAGGAGATGAATTATTTGGTAAAGAAGAAACTGAGGAGTTGAAACAATGAAATGTAAAAATTGCAACAAAGAAGCTGAATATAGATATGATTTCCAATGGTTCTGTTGGAAGCATTACTTAGTTGAAATCGCAAACCAGAAATCAAAGGAACTTAAAATAAATGAACAGGATAAATTAAAAAGATGAGATGTAAGGAATGTAAGAGATTTTTAAAATATCATTTTTATGATATTGCCGGAAGAAAAATTTGTTCTTCTTGTGCTATGGAACTAGGTTTAATCATTTCTGAATTCAAAGTCATAATTCCATCAAATGAAAGGAGGTTTTAAAATGAAATATAAACAAATAAGAGTTCAAGTTGAAAAACAGGCGTATGATATGTTAAAAACCAAATCAAAAGAGTTACGAATGACCTTAGAGCACTACTCAGGATTGATTTTAAGTGGTTACAGGATTTTAAAGGAGGAAAAACATTAAAAATCTCCAGTATACTCTGGTATACTCAGGTATACCATGATTTTAGGCACTGGGTAACTTGTAAAATAGTATAATTACTTACCTATTGGTTGGATTAATGAAAACTGAAGGGTGAAAGTTATATTATTAACTAATTAAAATGGAGAAAACAAAAGAATGAAACCAGAACAATTTTTGAACTGGAATGGAATAAGAATTACTTTATCTAAAGATCTAAAAAAACAAATTTTAGAACAGGCACGAGCAGAAGGTTTTGATTATGAAGTAACTTATTTTTTAATCATGCTAATTAAAAGAGGGTTGAAACATGGGAAAAGAAATTAACCAAAAAGAATTAGAAGAAATGAAACAAGAAATTTTAAATGAACTTAAAGATGATATAGCTGGAACTAGTTTTGTTTTGGATGATGCTAAACTGGGCATTAAATTAGAATTTATATCAAGGAAAAAAAATATTCAGGAACTATCAGATTTAAGTTTGAAAGTTTTAAAACAAACTTTGAACTTAAGACAAATCAATAAACCCACAGGAGTTTATTAAAAAACATCTGTTAAAGATAAACAACCTAAAATTAAAACCAATGAAATCACACAAGAGAAATAAACACCCATTTATCTTTATGATAAAGCAAAAACGGATTTCATAAAAAAAGGATTAAATGCAATATTCAGGACAGTCCACACATAACCCAGTTTAGAAATTGCATATAATCTTTATGGTGCTATGTGTAAGCAAGTTCATATAAAATTTAAGATGGCAAAGAATTACATAATAAAATCCTTCAGAGTAGAGAAAGAAACCTTAATCTTATTAGAAGAAGCAAGTAAAGGTTTAGGTTTGAATAAACCCGACTTAATAAGATTTCTTTTAAACAGATCCTTAATGCAGTTAAGAACAGATAAGATTAAGGCTGGTTCTTATGAAGCACTAGAGATAACCATTAGAAACAAATAGTAACAATTTGGATACAAGACTTATAAATATTTTTAACTATTTCTTTTTATGAGATTTATAGATTGGAGATTAGATAAGGAAGTTAGTGAAAAAGATGTTAAAAAGAAAGGTGGAAATATAACCTGTGGTAACTGGTGGGATAATGAAACAGATATTCAGGAGGCTGTTAAGCAGTTGAAGAAAAAATGATTAAAGAAATTGATGGATTTGATTATGAATTAAACAAGGGTTCAGAAGTAATTGGAATTTGTTATATGGATAAAAAAAATATTGGTTTTCAAATTAAACCTAAAGTTATTGATAGATTAAAACAGGAGTTGAAAGAATGAGAGTTAATTCAAAGACAGAAAGAAAACTTAGGAAGAAAGAAAAGAAAGCTGAAAAGAAAATAAGAAAGGAGTTGAAACAATGAGTTTTCCGGATCCAAGTGAGTTAGTGAAACAGCAACGAGCAGAACAATCTAAAAGAGATTTGAGAGAATATTTAGCACAGGCAAGGGCAGAGCATAAATTAGAACAGAAATATAAAAAACAGATTGATAGATTAAAAGCAAAACCTCAATCTTATTCAGTTACCACCATCACAACCAAACCAATAAAACAATCAACAACTAAATCACCACCAACAGCACAGAAGTCTAAACCAAAGAAACAATCTAAGGCGATTAATAGATTACTCCAAAATTTAAATAAAAAAGTTGTTTATAGAAAAATTCTAAAATCAAATAAGATGGAAGTGCATATTCCAGAACTTCCAAAACTTAAAACCTTTGATAGTGGTTCAAGTTTTTTTAATGATGAATGGGAAGCTGAAAAATCACAATTAAATCCTTTTAAAATTGATAAATTGTTCTGGAGTTGAAAATGTTAGGTAAACTATTCTTAATGTTAGTATTGTTTCTGCTAGTGTTTTCTTTTGGTATGTATATGCAGTATAAAGTTAATCTAGTTACAGATAATTCTAAATTTAAATTTCATGGGCCTGTTTTAGAAGATGAAAATTTATCACATTTTTCTGAAACAAGTGAAAGGATAAAACTAGAATATGGTAGCTAAACCAGGAGATGTTAATTTTGTAGGCCCATTACCAAAAACAAATCCTAAAAGTCCTGGATTTGTTGGACCTAAACAACCACCAAAAGAAGGAGATCCTGATTTTGTTGGACCTGTCAGACCTGGGTTTGTTTCAGGTGGAGGTTCAGGTGGTTCAAGTGATAAAGGTTCTGGAGGTTCAAGTTATACACCAGAGGCAGATACACAAAGACAGGAAGCTGAAAGACAGAAAGCAATTGAAAACGAAAGAGCAAGACAACGAGAGATAGCACAAGCAAAGGAAGATGCAAAACAAAAGATTAAGGAAGCTGATATTAAAGAAAGAGAAAGGTTACTAACAGAACAGGCAAGAAGAATAACTGAGATTACTAAAAGATATGGTGGAACTTCAGATATAATTAAAACAAGAGAACAAAAGGCAAAGGCGAAAGAAATGAGAGATTATGCTGAAGAAAAAGGTATTGATATAAGCACACCAGCAAGACAGAGAAAATTCATTAAGGAATATAATCCAATTACAGAAACAACACAACAAACACCACCACAACAAACACCACCTCAAGACAGACCAGTTTTTAATAAAACTAAAAGCACTGCTTCTTTATTCTTTGATACAGGTTTATTATCTGTTGGTGGTGCTGTTGGGAATAGATTAATTAAAATGGGTTATGATAAGATACAAGAATTCAACTTAAAAAAAGAACAAGCTAGACAGGAACTTTTAGATAAATATAATTCTGGTGAGAAGTTAAGCTATTGGGAAAAAGAAAAGATTAAAAGATACTTACC
>Ga0114919_10005504_pt1 | contig 10109 bp, 16 predicted proteins | sample BlataG_FD_88682 | JGI IMG/M metagenome (GOLD analysis project Ga0114919, IMG submission 88682) | Deep subsurface microbial communities from Black Sea to uncover new lineages of life (NeLLi) - Black_00105 metaG | ecosystem: Environmental > Aquatic > Marine > Oceanic > Sediment | place: Atlantic... | reverse complement strand
GAGGAGCGCACTGCAACTAAACCTCTGCCCATCTTACTATAGGCTTCTTGAATCTCCTTGGCTAATTCTGGTGACATAGCGGCGTCTAGAATTAGCTGTTTAATCTCAGCAGCAATTTGCTGAAGCTGTTTGCTATTGCCGGGGTCTAATGGCTGTAGCAGGTTGCGAATTTTATCGGTAAGCTCCGACTTTTTCAGGAAGTCAAAATAGGCGTTTGCGGTTACAATGAAGCCTGTGGGGACAGGTATGTTGGCATTAGTCATTTCACCAAGATTTGCTCCTTTGCCACCGACGGTGGGCACATCCTTTTTGGTGACCTCATTGAACCAAACGATAGCCTTTTGGCCTTGATGCACAGTTATACCTCCTTACACCTATCTTTTATGGGGGATTAGGGAACCAAATGGCAAGCTTTTGTTCACTGTTTTTGGCTTGGGCGAATTGAAGTTTCTACTTTATAATTATTGTTTATTATACCATAATGGGGCGATTTAGCTAAATGCTATAGGGGGTAACCTTGAGGTCTTTCTTATTGACAGTGGAGGTGATGTGGGGTAAAATTTAGATGCTGGTGAGAAGTAGAGGAGGTGTGACTATGATAGAGATGACTATTGATAGTATTAGAGTTAGCCTGATGAACTATCAACGGGTAGTGATTCTGAAAGAAAAGATAGCAGATCGTTACTTACCTATCTGGATAGGTCCGGCGGAAGCAGATGCTATCGCAGTAAAACTTCAGGATGTTACTGTACCAAGACCTTTAACTCATGACTTATTGCGCTCGGTCATTGATGCCCTAGGGGCTACTATCAACTCTATCATCGTCAGCGAGCTTAAGAATGATACCTTTTATGCCAAGATTGTTCTTAATGTAGATGGGGGGCAAATGGAGGTCGACTCTCGCCCCAGTGATGCACTGGCGTTGGCGGTAAGGGCGGATGTGCCTATCTATGCTGAGGAGGTGGTCTTAGATAAAGCAGGCATCTTATTAGACAAGGAGACGGGTAAACCTATCTCCCAAGAGGGGGAAATGGGTGAGGCTGGTGGCGGAGACAAGAAGGTCAGTGAAGAAGAGATAAAAAAGATGTCCGCTTTCTATGATTTCATTAACACCCTTGATTTAGAGGACTTTGATAAGCATAAATCTTAGCCCAGGACTTTTTCCGCCTTAGGCAGGTTTGGGGGCTGAATTGATGGAAGAAGGTCTTATTAAGAGGGTGATGGCTTCAATGGAGTGTGGCGTTTGCGGGCAGTGTTATGAGCCAGATAATATTAGTGTTCTAGGTTACCAGGAAGATTTGTGGTTTTTGAAGGTGTTTTGTTCAGCTTGCCATACCCAGTATTTAGTGGCAGCAGTAATCAGAGAAGGAAGAATGCCTGAGGTTATTACTGACCTCACTGAGGTGGAATTAGATAAGTTCAGGAATGAGGGTAAGCTAACGGCTGATGAGGTGCTAGATATGCATAATTTCTTAAAGGATTTTGGTGGAGACATTTCTCGACTTTTTAGTCGGAAATAGGCAATCTGTGAGTTTGATAATAAAGAGCCCTGGGAATAGAAGGTCTAGGGCTTTTTTAGTGACCAAGGGCAAGCTTGACCCAAGGTAGTAGATTTGATATGCTGCTCAAGGCGTGAGCAGGTTGGTTGCAGCTTTAAGGCTAACAGGTGTAGGTTTTTTCATCGGCGGTGCAATTGCTGGGGGTGTATTTGCTGGTCTTTGGGCTGATAGCAAGTTTAATACTGAACCTTTTTTAGTGATTGTCGGTTTACTATTAGGCATAATTGTTGCTTTCTATGGCGTTTATCAGATGCTTCTACCTCTCATGCGTGACAAGCGAGACAAGGAGAATAGCTAGTGCCAGAAAAAAAGGGCTGCTTAGGTTGCTCTTTCCCTGTTATAGTTGGGGTTTTGCTTGTCTTCCTTGTTCTCTTTGTAGTTGGTTTTGCCATAGGTCCCTTAGGCGAGAGCGTGTTTGGCGATTTGGGGCTACCTAGCTGGCTCGCTGTTGACCAACCACGCCCTGAGCTTCCTGCTGAGGTGGTTTTCCACCTGTTTGGCTTTCCCATTACTAATAGTGTTATCGGTGCTTGGCTTACTATTATCTTCTTGGTGGGATTTTCATATGCAGTTACCCGTCGGATGAAGCTTATCCCTTCCAGATTGCAAAGCCTTTTTGAATCCTTCCTTGGTTGGCTCTATAACTTTTGCCAGAGTGTTGCTGGTGAGAAAAATGGGCGCCGATTCTTTCCGGTGGTGGCTACTATCTTTCTCTTTGTTGCCCTGAATGCCTGGCTGAGTCTACTTCCCGGGTTTGGCTCAATAACTGTTGAAACAGCAGAGGGTGAGGTGCATTTGCTACGGGGTGCCAATACCGATATCAATATGCCTCTGGCTTTGGCTCTCATGTCCTTTGTCTTTGTCGAGTTCTTTGGTCTAAGGTCGCACGGTTTTCATTATCTGGGAAAGTTTGTCAATGTAGGTCAGTTCTTCGGAAGTATAGGCCAGCTGTTTAGAGGCAGGCTCCGTGCTGGCTTAAATGGATTAATCACTGGGGCCATCAACATTTTTGTTGGTTTTTTGGAGGCGCTGAGCGAATTAGTGCGTATCGTTAGCTTTACCTTCCGTCTTTTTGGCAATATGACGGCTGGCGAGATATTGCTTCTGATAGCGATGTTCCTTATTCCATGGTTATTTGCCTTACCGTTTTATGGGCTTGAGTTGCTTGTCGGCTTTGTCCAGGCCCTTATCTTTGGCGGGTTAACCCTGGTGTTTCTTACCGTTGCTGTTGCCTCTCACGGAGGGGAAGCAGCTTAATTCTGTTTCATATCCAATTATGAAAGGAGGAGAAAAATGGAACCAGAAGCAATGAAATTATTAGCGGTAGGGTTGGCGGCTAGTCTGGGGTTATTGGGACCAGCGTTGGCTATTGGACTTATTGGCTATTCAGCTTTGCAAGGGTTGGCTCGCAACCCTGAGGCAAGTGGTCCTATAATGACCAATATGATTCTGGTTACTGCCTTCGCTGAGGCTATCGGCATTTATGCCCTGATTATAGCCATCATCCTGGCCATGATTGTATAGTAAGGATAAGAGGAGAGAAATTATGGAACAAAATGGAATACCTATGTCAATAGCGGTTTTATTTGTAGGGGTGATTGTGGGAGCGATGTTTCTCATTGGATTAATAATTGCGGTGATGTTTTTAGCATTATAATGCACTAGGGAGGTGGAAAATGGGAGGTCTAGCAAGTCTTGGCATAAGCATGCCAACGCTGCTGGCACAGATTATAAACTTTGTTATCCTTTTCGGTCTTTTATATCTGGTTGCCTATAAGCCGATTATGAGGATGCTGGATGAGCGTTCCAGGAAGATCAAGGAGAGTATGGAGCGGACAGAGTTTATTAAGCAGCAAGCGGCGCGTGCCGAGGAGGAGGCAGCAGAGCGGATCGAGGCAGCTAGTAAGGAAGGGCAGGAGGTAATAGCACGAGCGATGCGAACCGGGGAGGAGGTTAGACGGGGGGCAGAGCAACAATCTAGACAGGAAGCCGAATCCCTTATTGCTAAGGCACGCGCTGAGATTCAGCGAGAGCGAGATGAGGCTATTGGTGAGTTGCGTAAGGAGTTTGCCGACCTAACTATACTGGCGGCGGAGAAGGTGATTGACCGTTCTTTAGATAAAAAAGCCCACCGTCAGATTATTGATAGGGTGCTGGAAGAAAGCACCCAACTGAAAAAGGGTTGAGGTTGATAAACAACCTTAAAAAGGTTAGCCATCTTATTTGAGGAGATAGCGTGGCGAGAAGGAGTTATGCTAGGCGCTATTCCCGGGCAGTGTTCAGCATTGCCCTGGAGAGAAATGAGTTAGATAGATGGCAGTCTGACCTGAGAAAGATTGCCAGTCTGGGTAAGGATGCCACATTTGTTGCTCTACTGGAGAATCCTAAGGTCCATTTTGAGGATAAAGCTAGGCTGTTATCCGAACGACTGGATGATATAAACCCCCTAGCGTTGAATCTGGCTTATTTATTAGTAACTAGAGGCAGACTGGATATGGCAGGTGATATTGCTGACGAGTATCAGCGTCTATTGGATAGCTATCGTGGTATAGAACAGGCTGAGGTTATTACCGCTATTCCGCTTGATGACGAAGATAGGCAGAGGTTGGAAGAATATCTTGGGGCTTTGGTTGACAAGAAGGTGGTGCTCAAGCCTAAAGTAGACTCTAGCCTAGTAGGTGGGATTATAGCTAGGATTGGTGGCAAGTTGCTGGACGGTAGTACCCATAGTAAACTGATGGCGTTAAAAAACGAGTTGGCCAGTGGGGAGGTAAGATGAGGAAGCTAGTAAGGAGGTGGCCCAAGTGACAATAAGAGGGCAGGACATTGTTTCTGTTATCAAACAGCAGATTGAGCAGTTTGGTGCACCGGTAACCATGGTAGATGTCGGCACCGTGATTGAGATTGGCGATGGTATTGCCAGGATTCATGGTCTAGCAGCAGCCAAGTATAATGAGCTACTTCAATTTCCCAACGAGATTATGGGGATTGCCCTGAACTTGGAGGAAGATAGTGTTGCCGCCATTGTCATTAGTGATTATACCGAGATTAGGGAAGGGGATGAGGTGCGTTGCACAGGTCGAATAGCAGAGGTGCCTGTAGGTGAAGCCCTTATTGGGAGGGTGGTTGATTCCTTAGGTCGTCCCTTGGATGGCAAAGGTCCGATAAAGACTGATAAGACTCGACCTATGGAGCGGGTGGCTCCCAATGTTACGCTGCGTAAGTCGGTGGATACCCCAGTGCAAACCGGTATTAAGGCTATAGATAGTATGATTCCTTTAGGTCGGGGGCAAAGAGAGCTTATTATCGGCGACCGCTCAACAGGGAAGACAGTTATTACCCTTGATACCATTATCAATCAAAAGAGTGGCGACTTAATCTGTATCTATGTTGCCATTGGTCAGAAAACATCCAAGGTGGCACGAGTAGTAGCTACCTTAGAGGCTCATGGGGCTATGGAGCATACCATAGTAGTGGTGGCTAATGCCGCTGATTCGGCTGCCATGCAATATCTCGCCCCTTATGCCGGTTGCGCTATGGGCGAGGAGTTCATGGAGCAGGGAAGGGATGTTTTAGTTATCTATGATGACCTTTCTAAGCATGGTTGGGCCTATCGGCAGCTTTCACTCTTGCTGCGCCGTCCACCTGGGCGGGAGGCTTATCCTGGTGATGTTTTCTATCTGCACAGTCGCTTGCTTGAGAGGGCAGCTAAATATGCCCCTGAATATGGTGGTGGCTCTCTCACCGCTTTACCTATTATTGAAACACAGGCCGGTGATGTATCTGCCTATATCCCAACTAATGTTATCTCTATTACTGATGGTCAGATTTATCTGGAAACAGACCTATTTAATGCTGGTATCAGGCCAGCATTAAATGTAGGCTTGTCAGTATCTAGGGTTGGTAGCGCGGCTCAGACTAAGGCGATGAAGCAGGTGGCGGGTAGACTCAGACTGGAGCTGGCTCAATATCGGGAGTTAGCTGCCTTTGCTCAATTTGGCGCTACCGAACTGGACAAGTCAACCAGAGCCCAGCTTGAGCGTGGTCAGCGAATCACTGAAATCTTAAAGCAAACTCAGCATGTCCCTATGCCATTGGAAAAGCAGGTTATGATTCTTTATGCGGCTATTAACGGTTATCTTGATGATACACCTGTAGATAAAATCACTGCTTTTGAGACTGCCTTCCATAGATTTATGGAGGCAAATCACCCTGAGATAGGTGAGACTATCGCTAGGGAGGAGGATATTAGCCCTGAGACTGAAGAGGCATTAAAAGCAGCTATTTCAGAGTTTAAACAGGGCCATTATTCGGGATAGCTTGAAGGGGCTTTGCCCCTTCAAGAACCATGTCCCCCCATGATAGGAATATATATCCATATTATGGAGAGGGGGATTAAGGGGGAGAGGTTAAAGATTGGCTAATATTCGCTTAATTCGTCGTAGAGTACGTGGCATTCAGTCTACAGCCAAGATTACCCGGGCTATGGAGATGATTGCCACCTCGAAGATGAGGCGGGCGCAGGAGCGTGGCTTGGCTGGGCGACCTTATTCTGAGAAGATTTACCAGGTGATGGCAGACCTAGCTGCTTTGCCCCGGGAGGGTGAAGCACAGCATCCGTTGTTGCAGCGTAGAGCGGTAACTAAAATCGCTATAGTGCATATTACCCCTGACCGCGGTTTGTGTGGCGGGCTTAATACTAGTATCAGCCGCAGGACAGCAAGCTTTATCCTGGAGCAGAGTATACCAGTTGCCCTTATTACTGTCGGTCGTAAGGGGAGGGATTTTATGAAGCGATATAGTCGAGATATTCGTGCTGAGTTTACTGCGCTTGGCGACCGACCCAGCTTGCTGGACACCCTGCCTATATCTCGTATCATTATCGATGACTACACTAGTGGCATTATAGACTTGGTCTACTTAGTTTATGCTCAATTCGTTTCCACAATGGTCCAGAGACCAATTATGCAGCAGATACTTCCTGTTGAACCGGCAGCTATACCCAGGGCACAGAATGTAGACTATATATATGAACCAGGTCCTGCGGTAGTATTAGGCGAGCTTTTACCAAGATTTGTGGAGATGCAAGTATATCATGCTATTCTGGAATCCATTGCCAGTGAGCAGTCAGCCAGGATGGTGGCGATGCGGAATGCCACTGATAATGCTAACGAGCTTATTGAGGAGTTAACCCTCATGTATAATAAAGCACGACAGGAGTCAATAACTAAAGAACTCCTAGACATTACTGGCGGAGCTGCGGCTCTAGCTTAGAAAGGAGGTTTACTAGTGCCTATCAGAATTGATAAATTTGGGAGTGGTGGGTCATCTGACCCCAGGCGTTTAATTTCGGACTTTCTTCGGTCTAATTCTAGTTACGCTTATACCCTGGATGAGCTAATAGAAGCGTTGGCATCGAAGGGGATAAGTTTGAGAGCAGAAGAAGTGCAGAATGCTCTTGATTCCTTAGCGGCTTGGGGGTGGGTTAAATCAAAAATAGTAGAGGGTGTGAAATACTATAATTGCAAGATAATAGGCTTTAGACCAGCGAGGTGAAAATGGCAAAAGGCAAAGTGGCTCAAGTAATAGGGACGGTGGTTGATATAGAGTTTCCTCCTGATGAACTTCCAGCCCTTTATAATGCCATAGAGGTTGCCACAGATAGCGGCAAGATTGTGCTTGAGGCTCAGGAACATGTAGGGAATAATTGGGTCAGGTGCTTGGCTTTATTGCCAACTGATGGACTAGAGCGGGGGGTGGAAGCTATAGATACCGGCGCGGCTCTCACTGTGCCGGTTGGCAAAGCCACTCTGGGACGCCTGTTTAATGTTATGGGAGAACCCTTAGATGAGCTTGGAGCTGTTGAAACTAAGGAACGTTGGTCGATTCATCGCCCCCCGCCTTCACTGGAAGAACAGGAGACAACTACCCAGATACTGGAGACGGGTCTTAAAGTGATTGACCTGATTACCCCATTTACTAAGGGTGGTAAAGTAGGTGCCTACGGTGGTGCCGGGGTGGGCAAGACAGTCATCATTATGGAGCTTATCCGCAATATTGCTACTGAGCATGGAGGCTTTTCTGTTTTCGCCGGTATTGGAGAAAGGTCACGCGAGGGGAACGACCTATGGAATGAAATGAAGGCCTCTGGTGTGATTGATAAGACGGTGATGGTCTTCGGACAGATGAATGAACCTCCTGGGGTTCGCCTTCGTGTGGGGCTAACGGGCTTGACCATGGCGGAATACTTCCGTGATGTTGAGGGGCAGGATGTCTTGCTTTTCATTGATAACATCTACCGCTATACTCTAGCTGGTATGGAGGTATCAGCCCTGTTGGGTCGTATGCCGTCAGCGGTGGGCTATCAGCCTACCTTGGCTACGGAGGTTGGCGAGCTAGAGGAGAGGATTACCTCTACCAAACGAGGCTCAATTACCTCTTTTCAGGCTATCTATGTCCCGGCTGATGACTATACTGACCCTGGGGTAGCCACCACCTTTGGTCATCTTGATGCTGTTGTTGCTCTGGAAAGGTCTATCGCTGAGCAAGGCTTATATCCTGCAGTTGACCCCCTGACATCAACCTCTCGCATCCTTGACCCCAGTGTTGTTGGTGAGGAGCACTACAGTGTAGCTCGTGGGGTGCAGAGAGTATTGCAGCGCTATAAAGACCTCCAGGATATAATCGCTATACTTGGCATTGAGGAACTTAGCGAGGAGGACAAGCTTACTGTGGCTCGAGCTCGTCGGATACAGAGATTTTTGTCTCAGCCAATGTTTGTTACCGAGGTTTTTACTGGTAGGAAGGGGAAGTATGTGCCTGTGGAGGAAACAGTACGTGGCTTTAAGGAGATTCTGGAAGGTAAGCATGATGACCTGCCAGAGCAAGCCTTCTATATAGTAGGTACTATAGATGAGGCTATGGAAGCGGCGAAGAGCTTACAGGCACAGGTTTAGGGTCGATGGCTACTACAAGGCTTGATATTGTTACTGCGGAGCGGGTGGTTTTCTCAGAGGATGTGGATGTGGTTGTTGCTCCCGGGGTTGAGGGTCAATTGGGAATCCTACCCCATCATGCACCTCTGATGACCATGTTGTTGCCCGGTGAGCTTCGGATAAGGAGGGGTGGGGAGGAGTTCTCCTTAGTCATTTCTGGAGGCTTCCTTGAGGTGCGCCCTGACAGGATTATAGTTCTGGCTGATGCTGCTGAGAGGGTTGAGGAAATTGACATAGCTCGAGCTGAGGAGGCAAAGCGCCGAGCTGAGGAGCTACTTAGCCGCCATGCTCCTGAGGTAGATACAGCTCAGGTTGAGGCAGCGCTGCGTCGCTCTCTTGCCCGCCTCAAGGTGGTGGGGAGGAGGAAAAGAAAGCCCGGAGTCTAATCTGGCTAACGATTTAAGCCTAGCAATCCCTCAATAGCTTCAATGGTTATACGCCCTTTATCAAGGTCAACGGACTTTACTACATCCTCAATGGCTGGAATAAGAATCTCTCCTTTAGCTCCACGAACTACATAGTTATCATTACTCTCTGCAGTTAGGATTTCAGTGACAGTTCCCAGCAGTTCCTCTTGGGTTGTCCATACCTCCAACCCGATGAGTTGAAAGTGGTAATACTGCCCTTCAGGGAGAGGCTGAAGTTGGCTATGGTGTATTTCTATTGCTTGCCCCCGCAGCTTTTCAGCCTCTTCAATACTATCAATGGTGTCCAGCTTGATTATAGCCTTCCCCTTATGCCACTCGGTGCTGGCAATAGTCATAGGCTCTCGGTTAATGTAGATCTGGGAACGAGGGGCAAAGCGTTGAGGGAAATCGGTTACTACCTCTACCTTTAGTTTGCCCTTAATACCCCGTGGGGCTACAACTTGACCAATGATTATAAATTCCAACCCAGGCGATTTCATTCCTGGTTATTGAGCTATTCTTAGAGAATCTCGAGACTAGCCCTGGTGCCTTGTTTAGCTGCTTTTACCCTGATCAAGGTGCGTATGGCTTGAGCTACACGACCTTGCTTGCCGATAACCCTTCCCTTATCATCATCAGCGACCTGTAATTTGAACGTTGTGCCCTGCTCATCGGTCTCCTCGGTAACTACCACATCATCAGGTGAATTTACAATGGATTTGGCGATGTATTCAATTAGTTCTTTCATGTTTTCTCCTTGCTTGTTTCAGGTTCTTCAGTAATGCTGGCTTCGGGTTTTTCGGTGACACCAACCTTGGTTTTCTTCTTACTTGCTTTGGGTTTTTCGGTGATGCCGGCTTCGGGTTCTTCGATAATGCCGGCTTTAGCCAGCAGCCTGGCGGCGGTATCTGTGGGTTGGGCTCCCTGGCTTAGCCAGTGGCGTGCTTTTTCCTCATCAATAATTACTGTTTCCGGGTTGGTCAGGGGATTATAGTGACCAATAATGGCAATAAATGCTCCATCCCGGGGAGTTCGAGCATCAGCTACTACTAGGCGATAACTCGGCTTTTTCTTGGCTCCTACGCGGCGTAATCTGATCTTTACCAATTTTATCCAGTCTTCTTTATAGGCTATTATGCGCTATAATT
>Ga0114919_10005503_pt1 | contig 10111 bp, 5 predicted proteins | sample BlataG_FD_88682 | JGI IMG/M metagenome (GOLD analysis project Ga0114919, IMG submission 88682) | Deep subsurface microbial communities from Black Sea to uncover new lineages of life (NeLLi) - Black_00105 metaG | ecosystem: Environmental > Aquatic > Marine > Oceanic > Sediment | place: Atlantic... | reverse complement strand
TGTGTGGTGTGTGTGGTGGTGGTGGTGGTGGTGGTGCGCTCCCACTACCAGCTTCCATCTGATCATCAACTGTATTCTCTACAACAACTACTGGTGCGACAGTCCCTCGTGAACGATAGGAACTTCCATCACCATCATTATCATTAAATTGGATTGCAGTGACAGTGACTCTATCTCCATTCTCATTATTACCTGACTCTTTGGTCCTACTACCTCCACTTGCTTGTCGCCTTTTTCTTCTCCTCCCACTACTACCACCTCCTTCTTCTTCTTCCCCAAGTCTATTAACAATCACAACTGCCTCTCTCTTCCCCATAGCTAGTACCGCCCCTCCTGAATCTTCATCACCAGGACTGAGTACTAATATAGGACCTTTATGATATGGAGAAGGTAATGTTGAAATGGTACTATGGGTAGTCCTAGGTTCTATTATTTCATTACCTTCAGTAAGACTGCTGGTACTGGCTCCAGGACTACCATCGACACTAGTAGTACCAACTTCATCACTGCTCTTGTTATTAGTAGTGTGGACACTACCTTCCTCTCCACATACAGTAGCAGTAGCAGTAGGAATGGCATCAGTCATCTTCACCTCCCCACCACCAGCACCACCTTCCTCCATCAGATCAATCTCATACCACTCTGCAGGTTTAAACGTAGGCCTCGTAGGTCTCCCTCCTCCTCCTCCCCCTCCTCCTCCTCCATTAGCAGCAGCTCTATCCATCAGCTCCACTACCCTCCTGTCTCCCTGTCTGTACCTCCTCCACTTCATAAACAGAGCAGTGGACACCAACACCACCGCCAGGCAACACACCACTCCTGCTATGATGATCAGGGTGGGGCTGAGTGTGTCTGGGGTGGTGGAGGAGGAGGAGGAATCTTGGAAAGACCAGGGGGTGCCATCTAGAACCGGATCTGACGGGGCAGGTTTGCCTTCGCATTCTGCACAGCCAAGTGCATACGAGCCTCGGTTTTTGAGTTCACAATACCACACTGGAGCTCTCGTTGATGTCAAGTCCAAAGCGTTATTATTAGTGTTATCTTTTTCACCGGCTTGATTACCAGTAGTTGTAGTAGTACTGTTAGTGCTGTCTTTCTTCTTAGCTGGGGAATTGAATGATTCATAATCAAACCAGCAATCACTGTCTGAATTAATGCCAAATATACGATCTGGCATGCCATAGTAGCCACCAAACAACTGACTGAAACAGGCTTGAACGTCAACTACACAGCTAACAGACTGTCCACAGGTTATCTGAGCAACAGGGAGGGAGAGATCTGGTATTCTGGCCATGTTGTAAAATAATGTGTCGACATCTACCGACTGGAGGGGGAGCTGACGAGCTCCAAAGGCTGTGTCTTTTGTCGCACATTGAATCAAGACCCGTGAGCCTCTCAAGGACACAAGTCTGCTGATGACTGTGATTTCTCTTAATTCTAAGGTGCGTGGAGGGCAGCTAGGTTCAACAGTGCTTTTCTTTGGTTGTTGTTGCTGTTGTTGAGCGTCGGTGTCGATTGTGGCAGAGGAGTGTGCGACAGAAGCGGAAGCCAAGAGGATGAGGAAGAACGCGGCTAACAAGGGTTTCATCTCTAAAGGTCTGGCACTGTTGTGAGATTAATAGGGATGTAAATTGCTTTTTGCGAATGGGAATTATTGCAGACACTGGGAAGAAAGAGGAATTGAATCAAAATTCACACCACAAGGAAATTCGTCTTGATATTATACAGGTACACCCCCAACCTTTTGAGTTTTCCCCCTAATTGACTTGACCTTGGCTAGTTAAAGAGTGTGGAATCTGTGCAATCGTTAATATGTGGAAATTGGAAGTTCCAAGACATCAGGTGACTTCCCCGCCAGTCAACAGCAACTTGAAGAAGAGCGAGGGGTGGCTCTGGCAAGGTATAGATGACTGCCATAGATAACAAAATTGGCACAATTTTGATTCTACCATGGCTTTTGAGTTTGATGAAACATCAGCAAATGATGTTCCTACAAGTGCTCCTGTCCTCATCTGAGTTTGTGCAGCTGTGTTGCTAAGAAATGGTGGGAAGGTCGTTGACAGCGGGCGGTGTGCATAGAAATTGCTGACGAATTCTCACAGTAGCCAATTCCTTTTGGCAAATCAATTGATCCATCTTACAAAATTAAGTCCACTGTACTTTATACTACGGATTATAGTCTATGTTTGTCAACAGCCACTGTTTCACTTTAACAATTGCCTTGATTATAATCCTTTCCAATTTCTGACATAAAACAAAATGGCATCGCTATTAGAGGATACTCGCAAACTGCATGAAGACATTGAGCGTCTAGAGCGTCTCATCGTAGCCGAGTTCAAAAAAGATGCAAAATCTCACAAAGAAAAGCTATTACAAGCGCATAGAGTGAGATACATGCTAGACAAAATACAAGAACGATCCAAAGAACTACTCAAGATCTACGAGGACGAAGATGGAGCTCGCAAAGCAGATGTTGCCAAACTTAGAGACGACACGGCCTTGTCTTCCTTTTACGCTCGCCTGAAAGACGTCCGTGACGACCACGCCCGCTTCCCGTCCACCGACCTCACCGGACCAGACGAAGATGCCAACATGGCCCTCCTACCACCAGAACCCAGGCCCTCCTTCTCAGGAGAAGAAGGATTTGGACGTTTCCTTGACCTTTACGAGCATCACAATCTGTGGAGAAATTCCAAGTTTGGCGACAAGGACATTGACTACTTCTCCTACGTTGCCCATCTCAATGCCCACTGGTCCTCTGTATCGCGATCTCGTAGACTCACAGCAGCGTACAAGACGTATATGACCTCATTACTCTCTTATTTGCAATCATTTTATGAAAGATCACAGCCACTATCCCAAATTGAGAGGGCCATGCAACGCACTGAGGAGCAGTTTGAAGCTGCTTGGGAGCAAGGCCAGATCTACGGCTGGGAGGATAAAGCACGAGATCAAGGTAATGATAGCATTACTAATTGTGGTGGCGGTGATAGCAGTAATAATAATAATAACGACAAAACAGCAACAATAGATTTCAGAAAGTATCCAACAGTGGAAAAACTAATGGAGCTAGGCGGGGATGCATTGAAAGCCGAACTAATGCGTCGTGGTTTGAAGTGTGGAGGTACTGTCCAACAAAGAGCAGAACGTCTCTTGGCAGTGAAGGGCAAGAAAAAAAAGGATATAGACAAGTCATTATTAGCCAAAGGAGGCAATGGCAATATCGATAATAATAATAATAATAACAAGTTAACAACTACCTCTACTTCATCATCTGCAGCAAAGGAAGTAGCACTGCTGGAGGCCAAAGTATCAAAACTCTGCTCCATGTTGGAAAGCATAATAGAAGACACTAAAGGAAGAATAGAGAAAAGACAGGCTCAAACGTATGAGGAAATAATGGCAGAAAAACAAGCAGAGGCAGAAGCTGATGGAGACATCACCGCCATGGATGGAGGTGCAGCTGGAGGAGGAGGATCTGAAGGAGAGGAAGATGAAGACGATTATATCTATAACCCTCTGAAAATACCCCTAGGCTGGGACGGCAAACCCATTCCTTACTGGCTGTACAAGCTCCATGGCTTGAATATCGAATACAAGTGTGAAATCTGCGGCAATGCCACCTATCATGGTAGACGCGCCTTTGAAAAGCATTTCAAAGAGTTCCAGCATCTGCAAGGCATGAAGGCCCTAGGCATCCCGAACACCAAGGAATTCTATGAAGTCACAAGTATTGCAGATGCTCAGGAATTGTGGAGGAATTTACAGAGTAGGCAGCAGGGAGGGTTTAGGGCGGAGGAACATGAAGAGTATGAGGATGATATGGGCAACGTATACAACAGGAAGACATACCTGGACCTGAAGAGGCAGGGGTTGATTTGATTTGATTTGATTTGGTTTGATTTGGTTTGGTTTGATGTGAGGATTGTGTATGTGTGAGTAAATATAGTGATGATGTGATAAAATTACTCTTGAGTGAAAAGAAAATAAATAGAGGAGTAAGAATCAGGCATTTGTACACCAAAAAGGTATGCAGAACAGCATTGTGGGAAAATGTGTCTGTCTACCAAGGGTTGGTTTAAGTGGTTCATTTCTCTCGCATCATCTCGTTGTAATGTTATTACTGCTGTTGCAGTTCTAATTTTGCTGCAATAATCTGCTCTTTGGTGATCAATGGAGCGATCTTCTCTAAATCTTTCTTCTTCTTTTGTTGCTGTTCTTCACTGACAACTACCGCTTCCTTCTCAACTGCAACATCACTGCCACCATTACCACTATCACCAGTAGTTTGACCAACAGCCAAGGCCAAGGAAGAAAACGAAGCCAAGAATGCCGCATACTCTTCTTCACTGGTCCCACACACTTTGGTCGCAAATGCCTTGTCACTTGCCAACATCACGTTTAGGTTGATAAATGGAGGTGGTTCCTGTCCCTTGGCAACAAACACACTGGCTAGATATGTGTGTCGGGGAACAATCCTCCCTTGAAGACTGAGTGTGAAATACTGAGGACTGGCAGCCAATGATTTGACACTACCACCCAGTTGCTCAATGTAATAGTGCCACTTAGGGGCAATGTTGGAATGCACCGAGAGGGAAAATACCTGGGGGATTCTCTTGATGCATGTGGCTACTTGTTGTTTAGAGAACCCTACACTATGCAAGTAGTCTACTTTTTCTAACATACTTTCCAGGGAATAATGAAGGATCTGAGGGTGAGCTAGGACTGCTCTGCCAGCATCTTCAGGAGACAGACCAATTTGTGTATGCAAGAAGTTGATTCTCTTGGCCATGCTTTCGTCACTAAGTGTTAAAGCTTGTGGATGCCTGACGATCAACTTGCCGATGGAAGCTGGGTCTGTGAGACACAGCTGCTCTACTAAGAAATTGACTCTTGGGAGCAGGGTTCTGTTAAGGTCAACGGTGAACACAGATGGCGCTCTCACCACTACTTTAGGAAGGTTCAGTACGGCTACGCCACACGGGCCCAGTAGAAAATCCAATCTTGGCTTTAGATACCTCTCTTCCCGGTATTCCAAGAGTCGAGGTAGTTTAGCTACTACTTTTGTTATTTCATCTCTACTAAGGCCTACTTGTTCTTTTAGGAATGCAAACTTACGTCGGAGAGTGGGGACAGTGGTGTGGAAGGCTTCAGGTCGAGAACGAGCCAGCTTTTTGAGCTGTACTAGTTGGAAGCCTCGGCGCGAATAGAAAGCTACTTGTGGGATGCATGTCGCATCTAATTTGAGATCTTCTACTACTTTAGCGTACTTTGACTCTTCTTGAGCGTCTATTATAAGTTGCTGCTCCTGCTGCTGCTCCTGCTGTTGCTGCTCGCTACTATTAGTAGTAGTAGTAGTTATACTTGGAATAGTAGTTGTTATACTACTATTACTATTAGTAGATGAGGGGTGAAGTCTCTTGGGTTTTCTAGAGTGAGGGATCTGGGTGAGACCAGTGGGGCTTTTGCTACGTCTCGTAGGGCTGGTGCTCTTGCTTCTAGGTTTGTGCTTGCTTATATGGAGAGGCGATGATTGCGATTGTGATTGCGATTGTGGTGATGTTGATAGTGATGCTACCTTTTTGTAAGCTGGTGGCTTGCCTTGCTGAGAAATACTAGAAGCAGCAGATTGTTTACTACTACTACTAGTAGTAGTCTTTCTTTGTGATGGCTTGTGTTTGTGCACCCTAGTCTCGTCATCATTGTCAGTGGTAGTAATATTCATCAAATCGTCGTGTACATTCATCTCTGCAACAGCAAGTTCATTCCTCTTGAGTTCAATGTCTCTAACTCTCTGTAAATCTAGTTGCTGCTTCTTCATTCTGGCTTGCTGCTTTGTGAGGTGCTGCTGGCGAGCTTTGCGCATTCGTTCGAGTTCTCTGGGAGTGGGAATACGGAGCTTGGCGGCACCGACTCGGACCGAGGGTGGTGGTCTCTTGGGGTCTTGAGACCGTGCACATCTGGTGGTTGTTGCTGAGCAACGATGTAGTGTGCGGCCTCTTGGTTTTTGAAACACATCGGCGCAATTAAGGCGAGTGGCTGACAATCGAGATGAATGCAAGCAGATGGCCTCGTTTGGCAGATGGCGAGCTCTGGAGACTTGCATGTGATGATAGTTTATAGAGAAAGATGCGTCATTTGTCCCGGTTTATACTTATATTATATACAGAGAAGATTTCTGGGTTCTGGGAAGAAATTATTGCAAGCTACACTATTATCGTTGCGAAACTGAGCCAATAACTCTCGTATATGTGTGTAACGTAGAATGCTACTGATGATTCATCGCTCATGGCCACTTCTACTTATGCACAAGTTTGGCACCGACGGCTCCCATGTGTGCACCAAACAGGTTCGGCACGAACCCGTTAATACTTAATACACATTGCCTGATGCATGTTAAGCAACTTGTTTCGGTCTTCTGAATCCGTACTTTCTACTCTGTATTCTCAACATAACCAATGCTGAATGTTTTTTACATGTAAGTCTCCCACTACAATATTTGTTTACTTGAGCATACACTCGGGAAGGGTCAGTCCTCCCTGGGGCACAAGTATGAGAAATATAAAAAGTATAGAACATGCTTTGAGTAGCAGCAGCAACTACACTCAACCCACACTGATGGGCAATTCAGCTGATGGAGGATACAGATGCAATTGTAGACCCTCAAATCAAAACTGAGAGAGAGAGACTGCAAGTCACTTGAACAGTAGACTTCATTGTGAAAATTAGATCAAATTGTATATGTAGTCTACAACTGCATTACATAAGTAGTTATAGATTGGATCAATTTGAAACCATCATTCATTGAGAAATACATTCTCGAGCTTTAGAAACAAAGAAAAGTCGAGTGATTCCATCTGGACAAACATTTTCCAGCACCTCTTCAAAACAAATGCCTAAAAAGTCGTCCTGGGGTGCGAATGAGAAGGCGGAGGCTGCTAAGGAACGGAAAAATGCAAATAAATCCGCAAAAAGTGCTCAGCAGAAAGAGCAAGCAGAAGAGGATGAATGGGCCGCTCATGCCAACCCGAAAGGGAAGAAGGATGTCAAGCGAGAGGAAGAGCAGCGCAAGAAGGAGGAAGCAGCAGCCAAAAAAGCAGAGCTACGCCGCCTTCAAGAGCAAGAGGAAGCAGAAATGGCCAATCTAGGCAAAAAGAAGGCCAATCCCAAGGCAGGAAAAGTAACCGCCCATGAGCTCCATTTGTTGAAAGAATCTCAAAAGAAGGAGTTTGAGAAAAAACGCACAGAAAAGTCAAATATAGATCGTAGACAACTAACGGAAGAAGAATATTCTGCCCTGGTTGAGATCGAGAATAGAAATAAAGAAGGAGATGCAGTGGTAGATGCACGTTCAGTTGAAGCAGCTTTACAACAACTCAATATAAGTGGTGGAGGAGGAGAAGGGGATGATGATAGGCATCCAGAGAAGAGAACCAAGGCAGCTTGGAATGCATATTATGAGGAGATGCTGCCTGTGATGAAGGAGGAGAAACCTGGGTTGAGGTTGATGCAATATAAGAGTATGATTTTTGATAAATGGCAGAAGGACCCAAGAAATCCCAGGAACCAATTGAACAAATAGGTTAAATAGATAGGTGGTAGTACGATTGTTATTGCTTTATTGCACAGTTTAACTACTACTACTAATATAAGATATATGTGTGACCATACAGAAAATCAGGTGATACTGTATATGATACTCACTGATGCAGTAGACTGCTGTCCCTCACCTGTCAGCGTTCCTTCAAAGCCGGGTGGCGGTGGAAAGGTTGGGCATTGATTTTCATTTCATCGTATTAATCATCGGTAAAAAACATCCAATAGAGAATCATGGGAGGAGATTGTTGTGGCGGTGGACCTGCAGACGCAGCAGCCGCTGCTTTAAACGGATTGGCTTTAAAAAATCAGCCTCCAAAAGAAAATCAGGGAGGCGATCTCCCTTGGGACCAAGTGGCTTCCAGCAAGAAATACTACTATGACAGAAGAGTCCAACTGTTCGAGATGTTCAAGGCACGCCAAGATGCTGCTCTAGAGGCTGCGAAAGCAGCAGCTGTTCCCATCAAAGTCATCCTTCCTGACGGCTCCACAAAAGAAGGCATAAAGGGCGTGACCTCTCCCTTAGATATCGCCAACATGATATCTAAGAGTCTAGGGAAGAAGACAGTTGTCGCTGAAGTTGACGGTCAATCCTGGAATGTCTTCCGCCCGCTCGAAAGCGACTGCACTCTCAAGCTGTTCGACTTCAAAGACGCCGAGGGCAAGGATGCTTTCTGGCATTCCAGCGCTCACATACTGGGTCAGGCTCTGGAACTTGAATTTGGAGCAGATCTCACCATTGGCCCAGCTATAGAAGAAGGTTTCTACTATGATTGCTTTCTTGGTGATCGCTCTCTGGGTGATCCCGAAAAGGAGATCATTGTCAACCGTATGAAGAGCACAATAAAAGAAAAACAGCGTTTTGAGCGTGCAGTCCTCTCCAAAGCAGAAGCTCTTGAAATGTTCTCAGAGAACAAATTCAAAGTAGAAATGATCTCAGCCTTTGACGACGATACTACCATCACATGCTACCGAGTTGGTCCCATGGTAGATTTATGCACTGGCCCTCATGTACCCAATACCGGCGTCTTAAAAAATATTGCCATCAACCAAATGTCACGTGCTTTCTGGCGTGCAGATGCCAAGAAAGACTCCCTCCAACGTGTCTACGGTATTACATTCCCAGACGACAAGGATCTAAAAGACTACCTCCACCGAATGGAAGAGGCCAAAAAGAGAGATCACCGCAACGTGGGCCTCCATCAAAAGCTCTTCTTCTTCAACCCCATGTCCCCAGGCTCGTGCTTCTTCCTCCCTCATGGTGCCCGTATCTACAACAACCTCATGTTGTTGATTAGAGAGAAATATTGGGAGTACCAATATGATGAAGTTGTCACCCCTAATATTTACAATTTTGACTTGTGGAAGACCAGTGGACATGCAGACCACTACAAGGAGAATATGTTCTCATTCTCAGTAGAAAAATCAGAGTTTGGCCTCAAACCAATGAACTGTCCAGGCCACTGCCTCATGTTTGCACACGAAGCTAGATCCTACCGAGATCTCCCTCTCCGCTTTGCAGATTTTGGAGTGCTCCACAGGAATGAATTCTCAGGTGCTCTTTCTGGCCTTACCAGGGTCAGAAGATTCCAACAAGATGATGCACATATCTTCTGTAGAACTGATCAAGTTATTGATGAAATTTCAAACTTCTTAAAGATGCTGGGAGAGGTGTATGGTATATTTGGTCTTGAGTATACCCTGGCGCTTTCTACCAGACCAGAGGGGTATCTGGGAGAAATTGAGCAATGGAATGCTGCTGAAGATGCACTGAAGGGAGCCCTTGATGGGTGTGGCAGGCCTTGGGAACTGAATCCAGCTGATGGAGCCTTCTATGGTCCTAAAATTGACATCACGGTTTATGACGCATTGAAACGTAAGTTCCAGTGTGCCACCGTTCAGCTGGACTTCCAGTTGCCCATCAGATTCGGTCTTGAGTTCCAAACAGCTGAAGGAACTTATGCAAGGCCGGTCATTGTGCACAGAGCCATCTTGGGCTCAGTAGAGCGTATGTTTGCCATTCTGACAGAGCACTATGCAGGCAAGTGGCCCCTGTGGTTATCTCCCCGTCAGGTCATGGTGGTTCCTATTTCAGACCAGTCTTACGACTATGCATCTGAAGTAGGTAAAATCATCCATGATGCTGGTTTCCATGTTAAAGTGGACTTACAGGACAACAAGATGCAGAAAAAGGTCAGAGAAGCTCAAGTCGCTCAGTTCAATTATATTCTTGTGGTGGGTGAGCAGGAGAAGGAGGCTCGTACTGTGAATGTGCGTACGAGAGATAATCATGTGCATGGGCAACATAAGTTGGATGATGTGTTGGAGATATTGAAGGCAGAGGCTGTGGGTAGGTCGTTGGTCAGCTTGTTTGGAAAGGAGGAGGGGAATGGGAAGGCTTAAAGCAAGGGGGGGGGGGGGGGGGGGGGGGGGGACGGGTTCGTTCTCTTCACCCCCATGGGGTTGTGGGGGAGGGAGGAAGAGGAGGGAGGACGAGGGAAGGGGAGGATCTGGG
>Ga0114919_10005502_pt1 | contig 10111 bp, 8 predicted proteins | sample BlataG_FD_88682 | JGI IMG/M metagenome (GOLD analysis project Ga0114919, IMG submission 88682) | Deep subsurface microbial communities from Black Sea to uncover new lineages of life (NeLLi) - Black_00105 metaG | ecosystem: Environmental > Aquatic > Marine > Oceanic > Sediment | place: Atlantic... | reverse complement strand
GCCTCTCTTTCAATTTTATGCCTACCGGTGTCGGGAGTGTCCCTTTTCTGGATGTGGATAATACCTGCCAGCGCATCCTTGAGGTTTTTCACGATATTCCTTTCTGGCCTCAGTTTGTGAAACGAAGCTCTCTTGAGGATATGTCTATCCAGGCAAGTCAAGGGCTTCCTTTGCTCAGGCTTAATGATGAACAAAACGCTATTAGGGTTCATGCTGTCGAAAATTCGGAAGCTGAGCTCATTTCCTTTTATGAGCACTTTCTGGCGGCTGATATGGATTATTTTGCCATTGGTGTTGACTATGCACCTGGTCTCTACAAACTTCTAGAATTGATTGAAAAAAACCCGCAAAGCTACGGGCCTTTTGTTAAGGGTCAGATAGTAGGTCCCATCACCTTCGCAGGAGGTCTGAAGGACTCTACGGGAAGGTCTGCTCTCTACAATGGCGAGATTACGGACAGCATAGTCAAAGGCTTGGCCATCAAGGCCCTTTGGCTTATCAAGAAGATGGCTGTGTCCGGTAAGAGGCCCATTCTGTTTATCGACGAGCCATATCTCTCTGGTTTCGGTTCAGCCTTTACGCCCATCCGGAGAGAAGAAGTCATTAGGCTCATAGGAGAGGTTGTCGAGTATTTACACTCCAAAAGTCCTGCACTGATTGGGATCCACTGCTGTGGAAACACGGATTGGTCTATGATAATTGAAACAGGAATTGATATAATAAATTTTGATGCATTTGATTATATGGATTATTTTTTGCTGTACCGGGACGAGATCGTGAGATTTTTGGAGGAGGGGGGAACAATAGCATGGGGAGCGGTTCCTACTGCCTCTTTTAGCGGAAAAGAAACCCTGAATGATCTCAAGATCCAGTTAGAAAAAGGACTTAACAGATTGCATGAATGGGGAATCAAGAAAGGTGTTGTGGCGGAAAGATCATTGATTACCCCAGCCTGTGGTTTGGGGTCATTAGAACCGGATAAGGCGGAAAGGATCATGGACTTGTTGTCCAGCTTATCAGGTATTATGTCTGAACTTCCACGGTAACCTATATCCCTACAGCACGAGAACAGAATTTTCTTTGGCGGGCTCTACCTCCAGACTCGAATCCCTTTTGCTTACCAAGTCTTGGCAGAGCATTGCAATTTTTATTATATCGCTGTCTTTTCTCTCCGGTGCGTGGTGGAAGAGGACCAGCTTTTTCACATGAGCCTCAAAAGCAAGGTCTAATGCTGATTGATAATCAGAGTGTCCCCAGCCCCTGTGCCTTGGTATCTCTTCAGGTGTGAACTGGCTATCATGGATGAGGATATCCGCTCCCTGGCAAAATTCAACGTAATCACCGAAAGAGTTTCCCGCTACATCAAGTTCGTTGTCGGTCAAAAAAACAAGGGTCTTATGTTCTTCCCGAAATCTAAATCCCAAACCCCCCTGTGGGTGACGGAGAGGAATGCTATCTATAAGGGTGCCATCGATTTCTAGGCAGCTTTGGGTTACTTTGCTGTCAAATTGTATGTCGGACTTGAGTTCCTCAAACCTGATTGGGAAGAAACCATCTCCCATCCTATTGTCAAAGCTGTATCGAAGGCCTTTCATGCCTAAGCCATAACCATCAACCAGGATCTTTGTTGAGGATCTATAAATTGGGAAAAAAAAGGGGAAACCAAGAATGTGATCCCAGTGAATATGGGTCATAAGAAGGTGGATATCTACATCTTCTCTGCGGGATTCAAAATGATTGCCGAGGGATCGGATCCCAGTGCCGGCATCTATAACTACCTTTTTTCCGCTCCTGAGATCTATTTCCAGGCAGGTGGTATTTCCTCCGTAGATAATCGTGTCTTTTCCTGGCACAGGAGTTGATCCCCTGGTACCCCAAAACTTGATTCTCATCTATTTGTCCTTGGCCATCAAGAAGGCTGGAAGATATTCAGGGATTTCTTTTACGATTGATAAGGTTTTATTCCAAAGCCATACTGAAGCGTATAGTAGTCCTGCTAAATTCATGTGACATTACGAAATTGATTCCCCTGTGTCAATGCAAAAAAGGGACGAAAAAATAGGTAGAATTGAAAGCACCTTGCGTGAGCTAGCAGCAAACTACGAGGATTGTCAACTCTGCCCGAGGATGTGTCATGCAAGTAGGGCTATAGGGGAAAAGGGGTTCTGCGGGGTCGGCAATCTCCCCATTGTGTCCCATTTTTGCCTTCATTTCGGAGAAGAACCATGTCTGAGCGGCTACTATGATTACAAAAGGAAGGTAAAAACAGGATCTTCGTTTTCTGGATCAGGAACCGTATTTTTTGCAGGTTGCAACCTCAAATGTACCTTCTGCCAGAATTATCAGATTAGCTGGCAGATTCATGGGTCTCCTGTTTCTCCTGAAAGACTCGCCTCCATCTTTCTTTTCCTACAGGAAAGAAAGGCATTGAATGTTAACTTGGTTACCCCGACACATGCTATCCTTCCTATTCTTGAGGCATTGCATAGGGCTTTTGCCCAAGGCCTGAAGATCCCCATCGTGTACAATACCGGTGCGTATGATTCCTTTGAAACGATCCAAAAGCTCGCCGGAATCGTTGACATTTACTTGCCTGATTTCAAATATATAAGAAATGATACCGCACAGAGGTTTTCAAAGGCATCAGACTATGCCGAGAGAGCTACTGAGGCAATTGCTGAGATGTATAGACAGGTAGGAGATCTTGAGGTTGATAATCAGGGAAACGCACAGAAAGGTCTGATTCTGAGACACTTGATTTTGCCAGGGTGCAGCGAAGAATCATGCGAAATACTGGAATGGATTGCGGCTAATCTTTCGACCCAGGTCTGTATAAGCCTTATGAGCCAGTTTCAGCCATGTAACAATGTGCCAGACCAAATAAACAGGGGCATTTCACCAGAGGAGTATGATGCGGTTCTGGGCAAGGCAGAGGAATTGGGTTTTGAGAATATATACTTCCAACCCTATTCGTTCAGACCGGAAGACCACTTAACTCCTGATTTTGCCCAGGAAAATCCCTTCTGCTGGGATGAGCAATAAAAATAGATATATTCAAGAAGATTTCTCTTCCCTTAAGACGTGAAAGGAATATTTAGCCATTACTCTGACTGCGCTATGATTCCAAGAGAAGTGTTGTAGTGAAAACAGGTTTTGTTGTATATTTGAAATGATTTCTATTCCTTATCTTCATTTTTTTATTGGCTGCAAAGAAGATAGGAGTATCCTCAAATACTTTTTCTCAGAAGAAAGGATAGGCAACGGTGATGAATGAACTGGCAAATAGATTGAAAGAGGTTGACAGCGTTGAGGTTGTAACCGTGATGGATAACTATGTAGATGTTCTTCTCAGGAATTCTGCTGTCGCTACGAGGCCTCCATTGGCAAAGGGTGGGGAAATCCCCGATGATGCCCTGTTGGCCGAGCATGGCCTCTCTCTTCTGGTCACGGTAAAGAGAGGTGAGGAATCTCACACTATTCTTTTTGATTGCGGCTATACCAAGGTAGGCGTTCTCCATAACATGGAGATTTTAGGGTTAGACCTAGGGCAGATAGAGGCAATAGTCATTAGCCATGGTCATATGGATCACACTGGTGCGCTGTATCCTATAGTTAAGAGTCTGGGGAAATCCATCTCTTTGGTAGTTCACCCTGATGCCTTTATTTCTCCCCGTTTTTTTGGGCTGGATGATGGGAGAAAGCTGAGGTTCCCCCAAACCCTTATAAGGGGGGATATGGAGAGTGCAGGCATTCAGATTGCTGAAAAGAGCTCCCCATCTCTGCTGGCAGAAGGCATGATACTGGTGACGGGCGAGGTGGAAAGGGTAACGGAATTCGAAAAGGGGTTACCTAATGCCTCTTTGCAAAGGGATGGAAAGATAGAGCCTGACCCCATACGTGATGATCAGGCCCTTGCAATAAATCTAAAAGAAAAGGGGCTGGTAGTGATCTCTGGATGCGCTCATTCCGGCATTATTAATACTGTTTTTTATGCCAAAAAGATAACAGGGATCGATAGAATTCATGCCGTTTTGGGTGGTTTTCATCTGTCAGGCCCCGTTTTTGAGCCTATAATAGAGAAAACGATTACAGAATTTAAGAAGATTAAACCGGAAGTCATCATCCCGATGCATTGCACAGGCTGGGAGGCCATTAAGAGATTCTCTCAGGAATTTCCCTCATCCTTCATCCTTAATAGTGTTGGTACCAAGATAAGCCTTTAAAGAAGTTTTATGTAATGAGATTCTTGATCTATCTCGTGCTGATTCTGTATGTTATTTCCCCTTACGATATCCTGCCTGATTTTTTTGCAGGCCTAGGTTGGATTGATGACTTAATAATATTAGGAGTCCTGTACTGGTATCACTTTATCTATCGGCCAGCCAAGATGAGGGCAAAATATAAGGAGGCTTACCACCAGGAAGGGGAGGGCACTGAACGGGAATATTATCAAGGGGAGCAGCAACAGAAGGCTCGAACGGATCGAAGGTTCTCAAAACGTGATCCATATGAGATTTTAGGAGTAGAAAGAGGTGCTCCACTCAATGAAGTTAAGGCGGCTTACAGAAAACTGGCTATCAAATATCATCCAGACAAGGTAAATCATCTGGGGGATGAATTTAAGGTTTTGGCCGAGAAGAGATTCAAAGAAATTCAGGAGGCTTATCAGGAACTGGTAAATAGATAATCTGAACAATTCCGGGAGTAGAACCACTCTTTATTGCTAGCTGCCTAAGGCACTATCGTTACAGGCCTGATGCCCTGAGCTATTGTTTCTCGCTTGCTAATTTCTGATCCAACTGGACAAGCGGTTATGCACAAACCACACCGAAACGTATAGCCATTTCGTCCCATATGTGGGAGCCCCCTATCTTGATAGTAAGAACAACCTTGTTTATCTATGTTTACTCCTTTCCAAATTACAGTTTTCATTATCGCGGGGTCTTTCTTGTAACCATTACGTATACACTTCCTCGGACAGATGCGTATACACGCAAAATTACATTCAGGAATTGTTTTTTGGCAAAGAAACAACTCCAAAGGTTTGCCTGGTATTAGCTTCGCGTCTGTTAGAACCTGCGCAAACCGTTGCCTCGGCCCAAACTGGGGAGTCAACAAAAGATTGCTCAAGCCAAATTCTCCCAACCCTGCCTGCACCGCTGCATGTTTATGAGAAAGGACTCCTTTTAGTTCACTCAAGTCGTATGGATCTGAGGCATGAACAGGCATTGCCAAGAATCCCTTCTTTGTTAAGAAACGGGCAATACGAAGCAAGGTCTGATCCAGCTGATTATTCATCGTAATCATCATCCGGCTATACATAGCTCGAATTTCCGGCAGCCCATCGACTAAAGGATCAGGCCATCGAAATGCTATTACTATTGTACTTTTGCATTCGGCTAAAATATCCTTGGGGCGGTTATATCCCCCTGGAGTAAGCTCATTTAGACGGTCGGCAGAAGCTATACCAACAAGGTCCATTCCTCGATCAAGAACAAATTGTTTTACTTCTTTTGTGACATCTTCCATTTATCACCTTTAAATCGTTGGATATTTTACTATGTTCATCTTTCCTAAGGGTCGTGTTTTTCAGTGATAACACCTCACTTCTCATTGAGGGCAGCGAGGCGTCAAGTCCCCAGGCACTAATCATTGGCCTCTTTTCCGAGAGGGCAGACTTGAATACATAAACCACATGGTTCTTTGCATTCTTGATCAGATCTATTCCATTTTTGATGGTGGGCACAAGCTGGTTTATTAAATCTTCCAGACTCCGGATCCCAAGCTTGTACCGGGCAAATTTTTCTACATTCAAAGCACTCCTCTTTGCATAAGTCTTCCTCTATCATTGGATCTGGAAGTAATTCTGCGTCTGTCAAAATAGTACAAAATCTTTGTCTCGGGCCAAATTCTTTTGTCAAAACCAGGTTATTCTTTCCAAAAACTCCTAAACCGGCTTTCACTGCTGCATGCCGGTGAGACATAACTCCACGGAATTCATGAGCATGATATGGCGTAGTTGGTTGGACTACAAATGCTCGGTTTCCTTGTTTTTCCAAAAATCTTCCCAATTCAAATGCTGTAAGTGTGTTTAACGTATTGAGATGAGCAAACATATGATGCTTATAACTGAGCCTCTGTCTTTCTGGGGAAAGCTCATCTAGAATCCCATTAAGGAACTTTCTTGCTATGACAATAACAGACTGGGTCGTCCTTAATAGATCTTTCGGATGAAATCCTTTTGGAGCTCCCTCAAATCGGTCTATTGAAGCAACTCCCACTAAATCGACATCACGATCCTCAGCTAGTTTCTTTATCGAACAGGTTAATTGTTCATCATGTTGCATCTTTCCCTCCTCCGCTTGATTCATTTAGGAACAAGCACGATAGGTGTCCACACCTCATGGTGTCAAGACTAAAAAATGGGGATTTTTTCGAGGCTTGGGTTTTTTGGCTTCGGGCCAGCTTGAAGGCTTTTCAGGATAATCTCAAAGGAAAAGAAAGCCATGTTCGGCCAGGAGAGGTGGCGTTCGTACATTTTCTCTGATGACAGGAGCCCTCTTCACCCTGTCGCTGGAAGGCAGAAGTACATCAGTATAATTATCAACCAAACCTCTCTCAGCTCCTTCATGTTTTCCAGACCCACGTCAGGCGTGTGGAGGCCAGTGGAGCGAATATAGCAATCCTAAGAAGATACAAATATTTTTTGGCTCCGGCGGATCACGAGGAATATCATAGCCAGGGCTGGTATCAATGCCAATGCCGAAAGGATACCTCGAGGATAGAACAAGATAAATAGCGCCACGAGGAGGACTAAAAGCCTTGAAGGAAGGTCATGCCTTTTACGTTCAAAAAGTTTACCGTGGATGGCGGCAGCTGCTGTCAAGCATCCAATAGTTAGCACAATAATAGCAGCCACTTGTGCTAAACCAGGCTCCAACACCAAAATATCCCAATTGAAAATCGCGAATGTGAGGAAGAAAAATGGAACAGATATTTGCAGCGTTACCATCATCGTCCCCATGAAGGAGGCACCTGACAGACGGGAAGCAACCGCAGCTACGAGTGAGGTTGGTGGCGAATATTCGGATATTACCGCTATGAAAAATAAAAAGAAATGAGCTACCCAAGGATTGATCCCGAATCGTGCCATAGGCGGGATGACTATCACGGCTGAGATTAAGTAACAGGCCGACGGAGGTATTCCCAGTCCTAAGAAGACCCCAATTGCGAACCCAACTCCGATAAGGGCTATGACATGGAATTCTCCGACCCTCGCCAATAGCCCCATTAGCTTAGGCATCCATCCGCTGACCACGAACAGATTTACCATCACCCCGAGCATGGCGAGCAAGAGAACGAGCGGAGCGGTGACCCCAGCAAATGCCTCTATGGCTCGGCGCAAACACCTACCCCATTCCTTTATTTTATCTGAGATCGTCCCAGTATAGAGATACATGCGGAGTACGGAGGCGGTGATAAAGAGACCGATCTCAATGTCATATGCGGCTCTTGATGCTTCATACCAAAGCACACCCATCAAATAGATCAAAATTCCGATGAAGGTGAAGAAAATCGCTGTGTTGACCACGTCTATTTTGGAGAATTTTTCGATAACGGAATGCAGTGCTGGGCTACTTCCCCCTCCCCGCACGAAGCGCGTTGTAAAGAGGTAAACCGATGCGGCTATGATAGCATAGAAGATGAGTGCCGGCGCGTATCCTCGAGCTATAACCTCGAAATAACTCACTCCTAGAAAGTCAGCCATGAGGAAACCGGCTATTGCCATGACTGGTGGCATGAGCAAGCCTCCTAGCGAAGCTGAAGCTTCCACAGCACCGGCGTAAAGAGGAGGGAACCCTGCCTTTTTCATCAACGGTATCGTGTACTGCCCGGTTATAGCTACATTCGCTGCTCCCGATCCACTACAGGTAGAAATAGCCATTGAAGTAACCACCGCTGTTTGTGGAATGAGGGTTTTACGTTTACCAAGTATCCCGGTGAAAGTTCTGATAATAGATTCTTGAACACCAAATCCCTGTGCAATGCCCAAAAACATGAAAAATGCTGCGATAACAGCTACCCCGATTTGCGCATACGTTCCAAATAGGCCCAATTTGATCTCAACGGAAGAAGATGTTATTACTCTCATCCAGGAGATTCCGGGATGACCAAATATACCTGGGAAAACCCACCCGTAAACGGAATAAAGCATGAGAAACAGGATTAAATAAAAGAGTATACGATGCTCCCGTCTGGCAAATTCGAGCACGAGACCAAGCATCATCACTGCTACGATTTTGTCAGGGGTGTTATAGAAACCAGCTCTCAAATAAATGAGGGCCTCAAACTCCACTCTCATGTATATGAGGGAAAAGATGCACATAGCGATGTACACGCTGGCTATGGCAATATTGGGTTTAAGTCCTAGACGTGGATATGGCAGCTCTCCGGCGACAAGGGAATTCAATACATACATCACGTATGCTATTGGGACTAAAGTTATGGCGAGGAGCATCGCTCCTCCTAAGCCGGTTGTGAAATAATGGAGCGAAAATATTAAATATACGATAGTGGCTATAAGATAGCAGGGGTTTAAGAATTTACGCATTTCAGCCAGTGAATACGCTTCATCTTGCAATGGATTTTTTTTCACCTTTTCACCCACTATAAGAAAAGTGAACTCACCCCTTATTAAAGTTTTACAGGGGTGAGCTCACTATTATAAACCCTTAACTACCTCTTACTTTTCCCCAAAAAGCTCAGCGCGCTTTAGCTTTCATCGCCTCTACCGCTGCCTTGATCGTCCCCTCAGTAGCTATTACCCAGGCTGGGTCCCATAAGCCCTTTTCTTTCAGATATCTCGCCAATCCCGGATGTACTGGAACCTCGGGTATACTCCTTATCCCCAGGGCTTGGAAACGAGCGAAGTCTTTGGCTAGTGGTCCAAAACCAGCCTCTAGCTTAACCAGATCGCCTGCCGCCTCTTCAAGTACTTTGAGCAATCTATAAGCGGCCTCTTCCGGAAAATCGAGCCCGAGATGCTGACCGAAGTAAAAGGGCACGCCATAGAGTTCATCCACTCCCAGGTCTCTGGTATACGCTTTCTTCATGTTGATCTTCGCCGGAGTAAAACCTGCCGCTGTTAGTTTCTTGATTTGTGCTGGGGTTGGGTTCACTCCCTGCAGGGGGGTGGCGACATCAAGCATCTTAATCCAGCTAGCCAACGATACCGTAGCCGTTGTGTAAGCTGCCGTGGCGTCTATGGTTCCCGCTTTTAGGGCATCCGCAACCTTTCTCGCATCAACTTCGACGTGCTTAATCTTCAGACCACAGATGTCCATCATAGCCCGGAAGATGTTGATATGGTTCATATATCCCGCCGTAGTCATGAAGATTTTCTTGCCGTCTAAATCCTCCCAGGTACGAAATTTGTCTTTTCTCTCCGGTAAAGTCAATATGTGTGTTTCCATGGTGTAGAGCCAAAGAGCCTGGACTGGCATTTTCTTTACGTTGGGTTCAAAACCCTTATACGCCTTTATAAAAGAGTACAAGTCTCTAAATCCCGGCTCGGCCGCGTATACGGATTCGAGCTCACCCACTAAAAAGCTCTTGATGTTAGCGGTGGTTGAAACGTATGGGTAAATGGTAAGGTCGTAATCCGGCATACCCCTTCGCAAGAAATCTGCGATGAAGGCGGATGCTCTATAATAATAGCTTACTGGATCAGCCGTCCCCCATCTCAACATTTTTTTTTGAGGTGCCGCATGGCCAGGTAAAGCAAATGCCGATATTAACACCACAGTCAATCCTAAAACCAATGCCAATTTAACCTTCTTCATTTTTATTACCTCCTTTTACTTTATTCCTGATTTAGCATCTTAGCATCCCGAACTATCTATACCCATAAGCACCACCTCCTTTGCCACTTTGCTAGGCTGTTTATTTTGCCCCGGTTAATGTTGTTACCACATCAAACAGAAATCGTAGCCCTAATGAGACTTCGGCACCATCATACTATTTTCCTGTTTCTCCCTTGTCAATCATAAAGTTTAAAAATAACAGGTTGCTTATACGTGATACCTCGCTCGTTATAGGACACCAATAGTGG
>Ga0114919_10005501_pt1 | contig 10113 bp, 8 predicted proteins | sample BlataG_FD_88682 | JGI IMG/M metagenome (GOLD analysis project Ga0114919, IMG submission 88682) | Deep subsurface microbial communities from Black Sea to uncover new lineages of life (NeLLi) - Black_00105 metaG | ecosystem: Environmental > Aquatic > Marine > Oceanic > Sediment | place: Atlantic... | reverse complement strand
ATTGGGCGCTATGGTGGTGCATTTAAGGACATTACTGCACACGATTTGGCTGCCCGGGTGATAAAGGAGGTGCTGAGACGCACACAGATTGACCCGGCCACTATTGATGATGTGATCTTTGGTTGCATTGGCCAGAGCAGCGATGCTCCCAATCTCGGTCGAGTGGCCGCGCTGATGGCTGGCATCCCTAAAGAAGTGCCCGGATATACTGTGCAGCGCAACTGTGCTGCGGGTCAGGTAGCGATCACGAATGCCTATCAAGCCATTCAGGCAGATGACGGGGAGATCTTTATGTGTGGCGGGGTGGAAAGCATGTCCCAGGCTCCCTATTTGGTGCGAGGTGCTCGTTGGGGGCTCAAGCTGCGGCACACTACCTTCGTTGATACCTTGTGGGAGGGCCTGACCGATCCCATCTGCAATGAGATCATGGGCAAGACGGCCGAGAACCTGGCCGAGATGTACAAGATATCCCGTCAGGAACAGGACGAGTTCGCCGTCCAGTCGCACAAGAAGGCTTTCATGGCCACGCGCATGGGAAAATTCAAGGATGAGATTGTCCCTGTGGAAGTGAAGAAGAAGGTTGCTGGGCAGGAAGTTGCCTCTGAATTCATTATTCAGGACGAGTGTATCAATCCTGGGCTCACTGTGCAGAAGGCTGCTTTGTATCCCACCGTGTTCAAGAAGGGCGGTACAGTGACGCCAGCCAACGCCTGCCCGATTTCTGATGGCGCAGCAGCCTGCCTGGTGCTGACGGCGGACAAGGCCAAGGAATTGGGTCTGGAGCCAATGGGCTACTTACGTGGTTACGGCTACGCGGGTGTGGATCCTTCCATAATGGGCATTGGGCCAGTCTACGCTATTCCCAAGGCGTTGAAAAAGGCTGGCCTCAAACTGAAGGACATGGAATTGATTGAACTAAATGAGGCCTTTGCTGCCCAGGCCCTAGCAGTGGGAAAGGAATTGGCCAAGGATGGCTGGGACTGGCAGAAAGTGAACGTCAACGGTGGTGCCATCGCTCTTGGTCACCCTGTGGGCTGCACCGGCTGCCGCATCGTAGCGACGCTGCTGTATGAAATGCAGAAGCGCGATCTCTCGCTTGGGTTGGCTACTGAGTGCGTGGGTGGTGGACAGGGTGGTGCGATTGTGGTCGAGAGGAAGTAGTCGAAGCCAGGCATATCTTGCATACGCCTGGCTCCTTGAAGAACACCTTGAAGGGAGGAAGGTCAATGTACATTTTCAAAGCAGGAGTAGTAGGGGCGGGCTTTATGGGTGGAGGGATCGCGCAGGTCATCACCTATTCAGGCCTCCCAGTGGTGCTCAAGGACGTCGATCAGAAGATGCTGGACAAGGGTATGGAGGCTCTGCGCGGTATCTATCAGCGGCGTGTGGATAGGGGCAAGATGAGTGCAGGAGAAATGCAAGAGAAAGTGGACCTTGCTACCCCCACGCTTTCGTATGACGAGTTCGCCGATGTGGACATCGTCATTGAGGCTGTGCCGGAGGTGATGAAGATCAAGAAGCAGGTCTTTGCCGAGCTGGACGAGGTCTGTCCGGAGCACACTATTTTTGCCTCTAACACGTCGGCTTTGTCCATTTCCGAGATGGGTGCTGCTACCAAGCGTCCGCAGAAGATGATTGGCATGCACTTCTTCAGCCCTGCGCACGTGATGAAGCTCGTCGAGGTGATTCCTGGGCTGGATTCCTCGCAGGAGACGATTGACGATGTTGTGATGTTCGCCGAGTCTCTGCGCAAGATCCCGGTAGTGGTGCAGGAGTGCCCAGGCTTCCTGGTCAACCGTTTGCTGATGCCCTATCTCAATGAGGCTACGCTGGCATTCCAGGAGGGAGCTGCCACGGCCCAAGAGATTGATGCGGCCATGGTCAAGTTTGGCTGGCCCATGGGGCCATTCACACTAATGGACATGCTGGGCATTGACGTCATCTATCACACGGCAGAGTACCTGGCGACTGAGTATGGCGTCGAGATTCCTGCATTGTTCAAGGTGCTGTTCGATGCTGGCCGCCTCGGAGAGAAGGCTGGCGCGGGCTTTTACGGATATGGGGATCAAACCGACGAGCCCGTCAAGGCCATGGTCAAGCAGCTTCAGGATGAGGGCAAGGCGCGGACAGGCACTGAGTTCAGTTGGCAGCGCCTCATGATGCCTCTGATCAACGAGGCGGTAATCTGCGTGACGGAGAACATCTCTCCACCGGACAAGATTGACATGGCCGCGATTGCTGGCATAGGCATGAAGTACGGCGAGGAGCGCATGGGGCCACTGCAGCTGGCTGATGTCCTGGGGCTGGATGTCGTGTTGGCTGAGCTCGAGAAGTTGCAGGCCCAGTACGGCAATCGTTTCCGTCCTGCGCGTCTGCTCAAGACCAAGGTGCGCGCAGGTCATCTGGGCAAAAAGGTTGGCAAGGGCTTCTTTGAGTATACGACGTAGGGCTTTGCGGTCTTCGCCTTGCACGACCAATTGATATCTCAAGAAAGGAGCTTGAGCTATGGCAGAACGCCAGTACGTGAAAGTGTCGGTAGAGAATCGCATCGCCGTGTTGACCATTGACCACCCTCCGGCCAATGCCTTCAACGAGCAGACCATAGAGGATCTGGCCAGTGCTTTTGACGAAGTCTTGGCCAACGCGGATGTGAAGGCGATCATCATAACAGGCGCGGGCCAGTTCACATTTGTGGCTGGGGCGGACATTAACGAGATCAAGGAGCAAATAGACCTCGGACGGGCAGGTAAGGAAGTGAAGAGGGATCTCATCGTCAAGGGGCAAGCCCTCTTCACCAGGATTGAACAGAGCACCAAGCCCGTTATAGCCGCCATCAACGCCATTTGCCTTGGCGGTGGCCTCGAACTGGCTATGGCCTGTCATATCCGTATCGCGTCAGACACGGCGCGCTTGGGGCAGCCGGAGGTCAGCCTGGGACTCTTGCCAGGCTGGGGCGGGACAGCCCGCTTGCCTCGCCTGGTTGGCAGAGGCAAGGCCATAGAGTTGATTCTTACTGGCGACATGATAACTGCGCAAGAAGCTGCTCGCCTGGGACTGGTGAACAAAGTAGTGCCCTCTGGCCAGGTGGTCAAGACTGCGCAGGATCTAGCAAAGAAGATTACCTCCAAAAGCGCCATGGCAGCCGGCGCTATTCTAAGGGCAATCAACCACGGCATGGAGGTGAGTCTACTCGATGCACTCAAGCTGGAAGAGGACGAGTTCGTCGAGTTGTGTGGCACCTATGATGCCCACGAGGGCGTGAGTGCGTTTCTGGAGAAGCGTCAGCCCAAGTTCCAGGACAAGTAGAGGGAGTCACGAGTCATGGGTAGTGAGTTACTGTCGTTCATTCCGTTGCGATGCCACTCATCACTCACTACTCATGACTCCCTACTCGCCACTCATTCATCCCTGGAGTGCTTCTTATGAGCCTGAATCTGGCGCTGGTGCTTGAGACCGGAGCCGCCAGCCAGCCTCGGCACACGGCAATCATCTCCAATGGCCACGGGATGACCTACGCGCAACTCAACGAAGCGGCGAATCAGTGTGCTTCCGGGTTGGCACGTCTTGGTGTGCACACGGGCGACAGCGTAGCTGTGATGCTGCCCAATGTACCCGAGTTCGTCATTGCGTACTTTGGGGTACTGAAACTGGGGGGCTGTGTTGTCCCTCTCAATACCCTGTTCAAGGCCTCTGAGATTGCCTACCAAGTGGAAGATTCCGATGCTTCAGCGCTAGTTGTTGCTGAGTCGCTGCTGCCTGAAGCTCGCCGGGCGCTGCTGGGAGTGGAGGCCTGCCACCATCTGATCGTCTCAGGGAAGCGTTCGCCCCCTGGCTGGCATCTCTTCAGTGACTTGCTGGGTAGAGGCAGGCCTGAATTCGATACGGTTCAGACGATGCCGGATGACACGGCAGTCATTCTGTATACGGCGGGTGCTACCGGGCATCCCAAGGGTGCTGAACTCACACATTTCAACATGTTCTACAACGCTGCGCTCACTGCGGATCACCTCTGCGGGCTTACCGCGCAAGATGTTTCGCTGAGCGTATTGCCTTTGTTCCACGCCTTTGGACAGACCTGCGTCATGAACGCTACTCTGTACGCGGGAGGCACACTCACTCTGCTGTCCCGTTTTGAGCCCGATAGAGTGCTGCAGGTCATCCAACGTGATCGAGTCACCTTGCTGATGGGTGTGCCGACGATGTATTGGTATCTGCAGCACTATCCAGCGGCCGAGAAGTACGATTGGAGTTCCTTGCGCCTCTGCTGCTCTGGTGGGGCTGCGCTACCGGTGGATCTGATGAAGCAATTCGAGGAGCGGTATGGCTTGCCGATATTCGAGGGCTATGGTCTGTCTGAGACCGCACCGGTGGCTGCATTCAATGTCCCGCTATCTTTTAGGCGGGACCATGTGGCCGAGCAGGCTCCCCGGCCTGGCTCCATAGGGCTGCCCATTTATGGTGTGCAGATGAAGATCTTTGACGAAAAAGATCGCGAACTGCCGCCGGGAGAAGTTGGGGAGATCGTCATCCGTGGTCACAACGTCATGAAGGGCTACTACAAGCGGCCGGGGCCGACCGCGGAAGCTATGCGTGGTGGCTGGTTTCACACTGGCGACCTGGGGCGCATGGATGAGAGTGGTCATTTCTATGTCGTGGACCGCAAGAAGGATCTCATCATTCGCGGTGGGCTCAACATCTACCCGCGTGAAGTGGAAGACGTGCTTCTCGCTCACCCTGCAGTTGCTGAAGTTGCCGTGGTTGGCGCTCCAGACGAAGTAATGGGAGAGGAGATCAAGGCCTTTGTCGTGCTCGAGCAAGATGAGGCTGTGGACGCTGAGGACTTGATTGAGTACGGTCGTAAACGGATGGCTGCCTACAAGTACCCACGGTACATAGAGTTCCGGACGGAATTGCCCAAGGATGCCACGGGCAAGATCATCAAAAGGCAATTGAAAGAATAGCCAGTTTGCTCTTGGCCCATTCACAGCCTGGGCCGTGTATGGCTCTGGTATTGATACCCTTTTGTTAAGGAGGAAGGAATGGACTTTACGTTTCCCAAGGAATATGAATTGCTCCGCCGCATGATCAGGGAGTTCGCGGAGAAGGAGGTGGCCCCTCTAGCCGAGGAGATTGATCGCGATGAGCGGGTGCCTTTCGAAACGCTCAAGAAGGCGGCCAAGCTCGGTTTGATGGGTATACCATTTCCGCAGAAGTATGGCGGCGCTGGTGCAGGTGAGATCGGTTACTGCATTCTCATGGAGGAGCTGAACAAGGTGTGTGCTTCCACAGCCACGGTGATCGGTGCCCACACGGGCATTGGCGCCATGGCCATCTACCTGGATGGCACTGAAGAGCAGAAGCAGAAGTACCTGGTGCCCCTGGCGCGCGGAGAGAAAATCGCTGCCTTTGCTTTGACTGAGCCCAATGCAGGATCTGACGCAGCCTCGATACAAACGAGGGCTGTACGCGACGGCGACTATTTCCTGCTGAATGGTTCCAAGCTGTGGATCACGAACGGGGACATTGCCGACGTCATTAGTGTCCTGGCAGTGACTGACCCAGCTTTGGGTGCCCGAGGTGGCGTGACTGCTTTCATCGTGGGAAAAGAGTTCCCCGGTTTCAAAGTAGGCCGCAAAGAGGAGAAGATGGGCATCCGTGGGTCTTCTACTGCAGAGTTGTTCTTCGAGGACTGCCGTGTCCCAGCGGAGAATGTGTTGGGCATGTTCGGCGGTGGCTTTCTCACCTTCATGAAGACTCTGGATGTCGGGCGTATCAGCCTCGCAGCGGGTTGCCTGGGAGCAACGGACAAGGCATTGGAAATGTGCATGGAGTTCGCCAAGAGCCGGTATCAGTTTGGTGCTCCTATCGCTGCCAAGCAAGCTATTCAGTGGATGATTGCTGACATGGCGATAGAGGTAGAGGCGCTGCGTTCACTCGTCTATCGCACAGCCTGGATGCTGGATACGGGGCAGACCGGGCGTAAATTCAGCACTATGGCCGCCATGTGCAAGGTCTACGGTTCTGAGGTGGCCTGTCGCGCTGCGGATAGTGCAGTGCAGATTCACGGTGGCATGGGCTACATGAAAAAGTACCCCATTGAGCGCATGTATCGTGACGCGCGCATTACCCGCATTTTTGAGGGTACCAACGAGATTCAGCGCGAGATCATCGCCCGAAACCTGTTCCGCCAGATAGGGCTGAGGCTCAGGTAGTTGCCCTTCGGGGTCGAGCCCTTTAGGGCGAAGCCTCGGACGCGAGGCCTTGCGACTGCTCATAATTGACAGAAGGGGGAGGAAAACCGCCTATGAAGATCGTAGTAATGATCAAGCAGGTTCCAGACACGACTGAAGTCAGGCTTGACAAGAGGACAGGGACGCTGATTCGAGAAGGCGTGCCGAGCATCATCAATCCCGAGGACAAGAATGCCCTCGAAGAGGCGCTGAGGCTCAAGGAAACCACGGAGGCCAAGGTCATTGTTGTCTCTATGGGCCCGCCGCAGGCTGAGCATGCTCTGCGGGAAGCGTTGGCCATGGGTGCAGACGAGGCAATCCTGCTGACGGATCGAGCCTTTGCTGGTGCGGATACCTGGGCGACGGCCAGCACTTTGGGTCAGGCCTTGAAGAAGATTGGCGACTTTGATCTGGTGTTTGCCGGTCGGCAGGCCATTGATGGCGATACGGCTCAAGTGGGCCCGCAGTTGGCCGAGTACCTCAAGATCCCGCAGATTACCTATGTGCGCGAGTTGGTCATAGACGATGGCAAAGTGAGGGCAAAGAGGGCGCTTGAAGATGGCTTTGAGGAGATCGAAGCGCAGTTGCCCGCTCTCTTGACCATTACCCAGGAGGCCAATGTGCCGCGTTACCCGCCCGCTGGCGCGATTATGACCGCTTATCGTGAGCAGGAGGTGGTATTCTGGGGCGCAGAGGACATTGGCGCGGACCCAGAGACAGTAGGTCTCAAAGGCTCTCCCACGCAAGTGAAGCGCAGCTTCACGCCGCCGCCCAAGGAGCCAGGTCAGGTCATCAAGAGCGCGCCAGGGGAGGCCGCCAAGGACCTGGTGGCAATACTGCGCGATAAGAACATCATCTAGCGGTGTGCTGCCATCTTTGCTCGTGGAGCATTGCCACACTACGAAGTACCACGGCAGTATACATAACTGCCCAGGTAACCGCAGTATGACGTCGCAGGTTAGCAGAACGCATTGGCAGCCATACGTGGTGTTGGCACTGGGAGTATTGGCAGTCTCCTGGGCGGCCATCTTTATCCGAGTCGCGGCAGCTCCAGCGTTGGTCACAGGAGCGTACAGACTTGCTCTGGCGTCGCTAATACTGACCCCGTTGGCCCTGTGGCGCAATGGTGAAGAGTTGCTGCATCTCGCTTGGCGAGATCTGCGACTCATGATAGCGGCAGGTGTGTTTCTGGGCTTGCATTTCGCAACCTGGATCAGTTCGCTCGAGTACACATCAGTGGCCAGCTCGGTTGTCTTGGTTACGATCAACCCCCTCTTTGTGGGATTGGCGGCCCGCTTTCTGCTGAAGGAACATGTTCCTTCGCGTATGTTTATGGGCATTGCTCTAGCAACCTTGGGTGGCGCCATTATTGGTTGGGGAGACCTGAGGATATCTGGCTGGGCGCTGTGGGGCGACTTCCTGGCTGTCGTTGGAGCGATTATGGTCTCAGCTTACTTTCTGATTGGGCGGAATCTGAGAAAGCGCCTGTCGCTGCTAACATACGTCACGCCAACCTACTGGACGGCTGCGCTGGTACTCGGCATCGCAGGCCTGTTGAGTGGCCAGGATTTCTGGGGTTACCCTGCGCATTCTTATCTCATGTTTCTGCTGCTGGCCGTCGGCCCGCAGATCATTGGGCATTCGTCGCTCAACTGGGCACTGCGCTATCTGTCGCCGACTTTCGTGACGGCCGTTGTGCTGGGGGAACCGATTGGTTCTACAATCCTGGCCTGTTTGATCCTGCAAGAGATTCCATCAGCGGTCAAGATATTGGGCGGCACAGTTATCCTGGCGGGTATCTATGTCTGCGTTCGTGCGGAAGCGGCGGGAGGTGTACTGTGAAGCGGCGCGAGCTGCAGTGTGCGCTCTTCGACCTGGATGACACAATGTACCCGAGGAGCGCAGGTGTGATGCGTATTGTGAGCCAGCGCATCAACGAGTATATGGGTCAGCGTCTGGGCATGGATCACGCGATGATCAAGGAACTGCGTCCACGCTACTGGCAGCAGTACGGCACTACGATGCGAGGGCTGTTGGTGGAGTTCCAGATCGATCCAGATGACTATCTTGCTTACGTGCACGATTTCTCAGTGGCAGAGTTATTGGCTCCCAACGATGAATTGAACCAGGTTCTGGCTCGCTTGCCATGGCGCAAAGTCATTTTCACCAATTCGAGCAAACAGCACGCGCAGCACGTGTTGGCAGCCCTGAGCGTCGAGCAACACTTTGAGCACGTCTTTGGCATTGCTACTACCGGATACGTTGGCAAACCACATCCTGCTGCCTACCAATTCGTGCTCAAATCGCTTGGCGTCAGGGCGGAGGATTGCGTAACGCTTGATGACCATGTTCCCAACCTTCGCGCGGCCGGGGAACTAGGCATGGTCACCGTGCTGGTGGGCTCCACTGATAGGGTTGATGGTGTGGACTTTGCCATAGCCAGGATCGAGGGGATTGCTAAAGTAGCACGCCAGCTGCAGGGTACTGCGTCAAGCGCTAAACTCCAGCCCCCCTTTTTATGAGATAATCCGACCAGCGAGGTTCAGCAATCCCGTCAAGCGGACCGAACGGTTGATGCAGGAAGCAGTAGAATACGAGACGAGGGAAGGAGCGAAGGGCCATGAATGACAGTGTCGTCAATTGGGATGGCAAAGTAAGCACGGACTGGGACAAGGCTCTGGCCAAGCGTACGCAGCGCATGACCAGTTCCATCATCCGTGAGACGCTCAAGATGATGTCTACGCCGGGGCTCATCTCTCTGGGTGGAGGCATGCCTGCGCCTGAGTTGTTGCCCGTACGTGAATTTCAAGAGGCAAGTCACTATGTCCTCGAGCATGATGGACCGCAAGCACTGCAGTACAGCGTGACGGAAGGCTATCCTCCTCTCAAGCAGTATCTGCTGGCCAAGATGCAGAAGTACGGTGTTCCGGCGGAAGAGAAGAACATTCTAATCGTCAATGGCTCTCAACAGGCTCTCAGTTTGGTGGGCAAGGTATTTCTGAATCCAGGGGACACGGTGCTCACGGACTGTCCCACTTACCTGGGGGCCATCCAGGCCTGGAATTCATACGAAGCGCGCTTTGTGACTGTCCCACTTGATGATGATGGCACGCGGGTTGATTTGCTTGAGGACGTCCTAAAACGTGAGCCGGTCAAGTTCATCTATTGCCTGCCGAACTTTCACAATCCCGCGGGTGTGACGCTGTCATTGGAGCGCAGGCGCAAACTCGTCGATCTGGCTGCCAGGTACGGCGTGTTCATCGTCGAGGACGACCCATACGGAGAGTTGCGGTTTGTAGGCGAAGACATCACACCGGTTGTCGTTTTACATAAGGAAAACACCGTCTATCTGAGCACGTTCTCCAAGACCCTGTCACCAGGCATTCGTTTGGGCTGGATCGTTGCCCCGGCGAAAGTCATTGGGAAGCTGGTGCAGGCCAAGCAAGCAGCGGATCTGCATACCAGCGTCTTTGTGCAGATGATAGCAAACGACATTTGCCAGCGGGGCTTTTTGCGGCAGCATATCAAACGCATCCGTGACACTTACAGAGAACGCTGTGCTGTCATGTTGTCAGCAATGGAGAAGTATTTCCCTTCTGGAGTGAAGTGGACACGGCCACAAGGTGGGCTTTTCCTGTGGGTGATGCTGCCCGAAGGCATCAACTCCATGGAATTGCTAAAGGCCGGTCTGGAGGAGAAAGTCGCCTTCATACCGGGTACAGCTTTCTACCCGGATGGAGTCAGCGGACAAGATGCACTGCGCCTCACGTTCTCTACGGCCAAGCCGGAGATGATTGAGGAAGGTATCAAGCGGCTGGGGAAGGCCATGAAGAAACAGCTCGCAGAAGCCAGGTAAGGCGACAGCGACTGTCTAGCAATCTAT
>Ga0114919_10005500_pt1 | contig 10114 bp, 9 predicted proteins | sample BlataG_FD_88682 | JGI IMG/M metagenome (GOLD analysis project Ga0114919, IMG submission 88682) | Deep subsurface microbial communities from Black Sea to uncover new lineages of life (NeLLi) - Black_00105 metaG | ecosystem: Environmental > Aquatic > Marine > Oceanic > Sediment | place: Atlantic... | reverse complement strand
TGCTGATTTATTAAAGGTTCTTGCAATAACGGGAGTTCTTCAGCTTATCGCCGAAGAATTAAATAAAGTAATAATAGATATGCTAGAAGGAAGAACTCCTACTTTACCTAAGATCATTGTAGATGCTACTACAGCTATAAAAACCGCTAAATTTACAAACCCATATGCTGAAGCTAAAGCGATAGCTGCTTTCGAGTTAGCTGCTTCAGTGTCAAAGGTTACAGGAAAAGCATGTTTTAAACTTAAAGAAAGATCTGATTATGTACCTTTACTTGCAGCTGCTCACGAAATGATGAGAACTGCTGCGTTAATGTGTGACGACGCTCGGGAAATAGAAAAATCAAATGACACTGTAATTAGAAAACCTCACCACGCTAAACAGCATATATTAACCAAAGTAAAATTACACGAAAAAGAAGCATAAATCAAGCGATTTATTTAAAAATTAAATAAATTTTGTTTTTTTATTTTATATTTATTTTGCAAAATGAACTGAAAATTAGAAATTAAATTTCATTTTTGTTGAGGAAATTTTTCAGATTTTTAAAGTCTTCTCTGTTTAAGGAGTTTATGACAGTATTAAATGTTTCCTCATTTTTATTTTTAGTAACTATCATCAATACGGATCCATTACTGACTTCTCTAACTAAAATATAGTTATTATCGGTTTCATATGTAACTATCGATAACTCTAAGGGAGAAATCGCGGAGTTTGAAAGATTCATAATCTTAGTAAATATCTGATAAATGTTAGAATCCAAGGTTCCTATCTCGAATTTCATAAATTGGAGAGGTTTATGCTCAAATTTACCTAAAGTTGAAGCTATTAATAGGCCATCTGGTTGATTGAATAAAAAATACTCTGAAAGCGTTGTTAACTTCATCTGATCTAACATATGCCGTATTTTTCCCAGTTTTTGTAACGCTAATGTATTTTGCTGAATTTTGTAATCAAGAATTTCGATCAACCTATGTTGGGCACTCCCTTCTTTTACCGATACCGGAGTAAAAACGATTTTGCTTTTCAAATCATCTGTTAACCCTTTAATTAATAATTCATAAATTTCGTCTTCTTTTGACTCCTGAAGATCAATCTTATTTAGTAAAACATACGCTTTTTCAACTCCAGGACTATATTCAAAGATATATTTCATAAAATTATCAAAAATTTCTTTTAACTTAGGTTCCTCTACCGCTGAATCAACCATGAATACTGCTGTCATCACTTCAGAAAAAACAAGTTCTCGTTTTTTTTCTGAAAAATAACTGTCCATGTAGAGTTGTTGACCTCCTAGGTCCCAGATGGATAATTCCATAATCCCTCTAAATATAAAATTCTCGCGACTTACTCCCTTTGTAGGTTGCAAATTGAGAACCTTCATGAAGTTATATCCTAAGCAAGTAGTCCTCATTAAAGATGTTTTACCTGCACCACCCGGTCCAAACAGAAGTACCTTTATTTTATTTCACCGTCACTCTTTTATTGTATTATTTGAAGAGATAATTGAATTTATATTATTTAATAAAATCGTATATATTTTTTATAAATTAATGATTATTTAATCTTTTTCTAATTATGATACGATTTATGAGATTTTAAATGATTGGACGATTGAGTTAAATATAATTTTAAATTAACATAATTAATTTACTAGATATATTTATAAAAAAGATTGGAGAAACGAAATGGATTTACTGAAAGAAATTAGAAACGTACCTGATTGGCCAAAAGCAGGTATTCAATTTAAAGATATAACTACTTTAGCGAAAAATCCAGCAGCTTTCAAAGAATCATGTGACCTCATAATTAAAAAATATAAGAAAAAAAATATTGATGAAGTTGCAGCAATTGAGGCTAGAGGTTATGTTTGGGGTGGAGTTTTGGCTTATCAACTAGGAACAGGTTTTATATTAATTCGAAAGCCAGGTAAATTACCCGCAGAAACAATCGTTGAAGAATACGAATTAGAATATGGAACAGACAAGATTGAGATGCATGTTGATGCCATAAAGAAAGATGAAAGAGTATTATTATTTGACGATTTATTAGCCACTGGAGGGACAGCAAAAGCAGCCTGTAATCTGATTGAAAAGGCAGGTGGTGTTGTTGCTGGAATAGCATTTGTGATAGAGCTTACAGGTAGTTTACATGGCCGTGATAAATTAGAAGGATATGACATTCTTAGCCTTCTCGAAATACCGGTTGAAGAGTAACCGAAATTTCTTATTCACATAGCTACCCATTTTTTTCCCTTAATTCTCTCTTTTTTTTAGTCTGAAAACTTAAATAATTCTCTGTACTTTATACTCACAATATTAAAATAAACACATTATTAGGTGTGGATTTGATTACGGATCTAAAAAAAACTCCTTTCTACGACATCCATGTAAAATTAGGAGCAAGAATGGTAGATTTTGCTGGTTTTAACATGCCCGTTCAATATGAAAGTATTATAAAAGAACACGAAACAGTTCGATCTAAAGCAGGGGTATTTGATGTTTCTCATATGGGCGAATTTCTGTTAGAGGGAAGTGAAGTAATAGATTTTCTTCAATATATTATGATTAACGATTTGAACTTACTCGAACCGTCAAAAGGTCAATATTCGTGCATGTGTTATGAAAATGGGACGGTTGTTGACGATCTTGTGTATTATGAGGAAGCAATTGATCGATTTAGAATGATTGTCAATGCTGGTAATATTGAAAAAGATTTTCAATGGTTAAACGAGCATATTAGCGGTAAGGATGTTAAAATAACTAATCTATCCTCAAAACGATGTCGTTTAGCGTTTCAAGGACCTAAATCTGACGAATACCTTCAACCTTTAGTGGATATCGACTTATCAACGATAAAAAGATTTTTTTTTGCTCACTGTAAGTTAAATGGGATGCCGATTTTTATAGCTAGAACTGGATATACCGGTGAACGCGGATTTGAAATATCATTTGATAATGAGTATGCTGAAAAAATTTGGGGTGAGCTGATAAAAGCGGGAGCATCACCAGCTGGATTAGGTGCTCGAGATTCGTTAAGACTTGAGGCAACATATTCTTTATATGGTCACGAAATAAACGATTCTATAACGCCTGTTGAAGCGGGATTATTTTGGCTCGTGAAACCTAAAGAGGGCCTTGAATATATTGGTAAAAATGTTTTGATAAAGCAAAAAACAGAAGGGACCGATCGAACCATAGTTGGATTAAATTTGATGGATAGGGGTATTATAAGAGATGGTTTTAAAATTTCAAAAAATGGTAACGAAATAGGATATGTAACTTCAGGCGGTTATTCCCCAACCCTTAAAAAGACAATAGGTTTAGGTTTAATTAAAAAACAGTATAAAGAAGAAGGAACAGAACTTGAAATTGAAGTCAGGAATAAACTTTTAAAAGGAGTCGTCGTACCCACACCGTTTTATCGTAATGTTTGAATTAAAATAAGTAAAATGTAAATGGTGAATATTATAGAACAAGAATTTCCTAACGAGCTAAAATATCTCCAAACGCACGAATGGGTTCGCATCCAAGATAATATTGCAACTGTAGGGATCACAGATTTTGCTCAACACCAATTAGGTGATATAGTTTATGTAGAACTTCCTGAAATCGGGATTACCTTTGATAAAGGGAGTAATGTAGCTGAAATTGAATCCGTCAAGGCTGTAGGTGAATTAGTAATGCCTTTATCTGGAAAAATCCTCGAGGTTAATACTGATCTTGCTGATAATCCAGAATCGGTAAATTCTTCTCCTTATGGAACTGGTTGGATGGTAAAAATAGAGTTTTCAAACAAAAGCGAAATTGACGAACTGTTGACTGTAGAAGCATACAAAGAAATAGTAGAAGCTGAGAAAGAATAAAGATTTAATCCAATTTATAATTTTATTCCTTATATTTTTGAAATTTGAGTTGTTTAGTATGGATTTTATACCTCACGACGATAAAACTATTGCTGAAATGCTTAACATTATTGGTGTTGCCAAAATTGAAGATTTATTTAAGGATGTTCCTAAAGATTTGATCATCAACGGTTTAAAACTTCCAGAAGGTTTGTCAGAACCAGATGTTTTGAAGAATTTACAGGAATTAGGTAAAAAAAATAAGGTATATTCTAATTCTTTTTTAGGAGCGGGATGCTATTTTCATTACATTCCTACTTTAGTGGATTTTGTAATTAGTCGATCCGAATTTTATACTTCCTATACACCATATCAAGCAGAAGCTAGCCAAGGATATTTACAAGCAATTTACGAGTATCAAAGTATAATTTCTCGGCTTACCCAAATGGATGTCGCCAACGCGAGTATGTATGACGGTTCTACTGCTCTTGCAGAAGCAGCTATCATGGCGTCTATTATCACAAGGAAAAACCAAGTTATCGTTTTAGAAGGTGTTCACCCCGAATACATAGAAGTTGTTAAAACCTATTGTTGGGGTCAAAAAATAGAACTTAAGATTGTTCCTGAAGAGAAATTAGAAGAAGAACTAACCCAAGAAGTTGCAGCTGTTTTATTTCAAAGCCCTAATTTTTTTGGTGATATAGAAGATGTACTAGTTCTGGCAAATAAAATTAAAGAAAATGCTTCAAATTGTTTAGTAATCCAATGTATGACTGATCCAACCTGTTTAGGTGTTCTGAAGCCACCTGGAGAAACAGAGGTAGATATTTTTGTTGCAGAAGGACAGTCGTTTGGAATAAGTCCCTCGTTTGGAGGACCTGGATTGGGTATTTTTGCCACACGGAAGAAATTTCTGAGAAAAATACCTGGAAGATTAGTGGGAAAAACAAAAGAGATCGATGGCGGACGTGAAGGTTTTTTATTAACATTACAAGCACGAGAACAGCATATAAGAAGAGAAAAAGCAAGCTCAAACATTTGCACTAATCAAGCATTATGTTCATTATCTGCTTTAGTTTATCTTGTTTCCTTAGGGAAAACAGGACTATGTGAAATTGCCACTCAAAATATTCAAAAAGCTCATTATGTTAAAAATAAAATTAAACTAATACCGGGGTATGAAATCTTAAACACAAGACCTACATATAACGAATTCATCGTAAAATGCCCTAACATAGACTCTTTAATTGAAGAGTGTAAGAAATTTAATTTACTTCCACCCCTTCCTCTTTCAAAATACTACCATGAAATGAAAGATGTAGCTCTTGTTTGTGTTACAGAATCGAATTCCCGGGAATCTATTGAAAAGTTTATCAAAGCCTTAGAACTTGCTAATAACAATAAGGAGGGGAAGATGTAATGGATGAAAAAGATTCTTTGATCTTTGACAAAGGAATTAATAAAGCTCAGACCAATTTTATTCCATCGTTAGATGTTGAATGTGATGCTCTCAAAAATATTATTCCTAGTAATTTAATTCGAGAAGAGGTTCAAATTCCAGACATCCCTGAAGTGGAGATTGTTCGCCACTTTGTTAAATTAAGTAAGATTAATTACGGTGTAGATACGGGTATTTACCCATTAGGCTCTTGTACGATGAAATATAATCCTAAAATAAACGAACATATCGCTCGAATAACTGAATTTTCTCAAATCCATCCCCTCCAAGAAGAAAACGAAGGTGCTTTACGTCTAATACACCATATATCAAACATATTAGGTGAAATAACAGGTATGGAGGGGTTTACTTTACAACCTGCAGCCGGAGCTCACGGAGAACTCGTCGGATTGTTAATAATGAAAAAATTCTTTGAAACTAAAGGAGTACTAAAGAATAAAATTATTGTTCCTGATTCTGCTCATGGAACTAATCCCGCATCTGCTAAAATGGCAGGATTTTCGATAATTGAATTACAATCAAATGAAAACGGAGAAGTTCCATTAGATCATCTTGAATTTGCAATGCAACAAGGAGATGTCGCGGGAATTATGCTTACAAATCCTAATACTTTAGGTGTGTTCGATAGACAAATTAAAGATATAACTGAAATCGTCCATAAGTACGGTGGATTATGTTATTACGATGGAGCAAACTTAAATCCCATGTTAGGAATTTGTCGCCCAAAAGATATGGGTTTTGATATAGTTCATTTAAATTTGCATAAAACTTTTTCAACTCCTCATGGGGGAGGAGGTCCGGGTTCAGGACCCGTAGGAGTTACAAAGGAATTGATCCCATTTCTACCTATACCTTGCATTATTTCAACTGAAAAAGGCATCGTGTGCGCTGATGAGAATTCTCGTTCAATAGGGAGAATAAAAGCTTTTTGGGGTAATTTTGGGATAATCCTACGCGCTTATGTATATCTTCTTTCATTAGGCGCTGAAGGATTGAAGAGAGTTGGCCAAGTAGCTGTATTAAATGCAAATTATCTTAGAATTCAGTTACAAAAAAGATATAATCTTCCATATAACCGAACTTGCCAGCACGAATTTGTTTTATCAGATAAAGATATGCCGAATGAGGTTACTGCTGAAGATATTGCTAAAAGATTACTAGATTACGGCTTTTACGCACCAACAATTTACTTCCCATTAATCGTAAGTGGAGCGCTGATGATTGAACCAACTGAAACTGAATCCAAAAATTCGTTAGATAATTTTATTGAAGTCATGAATAAGATTTACAATGAGGCGGTAAACGAGCCAGAAATCTTGAAAAAAGCACCACATAATACCCCTGTTGGACGATTAGACGCAGTATCTGCCGCAAGAAATCCAGTGTTAAAAGACTAGTACGAATAAAAAGGAGTTTATCTTACTATTTTTATAATAGAGAGTCTCTGAGAGAGTGAAGACAAGAACAATCTCTTTCAATATCGAGTTTCTGAATAGTTTCTTCAAGTAATTTATTCAGATTTTCAGCATTTTTTACCATTGTCTCTAAAACTTCTGGTACATTAACAGATAGCTTATTAACGGTTCCACCACAATTTCCACATTTTTGAGCAAACTCAACAATACCACATTCTGAGCATTCACCCGCCCAAACGTCCAAATCAGTCACCATTGCAATACAGCAATAACAAATTTCTTTTTCTGCTGAAAGAACGACTTCGGGATAAGTTGTCATTCCTACTACATCCCCCCCCCATTGGCGAAACATTTTTGATTCCGCTCTTGTCGAGAATCTTGGACCCTCAATACATATATAAACTCCTCCTTTTTGAATATCTAAACTTAAGTCTTTTCCTGATTCAAAGAAAAGCCTATTTAAATATTTACAATAAGGATCTGCTTGCCCGATATGACATAATTGACCTCCATCATAAAAGGTTTCAGTTCTTTTTTTCGTTCTATCAATATATTGATCTATTAGGATAAGTTTCCCTTTATTATGCATTTCTTTCAACGATCCAACCGCTGATTGAGAGATAATGAATTTCGTACCTAATTTTTTTAAAGCCCAAATGTTTGCTCTAAAATTTATTTTATGAGGAGGAATTGAATGGTCTAACCCATGCCGAGGAAGAAATGCAACTTTTTTTCCTTTAAAATCACCTACAGTTATTGTTGCTGAGGTACTGCCAAAAGGAGTATAAATCTTTATTTTTTCTGCATTTTCAAGAGAGAAATCAGTACCTGTTCCCCCTATTATTGCCAAATCAACTATCCGTTCTTTACCTTTCATAATCAATTCACATTGTTTTTATATTATTAAAACAAAATAAAATAAAATTTGAGCAATTTTAAATATATATAAAATATAATTTAAGAACTTCGTATAGTGAGTAAAATGGTTAAAATCGGAATAATAGGTGGTTCTGGATTAGATAATCCAGACATTTTAAAAGATGTAAAAGAAATAAAAGTTAGTACACCATATGGAAAACCAACTTCACCTCTAAGATCAGGGAAGATTAATGATGTTGAAATTGTTCTCATAGCAAGACATGGGCGAGACCACACCATTCCTCCAACGCAGGTAAATTACAGAGCTAATATTCAAGCATTGAAAGATCAAGGATGCACTCATATCTTAGCTACAACAGCTTGCGGTAGTCTGAGAGAAGAAATTGGAAGAGGCGATTTCATAATTCTGGATCAGTTTATTGATTTTACAAGGTTGAGGAAAATAAGTTTTTTTGATGAATTTCCACCCGGTGATGCTAAACATACCGCAATGGCTTATCCTTTTTCAGAAGATTTAAGAAAAATTCTTATTGAAACTGCAAAAGAACTTAATCTCAAATATCATGAGAAAGGAACTGTTATTACAATTGAGGGGCCTAGATTTTCGACAAGAGCAGAATCTGAAATGTTTAGGATCTGGGGTGCTGATGTGATAAATATGAGCATAGCACCTGAAACAATTTTAGCAAACGAAGCAGGAATTCCATATGCTGCCGTAGCTATGTCTACTGATTATGACTGCTGGAAAGACGATGAAGCTCCTGTAACTTGGGATGAGATCTTAGAAATTTTTGGTAAAAATGTTAATAATGTTATCGCTTTATTGACAAATACGATAAAAAAAATAAGATAACAATATTATTTTTTTTTAATAATCATAAGATTGAAATTTTTTGAAGTTTTATCCAATTTAATCTCTTTGAAAGAGATATTACATTCTATTTTATTTAATATTAAAAAAGATATCAATGACACTTATAAAATTCCTTGGTGGATGCAGAGAAGTAGGATGTTCAGCAGTTCTAATCGAATCCAATAATGGAGCACAGTGTGTTCTAGACTATGGTGTACGATTTAAAAGTGAGGAAAGGCTACCTTCCAACGGGGAGATTACTAATCTTAAAGCTATTGCGTTATCTCATTGTCACATTGATCACTCGGGAGGTATACCGTTTTTATATAAAAATAAAGATATTCCTTTGTTTACTAATCCGTTGACACTAAGAATTTCAGAATTACTACTAGAAGATATGATAAGAATCTCTAACTTTCCGTATCCGTTCGGATATAGAGAATTACAAAAGACTAGAAAAAATGCATTTTTTTTAAAAAATAAAGTGCGTCAGAAGATTGATGAGAATTTCTTCATAACATTTTTTGACGCAGGACACATCCCTGGGAGCGTGTCTATTTTAGTAGAAGTAGATGATAAAAGAATTCTCTATACAGGTGACATTAACACTCAAGAAACGAACTTAATTTCTCCCGCTAATCCTATTGAATTACCTGAAATTGATATCTTAATTACAGAATCTACATACTCTTCAAAAGAACATCCTTTAAGATCCGATCTAGAAAAATCTTTTATTGATGATACTCTAAATGTTATCGAAAACGGTGGAAATGTTCTCGTGCCTGCTTTTGGTGTTGCCCGTTCACAAGAGATACTAATGATTTTAGAGAAATATAATTTCAAAAGCGATATATTCATTGATGGATTAGCTAGAAAAATCTTAACTGAATATACTCAATTCCCGGATTCAATTAAAGATTTTAAAAGTTATAAGTCAGCTATGAGAAAAGCTAAATTAGTCTCTAAAGAATGGAGACATAAACTTAAAAAAGGGACAAAAGGTTTAATTATATCCCCTTCAGGTATGTTAAAAGGAGGAGCTGCTCTTGAATACATTCCAACTTTTTTAAACGATCCTAGCTCTGCTGTATTTCTCGTAGGATATCAAGTTGAAGGGACTCCTGGAAGAAAATTAATAGATGAAAGAATTTTCGAATTTAAAGAAGAGAAAGAACGAAAATACGTATCTTATGACCTATCAATCAAAGCAAAGTGTAAAATAGATTACTATGATTTTTCGAGTCACGCAGATAAAATTCACTTAAACAAATACATAAATGATATAACATTTCGAAACGAGGATAAATTTATTTTTTGTATACATGGCGATGAAAAATCAACAACTTCATTTGCTCACGCTTTAACAAAAAGAGATTTTAATTCAGTAGCACCTGAAACTGGAGAAGTTTACAAGATATAAAAAATCAAGGTTGAAGTAATAAATCTATTGAATTCCTAATTGTTTTTTAATTACGATATTGCAATTTTCTAAAAAGATATCAATTTTGTCAAGGGGTATTTTTGTACCCGCAGCTGGAGGGTGTCCTCCTCCTAACGCCTTAAGATTTGAAAGCTCTAATGCCTCTCTAATTGCCTCTGAAAGATTTACACCTTTTTTTACGATACTTTCATGGGCTCTCCCAGATATTTTATAAACTTCTTCGTC
>Ga0114919_10005494_pt1 | contig 10117 bp, 8 predicted proteins | sample BlataG_FD_88682 | JGI IMG/M metagenome (GOLD analysis project Ga0114919, IMG submission 88682) | Deep subsurface microbial communities from Black Sea to uncover new lineages of life (NeLLi) - Black_00105 metaG | ecosystem: Environmental > Aquatic > Marine > Oceanic > Sediment | place: Atlantic... | reverse complement strand
CCTGCTGTCGCTGGTGCTGTCGTTCCTGCTCGGCTTCTTTATGGAAGCGACCCTCGGCATGATCGGCTTCTGGTTCCTGGAGGTCTCAAGCGTCATCTTCACCTACATGCTGTTTCAGTACTTGCTGTCGGGCCACATGTTTCCGCTCGACATGCTTGCCGGGGTGCCGACGGGGCTGGCCGGGGTGAGCCTGGCCGACGTCATCCGCTGGCTGCCCTTTCAGTACACGGCCTACTTTCCGGCCTCGGTCTGGCTGGGCAAGGTGCAGGGCTGGGAACTGGTCGGGGCCCTGCTGCTTGAAGTCTTCTGGCTGGTCGTGGCGATCGGCGCCTGTCGGCTGGCCTGGCGGTGGGGCACCCGGCGGTACAGTGGCTTTGGTGGGTGAATTCGTAATCGCTGGCTTTTTGGAAACTTATTCGGAGTCGATGCCTAACCGCCGGGGCGAACCCATGCCATCTCGTCGGACGTTCGTTACTGACATCCTGTCATCCACTCACTCGACGGAAACTTCGCTTCGCCGTCCGGGCTGCGCTCAGTTTCCGACGCCGCTCGATTGGCATGGGCTCGCCCCTCACTCTATTCATTGAGCGCACGGCTTCGGCGACTCAAGATGATGGAAAACGGAACGCAACACCAGTGAATCGCTACCTCACGATTTTTGGCACCTTTGCCCGCGCCTGCCTGGTGCGGGACATGACCTTCCGGGCGAACTTTTTGCTGGAGTGCGTCACCGGTCTTGGCTGGATGTCGATGAATCTCGCCTTCTATCTGCTGATCTTCTCCTTCACGCCGGAGATCGGCCGGGGCAGTGGCTGGTCGCGGGAGCCCTTCTTTGCCTTTGTCGCCACCGGGCTGGTGATCAACTCGATCGTGCAGGCCTTCTTCATGCCGAGCGCCTCGGAACTGGCCGAGATGGTCCGCACCGGCGGCCTCGACGCGATTCTGGTCAAACCCCTCGATGCCCAGTTTCTGCTGTCGTTGCACCGCTTCAACTATGCCTCGTTGGCCAACGGCATCGTGGGACTGCTGCTGCTGGCCTGGGCGGTGCCCCGGTTTCCGGTCCCGCCGCCACCCGTGGCCTGGCTGCTCTATCCGCTGTTGGTCGCCAGTGGCGTGGCTATTCTCTACGGGCTGATTATCATGCTGGCGGCCGCCACGATTCTGATGGGCCGCAACCAGAGCCTCTACGACTTTTGGTTCTATCTGACCAGCTTTTCCCGCTACCCTGCCGAAATCTATGCCGGCCCGTGGGGCGGGCCGCTGCGCATGCTCTGCACCTTCGTGATTCCGATTCTGCTGGTGGTCAACGTGCCGGCCGGGACGATTGCCCGGCCGCTCTCGGGCGAGGCCTGGTTCATGGTGGCGGTGACCGTCGCGGCGGCAGTGCTGGCGGTGGGCCTGTCGCGGCTGGTGTTCCAGGCGGCCCTCGCCCGCTACCGTAGTGCCTCAAGCTGATGCCCCGAGGAGGCCCGTTCAAGGATTCTCGTAGACCGTTTCCTGAGCGCCGGGGCGGGGCCATGCCATTTCTCGGACATTCACTCCGGCCATCCTGGCCTTCACTCACTCAACGGAAACTTCGCTTTGCCATCCCGGCTCCGCTCAGTTTCCGACGCCGCTCAATTGGCATAGACCCGCCCCTCGTCCATTAAGTTTTTGAAAATCCGCCAACAAGGAAGCCGATGAACGAATCTGCGGGAGATTTTCCTGGGGGCCACCCGGCGGACTGGATCCGGCTGGTTCGGCTGCCCAACCTCGCCACGGCGGTGGCCGATCCACTGGCCGGCTTCGTGATTGTGGCGGGGCTGACTGACCTCGGCTGGCTGCCGCCGGCCGCCTGGCTGGCGCTGCTGGCCTCGGCCTGCCTTTATGCCGGCGGCATGGTGCAAAATGATGTGGTCGATCTCGAGATCGACCGGACGGAACGTCCTGACCGACCCCTGCCTGCCGGCCGCGTTTCACTGGCTCGAGCGGTCCTCGTGGCCAACGGCCTGCTGGCAGTTGGGGCCCTCGCGGCCTGCGGGGCTGCCGTGCTGGCGGCCTGTCCCGCCCCGGCGTTCGTTGGGGCTGCTCTCACGGCGGGGGTCTGGATGTACAACCGCTACACGAAGGGCACGCTGCTGGGCACGGCCGTAATGGGCAGCTGCCGGGGCCTCAATTGGCTGCTGGGCATGACGGCTGCCGGCTGGCCGCCGGCCGTGCTCTGGCTGCTACCGGTCGGTATGGCCCTCTACGTCACCGGCATCACCCTGTTTGCCCGCGATGAGGCGGGGCAGGGCCGCCGCGGGCTGCTGGCGGCCGGCATGGCGGTGATGGCTGCCGGTCTGATAGCCGCCGGTAGTGGGCCGGGCCTTGCGCTGAGTCAGGGCGGGCTTTCACTTTCGCCCTGGGTTGCTGCCGGCCGGCTGCCTGCCTGGCTCGTTCTCTGGAGCGTGCTTGGCCTCTCGATCCTGGCCCGCTGCCTGCAGGCGGTGCTCGATCCGGTGCCCCGGCGGATGCAGGCGGCGATCGGCAATGCGATCATGTCGATCATCACCCTCGACGCGGTCCTTGTGCTCGCCTTCTGCGGCGAGCCCTGGGCGATCACGATCTTCCTGCTGCTGACCTGGTTCCTGCTGGGGCGGCGGCTGGCATCCGCAACCTGAGAGGCCAGCCGGCTTATTTCCAAAGCGCCGGGGCGTTGCCTATGCCATCTCACCGGACGTTCGCTCCGGGTATCCTGCCCTTCACTCAGTTTCCGACGCCACTCGATTGGCATGGGCACCGCCCCGGCGCCGATTCAATTCAAAGACAAATCGCAGAGGACAAGGCAGATGCTTCCTGGGTTCAGCACCAACAGTTTTGCCGACACCGATCCGCTCGCCGTCCTGCCCGTGATCACCGAACTCGGCTGCCGCTCACTGGCGATTACGCCGGACCTGCACCTGCTCAACCCCTTTGGCCCTGGCCTGGCGGCAGCAAGCGACCGCTGGCGGCGGGAGCTTGACCGGCTGGGCCTGGCCTGTGTGATCGAGACCGGCGCGAGGCACCTGCTCGACCCGCTGCGCAAGCATGAGCCGACGCTCGTCTCGCCGGCTGCTGCTGATCGTGAACGACGGAGTGACTTTCTTTGCCGGGCCATCGACTTGGCGGCCGAACTGGAAGCCGGCTGCGTGTCGTTGTGGGCAGGGGTGGGACACGACGCGGCTGATCAGGAGACGCTCTGGCAACGGCTTGTCGATGGCCTTGGTCCGGTGCTCGACCACGCTGCTCGTCGCGGGGTGGTCCTCGGCTTTGAGCCGGAACCGGGCATGTTCATCGACACCGTGGCCCGGGCAGAGCAGTTGCTCGATCGGCTGGGCCGGCCGGCCGGGCTGGGGCTGACGATCGACATCGGCCATCTTGAATGCCTCGGCGAGCGACCGCTGGCGGCAACAGTGTCTCGCGTTGCCAGCCAGATTGTGAATGTCCACGTCGACGACATGCTGGTCTGCCGGCATGAGCACCTGCCACTCGGAGCCGGAGAGGTGGCGTTCGGGCCGGTGCTGGGTGAACTGATGGCGGCCGGCTATCGGGGCGGGCTGCACATTGAGTTGCCGCGGCAGAGCCACCGCTGGCTGGCGACGGCAGCTGAGTCGTTGGAGTTTCTCAGGCGGGCTCTCCAGTCAGCGGATGCGTTGGCCGTGATGCCGGAGCAGGCCGGAAACCGTTCTTGAGCAGTGGCGGGTGGAGGCCTGTCAAGGAAAGTAGGTCAGGAGGCCTGGGCTTTCCGTGCAGGCAACCGCTCGGGGGTGCCCGTGCCCGCTCGCTGGACGTTCACTCCGGCCATCGTGGCCTCCGTTCACTGCCCGTCCGCTTCGCTCCGCCATCCTGGCTTCGCTCACTTCCGGAGCCCGCTCGCAGGCACGGGCACCCCCTCGCTCGTGAGCATGCGAGACAGTGGACTCCAAAGGGCCGCTGTCGGCGTTGTTTGTTTCATCATTTGGTCTACGCGAGTTCGACCGCAGGAAGCCGAGAGCGCGAGCGACCGGACTGCTCTACACCCACTCAGGAGTCGGCTCGATGGCATCACCCGGCCGGCCGCCAGCGTCGGCGCGGCCTGAGCCTTCCAGCCGACAGATCGCCTTGACGGTCATGTCGGCATCGCAGGCGATCTGGCAGGAGAGCCGGATGCCGGGCGTAGCAGAAAGTCCCTTGGCGTCGAGCACCTCTTTTTCAGCCTTTGTCATCTTCTCGGGCTCGCCAGCCACGAACTCGACCCGGCAAGTGGTGCAGCGGCCGAAGCCACCGCAGGCGTGCAGTTGATCGACACCGCAGTCATCGACGAGTGCGTTGACCAGTCGCTTGCCAGCGGGTACTTCGAATTCACCTACTCCATCAACGGTCAATTTTGGCACTGTGGGTTGCTCCTTCAGAAAGCGGACAGGAATCAAATTGGGAAACGGATCAGGCGAATCAGGCCGCCGGCTTGGCCCTCGGTTTCGGCTTACGGGCTTCTGGTGGTGGGTCGAGATTGGCTTCGAGGTCCTGTGAGGTGACAGTTGAAGAGATGCCCTTGGTTGGGACCTCAAGCCCCGCCGTCCAGGCGAGGGCGTTGAGCATCAGTTTGCGAAACTCGTCGTCCCCCCAGTTTTTATGAAAGTGGCCGCCCGTGCAGCCGAAGCCTCGGCCGCCGTCGGGCCGTTCGTAGGCCCAGGCCAACACTTCGCGGGAACCTTTATTGGCCCTTACGGTGGGGTTGTTGCTGTGCGGGCCGTCAGGCCGTTCGCGGGTGCTATCGGGTGGAACAGCCGACAGGATGGCCGTTACGGCAGCGGCCGGCTCGCGGAACCGCATGTGGTAGTACCACTCGTCGTTGACTGCAAACGGCTCGACTCCACGGCAGACCGGGTGATCTTGGGCCAGTTCAGTGGCGGCGAGCGTCCAGTGCGGGTTGACTGACCAGTTTGTCTCGAAATAGCCGCCGATCCAGTTGAGAAACTCCGGGCCACCCTTCTCCTTCGGCACTTCGACGCCGTAGTGCAGGCAGGCAATGCCGACCCCGCGGCTGGCCAACGCGTCGATTTGGGCTAGACGGTTGCTCTGGACAACCGGATGCCCATTGCCGCCGTCGGCGAACATCAGAATGCCGTCGGCGTTGTCGAAGGCAGTCGGATCATCCGGCCAGCCATTGGTGTAGACCGCTGTCACCAGCTGTTCTGGCAGGGCGGCATCGAGGCATTTTTTGAACAACAGGCAGCCGGCCCGGAACTCGTGGTCGCCCTGACGGTGACTTGCCCGGCCAGCGAGCAGGACCAGCTTCTTCCGGCCGTCAGCTAGCTTCAGCCGCTTCAGTTGAATGTCCTTGAACTCGACCTTCATCGGCGGTCCCGCATGCAGTTGCAACGCAAGAATGCCCTGCATGGCACGCTTCTCGACCTGTTCGTCAACCGTTTCGGACATCAGTTGGCCGTTGATGAAGTGCTGCAGCCGGTTGCCGCGGGCGACAATGAGATAGTTGTTCCAGTCACCTGGCTTGATGGCCTTGCCAAGTTCTTCAGGCGTTCCGATCGGCTCGCGCTCCTGTTTCTTGCCGTCAGGGGTGACAGTGATCTGCTGGCCCCGCTTCGCCAGAATGCCCCGGCCCTTCTCTTCGTAGAGGATGCCGCAGAAGGGGAGTTTGGTTTCAGCAATGTCGGCCTGATACCCGCCGACGACAAAGTCGCCCAGATCCCGGCTCCGATATTGGATGCCACTGTTGTGGTTGCGCAGGCGGAAGGCAAGTCGTAGTTCAAAGTCATCGACTTGGCCCTGCCGCCAGATCAGGAAGGTGTTGCCCTTCGTCGGGTTTTCCGCGGTTGTCTCACCGACGATCGCCCCGTCTTCCACCCGCCAGAACTCAGGCTTACCCTCCCAGCCGTCGAGTGATTTGCCGTCAAAAATCGGCACGAAGCCGGCATGTCCGGGTTCGTCGGCCTGTGCCGTGAGCGAAACAACCAACGAGGCGAACAACCAGCAGAGGACTGTGTTGGTCAGCAGATACCGGCGGACATTGTTCATAGGTCATACCTTTGGCGTGCATTTGTCGGAGGACGCCGAGTATGGCATCTGCCGGCAGCAACATCAAAACCCCGGTGTACCAGCGACGAAGAAGCCGTCAAAAGCTGCACGCCCGACCGCAAATCGTCAGGGCGTCGGGGTGACCAGATAATCGGCTTCGAAGTAGTTCTGCTCGAGGCCGAAGAGTTCCAGAAATCCGTCGATTCGTACGACCTTGACTCCCAGCTTCGCTGCTTGAGTCAGGTTTTGAAGCCGTCGGGCCTTGTCCTCATCGGTCCAGTCGTCACGGCCACCGACTTCACCCACCTGCCTGGGCTCGCCCGCGTCGACGACGAGTGAAGTCGAATGCGACACCGTCTCGGCGACCTGACCGCCGACGCCGGCGATGAGAGCTTCAAGACGATCAGTGTCGGCTGCAGAATCCCTGTCGAGTTGCACATGCCCAACGACAACAACCTCAAGCGGCCTGAGGGGGCTCCAGAGACTGGTGGCGACGCCGTCACCAAGCAGGATCGGGTCTCGAGTCGAGGTGTTGAGTACCCGGCCCCGGGCCGTCGTGCCTGACTCGACTGCTACGATTTCAAGGATGCCCTTTTTCTCGGCCACCATTGGCAGCTGGTCGCCTGGAGTGTAGACGAAGAAGAGCATGCCGGGCCGGATGCCGATGGTGCGGGGAAAGTTGATGAGGACTGACTGCTCCAATTCGTTAATCAGGACAATTCGGCCATCGAAGCCATCGATTCGATCGTCAGCAGGGGTTGCCGCCAAAATTGCATCCTGCAGGGACGGGTCGGCAATCCGCATTGCTCCCAGGACTTCGTTCTGTCGCCTGACCACCTGGTCCCGCAGTTTTAGTTCATCCAGCAGCATTGCCACCTGATCGGCAGCGGTACCGGCAGCCTCAAAGTCATCGCGGCGTTCGATTGCCACGAAGGGACCTGCCTCGCGGCGAATCTTGTCCTCCAGACTCTGCAGCCGCTCTGCCTTTTCGTTGGCGGCCTCGAGTTGTCGATTCAGGTCAGAAGTTCGCTTCTCGAAGTCGTCGTTCATCTGCTGGCGGGCATCGGCAACGGCCTTAAGTTCGGCGACCTTCTTGTTGAATTGGTCGTCATGTTTGGCCTGATCACTCACGCGGCCTTTCTTGGCCGTATCAAGTTCATTTTGTAGCCTCCGTTTTTCTTCATTGAGACTTTTGTTGTCGTCATTGGCTTTTTGGATCGCTGCGTCGAGCGTCTTCACCAGCGAGCGGTACTCAGGCGTCGTGTTTTCATCAGCACTGCCTTTGACTTTGTCGCGCATTCCGGTGAGTTCTGCTTTGATGTCCTCAACCGTCTGCCCGTCGTCAGCCCCAATGACGTCTTTGAGCATGTCCTGCTGCGCTTTTTCGGCGTCCCGCTGCTTCTGCTGCGCGGCCGAGGCTGCTTCGTTTGCCGCCTTTGAGGCAACAACGGCATCCTGCTTCTGAGCGAAGAAGACATATGTTGTCACCGCCAGCACAAACGTGAGCATCACGAAGATGATCAGTGAAATCGTCAGCGCTTGAATGGCGCTTGCCGTTTTCTTTGCCATGACAGGCTTCCTTTGCGGCCTTGGGGCGGGCGGGGGGAACTCGTCGCCGCCGATTTAACCGCCGGTTGATCGGCGGCTAATTGTTGAATCGTCGTTTTTACCGAGATCCCCTTCCGAATGATCGGCGTTTCGCCCACCACCGTTTTCTTGTGATGCGATTGTACCGTTCGTAGGGGCTAGGAGGCCCGGGGATATGGGGGACGTGGTAAAGGTGCTGGTGGTTCAGCCGGGCGTTCGGCGGTCATTCTGTTGGCGGGAGCTTTACCAGGTAGCGGAGCAGCGGCTGCTCAAGCTCGCTCGGTTCGCAGCCAAATGCTGCCTGGAAGTCTGCCATTCTCTGTTCGGGCGAGTCGTCCTCCAGTGGCGGCTTTTCCGCGAGAATCAGCAGATAGTCCGCGAATTCACCGCGGCGCTGTTTCAGCAGATAAGAGGCCACAGCCCAGGCGTGAGCGTAGGCCACGAGCGCCTCGTCGGGGTCACGGAAAGGGGCGTCGCTGGCGATGATCCGACCGATCAGACCGGGTGTGAATTGTCGCCGGATGAGGTCCAGCCGTGGGCGGTTCACGCCACCGATCGTTCGCCAGCCCCGCATGGCGGCGAGTTCCGGGGTCTCAAAATAGGTGGCGATCCCCTCGCTGACCCAGACCGGTACCGGGGCAAGCCGCTGGTGGATGCCGGAGTTGAAGGCCAACTGGTGGGTCGCCTCGTGAACCAGCGTTGCCACGAGGCCGGCCGCCCGTGGGCTTTTCAGCAGCGTCAGTCCCGCCCGACCGGCAGACGCCGGAAGGTCCTCCTGAAGTGCGTCGATGCCGGTAAGGTCAAAGGTGGTAATTCGATTGGACAGTTGGTTGTAGTAGCCGACGATGCTGTGGCTGCTGGCACCGAGATCCCGGGTGGCTGCTGCTTCGTAGGCCTGGCGGTCGGAGAAGATCACTACGATGAGTGGCTGTTGGGATGGCTTCAGCGGTAGTCCGAGGCGGGAAAAGTAGGCGTGAAAGCCTTGGTGAAGCTGTTCCAGCAGGGCTGCAGCCCACCGCGCATAGCCCAGTGAAGTGTCGTAACAAATGGCGTAATGCCTGGTGGTCAGCAGGCTGAAGCCAGCGGGCAAATCAGCCAGCGTCTGGCGACCGACTTCACGGGCTGAAAGCGGTTCAGCCGGTGGCGTTGTCGTCCTGCTGATGATCTCGTTGCCGGTGAGAAGCTTGAGCTGTTGTGTCGCTGTTTCAACCAGCAGGCTGCCGTCCTGAGCTTCCCGTCGCAGTTGACCCACCACCGTCTGCCGGCTGCCATCTGCTGCGGCAGTCACTACCTCGATATCTGTGGGCTCGGTCGCCACTGCTATCAGCTGACAAGCAACCCAGCAGCAGGCTGAACACATCAGGGCTCGCGATAGACGGAACATGATCGCTGACATATCCAGATTTTCGACGGATTCAGGGCTTATGACCATCGCAATTGAGCGGTTCACCGAATCGCCGCGAGGAAGATTGGGTTGGATGGCTGTTTTACGGGCTTGGGGGCTTAGAGCAGAAGCAGGTTTGCTCTTGGACGCCAGCGGCGGGTGGCGGTACCGTCTCGCCCACCGATACCTGAGCGACCTCCTCGGTTTTGAAAGCCTTTTCGCTATGTCCAAGATGATGACGCCGACCGCATTCAGTCGGCCTCGCCAGCCCCGGCTGGGGTGCTGGTTGCAATGCACTTTTCTCATCGCCCTGTGTGCCATCGGATGTGCCGGGCCCCTGCCGTGGAAGGATGCGAAACAGATTGCTCTAGAAAAAGAACGCTACGGGCTGACGGCCGACCAGCGGATCAAAGAACTGCGGCAGCAGGCACAGGACGCCCGCAACGCCGCACCTGCTGCTCAGGCCGCATTTACCAGAGAACTTGTGAGCACAATGCTTGCCGAGCATGACCCCCGTGTCAGGGCGAAAATGATTGGTATCGCGGCAAACTTTGACGACGATGCCGCCCGGGCAATTTGTGTCGGGGGGCTCGATGACCCCGATGCAATGGTGCGAATGGCTGCCTGCGATGCCTGGGTCGACATTGGTGGCTCCGAGGCGGTTCGCCATCTTGCCCACCGTTATCGGAGTGATGACGACGTCGATGTGCGGCTGTACGCGGTGAGAGCCATTGGTAACCTCGGCGACGACGAGGCCGTGCCGGTGCTGGCCGAAGCGCTTGAGGCAGCTGACCCTGCCGTCCAGTACCGCGCTGTCGCAGCCCTGAAAGACGTGACCGGCGAGGATCTGGGCAACGATGTCAACGTCTGGCGAGAGTGGGCTGCCAATCCCGACGCCCCACGCCCCACCTGGTCCCTGGCTGAGGCGTGGCGGAGCCTGTTCTAACTTCACGCAAAAATCGCCATCCATGGCCGATTTTTGCTTGGCCTGCGCTCCGGCGAATACGCCTGCGCTCCGGCTGAAGCTCGCCTCCTGCGAGCAGCTTCACGCAAAAATCGCCGTCCATGGCCGCTGCCCGCACGTGCGGGCGACAACAAGCCGCTTGGCCTGCGCTCCGGCGAATACGCCTG
>Ga0114919_10005492_pt1 | contig 10118 bp, 9 predicted proteins | sample BlataG_FD_88682 | JGI IMG/M metagenome (GOLD analysis project Ga0114919, IMG submission 88682) | Deep subsurface microbial communities from Black Sea to uncover new lineages of life (NeLLi) - Black_00105 metaG | ecosystem: Environmental > Aquatic > Marine > Oceanic > Sediment | place: Atlantic... | reverse complement strand
CTCAAGCAGATTGTCGCGGAGTGCTGCCGCATACTCAATGATGAAGAAACCGCTGAAGTCCTCGACAGTATCAAGCAATTGGGCTTCCATTATGCCACCAGGTCCGGTATCACCATTGCCATGAATGATATTGAGGTGCCGGAAAGCAAAGCCAAACTGCTCGAAGAGGCGGAAGAAAGGATAGCCATCATTGACAATCAGTTTAACCGCGGTCTGATAACCGAGGACGAGCGCTATAACAGCGTCATTGGTGTCTGGATGGAAACCATGGACCGCATCACCAATACCATCTCGGATACCCTTGACCGCTATGGTGGCATTCACATGATGGCCACTTCCGGGGCCAAAGGTAACATCTCTCAGATAACCCAGATGGCCGGCATGCGCGGTCTAATGACCGACCCTTCGGGTAAAATCATCGAATTTCCCATCAAATCCAGCCTGCGCGAAGGACACTCTGTTCTGGAGTACTTTATCTCCACACATGGTGCGCGTAAAGGTCTGGCTGACACGGCACTGAGGACTTCGGATAGCGGTTACCTCACGCGACGACTCATCGACGTGGCCCAGGATGTCATCATTTTTGAAGAGGACTGCGGTACCATGGATGGTATCTGGATTTCGGAGCCCAAAGATAAAGCATTGCTGCCATCTTTTGCGGAGCGCATTAACGGCAGGCTGGCGGCAAGCCCAATAGCCCATCCGGAAACCGGAGAGGTCATTGTTGACCGAAATGAGGAAATCGATGACCGGAAAGCAGCCGAAATCATCGATGCCGGAATAAACCGGGTGCACATCAGGTCGCCCCTTTCCTGTCAGTCCAAACGGGGTACCTGCCAGGCATGCTATGGGCGGGACCTAGCTCATGGCCGGACGGTTAAACTCAAAACGGCGGTGGGAATCATTGCTGCCCAGAGTATTGGCGAACCGGGTACCCAGCTGACGCTGCGCACCTTCCATACTGGTGGCGTGGCTGGACTTGATATTACCAGTGGTCTGCCCAGGGTGGAAGAGCTCTTTGAGGCCAGAACTCCCAAGGGTCAGGCCATTATATCCGAGATAGATGGTATAGCCGATGTTATTCAGGATGACCATGGCCGGAGAGTCAAGATTACCAGCTCCGAGACCTACCGTGATGAATATGCATTACCTGTCGGCTGGCAGGTAATGGTAAAAGATGGGCAGTGGGTGGATATTGGCACAGTGCTCGCAACTCAGGCCCCGAAAAAGAAAACAAAGGGCAAAGATATGACTCCCGCCAAGGAAGCACCGCCCATGGTGGCACGCATCGCCGGCGAGGTAAGCCGGAAAAAGGGCCAGCTGTTCATCAGCTATAAAGAGCGTGAGGAACGGGAATACATCATCCCCACGGCTGCTGGTATTCGTGTCCAGACTGAAGACCATATGCATGCCGGCCAGCAACTTACCGATGGCTCGGTGAACCCGCAGGATATCCTGCGTATTCTCGGTCGCGAAGCTGTACAGCAATACCTGGTGGATGAAGTCCAGAAAGTGTACCGCTCTCAGGGCGTCAATATCAACGACAAGCATATCGAAATCATCATCCACCAGATGCTGACCAAAGTGCGTATTGATTCCGCTGGGGATGCCGACCTGGTGCCTGATGAGCTGGTGGACAGATTCGTCTACGAGGATATAAATGCCAAAGTGCTGGCCGAAGGTGGTGAACCAGCCACCGCGCACACGGTGCTGCTGGGCATAACCAGGGCATCGTTGAGCACGGCTAGCTGGCTGGCCGCAGCATCCTTCCAGGAAACAACCAGGGTGCTCACCGAAGCGGCTGTCTACGGTAAGATAGACAAGCTGGTTGGCCTCAAGGAAAACGTTATCATTGGCAAACTGATTCCCGCCCACTACCCGCTGTTTGAAGAGGTACCAACAGCGCTTCCGGAAGAGGCGGAGGCATTAGCCGAAATGCCATTCGGTGAAATAACCGAAGAGGTACCCGAGCCGACTGTTACCAAATCACCAGAGGAGCTCCTGAATCAGCTACTTGGTGAAGAGAATAAAGATACATCCACCCTGACAGCTCCGGAGGAGGAAACAGGCCCATCGGGCACCGAAGATAATGAGCTGAAGTCAGAGGATTAACAGGGGGTGAGATTTAAATAGCTCGTATTATATCAGGTAAACCCAGCACTGAAGATGCTCCCCTTGACACCAGCCTCCGGCCACGCCGCCTCGATGAGTTCGTCGGACAGGAAAAAATCAAGGAGAATCTGAACATTGCCATCGCGGCGGCTAAGGGTAGGGGCGAGGCACTGGACCACGTGCTGCTCTACGGACCGCCCGGACTGGGAAAGACGACCCTCGCCTATATCATCGCCGCCGAAATGGGAGTGAATATCAGGGTCACCTCAGGGCCGGCCATTGAGCGCACCGGCGACCTCGCCGCCATACTGACCAACCTGCATGCTCAGGACACCCTCTTCATCGATGAAATACACCGCCTCAGCCGCGCCGTCGAGGAAATCCTTTACCCGGCGATGGAGGAATACGCCCTTGATATCATCATCGGCAAGGGCCCCGGTGCCAGGAGCCTGCGACTCAACCTGCCCGAATTCACCCTGATTGGCGCTACCACCCGTTATGCCCTTTTAAGCCCACCCCTCCGCGACCGCTTTGGCGCTGTCTACCGACTTAATTTCTACGACCAGAAATCAATAGAAACAATTCTGCACCGCTCCGCCCGCATTCTGCAGATTGAGGCGGAAGGAGAAGGACTGAAGGAGATTGCCCGCCGTGCCAGGGGAACACCACGCGTGGCCAACCGTTTGTTAAAAAGGGTAAGGGATTACGCGCAGGTAAAGGGCGATGGCACCGCCACCCATACCGTGGCCGTCGAAGCGCTGGCCAAACTTGAGGTCGACTCAATCGGCCTTGATGAAGTCGACCACAAGCTGCTGCGGACGATTGTGGAAAAGTTTAACGGCGGCCCGGTTGGTCTCGAGACACTGGCCGCCGCCATCAGTGAGGAATCAGACACCATTATGGATGTCTACGAGCCATACCTGCTACAGCTGGGCTTCTTGGAGCGCACACCCCGTGGTCGCGCTGCCACCCAGCACGCCTATCAGCACCTGGGCCTGCCCTTTAATAAGGCCAACCCTCCCCAGACAACCCTCTGGTAATTATTTAAATGCCTCCCAGCGTGGCGAGCTGCGCCATGGCATCGTAGTTGTAGTCCTTGGCAGAACTGACCCGGGTTTCATCTGGTCCGCTAACCGGTGCCTCCCCTTTAATCGAGTTGATGAATTCAAAGGCTTTCGCCACCTGTTTCTCATCACCCTCCAGTGCCAGCGTTACCGCGCCCTCGGAACCGCCAATACCACCGGAGGCGATGTGGTACGCTTTTACACCGGTCAGCACGCCGATTGCCTGAATTTCGGTAAGCACCTTTCCCAGAACCACCGGCATCAGCTTGGCCGGAATCCCCATGCTGTATTTAAAATAGTAAATTCCGGAGTGCCTGGCGGCTTCAATGACCGATGGTACCAGCTTCTCCAGACCCACCGGCATAATCAGGTGCGCGCCACGGGGCGTTACAATGGGCCAGCACATGCCGATGGTGCCGCCTTTCATACCGGAGGCGCAGATAGCAGCATTGCCATCCATATCTATGGCATTGGCACCCTTGATGAAGACGTCGTCCGGGCCGAAATCGAGTATTTCCACGTTGGAATCAGCGTTTTCCACCACCTTGCCCTTGCGGACAACGTGTGAGGTACAGGGTGGTGCCCCGGGGTTGGCATTGGTCATACCGTTACAGATGTTCCCCACCGTTTGATTGCCTTTGTTCTTTATCTTGATGCCGAAGAGCTCTTCACTGAAGAAGGCGGTGGTGATACCGCGGGCAATGATTATCATGCCGTTTTTATAGGCGTTCTGCACCTCGGGCAGCGCCACCGTGGCTTTGGCCAGCAGCCTTCTTGACTCCGCCGGGTTCAGCACCACCAGGGCTGAAATCTGCTTCTGTCCGGGCTCGGGCTGTGGATACTGTACTTCGTAAAACAATGGTCACCTCCTTAAAAAATCTGTTCTAATTCTAGCATTTTTCACCGATTCTTTAAAAGTATAAAGCCCAGCCATACACTTTGCACCCACCATGCTCATTGTTTACAATGGTAATCAGGATGAAATCATTGCTGGTTCATGTTTGCTGCGCCCACTGTGCCGCCTACACCATCAATCACTGGCGGGAACAGGGATACGAGGTCAGCGCCTTCTGGTACAATCCCAATATCCACCCCTATGTGGAACATGAGCAACGTCTGGAGGCCATAAAAGCACTGTCAAATCAATTCAAATTCCCCCTAATTGTTAGTGAGGGTTATGAAATCATCGATTACTTCCGCCGGGTGGTCGGGCATGAAGGTGACCGCTGCCGCCACTGTTTCCAGATGCGTCTATCCCGAACCGCTGAGGCTGCCCACGAGCGTGATTTCGGTGCCTTCACCACCACGTTGCTCATCAGCCCCCACCAGAAGCACAAGCTTATACACGAAATCGGGGCCATTATAGCGGAGGAAACGGGCATTGAATTCCTCTACGCCGACCTCCGTAAAAGATACTCGGACAGTCGCCACTTAACTAAACCGCTTGACCTCTACCGCCAGCAGTACTGCGGCTGCGTTTACAGCGAGTGGGAAAGATACGCAAATATCAAAATAGAATGATGGGCCAAATAAGGGGAGCCCATGGCAGGGCTCCCTTTTTCCATTACGGCGTATATTACTAGTTTAGTCTGCTCTCGCGTACGGTAATGGCCCGTGCCATCCTTCCTGTACGGCAATCATTTGCCGTCCACGCACTGCTTTCGTAATTCTGGGCTTTGGCGATAGCTGGTTCAAAGCTGCGGGCTTACTGCCCGTCCACGCTTTGATTTCGTCGGCATTTTCTTCGCTAATGAGGCCTTCCTCGATGGCTTTCTCCAGCATCTCCATTCTTAACTCAGGCTTCTTGAATTCTTTGAGCCGCAGCTGGATATTTCGCTCTATCCCCTCGAATCCTTTCCAGCCATTATTTGCCAGTGGTTCGGGATTCGGGCGCATCATAAAGGAGGCTTTTCTCAGCAGTTCCCAGTCGAGGGCTGCCGGCTTCTGCTCCCACCATTCCTTTATTTCCCTGGCTTCTTCTTCCGTAATCAGGTCTTCCGCAACTGCACGGTCCAGAAATTCGTAGAATGCTTTCTCACAGCGCTCAGCCATTATTTCCTGCTTCGCCTGCGCAAAGGCATCGCTCAGCTCTTCCTCGGAGATGCCCAGAATCTCGGCCACCCTGGGCAGAAGTCCGTCTGATTCCATTGTGGACATAAAAAACTTGACTCTAGGTGCAGTCTCATCCGTTTCTTCGATTAACTCCTCTCCTTCAGGTTCCAGCTCCTCGTCCTCCTGGGCCAGCACCGCCACTGCGCCGCTTATGGTCAGGGTGATGATGGCCACCAGCACGGCAATTAAGACTTTCATCTTCTTCGACATTTTTCTTGTCTCCTTTCATCAATCTGATAATTGTACTGATATATGAATAGGGATGGGGGAAGCAATCCCCCACCCCAAGTTATGTTCACGCTAGTCCAGGATTTCGTAGGCCACTTGAACATTCAGGCTGATTTCCATCTCGCCGGGGCTGATTGGGGTTTCCATCGCCGGGGCGGCGGCAGCTTCCCCATAGAAATCCTGGCGGTATACAGGGTACGGGTAAGAAGTATTTTCCACGATATAGGTCGGCTTGCCCAGCTTTATACCGGCCAGTTCGGCAAGCTGCTTGGCTTTGGCGGCCGCATCAGCCATGGCTTTCTCCCGCGCCTCATCCTGGTAAGCCGATGGGTCATCGACAGTAAAGCCGATGCTGTCAATGCGGGTGAGGTCACCTCCGGCCACCGCCACTGCATCAATGACGGTGCCGACCTCGTCCATATCACGTATCTTGGCAGTTACTATATTAGTTACCCGGTAGCCAATCACCACCTCTCTCCCCTGCTTCTCATCCCAGCGGGTTACTTTATGAATGTTGAAGTACCGCGTTTGAATGTCCTTCTCATCGACACCGTTGTCTTCCAGGGCCGACATCACCGCGTTCATCGCCCCGGCAGCCTGCTCCTGGGCCAGAGCGACGCTTGATTCCTGAGATTCAATGCCCAGCCTGAGTATGGCGATGTCCGGGACGGCGCTTACCTTTCCGCTACCGCTTACCCAGATTCCCTCCTGCTGGTTGTTGAGGCTGACCTTGAAGCCAGACGCACTTTCACCTAGTGCCACGCCCTCCTGAGTGCAACCGGTCAGACTGACCACAGCGATTATGATTGCCAGACCCGCTACCAGAAACCACTTCTTCTTCATCCCTTACCTCCCTGTTTTTGTTTTCCACTAATAAAAACGAAAAAGTCGCCGTTTGGTTAGTGGCGACTTTGTTTTAATTATTTTTTTACCTTTAATATTTAAAACAGGTACTGGATATTCAGGTCAGTCTTTGTCCTCTTCTTCCAGCAGGAACTGCAGCAGCTTTTCATATTCAATATTGGAAGCCTCAAGCGCCCGGCGCAAAGCCGGCTTGGCCGACTCAGGTGCTCTCAGCAGTGCTGCCCGCAGGACCTCTGGGTGTTTTTTAGCGTTTTCAACCAGAATTATCCTGAGCCTGGCCCGCTTGTCCAGTATTTCCTCTTCATCTTCTTCTTCCCCATCTCCAGCCTCAACTTCCGGCTTGGGAATGGCCGCGGGTGCCGGTGCCAGTACTGGAGCTTTTTCCGGTACCGGCTTGACTGGAGCTATTGTTATTTCCGGCTTCCCCTTTTGCGGCTCTCCAGCCCTGGTTGGTGGCGGTGCCATCATCACGCCCGGTTTTGGCTCTTCAGGCGCCACAAGCACCGCCGGTGCCTCTCTTACTGGTTCTGACGGTGCCGGGACTGCTTCCGGTACCGCCGGTGGGGCGGTAAGGACACTGGGTGCACCCTCCGCTGGGCCTACCAGGACCGTCATGGCCATTAACTGGTTATTCAGTCGCTCGGTGGTTTTCTCCATGTGCTTCAGCTTGCCCTTATCCGCCATACTCACTATCTCATTGACCCTTCTGTCCACCAGTTCCGCGTAGTATTCCGCCTTGCCCAGCGTCGACGGGGTCAATGCCAGCCTCACCCTTTCCGTAGTCAGCTTTACCGGATACAGTGGCTGATCCGGCATGCTGTTTCCAGAAGCAGCCACCGTGCCGCCACTGGCCATAAGCAGTACCAGAACCGCAATTGTTGCCGTTGCCCAGCGTGGCTGCCAGCCGAACAGTGCGAAGCGGCGCTGCTTCCTCTCCTCTATGTCTCTGAGCTCGGTGAATATCTGGTATCTGGCCCTCTCCTTAAATTCAGGGCGAGGAGCAATCTCCAGAGTTTCCTTCGCGTCGAGCGCCGTCTGCAGCAACGGTTCAAGCTCCGCAGCATGCTCTGGATAGCTTGCCAGGCACTGCTCTATGGTCTCACCGCCGGTCAGAATACGCTCCAGGCATTCATCCAAGATATTAAAAAACTCTTTATCGTTCTTCATTGCTTTATCCCGTCGCCATTATTTTGCGCAGAGATACAATGGCACTGTGCTGCAATGCCTTGATGGCGCCCTCGCTTTTACCCATTGCTTTGGCCACTTCCACCACCGACAGCCCACCGGCAAAGCGGAGCGAAATCACTTCACGCTGCATGTCGGTCAGCCGCCTGGTGGCGGCAACCAGACTCTCAATATCCATCTTCCGTTCTGCCTCGGAACTGGGATTGCTGCTGCTGCCGACCAGCGTTTCCTCGAGGGGAACCGTTGCCCGTTTCGACTTCTTTCGCCAGTAGTCAACTACCTGGTTGTGGGCAATGCGAAACAGCCATGAGGAGAATGGCCTCCCCTTTGACCGGTAGCCGGAGATAGATTTGAATGCCTTCAGAAAGACCTGCTGTGTCATGTCCTCCGCCTCGGTTCTATCTCCTATTTTGAGAACTGTATATCGATAAATCTTATCGAAGTTCTCCTCATATAATTGCGTTAAAGCCGCCTCGTCATGCTCTTTCGCCCGCTGGACAAGGCTTTCTTCATCCTGCACCTGACAACTCCATACAGCCAGCCACTCATTCAAGGGTATCTTCATGACGCCATATGGCGTTACCCTGTGCATATAGTATAACGAACGAACATTTAAAAAGATAGCGCCGATAGCTATGAATTGCGCTGTGGTGAGGTTTACAAATATTGTGTTAAAATCATACGTAACTACATCTCTGCGTATTAAGGAGCAAAGGTCTTGGCCTACTACATGCGCTACATGTGCAAAGAGGATGTAGCTCAGGTCAATAAGATTGACCGGGAGGCGTTCCCCACCCAGTGGCCGCCACCGGATTATCGCCGGGAGCTGCAGAACCCGCTGGCTCGCCTGCTCGTCGTCTGTGATGACAGCCATCAAGCTGAAGAGCCTGAAATAGATACTCTGCAGGAAGATACCTCCGGCCTTATGTCCGGTATAAAACGATGGTGGCGGCAGAAAGGATTCTTCAGGGGAAAATCACCTCAATCAGGCGAACAGCATATCATCGGTTTTGCCAGCATGTGGGTGATGGCCGATGAGGCCCACATCACCAACGTCGCTGTTCGCAGTAGTTACCAGCGACAGGGCATCGGTGAAATGCTGCTTATATCAATTATAAACCTCGCCACCGAACTCAACGCCAGTATAGTAACCCTCGAGGTGCGTGTTTCCAATCTACCGGCCCAGAACCTGTACCATAAGTACGGCTTTATCCAGATGGGCGTGCGCCGCGGCTACTACACGGACAATCGTGAAGATGCCCTGCTGATGTCCACCGAGAGTATCACCTCCGCCCCGTTCCAGACGCAGCTCCAGCAACTCAAATGCGACCACACAAAGAAATACGGCGAGAGTATCAGACCCCTCAACGGTATTAAACCCGGATAATAGAGGCCTGAATAAAAAGCTTTAAAAGCCGCCTTTAATATACTTCTTTGCTTTGACCGCTGGCAGTCGAAGTGATAGAATGAAGACACCAAGGGCTGGACCTGCGGCCAAGGAGGGTGCAGAGCGATGTCAGGTCATTCAAAGTGGCATTCCATCAGACACCAGAAGGGCGTTGCCGATGCCCGCCGTGGTCAGCTTTTTACCAAATTGACCCGTGAGATTATCGTCGCGGTGCGCGAAGGCGGCAGCAATCCGGAGGCCAACTTTCGCCTGCGACTTGCCATCCAGAGGGCACGTGACAACAACATGCCCATGGACAACATCGAGCGCTCCATCAAGAAGGGCAGCGGCGAGATGGGAGGCGTTACCCTGACCGAACTGGTCCTGGAAGGCTATGGCCCCAGCGGTATCGCCATCCTTGTGGAGGCGCTCACCGATAACCGCAACCGGACGATACAGGACATTCGGAGCACCTTTTCCAGACATGGCAGCAGCCTCGGAGAGAGCGGCTGCGTGTCCTGGCTCTTTGATGCCAGAGGACTGATTATGGTCAAGATTGATAGCCTGGATGCCGACGACCTGGCCCTGAACGCCATTGATGCCGGCGCCGACGACGTGAAGATAGAGAGCGACTACGTGGAAATCTACACCATGCCCGAAGACCTTGAGGCGGTAAGGTCGGCGCTGGAAGCGAAGAATGTTCCCATCACTTCGGCAGAGCTTTTTAAAGTGCCCAAGACGATGGTTCAGCTTGATGATAAGGCCGCCATGCAGACCATGAAGCTGCTGGAAAAGCTGGAGGAACTGGACGAGGTGCAGCACGTGTCCAGCAATGCCGACTTCCCCGATGCGGTCCTGGAGCAGTACCAGTTACAGGCTTCCGGCTGATGGTTACCCGCAATGAAAGTGTTAGGTATTGACCCGGGCACGGTTACCATGGGCTACGGTGTGGTCGAAAGCAATAACGATGATATATCTTTAATCGACTGTGGCGCACTGGTCGCTTCGGAGCGCTCCCCTATCGGGGAGCGTTTGTGTTATCTCTACCGAGAGCTTTTGTGCATCATCGAGAACTACCAGCCGGATATGGTGGCCGTGGAGCAGCCGTTCGTCGCCATCAACGCCCGTTCCGCTCTAGCCATCGGTAGAGCCCAGGCGATTGCATT
>Ga0114919_10005491_pt1 | contig 10118 bp, 6 predicted proteins | sample BlataG_FD_88682 | JGI IMG/M metagenome (GOLD analysis project Ga0114919, IMG submission 88682) | Deep subsurface microbial communities from Black Sea to uncover new lineages of life (NeLLi) - Black_00105 metaG | ecosystem: Environmental > Aquatic > Marine > Oceanic > Sediment | place: Atlantic... | reverse complement strand
TTTTATTTTTCAATTAATCACAGATGATCTCATGAAACCATTTGTGCTATGTCAGGGGTCTGAATACAAATGAAAATTTCTGCGAAAACATCGCACCGGACATACCTGCATCTATTGATCTTTTTGCACTTTCCATGGATTTCTTCACATCTTTCCTCGCGGCATATAATAAACTATATGCAAAGCCGGATTCCTTTTCATTAAGGGTTTTTTGACCACCTTCATTGAGCCACCTGTGTGCCCGGTCGAAATCCCCGGACTCAATCCAATCGACCAATACCATAAGCTGATCTGACAAACCATACTTCTGCGCATATCCGGCCTTATTATTCCTGGCGAAATACATTCTTCCGTGTTTCGAAAGCAGGCTATTCACCAACTCTTTTTCATAGGGCAGGGTTCTGTATAGCCCCATTCTTGCTCCTCCCCTGGTTAAATCAGGATTGTAATACTCCCAGACTTTCTCCCCTTCAGGAGTCACTTCAAAAAACCAGCCATAGTCAGAATTGGCTATCAGATAATTGCCACCTTTCATTTTCAAACCCGATCCACGCGCCGGTGAATAGAACTCCCTGTTTGAGCCGTATTCCCATACGACCTCTTTTTTAATGGGATCCAGTTCGATGACCTTGGTATATTTTCTGTGATGACCATTATCATACATCAGTATATTTCCATTGGGAAGCATGGTCGGCATATGGCCACCTTCAATAATTCCAGGTCCCCATGCCCAGACAATCTTTTCTGACTTTCGGTCAAGTATCATTATGACATTGGCATGGGCCCCGCAAAGCAGCAGGTTTCCGGCTTCAAATCTCGGATCCTTTTCCTCAAGGGGATTTTCAGGAAGGATCTCACAGGTATTGATATGTGGCCAATCTGGTCTCCACTCCTCCGGGGGCAAAGAATCTCTCATTTCCTTTATATCACTGTAATGATCTGTATAGTCCCAGCGCCAGACAACCTTGCCCTTTTTATCGAACTCCACCAGTTCATCCATTGATATGGTTTGACCGGGATACCAGGGGTTGGGTCTGTCATTCCTGGAAACAACTATGGTATTGCCTTCCGTACCCCTGGCAAAATCATGATGGGCACGCAACTTTGCTTTCCAGACCAGTTTACTGTTCCAATCGAGTTCTATGATCATCTCATCTTTCACAATGGCGATCAGGTTCCCGTTCGGCAACATTTCCGCATAGTGCCAGGCCATGCCAAACCCACTGTAGGTATTTGTCGCTACATCTTCAGCATGAGGATAATACCAGGTATGAATGTATTTTCCTTCCGGTGAAATCAGATGGGCCGCGGTTAAATTCCTGCTCGAATACAACCTGTAGCTATCTCCTGTCTTCTCAATATTATGCAAGGTAATCCCGATCTTTTGATCACCTGGTTCACCGGGATAAATCGGTTTCCAGAATGCTGGAAACACAATCAAGAATAAAGTGATTATTTTCATGACGTCTATTTTTATAGTACTTAAAAATTTTATTAAATCTATCGCAAACTTAAATAACCTTTCTCCTAATCCCCTATCCATAATTTCTAATTTTTAATTTCTAATTTTTAATTAAATAGCGTAGCTATGTCCTTTCATATAGAATTCACTAAAAAAGTACCAAACTGTTGAAATTATCCATGTATAAATTTCAACGCTGATAAAATAGCTACAGTATTAATCAAAAAATTAATCAGGCAAAGTAGGAAATCCTGATATAACAAAAGAAATAGCCGCTTAATTCAAATTAAACGGCTATTCTATCATCAGATTATTTCATGTATATTGAAAATCAATCACTTTAATATCCGTCGTTCTGAGTCATTTCCTTATTTACATCAAGAACTGTCTCAGGTATCGGGAAGTGTATCCTCCATGGTTCAAGGGTTTTACCAAGTTCCTGGCTTTTTACTTCGAGGAATCTTCCGGTTCTCTTCAGGTCAAATCCGCGTTGGAATTCAAAACTGAACTCTACTCTTCTTTCATGTTCCAGGGCCTCAGTCAATGTTGTAAACTCAGCAGGATATCCTGACTCTCCAAAACCCGGGAGCCCGGCACGGGCCCTTACCCTATTCAGGTACTGAGCATCTCCGGTAACTTCAGACATATTCAACAGGATCTCTGAAAACCTGATAATTGGCACATTCGATCCATTATTAAAGGTTTCCTGATATCCATGGTAATATTTCGTGGTATGGGGGCAAAAAAATGGATCTCCCCCTGACAAGTCAGAAACATACTGTGCGGCAGAAATATCTCTTCTCACAGAATCATCAGCTTCAAAAGCAAGGAACAGTCTGTCTTCAACACCTCCATTTCCATAAGCTTCAAGAAGATCTGTCTGACCCGGTAGATGAAATTGAGTTATTCGCGGAGTATATGAATTTGCATAATTATGATTATACCCGGTTACACCATGAATAAATTGCAATTCTAATACACATTCAGGAGAGTTTTTGGTATAGGCATCAAAAACATGACTGTAATCCTGATTATCTATGGAGCCATCTCCATTGCTATCAAGACTATAAAGACCGCTGTTGATAATATCTGCAAGCACTGTCTGTGCCTCGCTGTTTTTCCCATAAGCCATGTATACTCTTGCCAACATGCCTTTTGCTGCATAACTTGTTACACGGCCAAGATCACTTCCGGAGTATGATGTGGGAAGATTACTTATCGCGAACTTGAGATCTTCTTCAACCTGAGCAATAACTTCACTCTCAGGGGTCTGTATTAGATCAATGGCTTCTGGAGGTGTAAGAACCTGAGTTACCAGAGGAACATCCCCATAACACTGGGCCAGATAATAATATAAACAGGCTCTTACAAATAATGCCTCAGCTTTCAACCTTTCTCCCAAACCCGGGGTTTCAATATTATTAACACCAAATATTTCCAGCTCATTAAGAAAATCATTCACTAAAAAGATCCCTCTGTAATAATTATTCCATGCACCGGTGATCACACCATTGGCAGGAAAAACATTCATATTATTTCCAAGGTCTTCCCAGTCTCCGGCTGTTCCAACCGTCAGATAGATCCATGAGTCCCCTCCATACAGATCTCCATATAAATAGGGTAGAGAGCCTGCCCCCCATACAGAATAAAGCCGGTTGTACACAGAATTAGCGGCCATCACCATCTCTTGCTCATTCTTGTAGAAGTTCCCGCTTGTGATACTCTGCGGAGGATATTCATCCAGGAAATCCTCACAGGAATTCAACAAGATTAATCCGAAAATAAATATATATATATTTTTCATAATTATCTGTCTTAAAATGTTAGAAAGTAATATTTATACCCATTGAGTAGGTTCTTGGAATCGCATACTCATTATGTGTGATACCTCGATTATAATGTTGTTCTCCTCCTCCTCCCTGCTCGGGATCATGTCCGATGAAATCATCCCAGGAATACAGGTTATTACCGTTCAGGTATACTCTAAGGCTTGAAATACCAATACGCTTAGTCATACTTGCCGGCAAGATATACCCCAATGTGACACTCTTTAGTTTAACATATGTGGCATCATCAATCCAGTAGCTGGAGGGCTGCTTATTCATTGAAGTAACATTCACACTTAGTTTATAGTAGTAAGAATCAGGATTTTCAGGGGTCCAGGCATTCTCCATTACCTGAAGATAATTCCGGCCTTTGTGGTACCACATGGACCTGCGTCTGAATATATTGACCTTATCCCCACCGATAACCGAAGTAAGAAGAACGCTCAGATCAAATCCTTTCCAATTTAATGTATTGCTCATGGACCAGATGAAATCAGGCTGCGGATTACCCAGCAAGGTTTTATCAGCTGTGGTAGTAATTCCGTCACCATTCACATCTCTGTATTTTGCATCCCCGGGCTCAGCTCCGCCGTATGAAGGAGAAGCCTCAATATCTGCCTGATCTCTGTATGTACCAATATAATCATATCCATAATACTGGAAGATGGGCTCATCCAAATAAGACCTGACTTGCATTCCTCCGAAAGATCTGAAAGGTTGAACATATTCTTCAGGTCCAAGGTCAATAACTTTCCCCCTGTTCAGTGAGAAGTTCGTGACTGTGGTCCAATTGAATTGTCCAACCACATTTCTCGTGGTAAGATTCAATTCAACACCCTTGTTCTGGACAACCCCAATGTTTTGCAGCAGTGAAGTAAAACCTGTAAGTGCTGATATCGGAAGGTTCAGCAAAAGATCTTCTGTTCTCGATTTATAATAATCAGCAACAAGGCTTACCCTGTTATTCAGGACACTCAGGTCAAAACCAACATTGAACTGGCCTGTTTTTTCCCATTTCAGCTCCGGATTGGGCAGATTTCCTTTCTGATAAAAGGTATTCAACTGTCCCCCATATACGGTGTAACCCTGTGAAAGTGAAGGAATCCAAACATAATCACCGAAGTTATCATTCCCTGTAAATCCGTAACTTGCCCTTAGTTTCAGATTATTGATTAAATCAATATTACTCATGAAGGTTTCTTCACTCAGAAGCCATCCCAGGGCAATGGATGGGAAATTTCCCCATTTATAGTTTGTGCCAAAACGTGAAGAGCCATCACGACGGATGGTTCCTGTCACCATATACCTGTCTTTCAGAATATAATTAACCCTGGCAAGGTATGACGCGAATGTTGTACTTGATTCACTATCATTGTTATTTCTAACCTCCTCTGCTGCACTCAGGTATGGTACAAGGTCATTTTCAAAATACCTTGAGCTGGTATTAAAACCGAGGTAATTTCTTTTCTCAGCTACATATCCGGCTGTTGCATTGACGCTATGTATACCCCAGGTTTTCTTATAAGTCAACAAATTATCAAAGTACCAGTGATGGGTTCTTCCTATGTTCCTTTCCATGCTACCTCTACCATAAAGTGTTTCCGGTAAATTGTTATCAATGGAAAAATATGTCGAAGTTTCCGACCAGTTTTGATCATAGGTATAGCCGGACCTGAAAGTAAGGCCTTCCAGAAGTGTAAATTCACTCCAGATCGTACCTAGGACTTTGTTGCTTTGAGTAAGGGGCTTATTATTCGTCCAGGTAGCAGGGTTGGCAGGTATGGTAAAATATATACCCTCCCAATTGGCAAGACTTGGGGTTGTTGAAGGATACCTGGAATCATCAACGACAGTTAAGGGACCGCCTGCATACCCATCTTCAGTCCACGCAGGGAAAATGGGGGGCATCTCAATACTGTGACTTTCAAAGACCCAATAAACTGGCTTATTTTCCTCAAGGGTTAATCTGTTATTTATATTTATACCAGCACTGAACCAATCTGTTATTTTGGTTTCTACTTTTCCGTTCAGATATCCTCTCCTGTAACGATGGTCGTTATTAATCATCCCTTCCTGGTCGAGAAAGCTTGCCGATAAATAATAAGTAGCTCTTTCTGTATCTCCTGAACCTGATATGTTGATCTTATGCATGGGCGCATTTCGATACCACTCATCCTGCTTGTCACTAGAGGGCCAGCTTGCCCTTACGTTAGGATCATCCCATTCCTGTGGCCAGGTATATTTAATATGACCCCTTGCCGCTACAGTATTGGGAGCGTTCGGATCACCTCCCTGGTGATAAACCCATGCATTCTGGGCAGCCTGCATGGAGGCTTCGATATATTGCTGGGCATTCATCACCGGTACTTTCCTTGGTAGTGTCTGTACGGAATAAGTATAATTTACATTAAAAGTACTTATACCAGGTTTAGCAGTCTTTGTTGTTACCAGGATAACACCCGCACCTCCCCTGGATCCATAGATGGCAGCGGCTGAAGCATCTTTGAGTACTTCAATTGATTCAATATCCATCGGGTCATACGTACTGAGATCAAGCATGCTTTCCATTGGCACACCATCAATCACCAGCAATGGTACCTGACCAGCGGTGATGGAGTTAAGTCCCCTGACCTGAATAGTGGGTGCTGATCCGGGGGCACCATTATGCTGAACCACTTGTACACCTGAAATCTGCCCTTGCAATGCATCCCCGAAATCGTTCATCGGACGGCTTAGCAGAGGTTCCATTTTCACAGAACTGATTGCCCCGGTCAGGTCTCGTTTTCTCATGGTTCCGTATCCCACTACCACTACTTGTTCTAAACCGAGAATTTCAATCTTCATTTCAACATCAATAATATTTGAAACGTCAAGTTCAATTTCTAACGTTTCCATTCCAATAAAGGAGAAAACAAGTATATTAGCTGATTCTGAGACTGAAATCTGGTATTTACCATCAATATCAGTAGTGGTACCAACCTGGGTTCCTTTAACAACAACATTAACACCCGGCAATGCAGAGCCATCATCAGCCGAAGTTACTGTTCCCGTAATAGTACGTTCCTGGGGTGGTGCAGTTTGCTGCTCAATGGGTTTTTTCAACATATCCTCGGGACTCAGGATAATCTGCCTGTCAAATACCACATATCTTACATCTGTATCGACAAATAGATGGTCCAGAATATTGCTTACAGGTTTGTTTTTAACCCTTAAGCTTACCTTTCGGTTCACATCAATAAGCTTGTTGCTATAGAGAAAATAGAATTCGCTCTGATTCTCTATATTTATAAGCACTTCTCCAACAGTTGTTTCTCTTAGATCCAGAGATAACCGTGTTGTCTGAGAGTAAGAATTACCGGCATACATACTAATTATGCCTGCAAGAAACAAAAACACCGAGATTTTCATAATCCTAAATGTTTTTCCTGACCGGAAAGGAAAAATTCTTCGATCAGGGTATAACCAATTTTTTTTCATAAGTTTGTAATAGTTTTGGGTTTAAGAATTAGTCTTACTGCATGGTTAGACATTAATTAAATTTGAATCCAAAATCGCGGGAGAGTGTTGCAGCACTTTCCCGTTTTTTCATCCATTTCTTTTTTGTTTTTTTCATAGGCAATAAGGTTTTAAGTTTTTAATTAATAGGGTTCTGTTATTGTGAAAAGTTTTTATTCCTGATAATGTATCTTGTTCTGGATATCTTTCCGTTTTCCAGTTTATGTGCCGGAATCATTTCCCATGATATTGGAGAAGCTATTGAAAGATATTCCAGTACCTGTGTGATCGTTTCATCTTCAATGGTCATGGTGTAAGGAGTTTCGGGCAGGTTCTTATCACCGGCTATTTCAATATCAGTGTTGTACCAGCGCTCAAGCCGTTTTATTACCAAAGCCAGGGGATCGTTCCGTAATATAAGCTTTCCATCTTTCCATGAGGTATACTTATCCGTATTAGTCATAAACTTTCTAATAGTACCTGATTTTTTTTGGAACACTAAATGTTCTCCCGGTTCAAGGAAACAGAGTCGTGAAATTTTCTTTCCTGCACATGGTTTTTCAACAGATATCCTTCCTTTTTCCAGGGTAGTTGAAATATAGTTTTCATCAGGGTAAGCCATTACATTAATCTGTGTACCTAATACTTTCAGGTCAAGTGCTCCTGTTTTTATTAAAAATGGGTGTAACCGGTCGGGAGTTACATCAAAATACGCTTCACCTGAAAGTATAGCCTGCCGGTTACGTTTGGAGAATGACTGGGGATACTTAAGAGTACTGCCTGAATTTAACCATATAACCGTACCATCAGGTAACTCGGTACGGAGTTTAGAACCATATGAAACATTGATTTCTGTATATAACGTCACCTTTTTAGATAAGTTAAAGTTCTCATGTACATACAGAACAGTTGTAATAAGTAATGGCAGGAATAATAAAGCTGCCACCCGTAATAATATTTTATTAAAACGGTTCTTTTTTCGTAATCCCGATTCTTCCTGTTCTCTGTATATATTAATCCGGTGATGTATCCGGTCAAGAGTTGAATCCAAATCTACTTTTTCCCTGAACTTCTCTTTCGTTTCGTTTTTCTTATACCATAGTTTAGTTAATGCTTGATATAACTTTATCCGGTAACGTGGTTCTTTAAACCACTGAATTACTTTTAATGCTTCATCATGACTGCAATTTCCTTCTGCATATTTTTTAACCAGATTCTCGTTTTCTTCGCTGATTCTCATCTTTCTATTCTGTTTAAAACTACTCAAATCAGCATGAAGGTGACAATTTTTGCCTCCTTCACACTGAATTGAGCGGTGTATCAAAAAGTTACACCTAAATTTAACCCTAAAATTAACCTAAATCAAATGTAATACGTATAACTAGCTGTTATCCCCCAAAAGTTTTTTGTATTAAAAATGAAGAAGTGACTGAGAGTCCGGGTAAACCGGGTGAAGTAATTTTGGGGAACAAGTATAAGGTGAATATAATTATATAAATAAATACAGGAACAAAACAACAGCAAGAGTTTTATTTCCCAATCGTTTGCGGATATGTTTCAGAGCCAGGTTTAGTTGATTCTCTACTGTTTTTGATTTTATGTGTAACAGGTTGGCGATTTCCTTATAACTTAATCCTTCTTCCCTGCTCAATTTATAAATTTTCTTCCTTCGTTCCGGTAATTCCTGAATGACCTTATCGACTTGCTTTTTCAATTCCTTGTATTCCAACTCATCCTGAGGATTCAAATAATTAATCTGAGCCTGCTTAATAAGGAATTGTTCGTATTTCTGATCTTTCACCCGTTGCCTGAATTGATCAACAATGAGATTATAAGCAATGGAAAACAAAAAAGACTGTAAGGATATCCTTTCATCGAGTTCATCGCGTTTTTTCCATATCCTGAAAAAAACTTCCTGTACTACTCCCTCTGCATCTTCATGGTTCTTAAGCAAAGACCTGCTAAACCGGTATAATCGCTGGCTATACCGGTCAAACAACTGATCAAAAGCGTGGGTTTGACCTTTTTTGATCTGATCTGTTAATTGCTTGTCACTTGGCTTTGCTTTGGAAACCATTGAAACTATATTATCTGTCAAATCTAAGTACATGACAAAAATTTACAACACTTAATAAACTCATCTATATCATTGGAAAACAGTACTTTTGAGAGATACGTTAAACCGTACTTAAATAAGCTTTTGGCTCTTCTGCCATGCTTTTTGATCTTGATTGGGCAAATATCGTTTAGAAATATTCCGACCTTATAAGCCCAAATGAAAGCAACAAGCACCAGGGCAAAGAGTTTTTCTACACGGTCAAGATCAGTCAAATGCGTGTCTTCAATATTAAAGCCACTGGTTTTCAGTGATTTAAATGCAGATTCTATCTGCCAACGTTCTTTGTATAGTGAGTGAGCCTCATCGGGCTTATTAAATGAGGCAATGATCTGGAGTTCAGGGACACCATCTTTGTTTTTGATTTTCGAAGCAGATAAATAACAAAGCTGTCCCTTGACATAAACGATACCATGGTAGAACTCATACTGATTGAGCTTCAGATGGCTGAATATCCATGAAGCCTTTACGCGATGCCCGTTTTTTGGAATATCGATCCAAAAATTCTCGCGGATCCGTATGTGGTAACGAATCCGCTTGTAATTAAGGTATGCCAGCCAATGGTCCCCGACAAACTCCCTGTCAGCCAGAAGGCAGTCAATGGTGTCAATGCCAAATAGTTCAATGTACCGTTGCATCAGATCAATGCGCTCTGCGGTGGATGAATTGCCAAATTTTGGCATCATCGCATACAAAATGGGAATGGCAAGACCTTTATAAACAATGGCAAGAACCAGAACATTGATGTCAGAGGTTCCGAATTTCCAATTGGTCCTGTCCAATGCCAGACGATATGGCGGTTTATGTGGTAATAAAGCAAACACAAAGCGCGCTATCAGATCAATGTCCAGCAGATACTCCGCCATAAAGCGTTGTATCCTGCGCAAAGAAGAACCAACTTTGACCTCGGAATCGAAGCCGGCAGCCAGTTTCTCAAAGCAAACCGTTTGAACCTTGCATAGAGCACATATAAATAAGCCAAAGAACTTTATTCGGGCCAAATTCATTTTGTCGCCGAATATTTGTGATAATGTTGAGAATAAAATGGTATTTTTATTCTCAGCCCTGGTGTCCATGTATCTTTGAGTCATAGTTGTGGATATTACTCATAAGATACTAAATATCAGGGCTTTAAGCAATATTTTTACACATTAGTTATCACCAAGTTATTAACATTATATTATTGATTTTCAATTAGTTGAAAATTTTTGTCATGTAC
>Ga0114919_10005490_pt1 | contig 10118 bp, 8 predicted proteins | sample BlataG_FD_88682 | JGI IMG/M metagenome (GOLD analysis project Ga0114919, IMG submission 88682) | Deep subsurface microbial communities from Black Sea to uncover new lineages of life (NeLLi) - Black_00105 metaG | ecosystem: Environmental > Aquatic > Marine > Oceanic > Sediment | place: Atlantic... | reverse complement strand
GAAGGACGGAACAGTATTCGACTGCCAGCGGCGTAATGTGGTCCAGCGTGATGAGTACGGGAACATACGTGCATTCCAGGGCGTCATGCGCGACGTCACCGAAATGAGGAACGCGGAGCGCGCACTGCGGAAGAGCGAGGAAGAATACCGGTCGCTGTTCGAGCAGTCCAGGGACGCCATCTACATCAACACCCGGGAGGGCAGGTTCGTGGATGTCAATCAGTCCATGCTGGACCTCTTCGGCTATACCAGGGAAGAGATGACGGGGATGGAAGTGGCAAAGACATACGCAGATCCTGCCCAGAGGGAGGGCTTCAAGGAGGAGATAGCAGAGAAGGGATCCGTCGCTGACTATGAAGCGCGTTTCCGCAAGAAAGACGGGACGCTGATGGACTGCCTGTTCACGGCAACCGTGCGGCGGGCCGGAGACGGGAGCATCCTGGGGTACCAGGGCATCATCCGAGACATCAGCGAGCGCAAGCGGGCGGAGGAGGAGCGAGAAGCCCTGGTCAAAGACCTCGAGGAGATCAACCGCAGGCTGGAGCTGTCCAACCGGGAACTCCAGGACTTCGCCTATGTGGCCTCCCATGACCTGCGGGAGCCGATGCGGAAGATATCCTCCTTCGGGGCGCTTCTCCAGAACTCCCTGGAGGGCAAGCTGGATGAGGACCAGCAGGAGAACTTCGAGTTCATGATAGACGGGGCCAGGCGTATGCAGACGATGATCGACGCCCTGCTCGGCTATTCCAGGCTTACCACCCAGGCCAGGCCATCGCAGAAAGTAGACTTGAACCAGGTGATAGAGGACCTGAAGGGTCTGGAGCTGGCAGCTCTGCTCGACGAAAGCGGGGGCAGCATCCTCGTCCCCGAGCCACTGCCGCCAGTCGAGGGCGATCCATCCCAGGTGCACCAGCTATTGCAAAACCTGGTGGGGAACGGGCTGAAGTTCCACCGGGAGGGCCCGGCCCCGGAAATCACCGTCCGCGCCAGACAGGCAGACGGCAATATGGTCCGCGTGGAAGTGCAGGACAACGGAATAGGAATCGAGGAGAAGCACCATAAGGAGGTGTTCACCATGTTCTTGCGTCTGCATTCCAGAGGGAACTATGCCGGGACCGGAATCGGGCTGGCCGCCTGCAAGAAGATCGTAACCCGCCACGGAGGCGACATCGGAGTGGAGTCGGTTCCCGGCGAAGGGTCAACGTTCTGGTTCACGCTCCCGGGGGGCAAGCCTCCGAGGAAGCACGTACAGAAAGGAGGAAGCTGACAGTGCGTGAATTGGAGCCCATCAGCATACTGCTGGTGGAAGATGACCCGGCAGACCAGAAGCTGATCAGGGCGTCCCTGAAAGAACAGAGGCTGGCCAACGATCTTCACATTGTGAGCAGCGGCGAGGAAGGCATCGATTTCCTGCAGCGCCGCAGGGATTACAGCGGGAGAGGCGCCCAACCCGACCTGATCTTGCTGGACCTCAATATGCCGGGGATGGGAGGGAAGGAGTTCCTGAGACGGATCAAGGATGACGAAGGCCTGAAACAGATCCCCGTGGTCATTCTTACCACCTCGGACTCAGAGAGGGATATCATAGAAAGCTACAAACTACAGGCCAGTGGATATGTGAGCAAGCCGGTGACCCTGGACGAATTCAAAGAGGTGATGAGAAAAATCAAGGAATACTGGTTTGTGATCTGCAAGCGATTACCCAGGGAGGGTTGATGGCAATGAAAGGTGAACAGCCCCTGCTCAAGGTCCTAATCTGCGACGACGACCCGGCGGACCGCAAGCTGGTGCGAACCTACCTGCGACAGGTAAGCGGCAGGGAAATAGCAGTGTTGGAGGCAGGGGAAAGAGCTGAAATCCAGGACGCCCTGAATAGAGGCAGGGTGGACCTGGTCTTCATGGACGTCCGGATGCCGGGGAAGTCGGGCATGGAGTGGCTGGCGCAGATATCGGAAAGGCAGACGGCCCCTGTGGTCATGCTGACGGGCTCTGGAGATGAACGGGTGGCAGTGCAGTCCATCCATGCCGGGGCGGCGGGCTACCTGCCAAAGGGCAGGTTGTCCGCAGAGAACCTGGCCAGCACCATCGACGAGGCCCTGAACAGATGGAGGCAGGTGCAGCAGGCCAGGTCAGACCAGGAGGAGATGGAGAGACTGGCGAATTTCGATTCGCTCACCGGACTGTACAACAGGCGCGCGATACTGGGCAGACTGGACGAGCAAACCAGGCATGCCGGGCGTTACCAGGAGGAGTTCAGCCTGATAATGGCGGACCTCGACCACTTCAAGAAGGTCAACGACCGCTACGGCCACCTTACCGGGGATGATGTCCTGGAGAGCGTTGGCAGGCTGGTGCAACAGAGCATCCGGGCCACTGACAGGGCGGGCCGCTACGGGGGCGAGGAGTTCATCGTTATCCTGCCCAAAACCGACCTGTCTTCCGGGATGAACGTGGCCGAACGGATACGCAAGGCGGTGGAGGCAGCCAGGATGGAGGGCGGCAAAGGGGAGGTGTTCGGCATAACGATAAGCCTGGGGCTGTCCAGCTACCAGGCGGGAGAAGAGGCAGCGTCCCTCATTTCCCGGGCGGACGACGCCCTGTATAGAGCGAAGAAAAACGGCCGGAACCGGGTGGAACCCCAGGTCTGATCGCAGGCAGATGAGGAACCGAACAGATGGTGCCGCCAACCTCAGGCCAGAAGAGGAGGAAACTCAAGAGCCTGTGAAAGACGCCGGCCAGCAACTGATTCAGGACAGGATAGAGAACCTCCGTGAGAACACGGACTTCGTCTTCACCCTGTTCGAGAACCTGGTGGGGTACGCCATCATCGCCGCCGACTTCGACGGCAACATCCTGGCCTACAACGAGGGTGCGCGCCAGATCTACGGCTATGCCCCGGAAGAGGTCATCGGCAAGCGCAACATAGATATACTCTTCCCCCGGGAGTTCATCAAGGGCGGCAAGCTACAGCAGATCATCGACGGCCTTATCAGCGAAGAAGGGTTTTCCTACGAGGGGGAGAAGGTCAGGAGGGATGGTCGGAGGTTTCCCGCCCGGATTGTGTTCACTCCGACCAAGGACAGGAGCGGCAAGGTGGTCGGCTTCATAAAGATAGTGGAAGACCTCACCGAGCGGAAGCGGGCGGAGGAACGACTGGAGCGCTCTTTTGTCGACCTGGCGGAGACGATCTCGCGGGCAGAGGCGTACCGCGACCCCTACTCCTCCTCACACCAGCGAAGGGTAGCGCAACTGGTCCGAGCCGTAGGAGAGAAGATGGGGCTGGACAGAGACAGGCTGCTGGGACTGGAGATCGGCGGGCTGCTTCACGATATCGGCAAAGTAGCTGTCCCGGAGTCCATCCTCAACAAGCCCGGCAAGCTGACTCAGGAGGAATGGCCACTGGTCCGTGTTCATGCCAGGCGGGGATACGAGATATTCCAGGGCAGCAACCTTCCCTGGCCGGTGGCCGAGATGGCGCTGCATCACCACGAGCGGCTAGACGGCTCAGGCTACCCGGACGGCATCAGTGGCGACGAGTTGAGCCTGGACCTCCGAATCCTGGCCGTGTGCAACGTGGCGGAGGCCATGAGTGCCCACCGCCCCCACCGGCCAGCCAGGAGCAGGGCGGAGATCGTGGAAGAACTCAGAGACGGCAGGGGGACGAAATATGACGCGCGGGTGGTGGACATTCTGTTGAAGATGGTCGAAGCCGGAGCACTCGAGGCTGACAGTCTCCAAACCTGATGTAGGACAAACACCTACAGGAACTCGAGACAAAGTCCTACCCGAAAATCAGACAATTTCGGATACCATCCGCTTGCCCCGTCGCCTATAGTAGGAGGGGCACAGCGCCGTCGAGGCGGGATGGCCTTGCGCAGGATAAGGAACGATCAATGAGAGTGTTCATCGTGGACGACTCAGACCTGCTGCGACAGCGGCTGGGCGCCATGCTCTCGCAGATGCAGGGAATCGAGGTTGTGGGCGAGGCGCGCGATGCTCTGGAAGCCACGAAGCTGATTCTGAACCTCAAGCCCGACGTGGTGATACTGGACATCCGGATGCCCGCGGGAAGCGGGATCGATGTGCTGGAGAACATCAAGAGGGTCAGGCCGGCTCCCAAAGTGATAATGCTTACCAACTACCCCTATCCGCAATACCGGAAGAAGGCTGAGGACGCGGGGGCGGAGTTCTTTTTCGACAAGGCCACGGAATTCGACAAGGTGGCGGAGGCGGTGGAGGGGCTCAGGAATGCGGATTGCGGATTGAGGACTACTGATTGAGGATTGGGGAGTGCGGATTGAGGAGGGATACCATTGCGGATTGCGGATTGGGGACTACTGATTAGTGAATGCGGATGAGTTGAAGGCGAGGACGAAAGCGTTCGCGCTGGAGGTGATAAAGCTGGTTGAGTCGCTGCCGAAGGGCAAGAGCGGTGATGTCATGGGCAGGCAGTTATTGAGATGCGGGACGGCGGTGGGTGCAAACTACAGGGCAGCGTGCCGCGCTAAGTCGTCCGCCGACTTCGCCTCCAAGATGGGAACTGTGGAGGAGGAAGCCGATGAATGCCTTTACTGGATGGACCTCCTGACCGAGGCAGGAATTGCGCAAGCTGAGAGGCTGGAGCCCCTGAGGCGAGAGGCAGATGAGCTTCTGGCCATTGCTGTTTCCTCAATCAGGACTGCCAGAGCAAGGAGCCCCGCGAAGTGAGCCAAGTCGAAAAGCGTAATCCGCAATCCGAATTCCGCAATCCGCAATCTGGAGGGGTTTTCCCCCTTCTGGGGCGGTCTTTACGGGCCAAGCTGCTTGTTGCCTTCCTGGCGCTGGCCATTTTTCCCATGTCTGCCAGCTCCTACTACAACCTGAGCCACAGCCAGAGCGAGGTCGCCGAAACCGCCAGGGAGAACCTAGCGGAGATATCGCGCGGCACGGCACGCCACGTCGAGCAACTGCTGATAGAGAACCAGCGAACATCGGCAACGCTGGCCGGTGAGCCTCTGGCAGCCGAGTTTCTGGCCGCCTCCGGGGAGGAGCGCCAGGCCCTGGCGCCACGGGTGCACCTGATGCTTCAGAACTTCGCCGACACCCACCCTGACTATGACGCGCCCGGCCTGCTGGACGTGAACGGCATTGTCCTGGCTTCGCTGGAAGAGGGACTGCTGGGCAAGGACCGCTCGTTCCGCGACTACTTCCAGGCTTCCATCCAGGGAGAGCCGTATATCTCGGACATCTTGGTGGGGCGGGCTACGGGGAGGCCGGGGGTCTTCCTCAGCAACCCGGTGAGAACCGCGGAGGGAGAGATCACAGGCAGCGACATCGTGTGGCTGAAGACCGACACTATCTGGAGCATTGTGGACGACACCACTGTAGGTGAAGAAGGCATCTGCTACCTGGTGGACCAGGATGGCGTTATCGTCGCCCACCCCGACCAGGACCTGCTATACCACAGCCTGGGAGAACTGGCTCCAGAGGCGGTGGCCACCATCACCGATACCATCCGCTTCAGCACCATCGAGGGGACCGACACACCGCTGGTCCCGGAAAGCCTGGGTATGGACGAACTGGCGGCAATGCTGACAGCGGCACGGGGCTCCGGCACCCTGCAATACCAGTCACCGCTGGATATGAGCAGCCATGTGGCCGGTTACACACGGCTGGAAGCGGTGCCCTGGACGGTGGTGGTTGACATACCCGAGGCGCAGTTCCTGGCCCCGATGAAGCGGCTGAGCTCAATAGCCTGGCTCAACATGGGCCTGCTGGCGCTGGTCGCCGTCGGTATCTCTATCCTGCTGGCGCGCAGCATCACCCACCCCGTCCGCCGGCTGACCGAGGCCGCCGCGGCCGTGGAGAGGGACCAGCCATTCGAGCCCCAGGATATCGAGGACGTAACGCGCGGCGGCGATGAAATAGGCCGCCTGGGGCGTACCTTCAGCAACATGGTGCTGTCCCTGCGGGGGCTGCAGAGGAAGCTGCAGGAAGAACTGGCCGAGCGCAAGCGGGCGGAGGAGAGGCTGGAGCACCTGACCCTGGTGCTGCGCGCCATCCGCAACATCAACCAGTTCATCACCAGGGAAAGGGACCGCGACAGGTTGCTCCAGGGCATCTGCAGCACCCTGACAGAGACACGGGGCTACTTCAACGCCTGGATTGGCCTCCTGGATGAGAACGGCAGGCTGTTGGCACACGCCGAAGCGGGACTGGGCAAGGAGTTCCTGCCGATGGCGGAGCGGCTGAAGCGGGGCGAGCCGACCGCCTGCGGGCGGCGGGCCCTGGGACAGGAGAATGCCGTGGTAACCGAAGACCCCTCCGTGAGCTGCACTGACTGCCCGCTGTCGGGCAGGTGCGCCGGCAGGGGGGCAGTGACCATCCGACTGGAATACGGCGCCAAGGTCTACGGCCTGCTGTCCGCCTCCGTCCCGGCTAGCTTCGCCACTGACGAAGAGGAGCTAAGCCTGTTCAAGGAAGCATCCCAGGACATCGCCTTTGCCCTGCGCAGCATTGAGCTGGAGGAGGCGCGCAAGAAGACGGAGGCGGAATTGCAGAAACACCGGGAGCACCTGGAAGAGATGGTAGAAGAGCGCACCAGGGAACTGAAGGAGGCCCAGGAGGAGCTGCTGCGCAAGGAGAAGCTGGCCGTCCTGGGACAGCTGGCCGGCGGGATGGGCCACGAGCTGCGCAACCCCCTGGGAGTGATGGCCAATGCAGTGTACTTCCTCAAGGCGACGCTCCCGGAAGCCGGCGAGACCACCAGGAACTACCTGGACATATTAGACTCTGAAGTCCGCAATGCCGACAAGATCATCACCGACCTGCTGGACTACGCCCGCAGCAGGCCCGCCGAGAGGGAGGAGGTGGCGGTATCAGAGCTGGTGGCCCGGGCGCTGGACAGATATCCCCCACCCGAAGGAGTGGAGGTCAGCACCGAGATATCCCCCGACCTCCCGCCCGTCTCCGTAGACCCCGCACAGATAGGGCAGGTGCTGAACAACCTCATCAGCAACGCCTACCAGGCCATGCCTGAAGGAGGGAAGCTCACCATCAGCGCCGACGCCCCCAATCCGCAATCCGCAATCCGCAATCCGCAATCGGTAGTCCGCATTCGGGTTTCGGACTCCGGCTGCGGCATCTCAAAGGAAAACATCAGCAAGATATTCGAGCCCCTGTTCAGCACCAGGGCTCGCGGCATCGGCCTGGGACTGGCAGTTTCCAGGAACTTGGTGGAGGCCAACAGCGGTAGCATCACCGTGCAAAGCCAGGAAGGCAAGGGCAGCAGCTTTACAGTAGTCCTGCCCACCAGGGAGGCGGCGGTATGACCGAGAAGCTAGGGGATACTGGTGGTGGACGACGACCGCAGGCCGGCCCGCGGGAAACAGGGGGTAAGGTAGAGATGACTGCGAAGAGCAAAGTCCTCATCGTGGATGACGACCCCAGGGTAAGGGGGACTCTGTCCGACGTGCTCAAGCTCAAGGGGCATGCGCCCCTGACGGCCGCCACGGGAAAGGAGGCCCTGGAGCGGATTGAGACGGAGTCACCTGCTGTGGCCCTGATAGACCTCAAGCTCGAGGACATGTCCGGCCTGGAGTTGATGAAGGAGATGAGGAGGCGCTCACTCCTGGACACGGCGTGCATCATAATCACCGGATACACCTCCCAGGAATCGGTCATCGAGGCGATGAACCTGGGAGCCTACAGCTATATGCGGAAGCCTTACGATATGGATCAACTCCTGCTGACCATCCGCAGAGCCATTGAGAAGGGGGAGGCGGAGGAAAGGCTGCGGAAGAGCGAGGAGAGATTCCGCGCCCTTTTCGAGCAGTCCAGGGACGCCATCTATGTCACCACCCGAGCCGGGAGGTTTGCCGGCATCAACCAGTCCATGCTGGACCTCTTCGGCTACTCCAGAGAGGAGATGCTGGAGCTGGACGTCAGGAGGATATACGCCGACGCCGCTGACCGTGACACATTTCAGCAGGAGATAGAAGAGAAGGGTTCGGTGAAAGACTATGAGGTGCGATTCCTCAAGAAAGACGGCGCGCAGATGGACTGCCTGCTCACGGCAACCCTGCGGCGGGCCGAAGACGGGAGCATCCTGGGATACCAGGGCGTCATTCGGGACATCACCGAGCGGAAGAAGGCGGAGGAGGCGCTGAGGGCCAGCGAGGAGTTCAACTCCAGCCTGATGAAGAACGCTCCCATTCCCTTGCTGGTGGCCAACCCGGACAGCTCGCTGAGATATGTTAACCCGGCGCTGACGCAGCTGACAGGCTTCTCTCCCGCCGAGCTTCTGGGAAAGAAAGCCCCCTACCCCTGGGGGACGGAGGAGACGCTGGAAAAGACCGGCGAGGGCTTTGAACAGGCGATGCGGCAGGGAGCACGGAGGGTCGAGCAGCTATTTCAAAAGAAGAACGGAGAGCGGTTCTGGGTGGAGATAAGCGCCACGCCGTCCAGGCAGAAGGGCCAATTCAACTACTACGTGGCCAACTGGCTGGACATCACCGAGCGCAAGAAGGCGCAGCAGAGGCTGGAGGACGCCTTCGTCGACCTGACGGAAACCGTGTCGAGGGCCATGGAGACCCGGGACCCCTATACGTCAGGCCACCAGCGAAAGGTGGCAGCGCTGGCGCGGCTCGTTGGCGAGAAGCTGGGGCTGAGCGCAGACGAGCTACAGGGGCTGTACATCGGCTCCCTGCTCCACGATATCGGCAAGATATCCGTCCCGGAGTCCATCCTCACCAGGCCGGGGAGGCTGACTGCGGAGGAATGGAGCCTGATCCAGGTCCATGCCAGCCAGGGTCACGAGATACTGAAGGAGACAACTCTGCCGTGGCCGGTGGCCGAGATGGCGCTGCATCACCACGAGCGGCTGGACGGCTCCGGCTACCCCGAAGGCCTCAGCGGCGATGAACTGAGCCAGGAGGTACGCATCCTGGGCCTCTGCGATGTGGTCGAGGCGATGAGCTCACACCGGCCCTACCGGCCAGCGAGAAGCAGGGAGGAAGTGCTGAAGGAAATCGAGGGCGGCAGGGGGACGAAGTACGACGCCCGCGTGGTAGAGGCCATGCTGGAGATAATTGAGGGCGGGGCGCTGGAACCGACCCAGGCGAAGCAGTGAAACCGAAACAAGGAAGCAGGAATTTGGTGGAGGCCAACGTATGACCGAGAAGCTGCGTATCCTGGTGGTGGACGACGACCGCAGGCTGGCCGGGACGCTGGTGGATATCCTCACGGTCAAGGGGCACCAGGCCCAGGCGGCCTACTCCGGCCCTGAGGCCCTGGACCGGGTGAAACAGGAGCAGTTCGACTGCGTCCTCACCGACATCAGGATGCCGGAGATGAACGGCGTGGAGCTGCACCGGGCAATAAGAGAGGCGCAGCCGCACGTGCCGGTGGTGCTGATGACCGCCTACTCCAGCGACAAGCTGGTCCAAGAAGGGCTTGAGGACGGGGCCATAGCCACCCTGACCAAGCCCCTGGACATCAACAACCTCCTCTGCTTCCTCTCCTCCCTGCGCCAGCAGCAGTCTGTCGTCATCGTGGACGACGACCCGGCGTTCTGCCAGACGCTGGGGGATATACTGGGGGCGCGTGGCTTCGCCGTCACCAGGCTCACCGATCCCTCCGGGGTGGCGGAGAGCCTGAGCCCGGACGAACCGGTGGTGCTGCTGGACATGAAGCTGAACAGCATAGGCGGCCTGGAGGTGCTCAAGGAGATCAGGGCGAGATACCCCCGGCTGCCGGTGATACTGGTCACGGGCTACCGCCAGGAGATGAGCGCAGCCATACAGGCTGCCCTGGAGATAGGCGCCTACGCCTGCCTGTACAAGCCCTTCCAAATAGACGAGCTGCTCCAGGCCCTGGCCGAGCTGCGCAAGCGGGACCTGAGCCGGATACTGGGGCGGCTAATAGGGAAGGGCTGAGCCGCGCGCGCTCTTTTCGTCATCGCGGGGCGCGCCAGCGCCGTGGCAATCCCCAACCCCGAGATTGCCGCGCCTTCGGCTCGCAATGACGACCACCGACGGCATCGGGCCTCTTTTCGTCATCGCGGGGCGCGCCAGCGCCATGGCAATCCCCACTCCCGAGATTGCCGCGCCTTCGGCTCGCAATGACAGGGGAAGGGGGCT
>Ga0114919_10005489_pt1 | contig 10119 bp, 13 predicted proteins | sample BlataG_FD_88682 | JGI IMG/M metagenome (GOLD analysis project Ga0114919, IMG submission 88682) | Deep subsurface microbial communities from Black Sea to uncover new lineages of life (NeLLi) - Black_00105 metaG | ecosystem: Environmental > Aquatic > Marine > Oceanic > Sediment | place: Atlantic... | reverse complement strand
GCGGGGGTGTCCAGCAGGCCCTCGGCGATGAGGCGGCGTGCCTCGGCGACGGCCTCGGCGTTGATCTGCGGCACGGCTGCCGCCTTACGGACGAGCGAAGGCCCGGCCGAAAGGATCGACGCTGCCTCGCCGCCAGCCGCCGCGGCTGCACCGGCGGCGCCCTTGGCGTGCTTGCCGCCTTTGTCGCCGTCGGCCTGGGCGGACCGGGCGTTCCTGTCGCCCTCGCCCAACGGGCCTAACGCGTTTGTACGGTCAATGCGCACTTCCAGCTCTCCCGGCTCTTGCCAGTAATATTGTCGGCCGTCCGGCCGAGAACTTAAGGAGTTTCCCGGAAATTCGTTCCATGTGCGATGCTCTTACGCGGCGTTATCGGCGCGGGCTTGGCCCGGCCGCCAACCGCCCGTGGCCGATCGGCAAGGTGCCCGCCATCTCATAGGCCACGAACCGGCAGAACTGCATCGGGCTGCGGGTGATGAGTTCCCACGTGGCCGGGCCGTAACCGGTGCGGAGCTGCGTCCTGAAGTACCACTTGATGCGTTTTTCGACCACGGCGTCCGATGAGTTCCATTTCTCGTCGACGCCCCATGCCAACTGCCCGTCCCGCAGGTCTATCAGGCGGAGCAGCACGCTCATCTGCATGCGGGGGAAGGGCTGGAACTGCCTGATCCTGCCGATCAGCACGCCGTCGCAGTTGAGTTGACGGGCCATCTTCGCCAGCTCGCCGATGGTGAAGGGCTCGAGCTTGTCTACGACCAGCCCTTCCAGCCTGGGCGAGTGGCGGTCGATCACGTCCACGCGGAACAGGCCCCGCTCCTGTAGCGCCTGGGCGAGGGCGGCGGTCAGGTCCTCGGCGACGCGGGGCTGGCCGGTCTCATCCTTCAGTTCGATGAGAACGACGCGCCTCAGCGACATCAACTGCCGCACTGACGGTATCTCGTGATAGATGTTCGGGGCTACGTACCCGTCGCGCGTGCAGCCTGCGGCAATCGCCGCGGCCAGCAGCCCCAGCAGTACTTTCGTGTGGAAGCGCCTCATTGGGCTGATCCTTTGGTCTGTGGTAATCACGATGCCGGCTGAGTGGGCTCGGCGGGCACCTCGCCGCCGAGGACCTTCAGCACCTTTTGCAAGGCGTTGAGCTGGGCGGCCTGCGCCCGTCGCATTTCGTCGCGGAAGCTCAGCACGTCCCGCTTCCAGGAGTCCAGCTCCTGGTGCAGGTCCACGAGCATCCGGTTGGCTTCGGTGAGCTCCTGCTGGGTGCGCTCCAGCTCGTCCTGTGTCCGCTGGAGATCGACTTGCAGCCGCTGGTTGCTCTCGGTGAGTTCGTGGTTCTCTCGCTCGATGACCATGAGCCGCTCGGCCACTTCGGCGTACCGGCTGGACCACTGCATCGCGATGTCCACGCCGCCTCGCGCGTCGAGCTGCCGGCCTTCGTGCGTGTCGGCGACCACGGTTTGCCCGAGATACGCCAGGTCGCTCGGCTCGTCGGGTTGGCTGTTGTAGCCGGTCGGGCCCATGGAGGCGCTTGCCTGCACCGGCCGCCGGCCGTTCGCCATGCTCATATCCAGCTCGGCGCACCCGGCCAGCATGATAGCCGCGGTCGCCATCAGTGCGATTCTGCCGTAATGGTTCATAGGAGTGCTCCTTCTATCACTGTTGTGTCTGGTCTTGTTCCTGTGGGGTTTCCGAGTCGGTCTGAGAGGCGCCTGCGGGGTATTCACACGCGATTTCAAGGCGTCGGCCGCATGGGCAGACCACCTCGATGATGGCCCCTGCGTCATCGGACGTCAGCAGGTTGGCCTCGACGGCGGGCTGGCCGCCGCCCGGATTGGCCTTGCCCGCCGACAGCCTCAGTCGGCCGGTGGATTTGGCTCGGCTTTTCTTGATGATGCCTGTCGCCGTAATCATTGTTTTCCTCGTTGCCGCCTGGCCACCGTGCGTCAGGCCAGGTAGTCCACGGAATGGTCAATGTTCTCTTCGCCGTCGGGCCCGACGTCGTGCTGGGCGTCGCCGCTTGCGATCTGGTCGCCCGACTTCTTCCTGCGGCGCTTCCTGCGTTTCTGCACGTCCGGGCGGTCGTCCATCTTCTTCTGACGGGCGACGTTCACAATGTCGGGAACGTCCCGGGCGGGGCGCACTTCCTCACCTGGTGTGGTCATGGCGCGCTCCTCATTTTCATGGATAGCTTAAACACGGCGCTGGCGTGCAACTGGCTGACTCGCGATTCGGTGATCGAGAGCACTTCGGCGATTTCCTTCATCGTCAGGTCCCGTTCGTAGTAGAGCACCAGCAGGACGCGATCTCTCTCCGGCAGTTCCCGGATGGCGGCGGCCAGTCGCTCCAGCGTTTCCCGCCGCTCGGCCTGTTCGACGGGGGAAGGCCCCTCATCGGCCAGGGCGAGCGACGCCAACGCTGGCTGCTCTTCCGTCAGGCCGTGAATCGACAGGAAATGCTGCCGCCGGGCCTCTTGTAGCACGCGGTAGAGCTGCTCCTGCGTCATGCCGGCCTGTGAGGCCAGGTCCTCGTCGCCGGGGGGGCTGCCGTGGGCGGAGATATGACGCTGGTAGCACTCGCGGACCTTGCGAATCTGGTGATGAACGTTCGTCGACACGAACGATCTGTGCCGGAGCTCGTCGATGACGGCCCCGCGAATGCAGATGTAGGCGTAGGTCTTGAAGTCCACCTTCTTGCTTGCGTCGAACCGCCTGGAGGCCCTCACCAGCCCAAGCGTGCCGGCTGAGATCAGGTCGTCGCTGTCGATGTGTCGCGGCAGGTTCGCGGCGACCTTCTGCACCACGTGCCTGACCAACGGCAGGTAGTCGACGATGCGCTGGTCGTCAGCGGCGTCGCGCGACTGGGCGGCGTAGGCGGCCGACGCCTTGGCCATCACGGCCTTGGCGCCGGGCGAATCCGAGAATGTCTCACTGCTTTGTTGGTCCACCAGATGTGTCCTCGCCGCTCTTGGCGGCGCTCGTATTGGCGCTGACAATGGTGCGGACCATGACATTGACGACCATCCGCCCGGCCATCTTGGTCAGGACGTACAGGGCCGCCGCCCCCAGCAGCGCCTTGAAGGCGCAGTCGGACGGGGACAGGCCGGCCACCCACCCGACGCCGGCCAGAACGAAAAAGCCCATCACAGCAACTGTCACAGCCGTCTGTTTCATTTTCTCTGTTTCCTATCGCGCCGTTGCGCTTGCGGTCACGTCGCTATCGGCTGTCCCGCCAGGACCAGTTGGTCTTCCTCGCCGGGGAGGCCGACCGTGCCCACGGACTCGATCTTTGTCCCGACGGTGATTTCGTCGTAGGCCAGCACCGGCAACTGAGCGATCTGGCGCGCCAGCATCGCCGCAAGGTGCGGGCGGACCTGGAAGTCGCACAGTAGAACGGTCTTGTCCATGCCGGCCTCCATGGCCGCGCGCCAAGCGTCGGTGACCTGCCGGCTGAGCTCCATCGCCCGCTGTGGGGCGAGGGCGAGGGATTCGGCGCCTTCCTGAGAGGCCAGGCCCTGCCGCAGTTCGTACTCCAGCGCCGGGTCCAGCACGATCGCCGTGATCCTTCCCTCGGCGTCGCTGTGCTGCTCGGTGATCGTGCGAACCAGCGACTTGCGGGCAAGCTCGGTCAAGATGGCCGGGTCCTTCGTGCGGAAGGCGTTGTCGCCGAGCGTTTCGAGAATCTGCGGCAGGTCGCGAACCGCGATGCCGTCCTTGAGCAACTGCTGAAGCACGCGGTGAATCACTCCGATGGGCACCGTGTCGCCGACGACACTGTTAACCAGCGTGGGCTGCTTCTCCCGCAGGCGGTCGACGAGCGTGTGAACGTCGTCGCGGGTGAGCAGTTCGTGGGCATGCTGCCGGAGCGTTTCCGACAAATGCGTCACCATGACGGACTCCGGGTCGACCACGGTGTAGCCGGCCATTTCCGCCTCTTCCTTCTGATCAGGCCTGATCCACAGGGCCGGCAGGTGGAAGACGGGCTCTTCGGTGGCCTGGCCTGATATGGGCTTCTGCACCGTGCCGGGGTCCATGGCCATGAGCATCTCCGGCTCGATACGCCCGCCGTTGATCACGTGGTTGTTCAGGCGAATCTCGTAGGCGTTGGCCTCCAGCATCAGGCTGTCGCGCAGGCGGACGAGCGGCAGGACGACGCCGTAGAGCTGGGCGAACTTCCGCCGCAGCGGCGCGATTCGGTGGGACAGGCTGCTCTGCTGACGCGGATCGATCAGTTGAATCAGACGCGGGCCGACCTGCACGGACACGCGGTCCACGTCCAGCAGTTCTTCTATGGGCGTATCTTCCGGCTTGGTGGGCGCGGTGTCCTGCTCGGCCGGCTCGGTTGCCAGCGCGGTCTCGCGCCTGGTCGCGTACCGCGCCAGCATTCCCGCCGCGATCGCTAGCACCACGAACGGCAGCTTGGGGAAGCCCGGCACGAACACCATCGCGCCAAGCAGGAACGCGGCTATGCCGATGGGCCGGCCTCGCCGGGTCAACTGCTGCACGAGGTCCGCGCCGAGGCTGTCCTTGGTGGAGGCCTTGCTGATGAGGAAGCCCGATGAGGTGGCGATGATCAGGGCCGGGATCTGGCTGACCAGGCCGTCGCCGACGGCCAGGATGGAGTATATGGACATCGACTGTCCGGCCGTCTTGCCCTGCATCATGCCGACGACAATCCCGCCGATCAGGTTGACGGCCGTGATGACAAGCCCGGCCACGGCGTCGCCGCGGACGAACTTGCTGGCGCCGTCCATGGCCCCATAGAACTCGCTTTCCTTGACGATCTTCTCGCGGCGGTCGCGGGCGTCGTTCTCGCCGATCAGCCCGGCGTTCAGGTCGGCGTCGATGGCCATCTGCTTGCCAGGCATGCCGTCCAGGTTGAACCGGGCAGCCACTTCGCTGATTCGCTCGGCGCCTTTGGTGATGACGACAAACTGGATGATCACGAGGATCAGGAACACCACCAGCCCGACGACCATGTTGCCGCCGATGACGAAGTGCCCAAACGTGTCGATTATCCTGCCGGCGTTGCCGTTCAGCAGGATCAGCCGCGTCGACGCCACATTGAGCGACAGGCGGAACAGCGTCAGGAACAGCAGCAATGACGGGAACGCAGACAGTTCCGTCGAGTCCCTGGACGACAGGACGACGATCAGCACCGCAAGCGACACGCCGATGCTGCACGACAGCAGCAAATCCAGCAGCGCCGTCGGCAGCGGAATGATCAGCGTGGTAAGCACCACGGCGATTCCGACGGCCATGAGGATATCGTTATGGGCAAGCACCTTGCCCAGCAGGCCGTTGGATTCGCCAAGCGGCGAGTCGCTCAATTTGTTGTCGACGTCACTCATGATTCAGCAACGAGCTTGCCGGTTTCCCGGCGTTTTCTTCGCATGCGGAAGATCATGGCCAGCACCTCGGCGACGGCGACAAACAGCGTGTCCGGTATCGCCTGGCCGACCTCGCAGGTGGCGTACAGCGTTCTGGCAAGGGGCGGGCGCTCGACGATGGCTACGTCGTGCTCAACGGCGATCTCACGAATCCTCGTCGCCAGCAGGTCGGCGCCCTTGGCCAGCACCATCGGCGCGTCCATGGTCTCCTTGTCGTACTTGACGGCCACAGCCACGTGCGTGGGGTTGGTCACCACCACGTCGGCCTGCGGAACGTCCGTGAGCATCCGCTTGCGGGACATCTCCATCTGTATGGCCCGCCGACGGCCCTTCAGCTCGCCGGAAACTTCGTACTGCTTGTGCTCTTCCTTGAGCTCCTGCTTGGTCATCCGCAGGTCCCGCTTGTACTTCCACTTCTGAAACAGCAGGTCCGCCAGCGCGATCACCACCAGTGCGAGCGTGCACCGAACCGTCAGGCTCAGCACAAGCCGTGATGTCCTCACCAGCATGTCCCACGCCTCGAGGTGCATGAGCTTTAGGATCTCCGCGGCCTTGTCCTGAATGAACAGGTAGACGATGATCGAGAGGACGGCCAGCTTCGCCAGCGACACGAGCAGCTTCTGGAAGCTCTTCAACGAGAACATGTTCTTCAGGCCGTTGATGGGATTGATGCGGCTGAACTTCAGTCCCACGTTCTTAGGCGTGACGGCCCATCCGCCGGTGACAAGCGACGCCAGCAGCGACACCACCATTCCTGCGATCACGAACGGCGCCAGGTGGGCAAGGCACTGGTCGGCCTTGTCATGGAGCACAGCCTGTAGCGCGCCATCGGTCAGGGCGTCGCTGCGCCGGTAGGAGACGCCGCTGTGCACCTGCTCGTACAGCCAATGCACCAGCCCGGAGACCGTAAACGTCAGCACGACCAGAAGCATCCCAAGCGTCATCGCCGTGGGCACTTCCTGGCTCTCGGCGAGCTGACCTTCCTTCTTCGCGTCGGCAATACGCTTCTCGGTCGGCGCTTCGGTCTTTTCCTGGGCGGGTTTCTCCGGCATCCGTTAGTGCCTCTTCAACTGGCCAGGAACTTGGCCATCCAGTCGGCCAGCTCGTTCGTGAAGGACCCCAGCGCAGGCATGATCATCGCTGCGATGAAGAACCCCAGCCCGATACGCAGAGGAAAACTGATCATCAGAATGTGCAGTTCGGGCATGGCCCGGGCGGCGATGCCCAGCGCCACGCTCAACAGCATGAAGGCGCCGATCATCGGCGCCACCAGGCGCAGTGCGTATGACAGCATCGCCGATCCAGCCGTGACGACGCCCGTCACCATTGACCCGATTTCCGGGGTGGTCCCGATCGGGAATATCTCGTAGCTTTCCTTGATGACCCGCAGCAGCACGTGATGCCCCCCCGACACCAGGAACAGCAGCATGAAGGTCATCTGGAACAGTATGCTCACCGGCTGGCTCCGCTCGCCCGTGGTCGGGTCCAGAATGGAGGCCATCGCCATGCCCATCTGCCGGCCCAGCATTATTCCGCCCTGCGAAACGGCCATGAAGATCAGCGCCACCGCCAGGCCGAGCGCCAGCCCGGCCAGCACCTCCCGCACCATGAGCACCGTGGCCGCCAGCCAGTGGGCGTCCCGTAGCGCCACCGGCGCAATGGGGACGACCTTCGCGAAGAACACCGTCAGCACGATCGCCGTCGCCACGCGAACGCGCATCGGCAGCGTCCGATGGCTGAAAATCGGCAACGTCGCGAAGAAGGCCGTTATCCTCGCCAGCAGCAGCCCAAATGGCAGAAACAGTGCGATCCATTGATCCATGGTTACGGCGACACGGTGGCCATGTGATTGAACATCTCGACGGTGAAGCTCACGGAGACCTGGACCATCCAAGCCCCGAACACCAGCAGCGCCAGCCCGACGCCGACGATCTTCAGCACCATGCTCAGCGTCATGTCGCGGATAGACGTGACCGCCTGAAGCATGGCCGCGCCGAAGCCTATCAGCACCGCAACAACCAACACCGGGGCCGACACCAACAGCGCCGTCTCCAGCGTTCGTCTTCCAAGAAAGAGAATGAAGCTGCCGTCCATCGTCGTCCTCACTGGAAGCTGGTTACCAGCGTCCTTGTCAGCATCGTCCAGCCGTCCACGAGCACGAACAGAATGAGCTTGAACGGCAGGGATATCATCACGGGGGGAAGCATCATCATTCCGGCGCTGAGGAGGATTCCCGAAATCACGAGGTCCACCAGAACGAAGGGAATGAACAGCAGGCACCCCATCTCAAAGGCGGTGCGGAACTCGCTTATCGCGAAGGCCGGTATCGCCACGTGGGTGGGGATATCCGCCAGCGTCTCGGGGGCTGCCCTGGCGTCAGACATCTCCATGAACAGGCCCAGATCCGCCTGTCGCGTCTGGCGGACCATGAACGCCTTGATCTGCTCCGTCCCGATCGTGCAGGCCTGTGCGAACGTCATCTCCTCAGCCAGATAGGGCTGGAGCGCCAGCTCGTTGATCTTGCCGAACGTGGGCGACATGGTGAAGACTGTCAGGAACAGCGCCAGGCCTATGATGGCCATCGTCGGCGGGATCGACTGGGTAGATAGCGCCCGCCGCACGAACGACAGCACAATGACTATTCGCGTGAAGCTGGTCACCATCACCAGCAGGCTGGGCAGCAGCGCCAGCCCCGCGAACACCACCGCCAGCTTCACGGGGGCGGACCAGTCCTTCTGCTGGTCGTTGTTGGTTGAGGCCCTGTCGACGGCCTCGAGGAGCTCGCCGACCGTCGGCAGGTTAGGCCGCTCGGCCGACGCCTCGGCCTGGCCGGCCTGGCCCGGCGCGTCGGACGACGCCTGCGCAATCGACGCCGCCGGCGCGACCAGCACCGCCAGCGCCAAGGCCGTCAGGATGACCAGGGACCTACGCATCGCCCTCCCCTTCGGCTGGGTCCGGCGCGGCGGCCACGGCCTCGGTAACGTCGCCCAGTGTCGTCAGGCCTTCCTTGGTCGAGCCCAACATGAACACCCGATCGCCGACCCGCATCAGGTGGACGGCGTTCCTGGGGGCAACGTGGAGCGTCTCCATCACGCGAAGTTGCCTCCGGCCCTGGGCGGCCAGCCGCGGAAGGAACTTCTTGCCCACGACCGCAGCCACGACGACCAACACCAGTACGACCGCCAGCGAGGCCAGCATCCGCCAGAACGCCTTGCGGGTGTCCTCGTTGCGAAGCGGCGGCATCGGCGTCCGGGCGGCAGACTCACCTGGGCCAGTCTCGGCCGATCCGGCGACCTCGGCGTCGCCGCCCACTTGGTGGCCGTCATCGGCCTGGGCGCCGGGCGCCGCGACGGCGGAAGCGCTGCGGGGGTGTGTACCGTCGGCTAGGTTGGGTTGCCCCGCGCAGCCGGTGGCCGATGCCGCCAGCACAACTGCCGCGATTGCGATAAGCGCTGGCCAGGCCGGGGCCTGTGAGTCAGCGCGCAGGTCATGTGCCCAAATGCTCATGCCCAGGCTACGTGCACACGGCATGCCAAACTGCCTCCGCGATAAGATGTGTACAGGCCAGATGTTACGTGGGCCCACAAGGGGAGATGAAATGTATGCATTTTGGCTGTCGTCGAAAAACTTGACGAATTCCCCGCCTGTGAACTCAGCCGCCGGGCGCGCCGGTCAGCTTTGGCTGCGCACCCCTGCCCCGGGCCGGCCGGGCCTGCGCCAAGCCGGCCTCCCCTTGCCACTGGCTGCCGCACGGGCCCGCCGGCGGACCAATCCGCTCGCCCGCGGCCGTCAAGTGGAGCTATTCTAGTGCTTGCCAGCCCCCTCGGCCGTCAGCACCTCGCGGACGCGAACGCCCAGTTGCTCGCCTATCACCACCAGGTCCCCGGTGGCAAATCGCACGCCGCGGAGGAACAGGTCGATCGGCTGGCCCGCCTGTTTGTCGAGCTTCAGCACCGATCCCGGCCCGACCTGGAGCACCTCTCGCACTTCCATTTCAACCTGCCCCAACTGGGCGGATACAGGTATGGTCGTGTCCATCAGGATGTCGATCTGGCCCGGCTGCCCGGCGATCTGCTCATCTTCAGCCCTCGGCAACTCGGCGTCCCGAACGTCAACGTTGTCAGTATCGGCAGCCTGGTCGGTGGCGGCGTCTGTCTCGTCAGCCATTGTGGCGCTCCTTGTGGTTGCGATCACTCCGCCGGGATCTGCTCGGCGGCGGAGTTGGTCTGTGGTATTGGTTGGTCCTCATCGGCTACTATCTGCAACCCGTACCGCAGGCTCGCGATACAGGGGTAGCCGGAGAATATGTGTTTGTTCCCGATCAGGAAGCCAATCGGCTCGTCGGGTCGCCGGTCGAGGAGGATGATGTCGCCGGGCTCGATGGCCATCATGTCTCGCATGGTCACGGCGCCGTCGCCCAGGCGGGCCTGCCCTACGACCGGAACACGCTGCAAGTGTGCCAGGAGATCCCGCTGAATGGCCTGGCTACCGGCGGGATCGGGCCGGGCCGGGGCAGCAACGCCGACGACCGCCCCGAGGAAGTCGTTGCTGATCACAAAGCTCGTCGCCAGGCTGTCTTCGCCCGACGACGCCAGCGCCAGCTTGCTGAACGCGTCCATCTCTTCGGGCTCCCGGAAGTCCAGCTCGCCGAATCTCTCGCCGCCTGCCGCTTCGATCCGCAGCCCGCACGCCCGTTCGAGAACGTCCGAGAACGTCTGGACCATGCCGGTCGTTATGTC
>Ga0114919_10005488_pt1 | contig 10119 bp, 8 predicted proteins | sample BlataG_FD_88682 | JGI IMG/M metagenome (GOLD analysis project Ga0114919, IMG submission 88682) | Deep subsurface microbial communities from Black Sea to uncover new lineages of life (NeLLi) - Black_00105 metaG | ecosystem: Environmental > Aquatic > Marine > Oceanic > Sediment | place: Atlantic... | reverse complement strand
GAGGTGTTGTTAAAAATACTTCAGCCTTCTTATAATCGGTAGGCGCAGGCTTTAGCCTGCGGGGGAACAAGCCGCCGCGCTACAGTAGCGTCGAGGTTTATCCTCGACAAAAGTATAGGGGTTTATCCCCAACAAGATTTACGCAACCTAAAGGTTGCGGCTACCATCTATTATAACTTTTCAAAAGTTTCTTTTACTTCCTTGAGCCTTCTGGGAATATCAATGTGTTGAGGACATTTACCTATACATTGGCCACAGTTTTTGCAATATTTTGCCTTTCCGCGGTCAAGTCTTTCATATGTCTTCTGACCAAGTTCGGGTAAACCGTGAACTTTTAAAAGATTTAAAGCAGTGAAATTTCCAGGAATATTAACTCCATTTGGACAGGGCATACAATAATTACAGCCAGTACAATAAAGATTAAGAAGTTCACTGTTCTTTTTTTGAATTTTATCAATTTGCTCTCTTTCCTCTTTTGTTAAAGGTTCCTCGCGTGAAACAGTAGCAGTATTTTCCTCTATCTGTTCTATACTATTCATACCCGACATAGCTGTACTTACTCCCGGGTTTGATAGAACAAATCTAATAGCTGCTTCAGCGGTGCTTTTAGCTCCGGTAGCTTTTTGGTAAATTTCAGAGGGTGAAATCAATCTACCTCCACCAATGGGACCCATTACAGCAACTCCTACTCCCTTCCTTTTGCAATATTCAATCACGCTTTCATTCTTTCTATCTAGAAGATTATATTGGATAACAATAATCTCAATTGCTCCCCTGGACATTTCAAGAATATTAATAATATTTTCAGGAGTATCGTGGCAGGAAATTCCAATGTGATGTATTAAGCCTTGTCTTTTAGCTTTTTTAGCTTCATCCATAAGTCCTTTAGGTCCCTTGACAAGCTTACGGAACGAAATAAGAAAGGTACTGTGAAAAAGGTATACATCAATATAATTAGTTCCCAGTCTTTTAAGTTCTTCTTCCAAAGAATCCCACCATAACTTCTTAGTTGTTTTGTCGCTCGGAATTGGCCACCAGTCATGCGAAACAGGATTCTTAGTTTGTATTATTATCTTTTCTCTTCCTACTTGTTTTAAAAATCGGCCAATTACTCTTTCACTATCCCCATTATCGTATAAATAAGCGCTGTCAAAATAATTAATACCAAGCTCATTAGCTCTTCTAAATAGCTTTAAGGAAGATTCCTGGTCAACAATATTTTCTTTACCAGGAATTTTCGGTAAACGCATACAACCAAAACTCAAAGCGGAAACTTTTAACCCTGTCCTACCTAAATTTCTATATTGCATTCTTTCCTCCAAATAGTTATTCTTATGATTTATCTATTATAAGCCAATATTTTAAATCGGGCAAATATTTACCCCCTTCACTCCAATAATTTGTTAATTTCATTATCCGTTATTCCAAGTTCTGAGGTGCGGAAGATTGGATTTTAGCCTCTGAAACCCGCATAAGTTGGGTTGATAATTTATTGTGATTGATTTTTTCTCTGCCTCGTGAGCCCTCGAAGTGAAGTATTATTTCGGGCGAACAACTAATCTCGTAACTGTAATCTGATACCAATCTTTATCTCCCTCCCATTCAGTGTAGAAAATTTCCTTCACCTGATTATCATTTTCAAATATGATGTTCTCCAAGCTGTCCAGTATGCCCCCAACAATATTTGCGCTATCTGATCTCCCATCCTTTCGAGAATAGCGTATTGAAACGGCGCAGGGGGTAAGGAGAGGAGGCGAAGTCTTAATGACCTCTCTCGCCTTTTCTTGAAGAGTTTTCTTTCTCTCTACCTGTCGTTTCTTTTCACTCTCATCAGCCGGGGATTGCTTCCATGGAGGCATAGTATCAACTACAAACGTTACGGCGGTCATCGTTTTAATAAGCTTCTTTTACCTCTTCTGGAGCAAGATCAGAATAAATCTGAGTAGTAGTTAATCTTTTATGTCCGACCTGTAGTAAGTTTTTTCCTTGTCCTGGTATTTTCCTTAGGAATCCTGATAAATCCGTTACCAAAATCAACCTCTTCTATTTTCATTAAAGAGAGCTCAGCTACTCTTACTCCTGAAGAGTAATTATTGATAACTTTATCTCTAAAGTTATCAATGCTTCCCCTAAATTTCAAAATTTTTAAGGAAATTGAGGAGGGGAAAGAGTTTGAGCGTATAAAGGTTAAATTAAATAAAATTTCGATAGATTTTTAAATAATTTCAAAGTATCGGAATTTTTTTAGAAATTATTGAAATTTCGAGATTTCCAAATAATGACATTTTGGAAAAATATGTTAAGATAAAAACAATTTTTAAGAGATCGGGATTGATAAGAAGCCGAAGTTAGGAAGTTGTACTCTATATTCTGGTAATATTCACTATTATCCTGATAAATACCAAAGAAAGTCCCTATGACTCAAAAAAAAGCTCAAAATAAAAATTTTCTTCTGGGAATATTAAATGGAACTGTCTTTAAACTTGCTATTTCTTTTTATAATCCCAATACGGTTCTCCCTCTCTTTATAAGTTTTTTTACTTCTTCAAAATTATTAATTGGCTCCATCACCACTATCACTAACTTTGGTTTCCTGGCTCCCCAGCTATTTGTAGCTAATTTAATTGGACATTGGAGCAAGAAGAAATCATTTTATGTTTTAGGAGCCTTTTTTAGAATTACTTCCTGGTTTGCTATTTTTATTATCACTTATACTTATGCTTTGAAAAATCCCTTACTGGTATTAATTAGTTTTTTCTTCTTTTATTCTATTGCCTGCTTAGGGGCAGGTATATCTCAAATTTCTTTTCTTGACATTATCAGTAAAGTTGTAAAACCAACCAGAAGAGGAAGATTTTTTTCTTTAAGACAATTTTTTGGAGGAATATTAGGCATCGGAGGAGGAATTATAGTTAAATATATTCTTAGCGATGAAAAAAATTTTTCCTTTCCTCTTAACTTTTCGTTTCTCTTTTTTCTTGCTTTTATATTTACTTTTATTGCTTTATCTCTCTTTGTATGCGTCAAGGAGCCTTCTTCTTCTATTAAAAATAATCGCAGAACACCTTTTATTCAATATTTAAAGGATATTCCTCGTATTTTGGCTGAAGATAAAAATTACTGTTTATTTTTGATTGTTAAACTTCTTTTAAGCTCTGGTATAATAGCTTTACCTTTTTACATCATCTACGCTAGAGATGTTTTTCACATTCCTAAAGAGATGGCTGGAATATTCATCTCTTCTCAGGCATTAGGGGGGATAATTTCTACCTTTTTCTGGGGACATTTATCTGATAAATATGGTAGTAAAATAGTGGTGCAGCTTTCTGGAATCTTGGGATTGTTAGTTCCTCTTTTAACTTTAATTTCAGGAATTACGATATCTCTTTTCTCTGACCTCAGTATTTCCATTATCTATTATTCCTTCATATTTCTCATCTTAGGGATGAACATAAGTGGAAATTTTATTGGACAAACCAATCTTCTTCTTGAAATCTCCTCTGAAGAATCTAGATCTACTTATATAGGAATAGCAAATACTCTCAGCGCCCTGGTAATGCTTCTTCCACTTATGGGAGGAATAATTATTGAAAAAGCTTCATACCTTACTAACTTTTCTTTAGCTTTTTTTCTTATACTCGCAGGACTACTTTTCACTTTTTATTTAAAAGAGCCCAGAAAAAATTTGACAAAGGAGGATAAATTATTAAAATTTTACCGAAATGAATAAATGCATTAAATGTCATCAAAGAAAAGGGGTAAGGTTCTGTAAACCCTTAGGGGGATATATATGCACAAAATGTTGTGCAGAAAGTAGAGGGGTAAGTATTAATTGTCCTCCTGAATGTCCATATTTTAAAGGACATGAAAGTTATCAAGAACAAAAGATGGCGAATAAAAATAGAGAAAAACTTACCACTCGCTACCTTAAATATATAGATAAAGGGAAAAGAAAATTAGCCGAACTTATGAGCCTTATTGAATCAGATATCCATCATTATTATAAAGATAAGCTTAGTGCTACTGATGAAGAGGTTATCAATGGATTAAAGTTTTTAAGAAGAAAAGAGAGTCCTCTGGTTACCATTGAAATAGTGGGACCTTCTTTTGGAGAATATCTATATAAAAATGTGGAAAAGTTTTTAAAAGAGAAAAGAGTCTCTTCCAGTGAAGTTATTGAGGTGATAGAAGAAATCATTAAGTTTATAGAATCTTTTATTAAATCCGAAAAAAATAGCCGCGCTTACCTTCATTTTCTCAGGGGATATATGAAAGAGAGAGAAGAAATAGAAGAAGAGAAAGGGGAAGAGAAAAAAATTATTGATACGAGCTCACGCCTTATTATTCCTGCCTCTTAAGTTTGTACGCAACTTAAAAGCTGCGGCTACTGGGGTTACATATCTTTTTGTTGGGGATAAACCCCAACGCTACTTTGTCGAAGATGAACCTCTCTCTTGTAATTGGTAGGCGCAGGCTTCAGCCTGCGAAGATATACGCAACCTGAAGGTTGCGGCTACCAGCTTGTGCGCATCTTTGTTGGGGATGAACCCTAACGCTACTTTGTCGAGGATGAACCTCGACGCTACAGTAGCGCGGGAGCTTGTCTCCCGCCTATTTAAAATTTTTAGTGAATTCAGTGTTCTCAGCGTCTTCAGTGGTTAATTTTTCTTGGTTTGTTAGAAGCACGTGCGGACAAAGGTTACAAACTTGTTTAGGCTCAGTCCCTTTTATAAAAATTTCTTTAATCTTCCCGGAACAAAATGAACCAGCCAACATTCCTGATTTTGGACAAACATAAACCTCTATTAATCCTTCGGGAACGGCAAAATTAAAATTCTTCTTTTCTCTTTTTTCCAAAAGAAACATAATATCTCTAAAAAGTGGACCGGCTCCAGAAACTCCAGAAACACTGTGCATAGGCGAACCATCAAAGTTACCGACCCATATCCCCACGGTCCAATAAGGAGTATAGCCTATTGTCCAGTTATCTCTAAAATTTCCAGAAGTTCCTGTTTTTACAGCGCAGGGGAAAGGTAAACTCAAACACGACCCTTCTCCAAAAGCAGGGATTCGGGCATCTTTATCTGCAAGAATATTAGTAATAATATAAGAAACCTGGGGAGAGAAAACACGAATAGATTGAGACTCCGGAAAAGACTTCATTTTCCCCTGAGTATCTTTTATTTCTAAAAATATTTTTTCCTTTTTAAATACGCCTGCTCTTGCTAAACTTGAATAGGCCCGGGTTAACTCCAGTAAGGCGACTTCTCCGTCTCCCAGAGTAAGACCAAGGCCATAGTAATTGGGTTCTTTATTGAGACTCTTAAAATCTAACTTCTTAAGCCTACGAAGTAAAGATTCTACTCCTATCTTTTCTAAGACTCTTACTGCCGAAACATTGTAAGAACAGGCCAAAGCTTCCCTTAAACGAATGAATCCGTGAAATTTTCCATCATAATTTTTAGGAGCATAATTAATCCCTTTAATTCGAATATGAATCTCTGTATCCGGGATAAGAGTAGCTGACGTCATTCCTTGCTCTAAGGCAAGAGCGTAGGTAAAAGGTTTTAAAGCTGAACCCGGCTGTCTTAAGGAAGTAATCCCACTTACCTGTCCACTATGAGAAGAATCAAAAAAATCTGCCGAGCCTACAAAAGAAAGAATTTCGCCAGTCTCGTTATCCATAATAAGAGCGGCCGCATTGCTAACTTCCCATTTTTCTAAAGATTTGACATAATTTCTTAAGAGGACTTCAACATCTTTTTGAAGTTGAAAATCCAGAGTGGTGCGGATGAAAGAAATATTTTGTCTTTCTTTTAATGGAATTTTTGAGAGAACAAAATCGCAAAAATGAGGAGCACGAAAAGCTATCTCGGAAGTAACAAGATTAAGAGGTTCTTTAAAAGCTCTTTTATACTCCTCTTGCGTAATCATTTCCTTATTTAACATTCTTTGAAGAACTTCTCGTTGCCTTTTTTGCGCCCGATGGAAATGGCGATAAGGATTGTAAATGGAAGGCCCCCGGGGTAGTCCAGCTAAAAAAGCGGCTTCAGCCTGGGAAAGATGAGATGGGGGTTTATTAAAATAAAACCAGGAGGCAGCATTAATCCCAAAAGTTTGATTACCGTAAGGAACACGATTAAGATATTGAGTAAGAATTTCATCTTTGGAAAGCGAAATCTCCAGTCTTAAAGCATACCAGATTTCTACAATCTTCCAGAACCAATTTCTGGGAAAATGATAGATATTTTTTATTAGTTGCTGAGTAAGGGTAGAACCACCAGAGAGAATTCTCCTCGCCCTTATATTTTGAATTACTGCTCTTAAAATAGCTTTTAAATCAATACCTATATGCTTATAAAAATGGCTATCTTCCGCAGCTAAGGTAGCCAGAATTACATTTTGGGGAATTTCTTGAAAAGAAATCCACTGACTTCTTCCTTCCTCGTCAGAGAGAACTTCTCTTAAAAGATTACCATTGCGATCGAGAATTCTTAAAGAAACTACGGGAGCAGGCTCAAGTACTTCTCGGGGGAAAGGAATATATAAAGATACGCCCCATAAAATTAGGATAAAACCTAAAGAAGCACTGAAAATCCTCATTATTTATTACACCTATAATTCCTCCTCGGGGTATTTCCCTGTTGGGGGTAATTTATAATCATTAATTTTAATAATTTTTTGAGAAAATGGCGATACTGGAGAGTACATTAGGAGGCAAAGACCCCCTGATGGTCTTGCTTCATAGCCATAATCACTTTCTTCTCAAAATTAGCTACTTTGCCTTCTAAAACATCATTAAATTTCACTGGTTTTCCTAACTCTCCAGATTCATAAAGAGCATAGGGTAAGGCTATTGCTTTTAATCCCCAGAGTGCATCTGTTTCTGGTATTTTATTGTTTGTAATTGCTCTGTGAAAATCTTCGTACTCAGTAGCTACAGAATCCTCTCTTATATTGGAAGCATATTTCTTAATTAATTCTTCTTTGGATATAGTTTTCCCACTTTTGAGTTCAATGCCCTTATCGCCATCATAAGTTCCCTTACTTCCTATAATTTCTACATAATGAAATCCCTTGTTTGCTGCCCAACTTCCCATCCATGAACCATTTACACCACTTTTAAAAGAAATTATAGCTGTTCCAAAGTCTTCATTAGTTGCCTTAACTCTACAGGATTTTTCTTCTCTTACCGGAATATAAGTTTTCATTATTCCATAAACTTTATCCACTTCGCCAAACCAGTATTGCATAAGGTCAGAATCGTGAACGCCGTTGTCAAACATACATCCTCCCCCACTTTCACTTCTTTTGTGACGCCAGGGTGTTCCGCAGAAAATTTTATCACCTACCCCAGCCCACTGATACAGGAAAAAATAAGGCTCACCTATTAATTTTTCTTTTAACATCTTCTTAATGGCTCTATTCAGAGGTGCCCTTCTATAATTTTCTGCCACAGCAAGAATAATTTTGCTTTTTTCTACCAGTTCTACTATTTTTCTCCCTTGGCTAAGGGTAATGGCCAGTGGTTTCTCAACTATAATGTGTTTTCCTGCATCTATTGCTTCTTTTGTTAAGGGATAATGAGTAGTATGAGTGGTACATATAGAAACTGCCTCTATATCTTCTCTTTTTAATAGCTCGTTAATATCAGTATAAATAAGAGGTTGGTTTCCAAATAAGTTTAGTACCTCCTTAGAGAAAGATTTAGCTTTCTCTTTTTCTAGATCACATACTGCTTCAATACTAAATAAATCATTTCTTTCTTCTTTTAAGGTTTTAATTCCTTTAAGATGTGCTTTTGCCATTCCTCCACAACCAATAATTCCTATTTTTATTTTCTTTGACATAAAATTTTCTCTCCTTAGATTAAGAATGTAATCCTGCAACCCACAGAGCTCCCCGTGTAAGTAGGAGACCAAAAATCTGTTGTTCGCAAGCTTTTTCATCATGTCCTAAAGCTAAATAAAAGATGTGCCCTTTTCCCCAATCTTTTGTCCAGGCAACAGGCATAGCTTTCCCTTTCCATAGAGCTGAACAGAGAATATTAACCCGGGAATCGAAGTTTAAAATATACTGCTCATCCGTAACCGTAAATTCTGTAAGGTCTTTGGTAATGGGGTGATTAGGATCAACAACACTTACCTGATATTCTCGATAATGGGGATGAGTAACGAAGTATCCTCCTACCATAGCCTGATACTCAGGACATTCTCTGAAAGAATCGGCGGCAGAATGAATACCCACATACCCCTTTCCTGAAGCTACAAAATTGAGGAGTCCATTTTTCTGGGCATCAGTAATTTTCCCCACAGTGTAGTAAAAAACAATAAGATCGTAAGGATCTAAATTCGGCGTCACCAGAAGAGAAAGGTCATTTTCTACTTTAGTAATTTCAAATTTTTCATTCCTGGATAAAGCCTCAACAATAGCTTCTCCACATCCTTTAAAGTCATGAATCTCTCCCCCAGTAAATACTAATGTCTTTATCTTTCGCATGCATACCTCCTTAAATTTGAAGAATATAATATCAAAGATTAATATCCTGTCAAATTGTTTGATTTTAACAGAAAAATTGAAAGCAAATTAGATTTTAAGAGGTTTTCGGGAGAAATAAAAGATATTATCCTAATTTTATTTATATTCCCTTTCCCTTTATTAGCCTCAGGTGAATCTTTTCACTTTTTTTAACAATTCCTCACTCTCTTTTATATTATTGCAACGCGTACTTAATAAAAGACCTTCTAAAGATAGCTCCTTCAACAAGAACTCCACTTCCTCCTTTTCACAGCCAATATAAATGAGTTTGCCCTTCTTTTGAATTTTCCTCAACAAAGGCACCCATTCTCTCATAAGAGCGGCTCCAGCACCAGGAACCCACTGAATGCCAGTTAAATGGGGTAAACTAAGTAGAGCATCCAGATGCTGAATAGCTCCTGGACCATCAAGGTGGTATATAGTCCGGTTTATCCATTCGGTTTGTTGCTCAATAAATGGTAAGAAAAACTCATTAAACATATCAGAAGAAATCATACAGGAAAAATCACATTGTAGGTCAATAGAAGGTGACTCTGACCATATGCCCATCCAATAGATATACCCTCCAATGTATTGATGAATTATACCTACACAAGCCTCCCAATATCGAAGCCAAGCATAATTAATTTCATTCAAAACTTCCTTTACATACTCTGGATTTTCTATGAGATCTATGGCTAAACGCTCAGGACCTCGAAGCCGGCTCAATATCTCACCTGAGCTATTTAAGTCGGGAATGCCGACATAATAATGACCAGGTGCATGTTCCGCTGCTTTCCTTAGTAGGTTTGAAGATAAACGCCACCATTTATTGTGAGGATCAAATTTAAATTCTGGCCGATTCTGCCAATTATCAATAATAGGCTCTGACCAAGTAGTATAGGTGTTTAGAAACCTGATAGGAGCCCCTAGATAATTAGCTAATATAGCCACCATTCCAATAGAAATAGGAAACATAATAGGAAAAGCTTCGCCACCCCAATAAGTAACTTTAATCTGGTTTTCCAGTCGTGGAATTACCTTTTCAGGGTCTGTCCAATAGCCTTCCAAATCCTTAGGATTTTCCTTTGACAGTTGATTTGATTGTGGAGGCACTATCACTTTAATAGGGACACGATCAATAATCCCTTTATGCCACCAAGCCTCTACACGTTTTTGGCAAATTTCACAGTCCTCTTTATAGATTAATTTTTTATTCATTGCTTTTGATGTGGTCCATTTTTGTGGAAAACTTTTCTTTCTCCGGCTGAGTAGTTTTTGCCAAAGCATTGAGATATTCGCCCTTAAGTCACTTCGATCTTATCCTATTGTAAAGAAATTTTGAAAACTATTTATGAGCAAGTGTTCCCTTATGCCCGAAGTTTATTTAATTACTATCTCTTTTTCCCCGCTTCTTCCAAAAACTTCGGGGGTATACATTTCTTCTACTTTAGTGGAGGGAAGATGATAAATCCCCGGAGTGGTTACTCTTACTAAATAAGTATGAGTATAAATCCCCGGGGAAAGGTAATCAGCAAAAAGAAGAATCTTTTCATTGAACATCTCTGTATGCTTAAATCCCTGCCACCAAAACTCTCTTTT
>Ga0114919_10005486_pt1 | contig 10121 bp, 9 predicted proteins | sample BlataG_FD_88682 | JGI IMG/M metagenome (GOLD analysis project Ga0114919, IMG submission 88682) | Deep subsurface microbial communities from Black Sea to uncover new lineages of life (NeLLi) - Black_00105 metaG | ecosystem: Environmental > Aquatic > Marine > Oceanic > Sediment | place: Atlantic... | reverse complement strand
CTATGACCTCTTAGTTGAGTGATTTTTCACCAGAGTCTAGAGGAACTTATTTTTCTCTATCATCACAAAGTATCTCAAGAAATACGTCAGCAGAAATTTTCCTGCCTGCCTTATCTTTCTTACCCATAAATTTCTAATGTTATAGACTTTGGAAATGAAAGTTTAAAATTTTTTCTTTCACTCTCTTGACAAAAAATTGTTTTCATATATTATGTTTATAATGAAATGAATTTTTACTATGAATTACGAAAGACCCGCATAAAAATGAGAGAGCTGTCTTGTTTATCATATCTCCACTTTTCCTGAATAAAAGAAGATATTAAAATATTAGTTAGCATAAAATAATTAATGAATTTGAAAATAATGTTTGAGAGTACCTAATAACCAAGAAAATAATATTGGAGAATATAGAAAGAAAGTAACAATTTTGAAGAGGGATAATTAGATGGTCACACAACAAGTTTCTACAAGTAAAAGAGGATGTCTGGCAAGACTGAAAGGTGTGTATCGTTCCTTGAATCCGGCTGAAAAAAAAGTTAGTCACTATATTTTAGCTTATCCAGAGGAGGTAATAGGACTTTCCATTACAGAAGTAGCTGAAAATAGTAAGGCTAGTGAAGCTACAGTAGTCAGAGTAAGTCAATTAGTTGGTTATCAGGGTTTTCAGGAGTTAAAGATTATGTTAGCCAAGGACCTTGGTAGTTTTTTTGCTGAAATCCCCGAGGAAATAAAGCGTGGGGATAGTATGAGTGAAGTCACAGCCAAGGTTCTGCAAACAAATATACAGGCTATTCGGGACACACTTGATGTTTTAGATGTTGGTGAGATGGAAAGAACAGTAAAAGCTATTAGTAATGCAAGGAGGGCGGACTTTTATGGAGTAGGAGCTTCAGGAATTGTGGCCCTTGATGCCCAGAGTAAGTTTTTGAGAATAAATATTGAAAGTATGGCCTTTATTGATCCGCATTTACAGGCGATTTCGGCAGCTTTGTTAACAAAACGAGACGTAGCAGTAGGCATCTCTCACTCAGGCAGCACCAAGGATATTGTTGATTCTCTTTCTCTAGCCAAATCATCTGGAGCAACTGTTATCTGTATCACTAATCATATGCGTTCCCCAATTGCGAAAATATCCGATATAAAATTATTTACTGCATCAAGAGAGGCTACTTTTCGTAGTGGGGCAATAGCCTCCAGAATTGCCCAACTCAGTATAATCGATGTTCTTTTTCTTGGAGTTCTGATGTCTCGTTATGATAGCACCGTAAAATCTCTTGAGAAAACTACCGAAGCAGTAAAGACCAAGCGCTATTAGTGATAGATGAGGACTAGGATGGCTCTTAAAATCAGGAAAGGGCTCCCCGGCGGGAGACTTCTTATCAACTGCATCCTATGGTCACACTGGATTTACCGGTACTTGCTTATGGATTGATCCTGCTCGGGATTTATTTATCATACTTCTTACTAATAGAGTTCATCCCAATCGTAGATGTGGTGAGGAGATTTCTGGTATCCGTCCCCTGTTTAACGACGCAGTGGTGGGTTCAATCATGGGAATCTGGTTTAGCTGGGTAAAAGAGGAATCTTGGAGGACTACTTAGTCTCTCAGGAGGACGCAAAGGAATATCCGAAAGAAGGAGGTGGTCATTATGTAAAGTGAAAAATGAAGTTTTGGCTGTAATTAAGAAAAAGGAGGAAAAATGATGAATAAAAAGATAAAATGGAGTTTGATAGGTACTCTGTTATTTAGCTTGGTATTTGGTGGAATAGCTATAGCCCAGACCAAGTTAGTTTTTCCTGTTCATTGGACCGACTACCAGCTAGAGGGAATGTATGATGAGGAAGAAAACCTGGTTGAAAAGGGATTAAAACAGTATGTTGAGGAATATATGAGGCTTAATCCTGATATAGAGATTGAGATTCAATCTGTTGCTTTTGAGCAGTATCTGCAGAAAATACTAGTTGCTCACATGTCCGGTATGAGTCCAGATATATTCCAGATTTATGCTCTGTGGGGAGTTAGCCTGGTGGATTCCGGAGTATTGGATGTACCTCCTGCAGATGTTATTGAGGATGTAAGGGCAAATTATACACCTTCTGCTGTAATAGGGACAACTATCGATGGACAGATATGGGGATTTCCTACCGAAGTGGACAATTATGCCCTGGTTTATAACAAAGAGCTCCTTGGAGAAGCTGGGTTTACAGAACCTCCGGCTACTTGGGCAGAGTTGGTTGAGATGGCTCCAAAGCTCACCAAATACGACGCTGAAGGCAACATCACCCAATACGGTTTTGCTTTTTTGTCTGGTTGGGAATCAGCTGTAGTGCACCCTTTTCTTTCCTTACTCTGGAGTAACGGGGGAGAATTTTTGAGTGAAGACTACAAAGAGTGCTTGGTTAATAGTGAAGAGGGGATAGGCGCATTAGAAGCGGAACTGGAACTTTTTAGAAAAGGCGGCACCGACGCGGCGGGCAGTGTATGGGAGTTTCCCAATGGGACTGTGGCCATGATGATCATGGCTCCCTGGTATGAGAGCAGTCTAAAGGTGGGTCTTCAAGAGAAATACGAGGATGTGGTTGGGGTAGCTCCTATTCCAATCCTTAAAGAGAAGGTTAACGCTCAGTATACCTGGTTTGCCTGCGTGGGTAGCGGCAGCAAGCACAAAGAAGAAGCATGGGATTTCTTGAGATGGTTCTGCTCTGAGGTGCAACCGGCAACGAATACAACCAGACAGGGTGATTTGATGGCTGGTAACGTAGGAGCTCTTCCTCCCAGAAAGATTGACATGGAAAATCAGGAAACATTAGGCGATCTCTATACTCAGACATTTATAGAGGAATTAGAGTATGCTAGAAGTGAGCCCAATATATTTCAGGGAGCGGAGATTAAAATAATCTTAATGAATGAGATTGTAAAAACCTGGAATGCTCAAAAAACAGCTAAACAAGCTCTGGATGACGCTGTGAAACAGATCAATGAGATCCTGGCAGAATTCTATTAAGAAAAAAAACTGGTGTAATGTCAGGTCAAGGAATCCGAGGCTGGATTTTCCACCTCGGATTCCTTTAAGTAGAGAGAGGTAAATGAATGGTGAAAAAACAAGTGCGTAGAAGGAAGAGAAGGAAAAGTAAACAGGCTTTAATAGGCTACTTATTTTTGTCTCCGGTATTCTTGTTTTACAGTATATTTTTGGTATTTCCAATCAGCTTTTCTCTTTATCTTTCCTTTCATCGATGGAATATGTTAACCCCTCCTCTCAAGGCGCGCTACGTGGCCGTGAAGCATTTCACTTATCTTCTTGTACAGGATGAAACCTTTCTTATAGTTTTAAAAAATACCCTCTTTTATGCTCTGGGCACAGTTTTTATCGGTATGATTTTAGCCCTGATAGTGGCTTTGGCATTTTCCAGGACTAAATATAGTAGTATTTGGCGTTTTGTGTATTTTGCCCCAGTAGTTACCCCTCCTGTAGCTATAGGGATGATCTGGGGATATTTATATAGGCCTACCGATGGTTTAATCAACACGGTCTTAAGATGGTTTCATTTGCCGGGACAGCAGTGGTTAAGCAGTCCTGCTCAAGCCCTTCCTTCAATTATGATTACGGGCATCTGGGCAGGTGTAGGATTTACTATGCTTATATTTATAGCCGGGCTTAAAGGCATCCCCGAGATGTATTATGACGCAGCCAGGATTGATGGGGCAAATTTCTGGCAGGGATTCTGGCATATAACCCTTCCTTTGCTTAAGCCCACTATTCTCTTCGTTTTGGTCACGGGGATGATTGGAGCCTGGCAGGTATTTGACCTTGTCTTTATGATGTCAAGCGGGGGAATAGATACCGGAGTTGTGCCATTTGAAAGTGTAGGAGTGGTAGCTCTTCATATGTATCAAACTGCTTTTCGATATATGCGCATGGGTAGAGCATCGGCTATGGCATTCATTCTCTTTCTAGTGGTGTTGGCTTTTACCTTAATAGAACTACGGGTTTTACATCGGGGAGGGGTAGAATCATATTAAAAGGGTAATTAAATGAAGCAAAAAGAGATAGTTAAGATAATTATAAAGTATGGAATATTTATGGCTGGAGGAATCTGCATGTTCCTTCCCTTTCTCTGGCTAATTTTGGCTTCTCTCCAGAGCGAAAGGGAAATTATGCTCAGGCCAATGGTATTCATCCCTGAAGTTTTCCAATGGCAAAATTATGTGATCTTGTTCAAAAAATACCCTCTGGATAAGTATTATTTTAACAGCTTCCTTGTTAACTCTTCCATTACAGGGGTAGTACTGCTTACCAGTTCCCTAGCTGGTTACTCCCTGGGTAAGCTTAGTTTTCCAGGCCGTGAACTTATCTTTAAGGGTATTCTTGCCACAATGATGTTCCCTGTATTTCTATTTCTCATTCCTGTGTATTATCTACTAAAACGAGTGCCTTTGGTGGGAGGAAATGATATTTGGGGTTTAGGAGGGGTAGGATTTCTTCATTCCTATCCTGCTTTAATTCTCCCCTTTGTTGTTAATGCCTGGGGTATTTTTTTAATGCGCCAGTTTATTATAGGTATACCCAATGAATTGCTTGATGCCGCCCGAATAGATGGCTGTTCCGAGTTTAGAATTTATGGGAATATTATTCTCCCTCTTACTAGGCCAGCTTTGGCTACTCTGGGAATATTTATCTTTATCCAACAGTGGAATAGTTTTCTCTGGCCATTGATAATAACTACTTCTGCTCCTAAAATAATGACTCTACCGGTGGGGTTACAACTACTTAGGGTGGCTTTTGCTTCAGCCAGAAACCAACATTACTTTCTGGCTGGCCTTGTTGTGGGAATAGTGCCTATGGTTATACTCTTTCTTGTTCTGCAGAGGTATTATATTAAGGGAATTGTTATGACTGGCCTGAAGGGATGATTTAAGAAAATAGATAAAAGGAGACTCAAGAATGGATTTTTCCATCAGAGGTTATAAAATAGGAGATGAAGGAGAGGTTGTCGAGTTGTGGAATCAGTGTCTTCCCTGTGATAGAATTATCCCTTGGATATTCGAGGAAAAAATTCTACTTGATCCCAATTTTGATTTAAATGGCTGCAGAATAGCTGAAAAAGAGGGAAAAATAATTGGCTTTATTTATGCTTTAGTAAGAAAGACACCTCTGCCCTGGGGGTTTAACTCTTTTTTGCTTGAGGAAGAAAAAAGAGGAATAGGATACATAGTAGCTTTATTTGTTCACCAGGAATACCGAAGAAAAGGAGCGGGAAATGCCTTGCTCAAAGAGGCGTTCAATTTTTTCCAGAGTAAAAAAAGAAAGAAAGTGGTTCTCTTTTCTTACGATCCAAATTACTTACTGGCTGGACTGGATACTCAATCCTATCCTGGAGCCTTGGAGTTTTTTAAAAAATACGGCTTTACTATACAGGGAGAGTCAGCAGGAATGGGAAGAGATCTATATAAATTAAAAATACCCGAGGAAATTGAGGAAATGGAAAAAAGATTAAAAAATGAGGGAATCATTGCCCGGTATTTTGACTCCAAATATATATTGCCCACCATATCCTTTTTTTTAGAAAATTTTCCTCATTGGCTCCATAATTTTGTGGAAAAATTGGAGCGTGGACATGATTTGGATGAGATAGTGATAGTTTTAAAAGAGAATAGAGAAGTAATTGGTTACTGTCAACATCGTTTCGGTCATCATCTGGAAAGGGTTGGGCCATTTGGCGTCAACGAAAAGTTTAGAGGAAGAAGGATAGGTTCGGTCATGCTTTCTAGGCTGCTGAGTCGAATGGCTGAAAAAGGATACAAGTTTGCCTGGTTTACCTCAACCGATAGAGCAAAGACCTACTATGCTCGGATGGGCTTTAAAGTAATGAGAAAACAGGTTCATATGACAAAAAATTTAGGAGGGAATTCCTATGAAGAAAAATGAGCTTCACATTATGGCCATAGGAGCACATGCAGGAGATATGGAGCTTACAGCGGGAGGGATAATGGCTAAGTATGCCCAGGAGGGAGGAAGGATAACTTTTGTCCACTTAACACCAGGAGAAAAGGGACATCCAAAGCTATCTTCTCAGAAATACGCAGAACAGAAGATAAAAGAGGGTAAGCAGGCAGCAAAGATATTGAATGCTGAGGTTCGATTTTTGCCTTATGAAGATGGGGAACTTCTGGTGAGCGAAGAAGTTAAGTATGCTATTTGTGATATAATCAGGGAGTTAAAACCAGATATTATACTGACTCATTGGAAGGGAAGTATCCATAAAGACCATATTGATACTTATTATAATGTTATAGATGGGATTTTCTATGCTGGGCTACCTGCGATTAAACGCAAATTTCCTGCTCATTATATCAGAGGTCTGTATTTTCCTGAAAATTGGGAGGATCCGCAAGATTACAAGCCGACCTTATACCTGGACATAACCAAAAGTTACCAAACTTGGATTGAGGCTATTAGCCAATATGCCTTTGCCAGAGGTGAGGTGTCAGGGTTTCTTTACATAGAATATTATAAATCCCTGGCTGTGGTTAGAGGAGTAGAATTGGGTTTTAAGTATGCTGAGGCTTTCATGATACCCGAGATGGCGAGAAAGCGCAGATTACAATTTTTCCCTACCGAAGACATTGGTTGATGTTTTAGCCATCTTCCCTGCACATTTTTAAATTTTTTAGCTTCAGAAAAAAGTTAATAATACAAAGGGACAGAATAGATGCGGTATGTTTTAGGAGTAGATGGCGGAGGGACAATTACTAAGTGCCTAATAGCTGATGACAAAGGAAATCTTCTTGGTCAGGGAATGGGGGGACCTTCCAACTATCAAGTGGTTGGGGTGAGAAAAGCAATCGATGCGGTAGAGATGTCCATAAAGGAAGTTATTAGAATAGCCTGTATCAGAAAAGCTAAATTTGAGGTTATATGCTTGGGTTTAGCGGGAATTGGTAGGTCGATAGATTATGAAGTTGTAGGCAAGGCCTTGAAGAGGTTGAATTTAGCTCAGAAGATAATACTACAACACGATGCCTTCATCGCTTTAGCTGGGGCCACTATCTGCCAGTCAGGCGTGGTGATTATTGCTGGCACGGGAGCCACCGCTTTTGGAATAAATGAGGAAGGGCGGAGAGCTCGAGCCAATGGATGGGGTTTTATTTTAGGGGATGAAGGCAGTGGTTATGATATTGGACAGAAGGCGCTTCGTGCTGTGACGAGAGCTTACGATGGTCGAGGTGAAGCTACTCTTCTTACTTCCAGGCTAATACAATACTTTAAGTTGAAATCTCTACTCGATATAGTTCAAAGGGTATACAGGGATAAACTCTCAAGAAGGGAGATCGCTGCCTTAACTCCTTTAGTAGTTGAGGCAGCAAAGAAAGGGGATCGAGTAGCTATTCTTATACTAAAGGAAGCTGGAGAAGAATTAGCTACATCTGTTGTTGCAGTGATTAAAAATCTAAAGACGGAAAAGGAGAAGTTTGAGATAGCCATAACAGGAGGAGTTTTTAAGGCAAGAGAGCTTATTTTACCATACTTCAAGGGGAGGGTGAAGGAAGTGGCTCCAAAGACGAAATTCATTGAACCCCGTTTTGAGCCGGCCATAGGAGCTATCTTTTTAGCATTGCGAGAAATAGGGGTAGAAATCGATGATAAAATATTGAAAAGGGTGAATGATTCGTATGCAAGGCTTGGGGAGATAAAAGGGAATGTTAAAAAATGACTGAGACCGCTTGCCAGGCTGTAAGCTTATCTTATCAGGAAAAAAGGATGATAGCATGGCTTTCAAAGTAAAATTAGGGAATGAAGTTTTACTGGAGGAGAATATAGCCTTAATTAAAGGTAAAAGAGTAGGCTTGGTGACTAATCAGACCGGTTTAACAGGTGGTTTATCAAGCCTGGCGGATGTTCTACTTTCTCATTCTGAAGTTAATTTGGTGGCTTTATTTGGTCCTGAGCATGGATATAGAGGCGATGCTCAGGCCGGAATTGAAGTAGAATCTTATATAGACAAAAAGACCAATTTACCTGTTTATAGTCTGTATGGCGATACTAAAAGTCCCACCTCAGCGATGTTGAAGGATGTTGAAATAATTTTATTCGATATTCAGGATATTGGAGTGCGTTATTTTACCTATATTTACACTATGGCCTATCTTCTTGAATCTGTCGGTAAGGTTGGTTTGCCTTTTGTTGTTCTTGATAGGCCTAACCCTTTGGGTGGGATTAAAGTGGAGGGAAATATTGTAGAAGAAGATTTTAAATCTTTTGTAGGAAATTATGCTCTTGCCATAAGGCATGGTATGACTATGGGTGAGCTGGCTACTTATTTTAATGAGGAATTTAGAATGGGGGTGGATCTTAAAGTAATAAAAATGAAAAACTGGCAAAGGGGGATATACTATGATGAGACTTCTTTAATTTGGGTTCCTCCTGCACCAAATATACTGACGTTAGATACAGCTTTTATTTATCCCGGGACATGTCTTATAGAGGGAACAAATATATCCGAAGGCAGAGGGACAGTTAAGCCATTTGAAATGATTGGAGCACCATGGATTGATGGAATAGAGTTATCCCGGGAGCTAAATTCAAGGAAACTGCCTGGTGTTTTATTCAGGCCTGTCTATTTTTCTCCTTTAATGAGTAAATATAAAGATAAGAAATGTGAAGGAGTGCAGTTTCATACTACAGACAGAGAAGCTTTTTTACCTGTTTTGTCTGGACTTACTTTGTTGGAGGTAATTATCGAGTTATATCCTGATAGTTTTGAGTGGAGAGAGCCGTCCTCTTCTGAACATCATTTTTTCTTTGATCTGCTTTGCGGCACAGATAAAATTAGGAAAGGTTTAATGAAGGGGGGAAAGGCAGAGGATATTGTTAAAAGTTGGAAAGATGAATTATTGAATTTCAAGGGAAAAAGAGAAAGGTATTTATTATATTAAATTAAATAGTCGAGGTTTTTATGATTAAGCCTGATCAAAATAAAAAAAGAATTTTTCAGGAGTTAGCCAGCCTGGTAACTGAGCAAAGAAATACTAATACAATGGATATCGATACCAAATCTACCGAAGAGATAATTAAACTCATCAGTGAAGAGGATAAAAAAGTAGCCTTCGCAGTAGAGAAAGAGATTCCCCATATCGCCAAGGCAGTGGAACTGATTGTGGAGTCCTTTAAAAAAGGGGGGAGGCTTTTCTATATAGGAGCGGGAACAAGCGGTCGACTGGGGGTGCTTGACGCAGCTGAATGCCCACCCACTTTTGGTACTCATCCAGATATAGTTCAAGGGATAATTGCAGGGGGAAAAGGAGCCTTAATCCGAGCCGTCGAAGGAGCAGAGGATCTTTCGGAAGAGGGGGCCAGAGATATAGAAAGAAAAGGGGTGACAGATAAAGATGTAGTAGTAGGTATCAGTGCTTGTAAGAGAACTCCCTATGTACTTGGCGCTTTAAAAAAGGCAGAAACCATAGGGGCACAGACTGTCTTTTTAATCTGCAATCCGCGTTCTCAGGTAAATATAGATATTGATGTGGCTATCTGTCCCACAGTGGGACCCGAGATAATTATGGGCTCTACCAGGATGAAAGCCGCTACAGCGGAGAAGATGATTCTTAATATGCTTACTACCACTGCAATGATCAGATTGGGAAAAGTTTATGGCAACATGATGGTTGATCTCCGGGCCACCAGTCAAAAATTAGTGGAAAGGTCGAAAAGAGTGATTATGATGGTAACCGGCGTTGATTATGATGCTGCTGAGAGGGCTTTGAAAAGAGCTCATGAAAGCGTCAAGGTAGCTATAGTGATGATAAAGGTAAACGTGGATTACAATCGAGCTCTCGACCTCATAGAAGGAGCAGATGGATTCGTGAGAAGGGCTATTGAAGATAAAATATAAGGAGAAGTCCCTGAATAGGAAATAAAAGTTTCGGAAAAGGAAGAGTAGAAAATATTGATTTCTAGTAGAGCTCTACTGTTACACTGGAAATGCCTATATCTAGCTCAAGGTCCAGGCGAGTCTCCGCAATTGAGTAATCTCTACTGGTATATACGTCTCCCTGCTTTACTAATCCCAACTTATTGAGGTTATTACTGGTCAATGCTGTGTTAGCTTCGATTCTTATT
>Ga0114919_10005483_pt1 | contig 10125 bp, 8 predicted proteins | sample BlataG_FD_88682 | JGI IMG/M metagenome (GOLD analysis project Ga0114919, IMG submission 88682) | Deep subsurface microbial communities from Black Sea to uncover new lineages of life (NeLLi) - Black_00105 metaG | ecosystem: Environmental > Aquatic > Marine > Oceanic > Sediment | place: Atlantic... | reverse complement strand
AGTTCTTGGGGTTCTTGGCGACATATTGATTTTAGTATCAATGGTCAATGTACAAACAGTAGTTCTTGGGGTAATTGGACTTCTGTTGATTTTGATATTAATGGATCGTGTAGTAATGTTAGTATAGTTCCTCAGGCTTGGAATCCAATAGACTACAATATCAGTGGACAATGTACCAATAGCAGTACTTGGGGTACTTGGGCACTTGTAGATTATAATATTAATGGATCAACATATAATATATCTACTTGGGGAGATTGGACAGATATAGATTTCAGTGTTAATGGATCATGTTATAACATATCTACATGGGGTACTTGGCAATCTATTAGTCATATAATTAATGGTAGTTGTTATAATACAAGTATAACACCTGAATCATGGCAAAACATTGATTTCGATATAAATGGATCATGTTACAACATTAGTACATGGGGAACATGGCAGAGCATAAGTCATACAATCAATGGAAGCTGCTACAACATTACTACTATATGGACATCCATAGACTACAACATTAACGGAAGTTGCTATAATATTAGTGGAATTCTTATAACAATAACCAACGAATACCCTAGTAACAATAGTCTTAATATACCACTTCAACCAATAATATATGCAACAATAAATAGTAGCATAGGACTAACAATGAATGTTTCTTGGTACTATGGAACAACATTAGATAGCTGTATTACTCTCCTTGGAATAGATACCAATTTTACAAATAGTACACAAACAGAACTATTCTATAATGCAAGTGAACGTGCTACAGATTACTATTATCGTGTACAAGCAAACGATGGAACAAACTATCTTAATGATACCTTTACATTCAAAACAGAAGGATATGTTGGTGGGGGATTAATAAGTTCAAATTATGCACCTATAGCACTTGCAGCAGTAGCACTTATTATCGCATTACTCGCTTTTGTATTCCTCCGTAAAAAAAGATAAATGTTTTTAAACTTGTAAAGCTACTATATTTATTTTTTAAAGTTGTTATTTAATCACATTTATATTGCAAACACTCTGTTTTTATTTTGTAAAGGTTATAAAACTACTAGTTTAAATAGTATGTAAATGATTAACTTTTCTTAGAGTTTCATGCACTATATTAATTATTCAAAGTTATATACTAAAATATTTAAAACTTTTTTTAAGGAGGAATTAACTTTTGTCTGATGGTTTTGAAAAACTACCACCTGGGATTAAACGTCGGATAATAGCTAGATATAAAGAAATGATATTAGAGAACTGGGAGAAAAAGAGGAAGAAAAAAGTATCCACTGGTCAGACTCCTAAACCAAAAGAACCTATAAAACCTAGTCCTCCTGTAAGTCCACCATATAGAAGGGGTTATACACCACCTGCACCAAAACCAATTCCTAGTGTAGGAGTACATGGGTCAGGTGTTCCACCATCAGAACCTAGACCAGAACCAGAAATAGTTGAAGATTGGAGTAGTATCAAAAAACCTACGCAATCATTAGAAGTAACATATGAGAGTAGACATGGTAGATTAGTAGATATTGGGATACCTGTGAGGGATCTGCAAAAACATCAGCAAGATATAATAAAACGTGGTGGTCGTATTGTAGAAATAGTTAGTGGTAGTAAACTTATTTTTAAAGCACCTATCTCTAGTGAATGGGATAAAACAATGAAAGATTACTATAAACGACAATACGAAGATGTCAAGTATGTCCCTAAAGAAGCAATAGAACATATATCTAGTGAAGGAATCCCTGAGAGTGTTAAATATCTTGGACTTACTAAGGAATATGTACAAGAAAGTTGGAGTAAAAGTCTTTATCCTGTTTCTAAGGATTTTATAGGGCCTGTTTATGATCCTTTTGCTAAATTGTATGTTGAAACATTTGAAGAACTTCCAAGTATTAAAAAATTTGAATTTGGTTTAAAATTTGGTGAAATAAAAGATAAACCCGTGGGTGAATGGAGATACTATGAAGGGGGGACACAGTATCTTAAAAGTCTTACTGAAAAAGAAAAAAAAGTGAAACTATCTGAGTATATAGGTTCTGAACAATGGGAGTTTTTTATAACTTCACCAGGGGGTGAAGAACAATTAAAAGATATTAAATCTAGTATAGCTCGTGAAGGGCTTGGCCCGTTGGATCTAGTAGTAATGGAAACTGTTCCTGAAGAACAAGCAATAGAAAGACTTGCACGTGTAAAATTGTTTACTAGTCCTGAAGAATTTGAAAGTACTCATTGGGAAAGTCTTGGCCTTCAAACACGTATTAAACGTGTTGTTAAAGAAGGTTATGTATCTTTTGGATTGGCTATTCCTAGTCTTATTGAAGCTGGTTTAAGCTTGGGTTTAAAAACTCCTACCCCCCTCGGAAGTTGGCAACAGGAACGTTATGTTAGTTATACACCTGGTTTTATTGAAGCTCCTATTTCTGAGCTATTATCTGGTGGGGAATCTCCAGCTTTTGAAAGATTAAGTGAAGATCCTGAACGTATCATGGAAGCAACATTTAAAACAGGAGCAGGTTTAATTGGTTTTAAAGCTGGTGCTGGTCTTATTACTAAAGGAGTAAAATATGGTTATGTAAAGTCTTATCTTAGTTGGCCTAAGTATTTGAAACAACTAAGATATGATATTAAAACAGGTCTGGGTACTGCACGTTTCAAGATTTCTAAAGCTACTGGTATTCGTATGTATAGCCCTAAATCTGTTACACAGCCTTATCCTGGTTATACTCCAGGTGTTTGGAAGGATCCTCTCGCTGGGGAATATATACATGGTGTTACTCCTACGAAAATTGTTAGAGATGTTACTAAAATTGTTGGTAAAGAAGGAGAAACTCTTGGTATTGTTTCTCGATCTCAACAAGCTGAAATTGTTGATACTTTGAGTTATGATCCTTGGAAGGTTACACCAGTTGGTCAGCATAAATATGGGATTATAACTCAGGAGAAAATCTTTCAACCATCTCAAACTGGTCGTTATTATATCCCTGATCTTAATGAATATGTTGATATTGTCGCTGGTGAAGGTTATTTTTTTGGTATGAGTAGAAAGTTTACTAAAGGTATTAGTGGCTATACGTCTTATACTAAAACTGGTAAAATCAAAGTTTTTCCTTATGGAAAAGGAGAATTATCTCTTGGTCTTAAAGGTATAAGTCCTTTAGATACTAGAATAGTTCCATATCAACAATTAGATACTATGCTAAGAGGACGTACAATACTTGGTGCAGCAAGTAAAACTGATGATACTATTCTTTTATCTTCTAGGATTGCAGCACAAACATCAGAAGGTTATGTAAGTAAAATGTATCTCCCTGAGTTTGGAGAAACATATACAGGTGTTAGTACTTTAAGACATGAACTTTTACATAAACTTTTACCAGGGGTATCTGAAAAAAGTATTATTAGTCTTGAATATGGTAAAGCTATTCCACAAGTTACTATTGCTGCTGAAAGTTTTTTTGAAACAGGAGCTTTTAAAGCAGGTCAAAAAATTAGTGTTCCTGAGATTTATCGTTTTATCTCTAAATCAACACCGTCTATAGGTAGCAGAGAGATAGGTATTCATGGATTGGGTAAAAGTGAACTACTTTATACGATCCATGGGAAATTCAAAGGTTCAAGTATTGAAATTAGTAGTGTAAAAGCAGCAGGACAGGTTAAACTATTAGATACTGGTAGTGAACAATGGTGGAGGATTCCAACATATCAAAGCATTGGTAAAGGTAGGATAATAGATGTATCTAGCTGGGGGATGGGAATTAAGGATGTTTATAGTCTCGCTGATATACCTAGTCTTAAGGAACCATTTTATACAAGTTTTGAACAAATTGCTAGTATTAGTAGAACTCCTAGTTTTGAACTAGCGGAAAGTTTTGTTGGTAAGATACCTGGTTCTCATAAACCTATTGATATTTTAGGTGGTAGAAGTTATGTTCTTTCTAAAATGGGGGTTAAGGTTGATACTGGTATTGCATCTAAATATGTTTCTTATTTTGATATGCCTGGTTTTAAACCAACTGTGCAATACCCTAAAGGAATAAGCATTGAGAGAACAATTCCTGTGAGTATTGGTAAAACTAAACCTATTACGGAATCTATGATTGAAACTATTGTAGGCCCTATTCTTATCCCAGTTATTAAACCAATTATGGAACCAGTTACAACACCAGTTGTTAAACCAGTTATGGAACCAATGGTTGAAAACATACTGGAACCTATGATTGAAACAATGACTATTCCTATTGTTGAACCAATTGTGGAACCTGTTGTTGAAACAATTGTTCAACCTATCCTTAAACCAGTTATAGAACCAGTTATGGAACCAATGGTAACTCCTATTATAACACCAATAGTTGATCCTGATATATTTCTAAATGTTCCTAGTTCAATTGTTATGGGTGGTTTAATTGTTCCAGGTGGAATAAAAAAGAAGAAAAAATATCCTATTAAAAAGAAAACATTTGATATTATGTCAGTTCCACTTTGGCGTATTCATCCTGTTGAGTTTGATTGGAGATCATTAAAAATATCTTATGATGTTGGATTATGAAAAAAATAATAAACAACAACAATGGTAGTGTATACGGTGTCGCTGTATATATCGGTGTACTTGGTTTCGCAAGTTTCCTAGTACTATTATTTAGTCATATCCTTGAACCATTTTTTAGTATTATGCCAGTTGGAAATGTTAGAGATATTTTACTTTTGATTTATCCATATGGTATTTTACTTGTTATTTTGATAGTTATGTCATCTGCTACTCTAATGTATTATCAAAAAAAATTTTATCAAGAAGGAGGAGGAACTTAGTTGCATCGTATGTTCCAAGCAACAGTGATATTGTTCGTTATGATCGCTAGTTTCATTATGCTTTATGCAATTTTTGCTGATCCTATTGATTATATAACTGATTTGTTTCTCACTATTGATTCTGGTGTAACAGCTGAAATTGAAGATCCTATGAATTTTATTAAATGGATTTTTGGTGCTACAGTTATTTTTGGAATACTCGGAGCAATGGGAGTTTATGCTATTTATGCACATAAAAAGGAGTATGAACAATAAAAAATGTAATGGAGGAATAAAAAGATGAATTATGATTATGGAATAAAGTATATCTCTAAACATACTGGTTTAACTGGTATTGAAGCTAGTAATATAGTTAAAGATCTTCGGAAACAAGATTTAGATTATGATCTTTTTGATTGGGAAACTATAGGTGCAGATCTCTATGGTCATGGTAAACGTTCTAAGGGTGTTAAATCCAAGTTGAAAAGCATGTATGGTATATCTCTTGGTATACCTGTTAGTAATATTAAAACTGAGATTAAGAAATATTCTGATATTGAAGTATCTGATGTTATGAGTAATCTAATGGAGATTCATAGTCGTAGAAAACCACATGCACGTATGATAGATCTTAATTTACGTGCTAAAAAAACTTTTAAACCTACTAATAAAATAGGTGTTGAACTCTGGAAAAAAAATCCTAATCGTTATGATATAATTGGGATTGATGATCCAATCTAATTAGAAAAGGGAAAAATGAATATGAAATGGAAAAAGGAATTTAAAACAAGATTCTTATTGTTTTTTCTTATCATTATGTTACTGGTTAATTGTATTCCTATTTCTAATATTAATATTATTGTAAGTGCTGCTAATCCTCCTGGTATTTTTCTAATACAGATACCTAATGATTGGGAACTAGCAGGATTTAACCCCGATGGTTTACCTGTTTACACTCCTGATAGTCTTACAGATTTTTATATGCCTATCGCTTTGAAAAAAGAGGATGTACAAAACCTTCAAAATTCTGATATTGAACATACCATTAAACATGCTAACAATAATTTTACTAACCGTCTCCGTAGTATTTCTTTTGAAATCCTAGAGAGTGAAACATATTATGTTGTTTTGTATCATATGAAAGTCATAGCATCTAATCAAGTTTTTAGTATTGATTTTGTTCCTAAAATCAAAGGTGAAGAACTTGGTCAGTTTGCTTGGTGGAATAGTAGCTGGGAATATAAAAAAGAGATAACTATTAGTTCTGCACAAATAAGAAATACATTAACTAATTTCCCAGTATTGGTTTATCGTGCTAGTGATAGTGACCTAGCAGCCAACGCATCTAATGATGGTTATGATATAGCATTTGTTGATAGCACCGAGACGGTTCAATATAAACATGAAATAGAATTATTCGATGGAGATACTGGTGAACTCTGGGCATGGGTAAATGTTACAACCCTATCTGCTGATGTTGATACAACTATGTATATGTATTATGGTGAACCTGGTGCTTCAGACCAACAAGACATTACTGGTACTTGGAATTCTGATTATATAATGGTACAACACATGAATGGAACAGGAAACATTATTGATTCCACTATTTTTGATAATGATGGAACAGAACAAGGAACATCAGATGAGGTTACTGGAAAAATTGGTAAAGCAAGAGAATTTAGTAATGATTATTTTACTATCGCAAGTGCAAATAATTCAAGTTTAGATTTTAAAGGAGAAGCTAATTTTACAATTGAAGCATGGATTTATCCTGATACTATCGGTGAAGATGATGGCATTGTTGCACGATGGGGTGCTAGTGGAAACCGACAGTATCTTTTAGAGATAAGAACCGAAAATGATTATGGGAAACTAATAGTTGCTGGTAGCAATGAATTGGTACAAACTGCTAATGATGAAATTGTAACAGGTACATGGCAATATTTAGTAGGTGTCGCTGATTGGGATACATTATATATGTATCATAACACAACAACAGCAACAGGAGATACATATACAGAAATAGCCGATATTGGTGAAAGAGTTGTTGAAATTGGTACTGTAGGTGGTGCTAATTATTTTGATGGAAACATAGATGAAATTCGTATTAGTAATATCACTAGGAACGCTAGTTGGCTTGAAACTTGTTATAATAATGTTGAGAATAAAACAACTTTTTGTAGTTTTGGTGTTGAAGAAGTAGGTGATAAAACACTTTTTCCACCAACATTTTTTAATGCAACTACAGTTCCAAATGGAAATATTGATCTCACATGGACTAAGGGAATCAATGCTACTCATACAGTTATCGAATGGAATACTATTTCAAATTGGGATAGAGAAGATGGTACAGAAATTTATAACAATACTGGTACAAACTATAGTCATACAGGTTTAACCTGTGGAAGTTTTTATTATTATCAAGCATGTAGTTTCAATAGTACCACTCATAATTATACTACTTCTATTAAAACAAATAATATTTCATGCCCAGGTGATCCTACAAGTATAACTTCAACAATAAATGGCACAAATTTAAATTTTAGTTGGACAAATGGAAATTATGCTGATAAAACCACTTTAGTTAAAAAAACAGGTAGTTTACCAACAAGTCCTACAGATGAAACAGTTATCTACAATAATACTGGTACAACTCATGTAGATACTGATATGTCATATACAGCTTATTATATGATATATGGTTGGAATGAAACTGTTAGTCGTCATAGTACTGGTGTTGAAGCTCCTTGGGGGATCATTGTTCTTCGTGCTTTTGATGTAAACACTACTGATGCTATTCCTAGTTGGGGTGTAATAATCAGCAATAGTGCTAAAACTAGTACATATGAAAACCTGTCTGCTAGTAATTCTCTTATACTCAATATTGATGAAATACCATATGGTAGTGATACAAGTTTTATATTTAATGCTACAGGTTACAACAACCGTATTTATTATATAGATACCGCAATAAATACTAAGTATTCGCTTGATGCATACCTCTGCAATAGTATTGAAACTGAATCCTATGTTGTACGTGTAATAGACGAAATATCTAACCCTGTTGAAACTGCTAAAATCTATTTCAAAAGATACATAAATGCATCTGTTGGATGGGACAATATTAGTATATTACTCACAGATCCCAATGGTTATTGTACAATATCACTAGTTCCATATGAAACATATGCTACTACTGTTACTAAAACTGGTTATGTAACTAAAACTAGTGATATTTATCCATTACCAATTATTTATGGTGATGAAAGGTATCATACATTATTAATTAATCGTGAGAGTACAACCTATGAAAACATTTTCGATAACATTACATATGATATTCAACCAACAATTACTACACATGATTCTGCTATTACTTTTTATTATAATATTACTAGTTTAGATAACGATCTTGAATCTTTTTCATTAACTGTTTATATCTATAATAGTACTACATTTACTTGGACAACGCTTTATACTGATATATCAACTAATATCGGTGGTGGTAGTTTATCTTATACAACTAGTAACATAGCTGGTGTTTATGGTCTTAAATGTGAATTTAAACGAGAGGGTTGGAGTAATTATTCTTTTGGTGGTGATTTTGAATACATGTATCTATATGTTATTTATCATAATGCATCCTTTGATCCATTGATAGATGATATTGATGATCTTAACACAATGATAACTAATGTTATTGGTGTTTCACCTGTATATACAACTGAAGGGATAGTTATTGCATGGACTAGTCTTTTCGCAATGATAGGTGTCACTTTTATAGCATTTACTTTTGCACCTGCAATAGCTGGTTTCGGAGTTATGAGTATTGCAGTAGTTATAGGTTTCTTCAAAGAACCACTTGGGTTAATACTTGAAAGCGATATAAGTATGACTAGTGTAGTATTAATATTTGTTTTTGGAGTAATTGTAACCGTTATAGCAATTAGGAAAAGTCGATAAATATGAGAGCATATAATATGGCAATGGCAATGATTTTCATTAACTGTGGTTTCCCTCTGAGTATTGCTATGGGTGGATTTGGAAGCATAGAGAAACATACAGGTATCTACGATAGTATTACATGGTTGGCTAAACCTCTTTTCAAAATAGGAATCATCGAAGTCTCTGGATCAGATGTAATAATAGCGATAGCTGTACTTATGATTATTGGTACAGCATTATTCCTTAATAGTAGAGCATTTTCCTCACAGGGTGTTGCTTATGCTACTTTCGCAGGGATATTCTGGGTTCCTTTTCTAACATCTTCAACTATTATTCTAAGTATCGCTAATGATTTCCCAGGATTAAACATCCTATGGCTTATTTTCCTACTTGTATCAGTATTAATTTTCGCAATGGCAATGGTTCAACTACCAACAGGAGGACAAAAATCTCATGTATAACTGGACAAATACAACACTACCCAAACTCACAGATTACCTCAATAACTCTAGTAAAAACGTAGCACAAATATTCACAGTAGTATGGGTAAACATGCTCGGTGGACTATTCTTTGCAACAATACTTGGTGTAATCGCTAGTGTTTTATATATTAAAACCAAAAAAGTCATGGTTCCAATCGCAATTTTTGCTATAGGAAACCTACTACTAGGTGCTGTAATGCCTACTAATTTCCTCTACATCATAGGATTAATTGTTGCATTTAGCCTTGGTTTCATGCTTTATCAACTCTTTGTTGAGGAGGAATAAAAAGAAAAAAATATGTCATATATATTTAACCTAAAAGCATCACGACATAACTCTGTTCCAAAAGACATAGAAATATTTTTAGATTATCTTATCACAAAACCATATCTACCACTTCCTAATGCAAATTTTTCACGTAAACTTGGTAAATATACTCAAGAACTTAAAAAAAAAGGTTTATTGCGTATCTATTGGAACGGATTAGATCAAGATTCAATAGCGATTTTAAAAATAAACAACTACATTCGTCCTAATTCTGTGTTTAAAAGAAAAGGTAAACAAATTGAATATGTTTTTGAGGATGTTCTAATTCCTAGAATCAAAATACCAGAAATATATTGATATAAATACTTTACTCTTTTTTCTCCTTAAAAATGTTGTAAATGTTACTTTTATTACTAAAAAACATTTAAATATTATAATAAGAAATCTATGATATATTAATAAAAAAAAGGCTGGTGACATATGGCAACAAAAAGTGGAAAGGGAACAATTATAGGTGCAATTGGTGCAACAATGATAGGTGCAGCTATCCTATTATTTGTTACAACAATGATCCTTAACAATCTCAAAACAGCTAATGCAACTCAAGATGATAGTGATACTTTTAATACCACTGTCAGT
>Ga0114919_10005482_pt1 | contig 10126 bp, 10 predicted proteins | sample BlataG_FD_88682 | JGI IMG/M metagenome (GOLD analysis project Ga0114919, IMG submission 88682) | Deep subsurface microbial communities from Black Sea to uncover new lineages of life (NeLLi) - Black_00105 metaG | ecosystem: Environmental > Aquatic > Marine > Oceanic > Sediment | place: Atlantic... | reverse complement strand
TCATTATAACCCCACCTGGAGTGTCACCGCAAGACCCTACTTCTTGATTTTCCCGCCATTTTGCCCTATGATGTTCCTGCTTTCGGCAACGAGGCATCCGGGCCCAAGGCAAATTGGAGCAAACCATGCAAATTATCGATCCCCACATTCACATGCTGAGCCGCACCACGGACGATTATCGGATCATGGCCGAGGCCGGCGTCGTCGCGGTCTGCGAGCCCGCCTTCTGGCTCGGCACCGACCGCCGGTATCCCGAAAGCCACCTCGACTATTTCAATCACCTGACGACTTTCGAGCCCGCGCGCGCCGCCAAGCGCGGCATCAAGCACTACTCCTTTCTCTCGGTCAACCCGAAGGAAAGCGAGAACGCGGAACTTACGGAGGCGGTCCTCGAGCAAATCGACCCCTATCTGGAGCGGCCGACCGTTCTGGGCATCGGCGAGATCGGCCTCAACAAGAACACCGAGAACGAGATCTGCATGTTTCGCCGCCAACTGGAACTGGCGGCCGAGCGCGGCCTTCTGACCGTCGTCCACACGCCACACGCCGCCGAAAAGCGAAAGGGAACCGAAATCATCGTCGATGTCATCCTCGAAGTCGATCCGCCGCGCGACCTCTGTGTCATCGACCACTGCACACGCGAAACGATCGAGTTGGCCCGACAGTCCGGGTGCTGGACCGGCCTGACGGTTTATCCGGGAAAACTGACGGCCGAAGAAGCCGCCGTCATCGTCCGAGACTTCGGCGCCGAGCGGATGCTTCTGAACTCCTCGGCCGACTGGGAGGACAGTGACCCGCTTGCCACCGTCACCACCGTCGGCGTCATGCGCGAAATGACGCTCCCGGAAAGTCTCATCGAGCGCCTCGTTTGGCACAATCCGAAGGCGTTCCTCGGCCAGAGCCCGAAGTTCAAGGTCTAACCCTGCGGAGGAGAGCCGTGCCTGCCGACCCATCGGAACCGCGCCACTGCCCCGGTGAGAAGTACCCCATCACCGAGGCCGTCTGTCGCGCGCGCCGCGCACGCCACTATCCCAAATGCAAGACGTGCAAGTGGCGCGACGTGGCCGCCGAGTCCCGGGCGCCGGCCGCCGACCCGGCGGTTGACCTGGACGCGATCTTCAAGTCCTACGACATCCGCGGCCTCGCGGACCAGCAAATCCACAAGACGCTGGCCTGGAAGGTTGGATTCGCGACCGCCAGGCACCTCCTCGAGCGCCTCGAGCCCGAGGAGCGGGCCGAGCCGGAGAAACAGTGGTTGATTGTCGGGCATGACATGCGGCCGACGAGCGAGGGCCTGGCTCGCGCCGTGAGCGATGGTCTCAGGGCCGCCGGCGCGGGCGCGCTCGTCATCGGCGAAGTTGAGACGCCCGCCGTTTACTTCGCCGTGGGCAGCCTCCAGGCCCTGGGCGGCATCATGGTGACCGCCAGCCACAATCCCGTCGCCTACAACGGATTCAAGATCACCGGTCCCGGGTGCGTGCCGGTCGGAATGGAAGCGGGCCTGGAGAAAATCAAGGAAATCGTCGCGGGCCTCTCGGACACCGACCGCCACCCCACCGGTCCGCTGCGCCAGCACGACATCTCCAGCGCGTACCTGCTGCACGTGAAACGGTTCGCGGGCGAGATTCGGCCGATGAGAATCGTCCTCGACGCCTCCAACGGCATGGCCTCCAAGTGGGTGCCCAGCCTCCTGAGAGAATGCATCATCGACGTCGAGCCGCTGAACCTCGAGCGCGCGGGGCGATTCAAGCACGAGCCGAATCCCCTGCGCGAAGTCAACCTCCAGGAACTCAAAGCCAGAGTCCGGGCCTCCGACGCGGTCCTCGGCGTCTGCTTCGACGGCGACGCCGACCGCGTTGGCTTCGTCGATGAAAACGGTGACACGGTTTCGAACGATCTTGTCACCGCCCTGCTCGTGCCGGATGTCTTGGCCGCCGAACCCGGCGCGCCCATCGTCTATGACCTCAGGTCGAGTTGGGCGCTTCGGGAGGAGATCGAGGCCCACGGCGGCGTGCCGCGCCGCGAACGCGTCGGCCACACTTACCTCAAGGCCGCCATGCGCGAAACGAACGCCCCGTTCGGCGGCGAACTCTCCGGCCACTCCTACTACCGCGACAACTTTTTCTGCGACAACGCGGTCATCACGCTTCTTAAAGTCCTGACGGTCCTCTCAGCGCACCCGGAGCAGACCTTCAGCGAGCAGGTAAAACCCCTCCGCCGCTACCACTCGACCGGCGAGGTCAATTTCGAGGTCGAGGACAAGCAGGGCATGATTAAGCGTCTCGCGCGGACGTTCTCGGACGGGAAGGTGGATTTCCTCGACGGCGTGACGGTCGAGTATGAGGACTGGTGGTTCAACTGCCGCCCGTCGAACACCGAGCCGCTCCTGCGCCTGTGCCTGGAGGCAAAAACACCCGAAATCCGCGGCGAAAAATACGAAGCCCTCATCGAAATCCTCGGCGAGCCGAGCGAGCATTAAGACTGCGCAAGGCTGAACATGACGAATGCTCGTAAAGGGTTCTTAACCCTCCTGGCGGTCGTCTGTTGCATTTGTGCGGCAGCCGGGATCGTCTTATATCACCAATGGTGGGTTCCCAACCAGAAAATATCCGACCTCGAATGGATGAACACGGCCAGCAAGGGTGAACTCAAAGAGGTGGCACATAGGGTCCTGACCTGCCCCGTCGGCAGACACCATGACGCCTTCTTACTTCTTTCTGAAGTTGGGGACGTGGAATCCATCCCCTATCTCCTGGCCGGCTTGCGCTGGAAGCCGTACACCGGGAAGGGCAACGTGATGCCATGCACCAAGATGCACTGCCTCGACGCGCTGCGCAGGATCACAGGGCACGATGCGGGCATGAATTACAGCGATTGGGCCGAATGGTGGGCCTCCACGGGAAGCAAGATTCCCCCGACAGCCTTCCCTCTGGACCAGCAACCCCAGAAGCCCTCAGGCAGGTAATGCGGCGGGTGGCACTGGCGGCTTGCCCGCCAGTGCACGGACAAGCAATCCGCCCATGCCACCCATTGCGTCACACGCCCTCAGAAATTCGCCTCGCCCGAACCGAGTTCGCGCAAGATGGCGGCGATCTTGGCCTTCAGGTCCGGCAAGTCGCGCTCAATCACCTCGCCGATGATCTGAAGGTGCCGCAGAATAGCGTCGAGGACAAGTTCGTTCCCCTCGACGCCCAGGCGACCTCCCTGTGAATACCTTTCGATCCGGGCTATTGCCTCCCGAATATCCAGCAGCCGTTCGCGGTCCGACCTCACAGCGGTACCGCCTCCCGGAGAACCCGCTCCCGGATGCGCTCCCGAAGGCCGCGCTCCGTCACCACATCCACCTTACACCCGAGCAATTCTTCTAAATCCACGAGGACCCCCGCGAGGTCCAGCAGGCTCCGCCCCGGTTCCATGTCCACCAGCACGTCAAGATCACTCCTGTCGTCCGCTTCGCCGCGCACCACGGAGCCGAAAATGCGCACGTTCCTCGCCCCGTGTTTCGTGCAGGCGCACAGAACCTCCTCCCGCTTTTCCTTCAAGAGAACTTCCAAGTCCATGGCCGCATTCTCCAACTATCGGGGAACATCACCCACCAGACATTATCCGCCTGGGCGGACGACTTCTCCAGTCTTTTCACCCAGCCCCTCGGCCAGAAGTTCCATCGGATGGTAAACCGGCAGGCCCGTTCCGTGGGCCAACTGGGTGCGGCACATGCCGCAACTGGTCACAATCCCAGAGGCGCCGGACGCGAGAATCCCCTCGAACACCGGCCGAGCCATTGCCCTTGAGACGGCGGCGTGTCTCGCCTTCAGGCCGAACGTGCCGCCCATCCCGCAGCACGTGTCATTCGTCAGGACAAACTCGAGGCCGAGCAGGCGCTCCAGGAGCCGCTTCGGCTGCTCTCCCCTGCCCGCCGCCCGCAAGTGACACGGCACGTGATACGCGAAGCGCACGCCCTCCAGAACACGGCGAGATTCCTCGACTCGTCCCGATTCCATCGGGACTCGCTCGGAATGACAAGAAACGCAGCGCGCTTCGACCGCCTGGCGTCCCGTTGTCAGTTCCTCCACCAAATCGTGAATGTCGCGAGTGTGCTCGGCGACGAGGCGCGCCCGCTCGTCCTGCGGCTCGCTTTCCGGATAATCCTCCGTGAGCGTTAGAACGCACGACGGGCAGCCGCTTGTAATCGTGTAACCGGCTTCGACAAGCGGCGCAAGGCGAGAGAGATTGAAGCGCCTGTCCTTGGCGGCGGCTTCGGCGTCGCCGGCGGAGATCTTCGCGATGCCGCAGCACCGCTGCTCGGGGATCAGGACCTCGCATCCGAATGCTTCCAAGACCTGTAAGGCCGCGCGGCCGATCTGGGGCTCGTTGAAAAGGTCAAAGCACCCCGCAAAGTAGGCAATCCTGCGGCGAGGTTCGGTCGCCTTGATTTCCGTGCCTTCTTTCAGCCGGTCGTGGGCAAAGGTCGGCATGGCCGCTTCCCGCCCGATGCCGCCGAGCGCCTCCATCACGCTTCGCATCGGCCGCCAGCCGAGCAACGCATTTGTAACCGGCGCCGCCATGCTTCCCGCGCGCCCAATCAGCCGCACCTTTCCCATCATCCGGTCCCGAAACCCGAGCCGCCCACGCCGCGCCAGATGCTCCTTGTAACGAAGCACGAGGCCCGGCACGTTCACCTCGCTCGGACATTCGACGAGGCATGTCTTACAGTTGTAACAAAGGTCTGCAATCTGCTGCATCCGCACATCGTCCAGCGCCTCAAGGTCCAGCGTCCCGGCGATGGCTTCGCGCAGAAGGTTCGCCTTGGCGCGCGGCGTGTCCACCTCGTCACCCGTCACGAGATACACGGGACAGTAGGCCCGGCACATGCCGCACCCGTGACACCGCTCGAGTTCGGTCGCCCAGGGCTCGCGGTCGAACGCGCCGCCGGTCTCGCGCGGCGACCAGTCCGGCCCGAGCCGCATGTCCTCCAGATGCACCCCGCGCTCGAGCGTAATCACCTTGCCGGGATTGAGGACACAAGCGGGATCCCAGAGGCGCTTGACCTCGCGCATTACGTCGTAGAGGTCGCCGAACTGGAGCCTGAGGTATGCGCTTCGCGCGAGTCCGTCGCCGTGCTCGCATGAAATCGTCCCGCCGAGGTCCACGGTCAGGGCGGCCACCTCGTCGGCAATGAAACGCATGCGCTTGAGGTCTTCTGGGTCCCGCGTATCCAGCAGCGGCCGCGCGTGCAGGTTCGAGTCGCCCGCGTGACCATAGATGGCCGCCTCCACGTCATGGCGTTCGAAAATTCCGCGGAGCCCCCGAATCAAATCCACCAGCCGCTTGGGCGGAACCGTCACGTCCTCGACGAACGGCACAATCCGGCGCGGGCCCGGCAGGCGCTGAAGGATCTGAACAGCCCGCTTTCGCACCTGCCACAGCCGCTCCTGCTCCATTGGGTCATAAGCCTCGACCGCGCCGAACGCGAGGCCGAGTTCCGCGACCACGCGGTGGCGGACGGCGGCGATAAATGCCTCGTTCTCGGCGCGGCTGTCCGAAAGTTGCTCCACCAGGAGCACCGCCTCGGCCCCCTCGGGCAGAAACTCCGCGGGAACCGTGCCGTCGGCGCGGACAATTTCCAGGAACTGTCGCTCCATGATCTCGCACGCGCTCGGGCCGAGCGCCAGAATGTGATGCACCGCTTCGCCCGCCCGCTCCAGACTCGAAAACCCAACGAGAAGGCTCGCCCGCTCCTTCGGGCGCGCTACGGCACGGATGCCCACCTCGACGACGACCGCCAGCGTCCCCTCCGAGCCGACGACCAGGCGCGTCAGATCGAACGTCCCGTCGCGCAGGACATCAAACAGGTTGTAGCCCGCGCTGTTCTTGCTCGTGTGCGGGCGGTACTTTCGGATGAGACCGGCGTGTTGAGCGGCGAGGCGGCGCGTGTCGGATGTAATCCGGCCGAAGCGGTCGCTTCGCGCCTCAGCCTCCGAAAGCCGCGAATCATCTTCCGGCATCGGCTCGATGCGCACGCGCGACCCGTCGGCAAGGACCACGTCGAGCCAGACCACGTAATCCTTCATCGAGCCGTACCGGATGCCGCGCGCGCCCGAGGCGTTGTTCCCCACGTTGCCGCCGATGGTGCAAAACGCTTCGCTCGACGGGTCGGGGCCGAGCATCAGGCCCTGTGCCGCAAGGGCCTCATTTACCTTGCCCGTGACGGCGCCCGGCTGAACGCGGACGAATCTCTCGCCGGGATCGATCTCCAGGATGCGCTTCATGTACTTGGTGAAATCGAGGATGATGCCGCGGCCGAGCGCCTGGCCGGCGACGCCGGAGCCTGCCCCGCGCGCGATGATCGGGACGCCCAGTTCTCCCGCCGCCTCGACCGCCGCCACAACGTCGGAAGCATCTTTCGGCACAACGACCGCAAGCGGCATAATCCGATAGATGCAGGCCGCCGTCGCATACGCCGTCCGCGTGAAACGGTCCGTCAATACGTCGCCGGCAATCCGGCCGGACAGGGCGCGCTCGACCTTCTCCGTGAGCGCCCTGGTTCCTGAGCGGTCCGCCATCCAACCCTCACTTGATTCGTTTTTGCCCGCGGCATACTATACACCGGACCTGCGGAAAACAAGGCGGCCGCACGTGACGAAAGCAATCGGATGCATCTCGGGGGGGCTCGATTCGACGCTCGCCGTCTGCCTGATGCAAAAGCAGGGCATCGAGGTGGTTGCGCTGCACGTTCTGCACCTCTGGCGTCCTCTCTCGTCCGACGCCCAAGCGAAGCCGCGTGCGGTGCGCGACATCGAGGCGTGCGGCGTGCGGGTCGAGACGATTGACGCGACCGAGGCCGACCTGGAAATCGTCCGCCATCCGGACCACGGCTTCGGCAAGCGGATGAACCCCTGCATCGATTGTCGCATCTGGACCCTTCGCCAGGCCCGACGCCTGATGGAAGAGGAAGGAGCCGACTTCGTCTTTACCGGCGAGGTGCTCGGTCAGCGGCCGATGTCGCAGCACCGCCAAGCCCTGGCGCTTGTGGAGCGCGAAGCAGGGCTTGATGACCGCCTGCTCCGGCCGCTCTCGGCGAAGCGCTTGCCGCCGACGCGACCCGAGCGCGAGGGCCTCGTCAATCGCGAGGCGCTGCTCGGCCTCGTGGGCCGCTCGCGCAAACCGCAGATGGCTCTGGCGGCCGAGTTCGGCATCACCGACTACCCTTCCCCGGCGGGCGGATGTCTCCTCACGGACCCGGCGTTCGCCCATCGGCTGCGCGAACTGCTGGAACGCGACGAGGCAACCGTGGCCGACGTGGAACTTCTGAAAGTGGGCCGGCACTTCCGCCTGCCGGACGGGTCGCGCGTCGTCGTGGGTCGCCATTACGAGGATAACCTCTTGCTGGAGGGCCTGTTCCGCGACGGGGACGTGTGGCTGGAGATCGCCGACCTGCCTGGGCCGACGACACTCCTTCGCGGCAGCGCCTCGGAGGGGAACATGGCGACGGCTGCCGCCCTCACGCTCCGCTACAGCAAGGCCCGCGCGGGCGAAACTCATCCCGTGCGCGCCAGCCCCGCCGGGGCCACGCCGGTCGGAGGCGAAACCCACCTCCTGGACGCCTGCCGGGCCGACGAGGAGCAGGTCCGCCGCCTGCTTATCACGCAGGAGAACGTCACGTGACGGACACCGGTCTCGAATCGAAGCCCGCCATGGCGGGCAAGCGCGCAAAACTTCGCTCCATCCTCGAGCAACTCGGGTCGGCGGCCGTTGCCTTTTCGGGCGGCGTCGATTCGACGCTCCTTTTGGCCGAGGCCCGCGCCTGCCTCGGACGCGACCGCGTCCTGGCTGTAACCGCCGACAGCGAAACCTACGTCCCTGAGGAACTCGAGCGCGCCCGTGAACTCACCCGCCGCCTCGACGTTCGCCACGAAATCGTCGAGACGCGCGAACTCGATGTGCCGCACTTCCGCGAGAACCCACCTTTGCGATGCTATTACTGCAAGAAGGAACTTTTCACCCGTATCCGGCGGCTGGCGGAGGAGCGCGGCTTGGCGGCCGTTTGCGACGGCGCCAACGCCGATGACCCGAGCGAGCACCGGCCCGGTCTGCGCGCAGCGGCAGAACTGGGCGTCCGCAGCCCCCTAAAAGAGGCGGGACTAACGAAGGATGACATCCGGGCCGTTTCGCGCGAGATGGATCTGCCGACCTGGAACCTTCCCTCGATGGCGTGCCTGGCAAGCCGCTTCCCTTACGGCCGCCAGATTACGCGCGAAGCCCTCGAGCGCGTCGCCCAGGCCGAGCGGATCCTGCGCGAACTGGGTTACAAAGGCTGCCGCGTGCGCGACCACGACACCATCGCGCGAATCGAGGTGCCTGCCGACCGCATCGCCGACCTCGCGGCGCGCGACCGCGCGCGCCTCGTCAAGGAACTCAAAGGCCTCGGCTACACCTACGTCGCCCTCGACCTGGAGGGCTACCGACCGGGCGCCATGGACGAGGTCCTGTAGTCGCGCACCCTGCCGTCTTTTGCCAAAGGCCTCAGTCGGGCGGGCGCTCTGAGCCGCCAAAGCCCACCGTCGGGGCGGTGCGTTCGACAGCCGTCTCGATTTCGAAGAACTCGGCCGGCTCGAAACGGAACATCCGGGCCAGGACGTTCGTCGGAAGCATCTCACACCGGTTGTTGTACTCACGGACATTGGCGTTGTAAAACCGGCGTGCGGCCTGAATGCGGTCCTCGGTTTCCGCCAGTTGATGCTGAAGGGCCAGGAAGTTCTCGCTCGCCTTCAGTTCAGGATAGGACTCCCTCAGGGCGAAAAGTTGCCGAAGCGCACCCACCAGCATGTTCTCATCCGCCGCCTGCCGGGCGGGCGAGCCGGTTGAAGCGGCCGCGCGGCTGCGCGCCTCGGTGACCCGCTCGAGGACCTCGCGCTCGTGCTTCGCATAACCCTTGACAGTCTCAACGAGGTTGGGAATGAGGTCGTACCGCCGCTTCAGTTCCGTATCGATCCCCGCCCAACTTTCCCTGACGTGATTGCGCCCCCGGACCAGGCTGTTGTACATGCCGACCACAAGCAGCGCGGCCACGAGGAGCAGCGCCGCAGGCACCACACAGCACGGCAGACCGGCCGCCCAGTCTCCCCGCACCAGGATTCCCAGCATAGGCCCGGCTTGTGCGATCATGTCCGGTCTCCCGCGGCGTGTCCGATACCCCGCGCCTTGAGCACGTAGTCCGGAATGCTCTGAACAATGTCCCGGCCGATTTGGATGAGCCGGCGCGCCCGCTCCACCTCGCCCCGGCGCTCGTATAAGAGCATTACAGGCCCGTTCATCTCCAGGTTCGGCGCCTCGCCGCACCCAAGCAGATACTCAATCAGCCGCGCATGCAGGACGTCATACGCAAACCGGCGGTCGTCACACTTGACGTGATACCGGCGGCTGAACTCGTCGCTTTCGAAGTCGATGTCATCCCATCCCACCCACGACGCGACGCGGTCGAAAATGTTTTCCGAGCGCGTCCGGAGCCGAGCCGCATTAATCGGCAACCCCAGCACCACCGCCTGATGATAGTACGTCGTCCGGTTTTTTCCGCTCCCGGTGGTGTATTGATAGTCAAACACGACGGCCTCCCGGCCGCCCTCCTCGCCAACGAGGACGTTCGACGCCTTCTTGCCGTGACCGCGACCGAACAGCTCGAACATCCCGTAACGCGCCGGCAAATCACGCGGATCGTCGGGATAGTAAAGAAACCCCATCTCAGTGGCCAGGCGGGCAAACGCCTCGCGCCGCCGCCGGCCTTTCACAACACCGTACACAATCAGCGCTGCGACCAACGCGAGAAACGCCGGGAAGATCACGCACGGCGCGAGTTCCATACACCGGCTCCCGCCCGATAGGTTCTGTATGGATTCAAGGCCGCCGGATTATAAGCACCGGCTGCCGGCCCGTCAAAGAAACCGCCCCGCCGGGGGTCCTCCCCAACGGCGCCGCCCGGGCGACTTGATTCCCATCGCCTCCCCTGATACCATACCAGGGCCATGAGCGACCCATTCAGCCCCATTCCGGAGATTCTCGAGGACCTCAAGGCGGGCCGCCTGATCGTCCTGGTGGACGACGAGCAGCGCGAGAACGAGGGGGACCTCGT
>Ga0114919_10005481_pt1 | contig 10128 bp, 12 predicted proteins | sample BlataG_FD_88682 | JGI IMG/M metagenome (GOLD analysis project Ga0114919, IMG submission 88682) | Deep subsurface microbial communities from Black Sea to uncover new lineages of life (NeLLi) - Black_00105 metaG | ecosystem: Environmental > Aquatic > Marine > Oceanic > Sediment | place: Atlantic... | reverse complement strand
CCTCCTACCGGATGTGGACATCTTCTTGATGAGCCAGAGGGCCTTGATGGCCAAGCCTTTGACTATGGTGTCCGTAATCTCGCCATTATAGAGAGCAGACCTTCCGGTAGTGTCCTTCAGACTTCCTGCGAAGGTGATGGGACCTACTATCTGCCCCTTAACAAAAGGCCCGTAGCTTTGCGGGTTTTCTTCAATCAGTTCTAGAAGTTTGTAGAGACCAGCTGCATAGTCAACACCAATGGCAAAATAATCCATATCAGCCGCCAGAAAGTGCTCATAAAAGGAAATGAGCTCAGTCTCCGAATCTTCGACAGCGTGAACCGTTATAGCATTTTTTTCACGATTCAGCCTGAGCAAAGGAAGCCCTTGACTTGCCTGGATAGACATATCCTCAAGAGAGCTTCGTTTCACAAACTGGGGCCAGAAAGGAATATCGCGAAAAATCTCAAGGATGCGCTGGCAGGTATTATCCACATCCAGAAAAGGGACACTCCCGACACCGGTAGGCATAAAATTGAAAGAGAGGCTTTCTTTCAATTGATTCTTTGCTCCACCCTCTCGATATATTCTTTTGAGCGCGTGTCCATTTTCACTCTGTCCCCAACGTTTAAGAAGAGCGGGACCTGGATTACACCCCCTGATTCCAAAGTGGCTGGTTTACTACCTCCCGTCACTGTGTTACCTTTCAACCCCGGTTCGGTTTGGATAATCTCTAAATCAACGAAATTGGGGAGCTCTACATCCACTATGCGGTCATTGTATATCAGCACATTAACATTGGTATTTTCTTTCAAGAATAATCTATTGTCCTTCAACTGTTCAGCTTTTAAAAAGATCTGATCGTAGGTTTCTATATCCATAAAACAGAATTCATCTCTATCCTGATAGAGGTATTGCATTTCCTTCTCCTCGATATTAGGAGGGGTAACCTTTTCTCCAGCCCTGAATGTCTTGTCCAATACCTGGCCAGTAATAATATTCTTCAGCTTTGTCCTGACAAACGCCCCGCCCTTTCCTGGCTTTACATGCAAAAATTCTATAATTGTTAATGGCTTTCCATCCAATTCAATCTTTAGCCCAGTTCTAAAGTCCGCCGTTGAATACATGAAAGGTTTCTCTCCTTTGGTAAGTTATTCTCCAGTACAAGTAAGCCAAAAACACAGGCTCAAGCTTGCTGTACAAGATTCACATCCTTCCTTGACTCTATAGCAGTAAGCCACCTTTCCAAGATGCCAATGAACTTTAGTTTTTGTTCTCTCACTATGCCCTCTGTGTTTTTTCTCTGGTCCCCTGTTTCCTTTATCTCCATCAATTCCTTCAACCTCTTCTTCGATTTCGCATCATCTGGAGAGTCTCTTAGCACCTGTTGATATGTTTTTATTGCCTCATCCAACGCTCCTTGGTTATAGTAAATCTCCGCTAAGGTAGGCGTTGGAAGAACGGGTTGTTCTTCTTCGCGAGGAGAGCTCAGTTCAGAGAGAAGTTGGGTCGCCTCCTTATCACTCCTATGATGTGCCAAATAAAGCTCTAACGCCTTAATAGCCTCTCTAAGCCTATCTTCCTTTCTGAAAACTTTAGCTTGTAGTTTAAAAATAGAAGATAACTCTCCAATTTTGTGAGCTAATTTTTCTAATTCCTTTTCTGCAAGGTCCAGATGGCCCTGGCTAAAATATGTTTCTGCCAAAAGCCTTCTGATATTCATATCATCTGGGAATATTTCCAATGCCTTAAGGCACGCCTTTACGGCTATCTCCGTCTTTCCTTCTTCTATAAGTAGTCTGATAAGGAGAACACTTGCACTTGGTGTTTCTATCTTGTCTATTATTTCTTTATAGAGCAAATCTGAAGCACTCACTGCCAACTCCTGCTTTATTGTTGCTTCTCGTTTCTGTTCTCAAATCCCTGACCCCCGCCATTCCACTTCCTTTTAAAACGGTAAATAATCTCATTGTCTTTTACCAGTCCCAATTCCTTGCGAGCCACTGACTCCAGGTATTGACGATCCTCCCTCAGTCTCCTGATCTCAGCGCCGAGCAGTTTTTTCTTTTCTTTCAGTTCCTTTATTACAGCGAGAGATCTCTCGTTTTCTTTTTGCATCTTATCAAGGTCCAGTAGTCCGTGCCGTCCAAAGATCAACGAAACAGCCAAGAGCAGGGCAACGAAAGAAAAAGCAAATATATAGATTAAATGATTCCTTTTAGGATACCGCAAACCTAGTACACCTTTTCAGGTTCCCACTGGGCAGCTATAATAATGGAGGTAACCCCTGCATCCTTAGCTAGATCCATTATGCTTACCACCAGTCCATGCCTGACATCCTTATCAGCCTGGAGCATAAGGTTAACTTTTTTTTCTTTACTCATCTCTTTGAGCATGAGGTGGAGATTCTTCAAGGTAACTTTTTCTCCTTGCAGGTAACAATTTCCCGTTCTATCGAGGGCCAGAACTATATTGTCGGCTGATCGATCCGGTCCTTTTTCCGAGATATCAGGTAACGAAATATCAATCCCTGAAATTATTTCAAAATGAGACGTTAGCATAAAGAAAATAAGAAGCAAAAATACGATGTCAATGAGAGGTGCAATGCTTATGCCAAGACTGACTTCTTCTCGCCTCGGCTGGCTAAACCGCATCTTCCCCACTCCCTTCGATGGTGTCTACAAGCCCAATAGAGCTCTCTTCCATTTCAAAGACAAGGACCTGTGCCTTGTCTGTGAGAAAACGATAGGCAACCAGCGTAGGTATGGCTACTATTAGGCCTGCTGCTGTTGTGATCAGCGCCTCAGCAATACCTCCTGCAAGTGGCGCAGAGCCACCAACGCCATGTACAGAGATAGCGTTAAAGGTCTTTATCATGCCTGAAACAGTACCAAGCAAGCCAAGCAAGGGAGAGAGGTTAGCTATGGTTAGCAGGATCCCAATATTTCTTTCCAATATGACACCTTCTCTCCTTCCCTTGTCTTCAATGGCCTCTTTAACCAGCCACATCCCTCTGCCTACATTTCTTAAACCTGCCAAAAAAATTCTCGCGATAGAAGACCTATGTCCTTTGCAAAGAAAAATTGCTTCTTCTATCTTATCTCGCTTTACCAGCTCTTCAACCTTATCAATAAAATCCTTTGGTATGATTAGTTTTCGCCTCAGTACCCATATCCTTTCCAAAAATATGGCCAGGCAAGCCACAGAACAAAAAAGGATGGGATACATAAAAGGCCCACCTTTGATAACCAATTTAATCAATGTTCTCCTCCACCAAGCATGGGGACCAACGAAATTTGAGGACTACCCATCTACCGAGTAGTAGGTAAAATACCCTCTAAAAGATTTAAAGTCAAGGATACCCTCACCTGGTGCAGCGAAACGTCAAGGTCCAGGGTATGGGTATCTTTTTTTATGCCCCTGGCCCAGACCTGGCGTATAAGCTTAATGTTCTGTTCCAAGCACATAGCTCATTATAGACCTAGCAGGCCCATTAGAGCATATAGCGCCAGGGCAGGCCTCACATAGTTTAGATCATTGGGCGTGGTCAGAGGCCATCGCCTTTGCCTGGAATTGTCCATGCTTTGCCAAATAATTTCAAATGACAAAATCCAAATGACAAATCAAATCCAAATGCTTAAATGCCCAAACCGTCGCTCAAGTGAGCAAGCTGTGCCAAAGCGATTGAAATTAGGCAAATGACAAACGAGTAATGAGCAATGAGCAACAAGCAAGGAATCCCAATAACATCGGGATACCAATGTTGGGTTTTTGGGCTTTGACATTCATTTTGCATTTGAGCTTTGTCATTTGACATTCAACCTGGGGAACTCAAACCCCGCGCCTCGCGGGACAGCCTCGTTCAAGGGGCACATCAAAGCCACGTCCTGTGGGCGTGGGTTCTTCACTTTGTGTAGTCCAAAGCGGTTTTAGTGGAAAGTCCGAAAAAACGAAATGCACACACAATTCAGGCTGTTGCCGAAATCCCTTTTCTCTTAGTCTAAAACGTTTCTTTACAAATCTAAGGCTCCCTCCAGGCGATGTCAAAACTCACCCTTAGGGCTCAAACAGTTGACATCGCTTATCTTCCACTTCGCCAAGATTTGTTTGCAAAAAACGTTTTAATGACCGCTCAAAGGGATTTCTGTTTGGGCAACAGCCCGAATTCACTTGACACATAGTATGTGCAGTCCCGTTTTACTTGAGTGTAACTGAATAGAATTTTTTTTCTGGAAGCTCAAGGCAGGTCAAACAATTACCGTAAACGGCTCCCGTATCTATACCTATCTTATTTTTCAGGATCAAAGGACTATAGAAGGGAGTGTGGCCAAAGATAACCACCTTGCCGAAATCATAGTCAGAATAAATAAACTCGTCTCTAATCCAAATCATATCAAAAAGATCCTGATCCTCAATCCTTTTTTTGGGGCGGAAACCAGCGTGCACCACATAGTACTCATCAAGTTCTACCGTTGATAAAAGTGAAGAGAAAAAATCCAGGTGGGAAGGGGGAATAAGCGGATCCTTTATCTTTCGTCTGACTTCCTTGTAACCTCTTAGGGTCGAGAGACCTCCATTCAGTATGAAGCTGTTGTAATCAGCACCTGATAAGTAATCAAGAAACATCTGTTCATGGTTACCGATAAGACACTGTATAAAGGGAGAATCCTTTCTGAGTTGTAAAATGTAGTCTATAACACCTTTACCGTCTTCCCCCCGATCAATGTAGTCGCCAATAAAAATGAGTCGATCATGGATGGGATTCCATTCTATCTTGTCAATGAGCCTCTTGAGCATATCGAGACAGCCATGAACATCTCCAATAATAAGTGTCCTTCCTTGAGGCATAAACCAACCCTCTAGTCGTCTATATAGAGCAAGATCTTAACATTTGTATCAAGTTTTTGTAATATGACTAAGGTGCAAAGGATAATTGGGATCGTAGAACGGTTGCGGTTACGCAGCTCGAAACGGTTAACGTCATACGAAACGAGCAGCGCAACCGTATAACTTTAGACGAAACCAATCCCGAACTTTCGGGACTTCGCCTCAAATAATGGAATGATTTTTCTCCACTCGTCGGTTTGAGCCAGAGCCTCGATAGTCATTATATAAAAACCTTTCAATAAATAATCAAGTGAGATATTTTTTAAATCCTGTTTTATTCGTTAGCCGTGGAGGTCAACATTGATGTCGAAAATAGTTTTGGTTGTGGCAACCCATAATCAAGGTAAAATGAGGGAATACACCCTTCTACTGAGGGAGTTTCCCATAGAGATCAAGGGGCTCTCTGATTTTCAGAAGATTCCCAGATTTGAAGAAAAGGGAAGCACCTTTGATGAAATTGCAAGAAATAAGGCCCGATTCGCATCGACAATGCTTGACGTTCCCGCCCTGGCAGATGACTCGGGGCTCGTGGTGGAAGCCCTGGATGGGGCACCGGGTATATTTTCAGCACGCTATGCAGGAAACTCAGCCGATGATTACCAAAACAATCTTAAACTTCTTGAGAATATGAATGGAAAGGAAAAGAGAGATGCCACTTTTGTTTGCTCTATCGCCATAGCCAAGCCAGGTGGGCAGGTTCTGACCTATACTGGAAGATGTTCAGGGAGAATCCTACGCAAGCCTGAAGGGACACACGGATTCGGATATGATCCCCTTTTTTATTATCCTCCTCTTCACAAGGCTTTTGCACAGCTTTCGCTTGAAGAGAAAAACAGGGTAAGCCACAGGGGAAAGGCCATGAGAAAATTGGCAGACGATTTTGAAAACATCCTGGCTTGGCTAAAAGACAACTAGGGGAAACCCTAAAACCCGTGCACCCTTGCTTTTTTGTGCTTGCCTCTGGAAGGTTTTTCAAATAGCTTTAAAGGTTACTTTGATCAAAACAATAACGGACCAAGATGAACCTTTCTGCAGAGACTGAAGAAAAGGCAATGTTTGATGACTTAGCCTCGATGCTCAGAACCTTTGAGGAAAAAAGAGAAAATCTTATGCCTATCTTGCAAGAGATACAGGAGAAATATCAGTATCTCGCTCCCCCCGCTCTGGAGATGGTTGCCGAACATCTCGGGTTGTCAAGCTGTGATGTCTATGGGGTGGCTACTTTTTACAATCAGTTCAGGTTTAATCCACCCGGTAAGCACCAGATTAAGGTCTGCCTCGGAACGGCCTGCCACGTGAGGGGTGGTGACATAATCCTGGAGAATTTTGAACGCAAGCTTGAAATTGAAGCAGGCGAAACCACACTAGATAGGGAATTCAGCATTGATAGGGTAGCCTGTGTAGGGTGTTGTGCGCTGGCACCGGTGGCTATAGTCGATGACACTGTTTATGGACATATGGCCCCGAGCAAGGTAGAAGGAGTGATCTTGGGGTTCGAGATAGAAAAAGAACGGAAAGAAAGAGAAAAACAGGCCAGTGAATCAGAACAGTAAAGAAGAACTACTCGAGGCGTTTGCATCCATAAAGACGGAGGCAGAGAAACGCTTCGAAAAGATAAAAGGGGATGGTAATCAGAATATTTTCATAGGCATGGCTACCTGTGGCCTTGCATCAGGTGCGATAGAGGTAAAGAGAGCATTTGAAGAGGCCCTAACAGAACAAAAGATTAATGCCCGTATGATTTCTGTTGGCTGTCTCGGTCATTGCTATGCTGAACCACTGGTTATTATTGATAAACCAGGATTTCCCCCCATCCTTTACCATAATGTAACACCGGGAAAAGCGAATTTGTTGGTTAAGGCCTTCCTACGAGACGATGATCCGGTTTTTGAGCACGTATTGGGGGCTATGGAAGAAAATGAGCTCATTCCGACGGTCATGGAATTTCCACGATTTAATCAGGAAAAAAGGGTGGTAATGGCCAAGTGCGGTTTAGTTGACCCTGAGGACATCTATCAGTACATTGCGGGGGGAGGATACTCAGCTCTTGTCAAAGCACTCACCGCGGACCCTGAACAGGTAATTTTCGAGGCTTTAGAATCGGGTCTCAGAGGGAGAGGTGGTGCAGGTTTCTTAACTGGCAAAAAGTGGCAATTGGTGAAGGATTCCGAGGAAAAGGATAAGATTATCATTTGCAATGCTGACGAAGGCGACCCAGGCGCCTATATGGATAGAGCTATACTTGAGAGCAACCCTCATCAGGTTATTGAAGGTATAGCCATCTGTGCCTATGCAGTGGGTGCCAAACGTGCGATCGTCTATGTCAGGGCAGAATATCCCCTCGCTGTGAAAATTGTTCAGAAGGCTATTGAACAGGCAAAAGAATTGAGGCTTTTAGGAAAAGGGATACTGGGAACGGACTTTGATTTGGATATACGAGTATTCCAGGGTTCAGGGGCCTTTGTATGCGGAGAAGAGACAGCGTTAATACAGTCAATTCAAGGCCAAAGGGGTATGCCACAACCAAGACCACCCTACCCTGCCCAGAGTGGCTTGTGGGGGAAACCTACGGTGATAAACAATGTTAAGACCTTGGCATCTATCCCACCCATAGTAGAGAAGGGTGGAAAATGGTTTAGAGGAATAGGCACAAAGAGAAGCCCAGGTACAGCAATATTCTCTGTTGTGGGAAATATAGTACATGCCGGATTAGTAGAAATTCCCATGGGCGTTACTCTCAGGTCTCTCGTCTTTGACATCTGTGGAGGTATTCCAAATCAAAAGAAATTCAAGGCAGTTCAAATTGGTGGCCCTTCTGGAGGGTGCCTGCCCGAGCAATTTCTTGATACCCCCATTGACTTTGATTCTTTAACGGAAGCAGGAGCAATGATGGGTTCCGGCGGCATGGTGGTTATGGATGAGAATACTTGTATGATAGATGTAGCTCGCTATTTTCTTGACTTTACCCAACATGAATCATGCGGCAAATGTACATTCTGTAGGATAGGCACCAAGCACCTTCTCGATACCCTAGAGAGGATAACAAAAGGAGAAGGCCGCGATGGCGATATCGAACTCTTAGAAGATCTCAGCATAGATATAAAGGAGGGCTCCTTGTGTGGTCTTGGAAAAACTGCCCCCAATCCAGTTTTAACAACCATTGAGTATTTCAGGGATGAATACGAGGCGCACATCAAGGAGAAAAGGTGTCCTGCCATGATGTGTAGGGCATTGACAGCATACTATATTGATTTAGATAAATGTGCCAGGGGCTGTGATGCCTGTGTTGGTAGCTGCCCAACAGAATCAATCTTTACTACCAAAGATAGAAAAAAGGCTATTGACCAAACATTGTGCGTTAAGTGTGGCGAGTGTATGACGGCCTGTCCATCAGAGTATGATGCCGTAAGAAAGGTTTCTCCTCCAGAGCTGGCACCCACGATTGAACGCCCTCAGGAAGGCTAATGCATGGTCAAATTGATAGTCGATGATAAAGAAATTGAAACTGACGCAGGGGAAACTCTTCTCCAGGCATGCTTGGACAACGGAATCTATATCCCTCATCTCTGCTACTTGAACGGGATGGAAGATCCGCCTGGGTCATGTAGACTCTGCTTTGTTGAGATTGAAGGGTATGATCAGCCTAGAATCTCTTGTAGGGTAAGGGTCCAAGAAGAGATGGTGGTCAGGACCAATACGGATCGCATCAGAAGATTGCAGAAGACTGCATTTGAACTGCTTCTGTCTACCCATCATGTAGATTGCCGAAACTGCCCTGCCAATAAAAGATGTGAGCTGCAGCGTATTGCAAAATTCTTGCATTTCGCCCTAAAACTCAAGCGGCTTGAGCCCCTTGAGCGGGCCATAGAGGTAGAGCACGAACACCCTTTCCTCGAGTATATTCCCACCAGGTGTGTTTTGTGCGGTAAATGTGTGTTTGTGTGCCGGAAAAGGAATGGCCAATCTATGTTGAGTTTTGCAAAAAAGGGATTTGATACTGTGATCAGTTTCTTCGGCGAGAAGGATAAGGCCGTAGATGTGTGCAAGGAATGCTATGCCTGTGCAGAAATCTGCCCTGTTGCTGCCCTATTAGTTAAAGATAGCCCTAATATACCAAATCCTTGAAAGAGAGGCTCTTGCAATGATAAAGGAAAATGTTAAACGTCTCTTAAGTGAGCTCCCAGAAGGTGTCACGCTGCTCGCAGCTGCCAAAGAAAGAATTGCTGATGAAATATCTGAGGCAATAAGGGCAGGTATTACCACCATAGGGGAAAACTATCTTCAGGATGCCCAAAAGGTATTTGGTGACGTAAAGGAAAAAGCTGAATGGCACTTTATCGGGCATCTCCAGACAAAGAAGGCCAAGAAGGTAATTGATATATTCGATATGATCGAATCCGTTGATTCACTCAGATTGGCCCAGGAGATAGAGAGGTGTTGTGCAAGGCGAAATAAAATCATGCCCGTTTTGATTGAGGTAAACAGCGGAGAGGAAGAGCAGAAATATGGAGTACTTCCCAAGGATCTGCCAGAGCTCATAAAGGAAATTTCTCCTCTCAAACACATAAAGATCATGGGCTTGATGACTATGGGACCGAGATTTGGAAATCCAGAGGAATCGCGTCCTTATTTTATTAAAACCAGAAATCTCTTCGACCAGATTAAGGATCTTCACTTACAAAATGTAGAGATGAAGCATCTTTCCATGGGTATGACGAATTCCTACCAGATTGCTATTGAGGAGGGGGCTAATCTGGTTAGAATAGGAACAAAGATATTTGGAGCAAGGAGGGAGTCATAATTGAGTTACGTCGCTAAAGAGATGAAGCGGCTCATGGGCAAGGCTATCCACCAGTGCCGCATGATAGAGGACGGAGATAGAATCTTGGTTGCAGTTTCAGGCGGTCACGATAGCATGTCCCTGTTATGGCTGCTCAGAGATCGCTTAAAACGCATACCAATTACCTATGATCTTACAGCCATGTATGTAGGACTCGGCTTCACGAACAATACCGAAAAAAAATGGAGCACTTTTTCACTGCAAATGGTTTCAATTTCTGTATAATGAAAAGTGGATTTGGGCCCTTTGCCCATAGCAAAGAAAACAGAGAAAACCCATGCTTCTTGTGTTCCCGTCTGAGAAGAAAAGCTATCTTTGAAAAGGCAGGAGAACTTGAGTGCAACAAAATAGCATTTGGACATCAAAAAGACGATTTCATAGAGACATACTTTCTAAACCTCCTTTTTGCAGGATCGATGAGT
>Ga0114919_10005479_pt1 | contig 10130 bp, 14 predicted proteins | sample BlataG_FD_88682 | JGI IMG/M metagenome (GOLD analysis project Ga0114919, IMG submission 88682) | Deep subsurface microbial communities from Black Sea to uncover new lineages of life (NeLLi) - Black_00105 metaG | ecosystem: Environmental > Aquatic > Marine > Oceanic > Sediment | place: Atlantic... | reverse complement strand
TAACGGACAAGTATAGTGGACGGCCAAAAGGATTCGGGTTTGTTGAAATGCCATCAGTGTCTGAAGGTCAAGCTGCAATTACTGCTCTGAACGGGAAAACTTTAAAGGAGCGGACGTTAACTGTTAATGCGGCTCGACCTCGCTCTGATGACAGAGGCGGGGGGTTTAGCGGAGGAGGAAGACAGAGAAGATATTAAACTCCCTCTTCTTTTATTTCTGCTTAAAACACACAAAATATATTCATAACTCCGAAGGGCTATTAGTTCAGGCGTTAGTGACAAACAGTGGGCCAAGCCTAACCCAATCGCCAAAGAAGGAGGGGCAATATGAATATCTATGTGGGCAACTTATCTCTCAAGGTGACTGAGGAGGAGCTGCGACAGGAATTCACGGCTTTCGGAGAAGTGATATCTGTAACCATTATGAACGATAAGTATATTGGTAGCGGGCAATCTAGGGGATACGGATTTGTTGAAATGCCATCAGTGTCTGAAGGTCAAGCTGCAATTACTGCTCTGAACGGGAAAACACTTAGGCATAGGACGATTGATGTTATTCATGCCCTCCCTCTTTCTGACACCGGTGGCAATGGCTCCTATAGTCACAAGAGAGGAGGCAGGTACAGTAGGAGTGTAAGACAGAGAAGAAGCTAAACCTTTAGTCATAATCTTATGCCTAAGATGTATAACAATCAGCCAAAAATGTGCAATCTTATAATAAAAACCTGTTAACCGCCGCCGCCAGACCACTATGGTCAACATCAAGGGTAACATAATGGGCTACTGCCTTGACCTCATCAGGGGCATTACCCATAGCCAGCGCCAGCCCGGCGACAGAGAGCAGGGAAATATCGTTGACCCCATCCCCGATAGCTGCCACCTCACTCATAGATATTCCCAGATGGGAAGCTAAGACCGCTAGCGCCTTCCCCTTGGACACCTCAGGGGCAACCACATTAATAAATTCAACACCGGGAAAAGCCGGTGACCTTGCCACGGAAAAGTGAAGGCTACCATTAAACTGAAGACGAAAACTTGTGGCTTTAGTCACCTCCTCTGGAGTGGAGGTTATCAGACCCCCTTTAATAAGCCTCTCCCGATTCCACAGCCTGGAGAAATTGACCACCGTAGGCTCAAGGTTAAAGAACTGACGATGGATTTCAGTAGCCCAGGTCTCCCGCTCGACAAAATAACGGGTTGCCGAATAAAGCTCAAGATAGATGTCATTGCGGTGGGCAAATTCAACCGCCTCCCTTACTACCCCACGAGCAAGCGGCTCAACATAAACCTCCTCACCAAGGCTGGGATTAGAGACTAAAGCGCCGTCAAAGAAGATATGGTAGCCATCCAGCGACAACTGGTCGATAATTGCCGAACAGGCTTGAGCCGCTCGCCCAGTAGATAAAGAAACCTGTATGCCTAAATCGCTGACTTTAGCTAAAACATCCCTCTCCTCAGCCGGGATGCTCCCATCCCTACCCACCAGAGTGCCATCTATATCTACCACCAACAGTTTATACTTCATTAGCCCCCTCGGTTTGCAGATAATCACGAAGGGTCATGGCATTCCTCACCGCAAATGCTTCAGCATCATTGTTGAAATAGATATACATTGCCTTCACTTCTGGTGCCAAATTAGCCAGCCTCCTCGCCCAATCTACCAACTCCTCATCAGAGTAACAGCTAGAGTAGAGCCCGGTGCTACCATGAAACCTGATGTAGGCAAAATCTGCCGTCGCCGCCAGAGGGCAGCTAAGAAAGGGCATATCAAAGACACAGAGCCCCACATTATACCGGTGTAAAATTTCAAAGACCCCCTCATCAAGCCAGGACTCGTGTCGGAACTCAAGCACATGCTTCATTCCCTGAGGTAAAATAGACAGGAAATACTCCAACCTGCCATCATCGCGGTGCATATTGGGCGGAAGCTGGTATAACAGAGGACCCAGTTTCTCCTCCAGGATTTTAGCCCTGCTGAGAAATGTGCCTACCGGCTCCTGACTATCCTTGAGTCGCTTAATGTGAGTGATAAAACGACTCACCTTTACGGCAAAGGTAAAATTGGCTGGCGAAGAGTGGCGCCAGTTGGCAAAGGCTTGCTCTGAAGGCAGACGGTAAAAGCTATTATTGAGTTCAACGGTGGTGAAGTGGCGGCTATAAAACTCAAGCCACTTCGCCCTGGTCAATTTATCAGGATAGAACCGGCGCCGCCAGTGGTCATAATGCCAGCCCGATGTGCCAATAAAGTACTGCAATGCATCAAACCTCTTTCTGATACTCATTCTAGCATCAGCGGGGGTGGATTTCCAAATTAAGTGAGTTTATTTGATTATGGCACCTCGCCTCCTCATTTACCTAGCAACCCACCCCCTTAATGCACCCTAAAAAATCTTTGATTTTTCAGGGAACCCGCTTAATCCCCCTCCCTTACCAGGGAGGGGGAAGGTTTTTTAAGAAGAGGGGCTAACGCCCCTCTTAAACACCCCATAATTAATCCCGTCTTGCGCCTCAACCATCCCCTCCTATTCAAGGGAGTTTCAGAGGCGAAGCCTTTAAGGGCGGGTGGGTGGGAAGAAAGACAACTTAAAAAAGGAGGGGATAAAGGGGGGTATCCCCCATCAGGAGCAAACAATCTTGAGGTTGTTGCGAAACTCTTGTACAGACGGAATCAAAGGTTCAACAATTCATAATTGCACATTCTGGCTGATTGTTAACTAAGGGAGAGTTCGAGTCCACTCAGGTGGGCCTTTCGGAACAGTTCCCGAACTCTTGTTTGAGAAGAAGCAACTCATTCCGGCTCTGCAGCAGTTGCTGGTCTCCTCATTACGGGTGTGATAGGATAATGACTACTAAATCCGTGAGGTATTAAGGGGGGGTGATAATGAATAAGAAATTATTAATCGGAACAATTGTTGTACTTGGGATAGCAGCGGCGATTTTCAGGCCTATGTTAATTGGGGTCGCCCTAATAGTGGCCTGGATATACTTGGCATTTATGGTTCGGAAAAAGAAAACTAAAATATTCCATGACCAGATGGAACCAAAGTTAGCCGAAAGACGTTTGAAAATACTGAAAGCATTCCTGCTGGTAGCCGGAATATCGTTCGCGGTGCTTATTGTGTTGATGGTTGGTGTTGTTCTATACAATGCAGTGTATGGTATGAGCGAAATAGCCGACGCTGTCGCTCACTACATCGGGTTTTCTTCTCTTGGGGTGTTTGATGTAGCAACTATTGGCGGCTTGGTTATATTTCTCAAAGGACGACGAAAAACAACATAAAGGAATACCGAAATAAGTACAATTTGACGAAGTGTTTCACAACAAACTGAATCTTGAATGCACCCCAGAAATAGACTATAATCACGGCAGCAAGTTATTTATGTTAACAGGTTTAATATGCACTGCATTGGTGTAGATATAATTGAAATAGCTCGCCTGGAAAAGGCTATAGCCCGCTGGGGGGAAGGATTTTTACGCCGGGTTTATACCGACCCGGAACTAAGGCTATACCGTAAGAAGCTGTCGTCGCTAGCTGCCCGTTTTGCTGCCAAGGAAGCAGTAATAAAAGCCCTGGGAAAACCAACCAGAGGTGTCAGCCTGAGAGAGATTGAGATATTGTCTGACCCCAGTGGCAAGCCTTTAGTTCATCTCTATGGTAAGGCACAAAATCAAGCCAAAGGCTTGGGCTTAGACAAGCTGGCTATCAGCCTGTCCCACTCCAGGGAATATGCCATCGCCCTGGTCAGCGGAGAGACAAAATGAGACTATCTCGCAGGTCTAGATTTTGCTTCTCAGCAACCTATCTAGTAAGAATAGCAATGACTGATGTTGTTTATCTTATGGTAGGAACCCTATCCCCTTTATCCCCTTCCCCTTATCAAGGGGAAGGGGAACATGTTTTTTTAAGATGGGCTAACGCCCCTCTTAAACACCCCGATTAAATAAGCTTCTCTTACATCAAGGGCAAAAGGGGAGTTTGATAAAGAATCTCACATTAAACCCTTTGACCATAAGCAGGTGAGGTGCTAGAATTTAAACAAGGGGGTAAGAGATGTCGGGGCATTCCAAATGGTCTTCAATTAAGCATCAGAAGGGAGTAACTGATGCCAGGCGGGGGCAGCTTTTCACCAAGCTAGCCCGTGAGATTATCGTGGCGGTGCGGGAGGGAGGCAGTAACCCTGAGGCAAACTTCCGTCTGAGGTTAGTCATACAGAGAGCCCGCGATAATAATATGCCGCTGGACAATATAGAAAGAGCCATTAAGCGGGGCAGCGGTCAGACAGAAGGAGCCAGCCTGGTAGAGATGGTTCTTGAGGGTTATGGACCCAGCGGGGTGGCTATTCTGGTACAGGCTCTGAGCGATAATCGCAATCGAACCTTGCAGGATGTGAGGAACATATTTTCCCGCCACGGTGGTAACCTGGGGGAGAGTGGCTGCGTAGCCTGGCTTTTTGACTCTCGGGGATTGATTACGGTGGAGACCAAAGAACTAGATGCCGAGGAGCTAGCCCTAGATGCTATTGATGCCGGCGCCGAGGATGTCAGCATAGAGAATAACTATATAGAGGTTTATACCAAGCCAGCGGAGCTTGAGAAGGTCAGGGAGGCACTGGGGCAGAAAAATCTGCCCATAGCCTCGGCTGAGCTATCCATGGTGCCCAAGACCACGGTTGAGCTTGAGGAAAAGGCAGCCCTGCAGACCCTGAAGTTGCTGGATAAGCTGGAGGAGCTGGACGAGGTTCAGCATGTCTCCAGCAACGCCGACTTCCCCGACGCCATTCTGGAGAAATACCAATCGTGAGCCTAGCCCGATGATAATCTTAGGTATAGACCCGGGCACAGTAACTATGGGTTACGGTGTTATAGAGGCTAGAGAGGACGAGATAACCCTGGTTGATTGCAGTGCCTTAACCAGTCCAGGGCGCTCCCCTATCGGGGAGCGCTTGAGCTATTTGTACCACAGGCTTCTGGAGATTATATCAGAGTATCAGCCTGACGCTGTAGCTATAGAGCAACCGTTTATGGCTAAGAATGTAAAAGCGGCACTGGCGATAGGTAAAGCTCAGGCAATAGCTATTCTGGCGGCAGCCGATAGGGGAATCCCAACCTATGAATACACTCCAGCCCAGGTAAAACAGATGGTTACCAACTACGGAGCTAGCTCTAAGGAGCAGGTTCAGGAGATGGTCAGGCTCCAGCTTGGGTTAGCTGAGGTGCCTCAGCCAAACGACGCTGCCGATGCTTTAGCCGTAGCTATCTGTCACCTGCGTGAGACCCATTTAGATAGTCTGCTGGCTAAGCAAGGGTAAGGTAGAGAAAATGATAGCCGGTCTTCATGGCAGATTACAGGCGCTGGGCAGCGATTGGGCAATCATTAATGTTGGTGGCATAGGCTTTCAGGTCTATATGCCCACCTCCACCCTGAGCACGCTGGGCGCTATCGGTGAGGAGGTTGAGCTACATACTCACCTTCACCTCAGGGAGGATAATGCCACCCTCTATGGCTTTGCCACCGTTGAGGAGCTGGGGCTATTTCAAACCCTGATTGGGGTATCGGGGTTGGGTCCCAAGCTGGGAATGGCAATGCTGTCAGCGATGAGCGTGGAAAAGCTTACCATGGGTATTGCCACCGGCAGTGCCGACCTGCTAGCCGAGATTCCGGGGATAGGCAAGAAGATGGCTAGCCGGCTCATCTTGGAGCTCAAGGGAAAGCTTGCTGCCGGGTGGTTAGGCGCTCCTGCCGCCGGGCTAGCTGAAGAAAACACCGATGTTTTAGCGGCGCTAACCTCCCTGGGCTATTCTGTTTCTGAAGCCAACCGAGCCGTAGCCAGCCTGCCCCCATCCTCAGACTTGAGCCTTGAGGAAAGGATTAAGCTGGCACTGGGGTATTTCGCCAGCAAATAGAAAGTATACCAATTTTCAGCAAAGGGGGAAGTCCAATGAAAATTACAATCCTAAACGGCAACCCAAATGCTGACAACGTCAAGTTTGATAATTATCTAAAGGCTCTGTCTGATTTACTGGAAACAAGCAAGCATACCGTAACTATCTTCAAGTTAAGAGAGATAGGCATAAGATACTGTACAGGCTGTTGGGACTGCTGGGTAAGAACGCCTGGAGAATGTATAGTGAAAGATGGTTCACGTGATATATGTCGTGAATATATAAACTCCGATTTCGTGCTGTTTGCCTCACCAGTTATCATGGGATTTACCACTGCCTTACTTAAAAAAGCACATGAGAAGCTTTTACCACTGATTCATCCCTATTTTGAAATTGTCCAGGATGAAGTTCATCATTTATCAAGGTATGATAAATACCCGGTGATGGGTCTTCTGCTAGAAAAAGGTAAAGATACTGATAAAGAAGACGTTAAAATTATCTCAGATATTTATAGACGAGACGCTATTAATTTTAAGACTTCATTTTGTTTTACAAAGCTTACAAGTGAACCGGTTGAGGAGGCAGCAAATGAAATTAGCCGTATTTAACGGCTCTCCCCGGGGCGAAGGCAGCAATACAAAAATTCTCCTGGGGCATTTTATAAATGGCTTTGCGGCAACCCATGGGAATTTCGGTGAACTGGCTTATTTGAACCATGTTGAGGATAGGAATAAGTTTATAAAATTGTTCCTGGAGGCAGAACAGGTTTTACTGGCGTTTCCCCTTTATACCGATTGCATGCCGGCGATAGTGAAAACTTTTATTGAGTCGCTTGAGCCGCTTTGCGGTAGAGAAGGCAACCCCGACATTGGATTCATAGTGCAGTCTGGCTTTCCAGAACCAATTCATTCACGCTATTTAGAACGATATCTAGAAAAACTTGCCGCACGTCTAGGCTGCCGATACACAGGAACGGTAATCAAGGGTGGGGTTGAGGGTATACAGGCACAACCCGCCCTGATGACGAGAAAACTCTTTAACTCTTTTTATCAGCTTGGCAAGACCTTTGGTGCCACAGGTAAATTCGATGACCAAATAGTGCGCAAGCTAGCTCAACCGGAAAGGCTCACCAAATTTGGCTTCCGGGTTTTAAAATTATTAGGCGAAAGATTTTACTGGGATAAAATGCTCAAGAAAAACAAAGCCTTTAAAAAACGGTTTGCTAAGCCTTATGCCAAATAGAGGAAAGGATTAAACTGGCACTGGGGTATTTTGGGGGGAAGTAGTTTATGGAAGTTCATAGTTTACAAGATATCGAAGATGCACTCTTAGAAACACGAAGAGAATTTCATAAAACGACTTTTCCGATAAGGAGTCTATTAGATAGAGCAGTTAGTCAATTTGTGGAGGTAATAGATTTAATAAAAACTGTGGCTAATGATACAGATGATGAGCGGTATGCCTTAGAAGTGCTTGTAACAGCTTTCAGAAGAATAATTGCTTCTGTAGTTTTGCTTGAAAGTGGATTACCGCAAGAAGCTCACATGATTTTAAGGAATGCTTTAGAATTGATGCTCATTGCTATGGATATTACTTATAATAGAGCCAGTTTAGAGGAATGGAAGAAAACGATCAAGGATGACTTAAGAGACTATGACGAATGGTATTTTAGGAAAAGTAAGATGTGTAAAAGGATAGATAATAATGAGGGAAATGTATATCCACAACTTGAAAGGAAACTGGCATCACACACTTGTAAAGAATGGGAACTTATTTCCAATATGTCAGTACATGCACATTCTCAAGCACAAATAAGAAAACTTTTTGACTCTAGAGGTGCCTTTCAACTTTTAGGAAGAAAAACAATAGAAAACTACAAGAAAGACTTCGAGATGTACCAATTTATTATATTGGATATCGTTGCACTTTTAATCGGGATACCTAAGTATAGAGATTTGATCGGTAAAACTGAAGAGCTTTCAGTAAGGAGAAATAGATTCGCCCAGAATTACTCAAACCTTCTACAAGAAATAAATGTTGCGAAAAAAATTATGGAAACGAATACTTAGATTTGATCAGTGTAGCTCTTTGCCCAGCCCCAGACGGTGTAGTTTGTAGATTATTTAAAAACCCCATCCCCTTTATCCCCTTCCCCTTGTCAAGGGGAAGGGGAAGAGTTTTATAAAGAGAGGCTTGCGCCCCTCTTAAACACCCCGTCATTAACCCAGATTTAGAGAGTCAAAGAGAGGCTTCGCCTCTCTTTTTTTATTCCTCCCCCTCTCCTTTGAAGGAGAGGGGGATTAAGGGGGTGAGGTAGATAAAGAAAGGGCAAATGCTTGAGGTTGTTCCCTGTGGTATAATACTCGGAACTCGTTTGTATGGAGGTGCGTGGTATCTCACCGTCCTTAAAGATTGAGGAAATCGCCCTGGGCACCTCTCGGATAAAGGTCTTTGCCGACTTACCGTGGCGTCTCTATCGGGGCGACCCTTGCTGGACTCCGCCACTGCGAGGCGACCTGCTCGGCAATCGCCTCCTCAGTCTGGTTGGTCTGTTGAGTCGGAAGCACCCCTACCATCATCACGCTGAGGTTACCCACTTCCTGGCTTGGCAGGATGGAAAGCCAGTGGGTCGGGTCTCGGCAGCCATTAACAAACGATTCAATGACCACTATGGCACTCACATCGGCTTCTTCGGTTTTTTTGAGGTTATCCATGACTACGAAGTCGCCAAGGCTCTGCTAGACCGGGCTCGAGTATGGGTGGAAGGTCGCGGTATGACCATCCTGCGTGGCCCGGGAGAGTATTCTAATGCCACTCACGAACGTCAGGGCATCCTGATAGAGGGATTTCAATATCCCCCAACCATAGAACTGACACATAATCCCCCGTACTACAGCGAATTCCTGGAGCGGTACGGCTTCCGTAAGGCTAAGGATTACTATGCTTATATAGTGGATGTACAAACCCCTACCCCTTCCAGATTGACGAGGCTAGCAGAACAGGTGAGGCTACGGCGGGATATTGAAACACGCCCGCTGATTCTCAAGAACTTGCTCTCTGAAGTACGCTTGATAGTGAAGATTTACAACGAGGCTTGGGCTCAGAACTGGGGATTCCTGCCCATCACTGATGAGGAGGCTGTTGCCTTAGCGGATTCCCTACGCTTAGTTGCCGACCCGGGTCTGATACGATTTGCTTTTGTCAAAGGTGAGCCAGCGGCTGTTCTTGGTGCTTTTCCTGATCCCTATCATGCCTTACGGCCGCGCTGGCGCTGGTATGGCGACTCAGATTTAGTGCGTGTGGCTAGGCTACTCTGGATGCGACGGCGTATTCCCTTTATCAGACTGATGTTCTTCGGGGTCCGTCCACGTTTCCGCAAGCTGGGCATTGATGCCGTCCTCTTCAGTGAGGTCAAAGAATACGCTCTCCGGAGGGGCTACCAAAAATATGAAACCTCCCTGCTACTGGAGGATAACCACTTGATTCTCAGCCCCACAGAATTCATGGAGGCGCAGCACTATAAGACCTGGCGTATCTACGACCTGCCGTTAGAGTAGGCGCAGAGTGAATATACGGACCAAGGCAACCGTGTTACGTCCTTCCTTACCCAGAAAAAGGGGCATCGCAAGACACTCCAAGTAACAGTTGCTTGCCTTATTACTACCTTAGAGAAGGAGAGGGGGACAAAGGGGGTGAGGTAGATAAAACCTCTATTGACTTTTATCAAGGCACCTCCATATAATCGGTGCAAATAAGCCACTATCCAGTGTAAGGAGGAGAGATGGCCGGAGAACTGTTTCTGGTACTGGGGTGGGGGTCACCTATAGGCATCGGAATTTTCCTGGCTCTTCTGGGTACGATGATATTCCTACTTTCCAAGGCCAGCCGCAGGAAGGAATAGCGAAAGCCAGGAGGAGGCTCTGGTAAGGAGGGGCGCCAGCCCCTCTTATACTCTCATAAAGCACAGGCACAGCGAAAAAGAGAGGCTTCGCCTCTCTTTTTATATCCCTCCCCCTCTCCTTTGAAGGAGAGGGGGATTAAGGGGGTGAGGTAGATAAATAACCCCGCAGAAGCTATACTATTTATATGCCACCCTTTGAAATAGTCTCCGATTTTAAGATGACCGGTGACCAGCCAGAGGCGGTGGATAAGCTGGTGGCGGGCTTAAATAGGGGCTTCAAGCACCAGACGCTGCTCGGGGTTACCGGCAGCGGTAAGACCTTCACCATGGCTAATGTTGTTGAGCG
>Ga0114919_10005478_pt1 | contig 10130 bp, 8 predicted proteins | sample BlataG_FD_88682 | JGI IMG/M metagenome (GOLD analysis project Ga0114919, IMG submission 88682) | Deep subsurface microbial communities from Black Sea to uncover new lineages of life (NeLLi) - Black_00105 metaG | ecosystem: Environmental > Aquatic > Marine > Oceanic > Sediment | place: Atlantic... | reverse complement strand
CAGATATGACTGTGGGATTTGCTGCGAGGGCTACTGGCAGCGCCTTGTGGATTCGTTGAGGTTTATCCTCTCGACGAGCCGGGCGGACCAGCTCGGCAAAAATGGACGAAACTATGCTGAACAAAACCACGATATTGAAAAAATCGTCCAGCAATACAAAAAATTGTTTGCCGAGGTAAAAGAAAAAGGGCACTCTGTACATGGCCGACAAAGAAAGGGAAATAATGGAACAATTTGAGGAAACATTAGAAGATTACCTGGCAAGATTAAACGTCGAAGGCCGGAGAAACACCTGGCTCAAAAACAGACGAAAAATTGATTTTATTCTGAGGAAAACCAAAAAGTACCTGAGCAAAGCAAAGACAGCGTGTGAAATAGGTGTCGGTGATGGTTATCTGCTCAGACGCTTGAGCGGTATGGGCCTTAAAGTTACAGGAGTTGATATTTCCAGGTATCTAATAGAACATCTTGCAAAAAGTTTTGAGAAAGAGCTCCCGGAAATTACGCTGATTCACGGAGATATTGCGAATATAACTTTAGATAAAGATTCTTTTGACGTTGTTACCTGCCTGGATGTGCTGGAACATATCCCCGGTGATGGTCTGGAAGCAGCGATTAAAAATTTGAAAGGATGTATCGTAAATGGTGGTGTCCTAATAGGAACTTTGCCCGTGGGTGAGAACCTGGAAAATAATATGGTGATATGTCCTAAGTGCCGACATACGTTTCATAGAATCGGCCATTACCATTCGTTTGATGATTTGGTGCAGGTCCGAGGACTTTTTGAGCCTGATTTTCAAATTGTCAAAATCGGCTACTCGCCCTTCAGTTTATTCGGGCTCAATGTTTTGAATTATCTGGCCTACTGGCTATACAGATTGCTCTGCCAGCTCACAGGCGTAAAGAGACCAAACACCGTATATTTCGTCGCAAAACTAAATAAATCTTAGGAATGTTACGAGGATTGGCTATGATAAACTGGCGCAAGCCCATTATAGGTGTCGCCTTGCGTATAAGCGGGTATCCGGCTTTTGCAAATCTAAAGTTTCTCAAATCCATAGAGTACAAATCGCCGGAAGAATTGATGGAATTACAAAATGAAAAACTTCAGCAATTGCTCAGGCACTCTTTCGAAAACGTTCCTTACTATAACAGGATTCTCTCCGAAGCCGGTGTGGTGAAGAACGAGAGAATAATCTTAGAGAATTTCCACCGGATACCGCCGCTAACGAAAGAGGTAATGCGCCGGGAAGGAGAGAATCTGTATTCGAGGGATTACAAAAAGCGCAGCTGGCACTTTAACTCATCCGGCGGCTCGACCGGTGAACCCGTTCAGTTCATTCAGGATAAAATTTATGATAGCTGGGCTTTCGCAGGCAGATTTTTATACAATGCCTGGGCAGGCAAGGAAGTCGGTGAGCCGGAGCTCAAATTATGGGGCTCAGAGCGGGACATCCTCGAAGGTAAGGATGAGTTGACCACGAGGCTGCGCCGGTGGATGTTTAACACGGGTATCATGAATGCTTACAAGATGTCCGAGGAGGACATGCGCGGCCACATTAGTCGATGGAATCGGGTAAAACCCAAGCAGGTCTGGGCGTACACGGATTCGATGTGTAAGTTGAGCCGATTTGTAGAAAAGGAGCAGCTTTATGTATATTCTCCAAATGGTATTATTTGTACTACTGCTCCTTTGCTGACGGAAGCCCGCGAGCATATTCAGCGAACATTCGGGTGCAAGGTTTTTAATCAGTACGGTTCCAGAGAAGTTGGTACCGTTGCTTCTGAGTGCCAGGCTCAGGAGGGACTGCATATTTTCACACCTCTCCAAAAGCTTGAGATTCTTAACGCCGAGGGACAACCGGTTAAAGGCGAGGACATTGGCGAGATAATAATTACCAATCTGGATAATTATTCAATGCCTTTGATTCGGTACAGAATCGGCGACACTGGCTGCTTCTCGGACAAACGATGTTCCTGCGGTCGGGGGTTGCCTCTGTTGAAGGAAGTTTCCGGCCGGGTGTTCGCTCATTTTGTCAAGAAGGACGGCTCTGTAATACATGCACAGTTTTTTGTGGCCTTGCTTTTCTTTAAGACATGGGTTCGGGAGTTTAAGATTATTCAGAAAGATTACGACCTTATCGAGATTTTGGTGGCTCTGGAGGAGGAACCAGACAAGAATGACATTGATGTTATAACAAGCAAGACAAAGCAGGTTATGGGCGCCGATTGTAAGGTCGCATTCAAATTTGTCGATGAAATTTCACCAACTGCAAGCGGAAAATATCTCTATACAATAAGCGAAGTGCCTGCCGCACAGCAGTAACGGGATTGGGCTATAGTGGCTAAACGTCTCTTAAAGTTTTTGTTAAGTCTTTGTGTAAGTTCGGCTTTGCTGGCGTATGTTATTAGCAAGGTGGACTTTGAACAGATGCGAAGCGCCTTTGCCCTGTTGCGATGGCCGCTGGTGGCAGTGTTCTGGCTTATTGCAATCTTTGCGCTTTGGCTCGTTGCCTTGCGTCTTTGCGTTATACTAAAGTGCCAAAAGTGTCCGATTGGGATAAATACAATCTTTCGCGCAAGCTTTATCGCAAATCTGTATGGTTTCATATTGCCGGGCGGCCTCTCCCAGGGCGTCAAATGGTACGTACTTAAAAAACACACGGGCAAGGGAGCACAGGTATTAGCTTCAATGTTTTACAACCAGCTCGCAACAAATATGATGACGCTGGCTGTAGGTTTGATAGCGTTAATGATTGAAAATCCGCTGCCCCAAGTTCCTTTGCCTGCTATTGCGGCTGGTGTGCTGATTGTGTTGGTTATTTTTTCTGTTGTCTTAGCCAGCCCAACGTTTGGAGCAACAGTCGAAGGTTGGGTTCTTTCCGGCCTTGTTCCCAAACTGCCCGATTGGCTGGGTAAAGGTCTTAAAAAGTTTTTTGCCCAGTTAGGTATGTTCCGCACCGTTGGAACAGCGTTTCACCTTAAAATTTTCGGCATGTGCCTTATTAGTAGAATCATAGGCGTTGTAGTATATGTAGTGGCAGCAAAAGCCGCCAATATTAATGTGCCGGTGAGCGTTATTGCCTGGCAGAGCTCTGCGATTTATATACTTGCTCTTTTGCCGATTTCACTTCTAAACATTGGTCCGCGGGAGCTGACATTAGTCTCAACCTTGAAAATCTACAATATCTCCGCAGAGTATGCTCTGGCGTTATCGGCACTGTTGTTTTCCGTCAGACTCGTCCAGGCCACCGGCGGCGCCGTCTGTCAGGTCTGGACCTCGCTGGGCAAAAGGCACCCTTAACCTCATATCCACTATTGACCTTTGAATTACTAATGAAGCCTGGGTGGCGCCCTCAAACGAAACTTGCGTGGCACCCTCAAACTTGTTTGGAGGTGTTCTTAACACTTCCATATTCAGGCTTAACGCATAGGAAACTTGCTGCAAAGTCCCTTTACCCTCTCACGGCTTTGCTCTATGAAGGACGCATCCATTCTGTATTCACTACTCCCTGCTATTTTTACCTTCCTTAGTATCGCATCTATCAGCGACACTATGCTGTTCATCTGCTCTGCCCCCATTCCATTTTTTGTAACAATAGGCGTGCCCAATCTGATACCGCTGGTAACCGAAGCAGCTTTCGTATCGTAAGGTAGTTTGAGCATATCGACGATTATGCCGCAATCCTCAAGGCACCTTTGCGCTATAACGCCTGTCAAACCCTCCCTGAAATTGGCCACGTTTACCAGAATCATATGGTTGTCTGTCCCGCCGGTAAGAACGTCATGTCCCAAATCCATCAAACCGCCTGCAAGTCTTTTTGCATTTTCTATAATTTTGAACTGCCTGGCCTTGTATTCCTCGCAAACCGCTTCTTTGAAGAAGACCGCTTTAGCTGCGACGTTATTTAAATAAGGTGTCCCCTGCATTCCAGGAAAAGTTGCCTTCTCGATATGCTCCCATAATCGCGTTTCCTTTCCTCCCACCTTTATCTTCCGCTCATAGTCTTTACCCATCAATATCACACCTCCTCTCGGCCCTCCCGGCTTATAGGTGCTCGTCGTTGTAAAGTGTGCGTAGTCCACCGGTGAAGGATGAGCACCGGCCATCACCAATCCCGATATGTGTGAGAGGTCCGCCAGAAGATATGCATTCACCTCGTCCGCAATCTCTCTAAACTTCTTGAAATCTATCGTTCTGGTATAAACGCTCGCACCACATATAATCAGTTTGGGTTTGAGTTTGATTGCCCTGTCCTTGATAGTGTCGTAATCCAGAAGAAAAGTTTCCCTGTCAACATAATAATTCTCCACATCGAAAAATCTGCCGATAACCGAAACCCTTGACCCGTGTGAAAAATGCCCCCCCTGTTCTAAGCCTAGACTCAATACTTTATCTCCCCTTTCCAGTAATGCGGTTAGGACAATCTGGTTGGCGCCGCTGCCGCAATGCGGTTGGACATTTGCGTATTGTGCGCCGAACGCCTCTTTGGCCCTATCGATAGCCAGTCTCTCCACATCGTCAACAACCTCACAGCCGCCGTGCAGTCTCGCCCCCGGATAGCCCTCGGCCGTCTTATTCTGAACGACCGAACCGAGAGCTGCTAAAACCGCACGCGAACACTGATTCTCCGCCGCCATAAGCTGCAAACAATTTTGCAGCCGTTCGTACTCCCTTTTTCCTAACTCATAAATTTCCTTGTCTGCCCCTTTCAGAGCATCGAACACACCCTTGTGATACTCCTGCGAGGACAGTTCTTCCATGAACATTTGCAGCACCTTCAAATCCTTATCTTCGGCCAAAAGACCAGCCGTCCGTATCTGCTATGCGCTGTACCCTGAACGCTATAACAATCGCTTAGGGGGAAAAAATTCTCAAAATATCATTGAATGTTATGTAAAGAATAAACGTCCCTACAAGCGCCCAGCCCGCATAAATTATCACCTCCTGCGTCCGCTCACTCAACGCCGAACCCTTGACCTTCTCAACCAACAGAAGCACAACCAATCCTCCATCAAAAGGCGGCAAAGGTAAAAAGTTAATTACAGCTATACAAGCGCTTATCAAACCAAGCAAATAAACGTAGTAAATCAACGGCTGCTGAGTAACTACTGCGTAGCTAAACGCTATGATACCAACAGGCCCCATAAAATTGCTGGGACTGATAAGTCCCCCAATCCAACGCCTTAAGGTTACATAGGTCTGGGCGATAAACATAATAGTCTTCCTGTATCCCATCACGATTGCATCAATGGGGCCGCTGGCTTTGTAAAGTCTCTCCAAACGCTCAAACGGAACAAATTCAGCAAAAGTTGATTTGACGGTGACAAAGTCTCTGTCGGCACCTACATTCAAAGCAACATCTCCCGCTATTTCCTCATCAATCCGCCAGTTTAGAGTGATACGCCTGTCCTGAGCGGAGTCGAAGGGCTGACCGGGATACCGATTGATTTCTCTGATTACATCATAGAAGTTTGACACTTCTTCCCCGTCAACAGCCGTTATCGCAGCGCCGCGGGGAATTGCCAACCGCTCCGGCCCGTCCTCGGCAGCAATAGTCTTGGCAACAACCGCATGCCCAGCATCAAGCACAACGCCAACACCAATCACCACCCTGTCACGACCCGGCGGACACTTCGGTATAACTGTAAATGTAAGGGTCTCTTTAACGCCGTTAGCGTCCACGCGCAATACCTTTATAGACAGCTCCCTGTCCTTGTATCTTGTCGTAACATCGCGCATCTCTTTATAAGTGGGATTCTCGACTTCGCCAATCGCAAGAATAATATCTTCAGCTTGCAGGCCGGGCCCAGTGTCAACAATTCGTTCCCCTATGCCTATTTTACTGAGTATAGACAGGAGCTTGTCCTTAAGAGAAATCGGTCTATCAGAAACAGTGGTTATCCGTAAACGAGGCACCATCGAATAAATGTGATAAAGCTCAGACTCGGACGTGATTTCATAACTGTTGGCAAACCGCAAATCCAGCCGAATACGTGACTCTATCAACTCATCCTGGCGCTGCGCCAGTACCGCTGCCACAGGCGCAACGGTGTTCTGAATTATTTTCTCTAACTGCCAATGGCTCTCGACGTCCTTACCGTTGACGGCCTTGATTCGGTCGCCGGGAAGCAGCCCTGTTGTCGCAAGTAACGCATTAGGTTCGGAAACCTTCGCAATCGTCAGACTCTGTGGCATCCCGATACCAAAAAGCCTCAATTGCTCGCCGGGCACTTGCTCAGCCACAATCGCAAAATCTTCTATGGAGCCGTCTTCATGCCTTACTCTCAATGCAACCGCTTCGTTTACGTCCGACAGGGCCGCCGCTATCATGATATTGCTAAAATCCAGGTTGTCACTCTTGCCGGCAATCTCAATCACCTCATCACCCGGCTTCAGACCCGCTCGCGACGCCGGTGAATCCGGCACCACTGCACCAACCACCGCAGGCGCTAACTTTATGCCAATAAGAAAAACTATCATAAAAACTATAATAGCACTGATGGCGTTAAAAAAAACGCCGGCAGCTATAACGGCCATACGAGCGCCAACCGGCTTGTTGGCAAACGAACGCGGGTCGTCACTGGCCTTAATCTGCCCGATATCCTCCTGACCTAACATCTTGACAAAGCCCCCGAACGGAATAAGACCGATGCGATATTCGGTCTCATCTGCCCCGTTAGAAGTCCCCGCCGCAGGTGGCGCATCCGGCTTCCCAGGCTTACTTCTACCGGGGCCCCACCTCCCGATACTAAAACTCAGCAGACCATCACCGGACTCATCGTTTGCTTTAGGGAAGAACTTCGGCAATATCCGAAACCGAAAACCATCTTCTGTTTTTCGCACTCCCAACAAAATCGGCGGCGCGAAAATCGAAAACGCCTCGACCTTTATCCCGGCCAGCTTGGCAACAATGAAATGCCCGAATTCGTGAACGAGAACCACCGCGCCAAAACCGACCATAACCAGCAATATATTACCAAATACACCAATGTTGCGGACGACCAGGTAAATAACTGCGGCAAAAACAACCACAAATAAAAACAAACGAAAATCTCTACTCAATAAACCTTTTGATTTAGACATCCGGTAATCTCCAAATTTATCAGTTCAGGCATAAAAGCCGTAAGTTCCCTTACGCTCTTATGCTCTTGTGCACCTCAATCTCAACCTCTCTTCTCGCCCAGGCATCCGCCTCAAGCAGCTCCTCGAGCGACACACTTGTCTTGACATTATGTTTATTCAGGCAGTCTTCAACGAGCTTGATTATACTAACAAATTTAATTCTGCCTGCCAAGAACTCTTGCACAGCCTTCTCATTTGAAGCGTTGAAAACCACCGCAGCCGTGCCGCCTGTTCGTGCAACCTCAAAGCCTAATGACAACGCGCGAAACGTCTCCAAATTGGGCTTCTCAAACGTAAGTTTACCTATTTCCTCCAGCCGAAGGTGTTTGCCAATCCCTGCAACACGCGCAGGATACGTCAGAGCATACTGAATCGGCAGACACATATCAGGAACGCCAAGCTGCGCTATTACCGAGCCATCCACAAACTCAACAAGTGAATGAACAACCGATTCAGGGTGTATGAGAACCTCTATTCTCTCGACCGGCATATCGAAAAGCCAATGGGCCTCGATAACTTCCAGTGCCTTATTCATCATAGTCGCCGAGTCAACGGTGATTTTCGGCCCCATATCCCAGACAGGATGCGAAAGGGCCTGCTGGCGCGTCACGTTTTGAATCTCAGCGGCAGTGGCTTTTCTAAACGGCCCGCCGGAAGCGGTCAGAATGATTTTACTAACTTCCTCACGCGACCCCGATTGCATCGCCTGAAAAATCGCTGAATGCTCACTATCGACCGGCAAAATAGTGCCCCCATTTTCCCTTGCGGCCCTTGTAAGCAGCTCACCCGCAATGACAAGCGGCTCCTTGTTCGCGATGGCAAGTGTCTTGCCCTTTTCAGCAGCGGCAAGAACCGCAGGCAGGCCGGCAGCACCGACAATTGCGGTAACGACAATATCAAGCTCCTCAAGTTGCGCAATTTCTATCAGGCTATTCGGGCCGGCAAGAACATCTACATCCAAGTCACCAACAGCAGAACGGAGCTGCTCAAAATAATCGGCGTTTGTAATAGCAACAAACTTCGGCCTATAACGCCTCGCCTGTTCAGCCAGCAACTCAACACTGCTGTGAGCGGTCAGTGCAACAATCTCGTATTGCGTATCGCGTATCGCGTATTGCGTTTTCCCCTCTTCGAGCGACGAGCGACGAGCGACGAGCGACGAATTGAGCGCATCGATTACCCGCAGTGTATTTTTACCAATCGACCCTGTCGAACCCAAAATGGCAATACGCTTGACCATAAATATTTAGCCCCGCGTTTCACGCGGGCTTCTCTCTCACGAAATACGATTAGAAAAAGGTGCAAAAATCTTCTCTCTACGCTGATTTCTCGCCCTGAATTGACGCGGCGTCGTCCCGACAAGCTCCTTAAAAGTACGCGTAAAATAGCTCTGGTTGTTATAGCCGACCTGAAAACATATCTCCGTGCAATTCTGGTCCGTCGCCAGCAATAATTCTTTCGCCCGCTCTATCCGCACGCTGGTAAGGTAATCTATAATCGTAAGGCCCATCTGCTCTTTGAATATATGCGCCAGCCGAGAAACGCTCAGGTGCGAAGCCCTGGCAATCTCGGCAAGCGTTATCGGCTTATCATAGTTGGCGTCGATGTAATTTATGGCCGGACTTATCTGGGTTACCTTCCTGGCGTCCTGCGAAGAATAAACCAATTCGATAAAGTCGTTCAGCGCCGTACTAATCCACGCACACAAATCTTCCTGGTTGTCAATTTGCATCACCTTATTTACATAGGCCAAATTCGTCTCAAGCATAACATCAATATCCACTCCGCCTTCCACAGCCGACCGGCTCAGGATACTTAACAGCTCCAATAATCTTGCCTTGAGGATACCCAGCTCGCCCGGGTTATGAAACAATATCGTCCCTAAAATGGAATTCAGAATCTCCTTGGCGCCCGTCCTGTCCCCGATTTTCACTTTGCCCATCAGCTCGCGTTCACTTTCCAGAGGATACTTCCAGTCGGTGCCTAACTTTTTTCTCTCCTGAATAAACTCTCCTATTTGCGACTGCTGCTCCGAGCGCTGGCGCCGCCACCTTATAACTCGCGGGTCGAATCCACCAACTTCATAAAGCAGGTCGAACAGGAACTCCGCCGCCTTGTGGATTTTTCGCCCTTGTATAATTGCAAGCTCGCCCATCGCCGCAACCAATTTTTTCCTGTCTATACGAATCTCTTTACATCGCTTCCGGATATCCTCGACCAGAATCTGTGTTACAGGTTCCCAGAGGCATTTGCCGAAAAACATCCCCCCTAACGACTTGTCCTTATCCATAACCGGCACACAAACCAGCACTATCCCCGCATGGCAAAGCGATATATAGGACTGCCCGGTCTCTATTGCTATCGCAAGACTTTGCCTGCGTTCCTTATTGCACCTTCTCTGGCCGGCAGCGCTGCCGCGAACAAGCCGGCAGAAAATCGGCTCGCAATCGCCGCTGCACATCCTCTTTATTTCTTTACCCCTGATGTTCGTCGTCTCCAGGCCGAGCTGGAAATGCTTGCGAAAAACACTTTCGATTTTTTCAAACTTCTCTGTGGTGAGAAATCTGGTCAATTGCGATTTTTCAGTCATCTGTAACTATCCGCTAAACGCGACCCTTCATAAATAGCAAGATAGTGCTATTATAACAATATGGTAGGAATATGACAAACCTTAAAAAGTTCGTCATCGGCGTCAGGGACAGGCCCAATTCAATTGAAACAGGACATAAACTATTTTATTTTGCCCCCGGATTCGCCAGGGGGTTACTTTTTTTTAATTTTACGTTATGCTTTTGCGTTTTTTGCTCGACTACGCCCAAATTTATGCCGATACAACGTTTGGAGCTCGTCCAAGCTTTGTTGAGTTGAAAAAGGAGATTAAAATGGGAATTCAAAATTGGTCGGATGATATTATTCTCGTTGACTTGCACCGTGAGCCGCAAATGGGCGATGAGTTGAAAACGACTATCGACATCGTTCATGACAGAGGTGACTGTGACGTGAT
>Ga0114919_10005476_pt1 | contig 10134 bp, 7 predicted proteins | sample BlataG_FD_88682 | JGI IMG/M metagenome (GOLD analysis project Ga0114919, IMG submission 88682) | Deep subsurface microbial communities from Black Sea to uncover new lineages of life (NeLLi) - Black_00105 metaG | ecosystem: Environmental > Aquatic > Marine > Oceanic > Sediment | place: Atlantic... | reverse complement strand
GAAAAATTGGAATGCAAATCAATGCCAAGGCAGTGATTCTTTTCGGCTCATACGCTCGAAAACAACCCGGAAAGCATAGCGATGTTGACCTTTTGGTGATTGCCGAAAGTGATTTGCCAAGACACAAAAGAAGCCGCCAACTGCACCTTATGTTCAAGCCGTATCCTTTTCCGATGGACATTCTGGTTTATACTCCCAAGGAAGTTGAAAAGGAGAGTGAATTTGAGCTTTCATTCATCTCCACCGTACTACGGGAGGGGAAAAAGCTGTATGGATAAAAAGCTTGAATATGCTAAGCGATGGTTCGATAAGGCAAAAAGTGATCTATTAGATGCCGACAATAATCTTGCCGCTGATAAAGTGCCTTATGACACGGTCTGCTTTCACTGCCAGCAGGCCGCCGAAAAACTGCTCAAGGGTTTCCTTGTCGCGCACGGCTGCGAATATCCGATAACACATAACTTGTTTGTTATCTTAGACAAGGTTGTTGAATATGACGGGCTTGCCGAATCGTTGCGAGAGGCGCTTGCTTTGCTTAATCCTTACGCTGTAGAAGTTCGCTATCCTGGAGATGAATTAACCTTGACGATTGACAACGCTGCTGAAGCACGGCAGGCGGCACAAGAGGTCCTCGAGTGGACGAAATCAAAGTTTGCACAGCTTTTTGAATGAAGAAAATACAGTTAAGCAGAAGGCCGATAAACTTTCCCTGAGAGCATAACTTGAAAAAAACGATAAGACTAAAGTTATAATTGTGACCGAAAGTCAATACTACCGAACCAGCAGCCGGACACGGACGCCGCATACGCGGCGCCGGTGAATTAGTGACAGTGATAAAGAAGATTATATGAATGAATCTATTATACTGATACTAATCCCCTCAGTCACTGCATTGTTGGCCGCAATAGTCACCTGGACAGCAGTTCAACAACATAAGCTTGCCAACGATATTCCCCGATATATTGACGGCATTGACAAAAAAGCATTAGAGATGCGCAGTGTAGCAAAACAGTATGAACCTCTTCCTGTTGGCCAAAAGCGCTCTGAACTAGTCAAAAAAGAAACCCATTTGCTCGGAGAATTAACGGATGAGCTTCCAAGGTTGAAGGAAGTTTTTGCGCCTTACTTACGTTTTGATAAATGGAAATAAATGTAGAACAATTCGTTTGAGTCAGACAGGCTCGAACGCCACCCGTAAGCTCGCCACTAGCCAAGATTTTGGAACCTTCAAGCTTTCGGCTGCGCTCAGGGGCGACGTTGCTCAGAGCCTGCCCTGAACATAGTTGAAGGGACAAGTTTTAGGGGGCTAAGATGAAGAATAATGCATCAGATAATCATTCTTCGAGCCGATTGGTTCAAATAATACCGCTCGTCCGGGGGCTTCTGGCAAATTCTACCGGCGATGAGAACATACCCTATGAACCTGTTATTTTGAAATCTCTGACCGGCAAAGAAGCCGTTAATTTTGCCGCATCTGCCGAAAATGCCGAGCTCCGGCAGTATCCCGCACCCCTGACAAAAACTCAGAAACCCCCGCTTTTCTTGGACACAGCCGACTTTAACGCCGAGCCGGAAAATCTCCGAAAACAATTAAAGGCTCGCCTCTCAGATTATTCGCGCCGGCACAACTGCGCACCGGAAATAATATGTCTTCGCTCTCTGGGAATACTTTATGTTGACCGAAAGGATGATAATTTGTTCCCGCAAAGCGGGGGCCCCGATTCGCCCCTTAAAAATAAAGTCGCGCTGGTAACCGGCGCCGCCGGTGCCATCGGCTACGGCATTTGCCGCGGACTGCTCGAAAACGGCTGCCGCCTGGCCGCCACCGACCTTCCGGGCCAAAAACTTGACCGACTCGCAGCCGACCTCAGGCAGCAAGCAGCCGAGCACGTTATAGCTGTCCCGCTCGATGTCACTGACAAGGCCTCCGTCACTCTGGCTTTTGAAAATATCATTCAAACCTGGGGCGGAATTGATATTGTCGTCGTTAATGCCGGCATCCCGATGGTTTCTGAATTGAAAGATATAGACCTCGATGCCTTTCGCAAGCTGGAAAAAGTAAACGTCGAAGGAGCCCTATTAACACTTGCCGAAGCCGCACGGCTTTTTATACTTCAGGGAATCGGCGGCGACATTATTGTTATCTCCACCAAGAATGTTCCCAGCCCCGGCGCCGGCGTCGGCGCCTACAGCGCCACCAAAGCTGCCTGTCACCAGTTGGGACGTATCGCGAGTATAGAGTTGGCGCAATACGGAGTCCGCGTAAACATGGTGGCGCCGGACGCTGTATTCTCTGAAGGAGATTATAAGTCCGGCCTATGGGAAGAAATTGGCCCCAGTCGAATGCAGGCCCGAGGGCTTGATGAAAAACAATTGCAGGAGTACTACCGCAATAGAAACCTACTGAAAACCAGGGTCACGGGCCGGCATGTTTCAAATGCGGTACTGTTTTTTGTTACCCGTCAAACACCTACCACCGGCGCTACAATCCCCGTGGATGGCGGTTTGCCAGATGCCACACCGAGATAGATTTGTCTCGGCCCACAAAAACATAGTTAAGGAAAAACAAAACATTGCACCAAAGTAAGAAGCAAGGAGTACCTCGGCGATATGAATGAGAGTCTATCACAACTTATCAGAATGTCGAACACTGTTGGCAGGGACAGCTCCCTCGTTCAGGGCGGGGGCGGCAATACGTCGGTAAAAACGGAGGACGGCAAATATATGTATATCAAGGCCAGCGGTACGGCCCTGAAAGATATGAATGCAAAACAGGGCTGGCGGCGGCTGTGGCTCGACTTGGCTCTGTCGGTTGTGAAAGACAAATCAATAGCGCAGATGGAGACGCAAAGCAGGGAGCTTGAGGTAGTGAACCGGCTGCTTCTTGCCTGCGATGATAAGCTCAAAACCGATGCCCGTCCGTCGGTGGAAGCGCATTTGCACGCTTTTCTTGATAGGTGCGTGATTCATCTCCATCCAAGCGCTGCGGGGGCTTTTGTTAACGCAAAGAACGGAAGAGTAAAGCTCGACAAGCTCTTCAAAAACGAAAAACTGCCGCCGCTCTGGGTGCCGTACACAGACCCGGGATATTTGCTTTCAAAACGGATTGCCGCCCTGGTCGAGCGCTATCAAAAACAATTCGGCAAAAGGCCCGGGATCCTGTTTCTGGAAAAGCACGGGCTTTTTATTACGGCAAAGACCGCCGGGGCCGCTTTGCGCCTTGTTCGCCGGGTGATAAAGCTCTGCAACAGCAAGCTCACCCAGCCGAAGAAAGGCAGGCCCAAACCGGTCGGCCGGGACAAGATTGACCAGGCGAAGGCCTGCATCGAGAGGGGATATTCCCAGGGCGCCGGCGAGCGAGCGAAGATTTGGTATTACTACAACAATGCGATTGAGGAGTTCCTGCGCCTGAAGGATGCCAGGAAGATGCTGGTCGGCTCGCTGACCCCGGACGAGCTGGTTTACGCCAATGGCCCTGCGATATGGGTTCAAAAGTGTGACCCAAAGAGCATTGCGAAACGGCTGCGAAAGCAAATCGCCGGCGGCAGAAAACCCGCGGCGGCGTTTCTGGTAAAGGACGTCGGGCTTTTTGCCGCCGGCACCGAAAAGATTGCCCCGACCGTGCGGGACATTGTGCTCTACTCGATTTTTATCCGCACAAATGCGGAGCGGATGGGCGGAATTCTTACCTTGAACAAGCGTCAGGAAGACTTCATCAGTAACTGGGAGTCGGAGAAGTTCCGCAAAAAACTGGCCAGCGGCAAGAGTTGATTGCGCTGCTGCGAGAATCGAGCATCGAGTATCAAGCTATTCTTTTAGCCCTATGTTTACCCGGCAGTTCAACGATGCCTCTACGCCCTGCCTACCACCTTAGAGTGCAACTTCAACCAACCGCACCTTGGCCGTGCCGGGGTCATCGTGTAATATCCTCAACTTCTCAATCAACTTCTTGATTTCGTCAACCCTGTTCATTCTCTCGTCCCGGATGTGAACCCCCCGTCCATATAGTATGCGGGCCATATCAAGGTCTTTCTTCTTGGCGGCAGCTTCCTGTAGCAGCATGTGCACTTCTGAGTACTTGCTCTGCAGAACGATCAGTTCTTCTCTGGCGGCCTGCGCACTTTGTTCGCGCTTCTGGAAATTCTCAATAGTGGCTTCCACACCTTTTATCTCAAGCGCAAGCTCATCTTTTCGCTCCTCCAGCCGTATCAGCCGGACGGTAATCGGATGAGGATAACTGTGCTCATCAAGGTCGGTAAAACCGGAGGCCTTGCGAACATCATCCAGGGCCGCCTCGGCAATACGCAACTCCATTTCAATTCTACCTCGTTGCTTCTCCAGCTTAGTGAGTCTTTCCGCAATCATTTCGCGCTGCTTCTTGCTCTGGGAAATGATGAACATACTAACCATCTCATTAACTATCACCGCCGCCTCCTTGGCACTGCCACAAGTCATCGACACCTTGATGAAATCACTTTCTTCCTGGGGAGTAACTTCAAGATTCCCCTTTAGCACCTTCATAGCCCTTCGAGCGTCTTCTTGAGAACGATACCAGTTTGTCTGCCTGACCTTGGCCCTTTCGAGCAGTTCCATCAAAGTGCCCTGCTCTTGCATAAGGGTGGCCATCGACATACGAAAGCCGGCCTGTATATCCTTATCAATCAAAGGTGGCTCAATGGCCATCGGGTCCTTGTCCGCATACGGCAGTACCTTTATAAGGGCATGGGCCGTTTTCTCAGAGGAATCTCTGCCGGCCATCCCCGCAGCCGCGCCCAACACTATCAAACCCAAAATCGCCCAGAAACAAATCATTTTTCCCTTACACATAATTCTACCTCCCTAATTAAAGTCTCCATTGTGGGCAGTGCCCCATCTGCGATTCGCAGAAACTGAACCTGCCGTTATCAGCAACTCGCTCAACCTGCATCACTGGCTCGCCTCGCTTGCAAAGAACGATTCCGACAACAACCTATCAGAACCGCATAGGCAGGTCAAGAGGTTAGCACCTTGAGATTTTTAGAAAATGAGGCGTGCCGACGAAACATCGTGTTTCCGGGCTTTAGCGTTATCTGCTTTTTATGTCGTAGGCCATAAGCGCATCCCCGTGGCGGATATATAGTCGGCCGTCGGATATAGCCGGATAAGTAAAAGGGCTGCAAGCCTAATGCTCACAGCCCTATCAAACATCCGTCCGTGGACAGTTTTTTACAATTCTTCGCTTCTGCGCAGCCAACCGACAAATCCCAAGCCGACACTACCACGCAATTCTCCAATTACCCGATGGCCGGTCCGGCTCTGGGGGCTGCCACAAGTCGGACTAATCTTATCTCATATATACACCAATTACGGAAAATTGTCAAGAACATTCGCCTTATAGTCATAATAAGGTAACCTTATACCGTGAGCCGGGCCTGTTGTTCGCGTCCGAGCGAAGCAAACGCGGGGACAAGAAAAACTACGAGAATTTCCGGCAGAGGGGTAATATTAAGGGGCGGATTTTACAATATTCGGCGAAATGTACGGCGATTGGTGATTTGAGTTGCATTTTAGCAAAAGGTGTGCTATATTGCCTGTTTTTGGAAACTATCTTAAAACTGTCATCCTGAGCGAAGCGAAGGGTCTGGCCTTCGAAAAAGAGATTCTTCGCTGCGCTACGCTCAGAATGATAGCGAAACAGTCTGTTTTGAATTTTGGTAATTTGGATTTCGAGTTTGTTTCGGATTTCAATATTCGGATTTCGAATTTAACATAATTAACATAACTTTTTATGCAACAAAACTTTATGAGCAATGAATAACTCTAAGTAGCGTTATAGGATTACGATTATGGATTTTTGTATCGAGGATACTCGAAAAAAACCCATTCCGAAGGTAAAACAGTTCATTGATGATGGGCTCATCACGCTTGACGATGCGAAGGACTGGCTGCGGACGATTTATGAGATTCGCTTTTTCGAGGAGAAGGTCTTTGAGCTTCTGGGCCAGAATATTATCAAAGGGGCCTCGCACCTTTACGCCGGCGAGGAGGCGGTTGCGGTCGGAGCTATCGCGGCGATTGAGCGAGGCGACGTCATCGGCTCGACGCACCGCGGGCACGGGCACTGCGGAGCCATAGGCAATAAATACGCAGACAGCGAAGATGACCGCCGGAACCACTGGAACCGGATGATGGCCGAGCTGATGGGCAAGGAGACCGGCTACTGCAAAGGCAGAGGCGGCTCGATGCACATCGCAGATGTGGATAAATGCAACAACCTCGGCTCGACCGGTATCGTCGGCGGCAATCAGGCCCCGGCGGTCGGGGCGGCCTTCGCGGAAAAATACAAGGCAACGGGCAAGGTCGTGCTTTCATTCTTCGGCGATGGCTCAACCAACTGCGGCAGCTTCCACGAATCGATGAACCTGGCATCAACCTTAGGTGTGCCGCTGGTGGCGATAATCGAAAATAATCTTTACGGAATGAGCGTGCCGTTCTCGGGCAGTCCGGTCGAGGGAACGTTGAGGGCCAGCAACATCACAGATATCGCCGAGCGCTGCTATGCCTACAACGTCCCTGCGATGATAGTCGATGGGCAGGATGCGGTAGCCGTGTATCTGGCCGTCAACTCGGCGGTCAAATGGGCCAGGGCGGAGAATCAGATGACCATCATCGAGGCCAAGACGTACCGCTGGTACGGGCACAGCCGAAGCGACCCCCGCGCCTACCGCACCAAGGACGAGGAAAAGGCCTGGCACGACCGCGACCCGATTATCGTTTTGCGTGAAAAACTCTCCGAAGACAAGCTCTGCACAGTCGAGCAGCTGGACAAGATTAAGGACACGGCCTTTGCGACAATCGAAACGGCGACGCAATTCGGGCTGGACAGCCCCTGGCCCAATATAGCGGACTTGACCAAAGATGTGTACGTTGAAGAGACGTACCCCGCCGAGATTATCGAGTCCGACAAGGCCGTCAGCGCGAAGGTGACCGAGGCGGCCGCCGCGTTTGAGGCCGCCCTTGCGGCGTCCACCGCCAAGACGAAAAAAGAGGCCGTCGAGCAGGCCAGGAGCGAAATCAAATCTAAGTTCGATATGGATATTATGACAATAGGCCAGGCGGTATCGGCTGCTCAGGCAGAAGAGCTAAAAAGAGATAAGAACGTTGTCGTGATGGGTGAGGACGTCGGGCTTTACGGCGGAGCGTATCAGGCAACGCGCGGACTGCTGGCAGAATTCGGAACAGAAAGAGTCATCGACACAGCCATATCCGAGGCCGCGATCGCGGGTTCGGCGGTCGGAGCGGCCCTTCGCGGGATGCGGCCGGTGGCGGAGATTATGTATGTCGACTTTCTGACGATAGCGATGGACCAGCTTGTGCACGTGGGAGCATATAACCGCTATATGTTCGGCGGCAAGGCGAAGGTGCCGATGGTGCTGAGAACAGAGGGCGGCGTCGGCAGGTGTATCGCCGCGCACCATTCGGAATCGCTCGAGGCCTGGCTTATGCACACGCCGGGCCTGTACGTGGTGATGCCATCGACGCCCTATGACGCCAAGGGACTGCTCAAGGCCGCTATTCGCAGCGACAATCCGGTCGTCTTTATCGAGCATAAGGCCACCTACGGCCAGCTCGGCCCGGTGCCGCAGGGTGATTACATCATCCCATTGGGTGTGGCGGATATAAAAAGGCCCGGCAGCGACGCGACTATCGTCAGCTACAGCAGGATGGCGATGTGGTCGCTGGAGGCGGCGAAGGCCCTGGCCTCCGAGCACGGCATCGACGCAGAGGTCATTGATGTCCGGACCCTAAAGCCCCTGGATATAGTAACGATAGCCGAATCGGTTCGCAAGACCGGACGGCTCATTACTGTCAGCGAGGGATTCTGCACCTGCGGGGCGGGCAGGGAGATTGCGGGCCGGTATATGGAATACGAGTTCAGCGACGGCTCACACGGCTTCGACTATCTCGATGCGGCGCCGGTGAACCTGGCGGCAGCCGATGTGCCGCCGCCGATGAGCGAGCCGTTGGAACTGGCCAGCATCCCGAGCGTAGAAAAAATCGTTGAAACTGTTAAGGCAATTGTATAAACCCGGATTTCCCAAATAAAGCAGCGCTTTCAACATGGTTTTGATAGTATAGGGCTTATAGAATGCGTTTAACAGAATTTTCGTGATTATAAGCGGGAGAACCCAATGAGTCAGAGTTGTATGATAGACGATGAAATTTAGTGGATGAGTCCGGTTAGCAAGTGGATTTGACAAAAAATGGCCAATACAGTTGCTTTTGTCACGCAAATTTGGTAACATCAGGAAGCGAAATTGATGAAACTCAGTGAAACTAATGGTAAATGGGAAATCCCAATTCTATGAAAGGAGCAGGTAAATGAGAAGGCGCGATTTCTTGAAGAAATGTGCTGCTGTGGGAGCGGGGGGATTCTTGCTTACTAATCGGGCGATGGAAGTTTTCATCGTGAGCAAGAAGCCGAACTTTTTGTTCATCATCGCCGATGACTGCACATTCCGTGACATCGGCTGCTATGGCGGACAGGCTCATACCCCAAATATTGATAAATTGGCCACCGAAGGTATGCGCTTCACGCAGTGTTTCCAGGCCGCACCAATGTGCTCGCCAACAAGGCACAATATTTACACAGGCCTTTATCCTGTAAAGAGCGGAGCATATCCAAATCATACTTTTGTCAAAGAAGGTACCAAGAGCGTTGCTCATTATCTAAATCCCCTCGGCTATAGAATCGCCTTGAGCGGTAAAAAACATATCAATCCGCCGGATGCCTTTCCATTCGAATATTCAGGCAAGGGTAACAATCCGGATTTTGAAGTCCTCGACGCTTTCATGGCTGAATGCAAACAAAAAGGAACCCCATTCTGCCTGTTCGCCTGCTCCAATGAACCTCATTCTCCGTGGAACAAGGGTGACCCCTCTCGCTACGACGCAGGCCAATTGGAACTGCCGCCCTACTTTGTGGATACCGCAGAGACACGGGATAACATGGTAAACTATCTGGCGGAAATCACCTATTATGATTGGCAGGTAGGTGAATGTCTTGCGCTTTTGGATAAACACGGACTCACCAACAATACGCTGGTGATTGTGGTCACCGAACAGGGGTCGAGTTTCCCCTTTGGAAAATGGACCTGTTATGACACAGGGCTGCAATCAGCATTTATTGCTCGTTGGCCCGGCAAAATCAGACCCGGGAGGGTTAGTGATGCGTTGATAGAATACGTGGATGTCCTGCCCACCTATATTGAAGCAGCCGGTGGCAAACCCGCCTCGGGGCTTGATGGAAAAAGTCTGTTGCCGGTGCTGTTTGGGAGGAAGAAAGAACATAAGGAGTACGTTTTTGGCGAGATGACGACACGAGGAATCAACAATGGTTCGGAATACTTCGGCATTCGTTCGATACGTTCTCGCCGGTTTAAATATATCTGGAACTTCACGCCGGAAATGCAATTCCAGAACGCAGCCACAAAGTCGAGCATTTTCCAGTCCTGGCAGGCCAAGGCCGCAAGCGATCCCGATGCTGCCGACAAAGTCCTTCGTTATGAACACCGACCAGGTGAGGAGCTCTATGATGTTACGACAGACTGGTATGAATGGAACAACCTGGCAGACAATCCTGACTATGCCCAGGTCAAGGCGGAGCTGCGGGAGCGGCTGTTGGCCTGGATGGATGCGATGGGTGACAAGGGTCAGCAGACGGAACTTGAAGCCCTCGAGCATATGGCAAAGAATATGCCCAAATAGACTGAGGCAACCGCCGACAAGCGGGGAGAAGCCTCCGCAAGCAGGTTAATACCTTATATAGTTATGATGAACGACCAAAAAACAAAAATCGCATAATATAACATAAAAGAATATCTTTATCTTGTCATTCTGAGGCGAACCGAAGAATCCTGGCCCCATTTTCTTCTAAAACCGGCTCCTTCGCTAACACTCAGGGTGACAAACCACGAAATACGAGGACTTCAGAATGGCAAAAGAAGTAAGATTGCCGCAGCTCGGTCAGACAATGGAAGAAGGGACCATCGTCAATTGTCTGGTCAAGGTCGGTGACGAGGTTAAAAAAGGCGACATGATTTTTGAGATAGAGACCGACAAGGCGACCCTTGAGATGGAATCGCCGTCTGAGGG
>Ga0114919_10005475_pt1 | contig 10135 bp, 7 predicted proteins | sample BlataG_FD_88682 | JGI IMG/M metagenome (GOLD analysis project Ga0114919, IMG submission 88682) | Deep subsurface microbial communities from Black Sea to uncover new lineages of life (NeLLi) - Black_00105 metaG | ecosystem: Environmental > Aquatic > Marine > Oceanic > Sediment | place: Atlantic... | reverse complement strand
TCTTTCTCTTCAATTCAAACAACGGCACACTGAGGAACAACATGATATACAATAACACAGGTGATGGTGTCTGGTTGGACCCCTACGCGTTTTATAACAGCTCTGATGGTGTTTACATCATCAGTTCACACAACTGCACACTAAGGAACAACACGATCCACAATATCGTGGGAGAAGGTGTCCTTTTGGACATGTCGTCAAGCTGCGTCCTAGTTAACAACACCATCTATGGAATCCAGGGCCCCAATCATGGTGTCCTTCTAAAACATCAATCGTCTGATTGTACACTGATTGACAACAACATCTACGACAACCAAATGGACGGTGTCTGGCTCTGGGACTCACATAACTGCACTATTACCAGTAACAACATCCATGACAACGGTGGTTTAGGGGTATCCTTTTCCCCTGCGTCTAATATTACGCTGACCAACAATCACATTTCGGGCAATGGATGGATTGGTGTCTACTTGTCAGACGCGCCTAACTGCACGCTAGCCAATAACACCGTTTCGGGCAACTATGAGAGTGGCATACACCTGAATCGGTCGGACTACTGCATGATCACCAACAACAACATCTATGGCAACACACATGAAGGTGTAATTCTCTATTCCATAGTCAATTGCGTATTGTCTAACAATACAATCCATGAAAACTCTAATTATCATGCTTGTGTCAATCTTCGCTTCGCAAACAACTGCACACTAACTGGAAACACCTTCTCTGACAACTCAGGCAGCGTATTTCTCCACCAGTCAGAAAACACTAGGCTGACCAACAACATCATCAATAATAATTCTCGCGGTGTCCATCTCACCAATTCATTCAACTGCACGCTCACCCTCAACGAGATCTGTGACAATCCTGATATTGGAGTTCTTATAGACTCAGGCTCAAACAACAGCATATTCGGCAACAGGATAGGTTGGAACTCTGGCGGCAATGCAGAGGATACCGCCATCATCAACTTCTGGGATGATGGTGTCGGTGTCGGAAACAGCTGGGGGGATTACAATGGGACAGGAACATACTTGATTACGGGTTCTGCAGGCTCTGTGGACAACTATCCATCCAAAGCTGACACAATCTCGCCAACATCTGACTCCCCGGAAGACATCCAGTATGAAGCTGGTTCTACCGGGAACCACATCAATTGGATACCCTCAGATGATCATCCCAAGTCATATGTCGTGTTTAGAAACAGAACGATTGTCGGTTCAGGTGACTGGAGTGGTGCTAGCATAACGGTGTCTGCGGATGGACTCAGTCTAGGTGTGTATAACTTCACATTCGTGGCCTACGACACGTGTTACAACTCAGTGAGCTGCGTTGTGTTTGTGACCGTAGTTGACACTACCGCCCCTAGCTGCAACCAGCCGCCAGACATGGAGTGTGAGGCTGGTGCCACTGGCAACAGAATCACTTGGACCCCATCAGACTTTTATCCAGCCTCTTATCAAGTGTTCAAAGATGGCATGGTGATTGTTTCAGAGAACTGGGACGGTTCAGCAATCACGATTAATGTGGATGGGTTGTTACCTGGAGTCTACAACTACACATTAATCGTCGAAGATACACAGGGCAACTGGGCAGTTGATACGGTATTCGTCACTGTGACCGGATTACTCCTCACCCCGATGACAACAGCAATCGCAGCTGGCGGCATAGGTCTGATTCTGTTCCTAACTGTTACCTTCGTAATGAAACGAAAGCGGAGGCCCAAGGAGCCTGTTCTCCCACCGGGTCCCAAAGCGCCAATTGAAATCAAGGTCCAGACTCTACGGGGTTGCGAGGTCATAGGTGGCAGGTTCGAATACAAGGTGAAAGTCAAGAATGATTCCGACTCGGTGATCACAAATGTCACCGTGAGTATTCTCGCCTATCCTGAGGACTGCATGGACATCTCTGGACCTTCGGTAAGGGCTCTCAAGAGGATTGGTCCGGGCGGCTTCATGTCGCCACAGTTCATATTCACCCCCACAAAGGACTGTGTCGAGGGGAAGATACTCACAACAGTTTCCTACATTGACCATCAGGACCAAGCCCATATGCTCCAAGTTGAACCATACACCATACGTTCCGTCTGCGATCTCCTCACGCCGCTTGAGTCATCACTTGAGGAGTTCTACATCCTGTTGAGAGACATGGCTGTCACAAGTGAAGAAATCACCTTTGACTGGAACCCCAAGGTGCTTTTCATGAAAGCCAAGGCTCTGCTCCCAGCCAAGAACTTCTATATCATCGAGTCTAAGGATGAGATTGTGGAGGGTGAATTCAGAGGGACTATCAGAGGTTTCGCTGAAGGGAAGTACACGGGGAAAAAGGTGGCAGTTCAGCTGGTCATCTCGGGTCCTGCTGATGCTACTGAGGCTAAGGTGGCAATTGAAGGACTCGGCGATGATATCGCTATGCTTCCTACGACCATCGATGAGATCGCAAAGGGCATTGACTCATGGATCTGCATGAACTGTGGCGCGGCGCTCAATCTTGATGAGGTCACCAATATAAAGGATGGAAAGGCTATCGAGTGTCGATACTGCAGGCACACCATGACGTCAGACTTGTACCGCAAATAGAAGACGGTTGTGAATTCTGTCCTCACACGTGCCAGTAACGGATCAACGAACACAGGTTCTCAAATCCGACACCCCAGCGCCGATATTCGGATTGAATGTCCAGTATTCCCCGGACATTCAGACGGGGCTGCGGACCAGAAGTCTAGACGCCGAAACTCACGCGGGACTGATTGGGCCAGCAGAAACTACGAATGCAAATGATCTTCATCATGGAGTGCTGCAGCCAACGTTGGATACGGCGCCTATGTGTGTCCAAGGACTCCTGGCGCTTGGAGAAGTTCTACCAACCGCTAATACCTTGCATAGCAGGGTGGGACCCTGACGTTGAAAACGACTAGCGACTGGCTCTCGAAAATCTCAATAGGAGTGGAGTACGTATGAAACATGAAGCACTAGTGCGTGTAGCACAGAGGGGGACCAAGAGTGACTGAATCAAGTGCATGCCCGTACTGTGGCAGTGAGATGGAGAAGGGATTCACTGTAAGCAATTACGGTATTTGGTGGAATGATCACGTCCCTCGGGTCATTTGTCGAAGTGGAGAAACGCTTGCATCCAGCTTCTGGACCTGTGCTGGTGTTCCGGGGTTCAAATGCACTACTTGTGACATAATAGTACTTCATTGTGGAAAACCTAGGAGGTTCGAACCTAGAGGCCGGAAGTGCCCTCTTTGCGGAGCCATCTATGTCTATTCGGAAGAGAGGATTGACGAGGATGGCAGTGTGCGATGCCAGAATTGTGACAGAGAGTTTCTCATCAGCATCTAGGACTGGCAATGACAAAATGTGATGTGGGCTGCATTTAGCTGCGTCGTGGTGGACAAAACACCAACGCCCCTAGGTCACTTCGAGTACAATAACCCACCATCGTACCCTTCTGGATAGACAGTCGCCACTATTGACGAAACGCTTCACGGCTTCGGATGCCGACATCAACTTACTACTAGACAACACAGGTCCCTCGTTCAGACATATCGCTCAGAGAGAGCGCCGCAACTTCAATACAGTTCGATAGTCAAGAAGGTTTTTCATGGGCATCTTGCAGCAGCAAGGCGTAGTCAGGGACGTTGTCAAGCTGATGAATTGATACAACCCAGAAGCGGTTAAAAGGCAATTCACATCGTGCGCCATTCGGCGTCATGCCGCCTCGGGAAAACCGTGGCCACGCAAATCATTCGATGCACAGGCGATACAAATGACTGAAAACTCCAATTGCGGAATCCTCATTGGAATCATCCTAGTAGTGTTCCCGATAATGGCATTGCTATTTGGCAGCGACGAACCGGCCATGCAGACTGACCAGGCTGCTCTAGTCATGACAGCAATGATAGTGATTGGAATCATCACGATTGTCAACAATAAGTCGAAACAGAAGAGCACACCCACCACACACGCTGTAGTCCCGCAGGCTGTAGTTCCGCAGTCGCCCGCATACTGCCCTCAGTGCGGCGCCCCCGTAACCTCGTCAGATGCGAAATTCTGTGCCAAATGCGGAGGCTCACTTCCCGATTCCCAGTTGGCTGATAGGCAGTGAGTTTTCACGATCCACCACAACTTCAATGCTGTTCGATGATCAAGAAAGCAGCCCATGGGCGGTTTGCAGCGGGACATCGATTGCCCGCAACCTTTGCCCATACGGTTTGGAGTTCTTCTACGCAAACCTAAATCAACGGACTCCGTATGCAGTTCCACCACGATTCGCATGGACGGGATTAGCGTGGCAAAAAAGGGAAGGTCAAACGTTCTTGTATCTGTCGAGGAATTCCTGACGCTTGTGTTGCTCTCAGAGAAATGGCCAAAACCCAGTAGTGTTTAGGAAGAATCAGGACGAAGTCTAGGATCTACTTTCTGACCTCAAATCGATTCCATCAACGTAGTCCAAGGAAGTTCAGTGGCCTAGGCGAGTTCCATGAAAACGGTACGCACCTAATAATTAGGAGTCAGGTTGGTTTCCTCTGACGAGAATATAAGGGGCCAAGCGACGAGGATTAGGGAGAGCAAAGGTAGTTCGTGACCAGTAACGAGAACTATTTCTTTTCCGGGACTACAGCAAAGAGATCATTATCGTTCAGAGGTTTCAAAATAACAAACCCTTATAGCAGTTACAAGCAGAATAGCAAGGGCTGAGGGAACAGAATTTGACCGTCATGGAGCAGTACCGTGATCCACGCGAGAATACAAAGTTAGATAGCTCCACTGGGGATGACAGGTGCCATTTGCTCATATTTCCTGCTCAAGAATCAGTAGGGATAGATTGTCGGACTGACTGGATCATTCCAACTCTCTGTCGTTCAGCTTCATTCGACATCAGTTCGACCATGTTAGAAAGATGTTCAATTTCACCATCCCCAAAGGTGATCTCTGGTCGTGCTCTTCTCTGGAAACGCCTTTTCCCAGAGCGTCCGCTTCCAGATGCCTATGAGGGCGCTGTCGACGATTGCTATGGATTCCTAAGCAATGTTCTTCCAGTTGGCAATGATGATGAAGAAGTGCTTGATAGACTTCTTCGGGAAGTCAAAGGCAAATAGGGAAACTGCTGGAGAGGACTTGCAACTTGTCAGGAGATGTCACACCTATTGTCCCTGAGGGAAAACATTACATCGATAGCTCAGTGTTGATGAACCTGATGTGGGTCGCTCCAGGTGGCACAGATGCGCGTGCTGCCAAGATCTACTTGAAGCAGGTGGAAGGAGGGAAGGCGATTGGCATCATATCGGCTTGGACGCTGATGGAAGTTATATCAGTTACAAGAGCATTGGTCGCGGATCTGACAAATGCAGGTGTTATGGAGATCGAAAGAGATGTTGAGGAAGTGCTTCATAAGATATTCTCAATGAAGAACGTGGAGTTCCTCGCGATTGAATCGCTTCCAGGTCCAGAATGGGATGTTGATTCGGTTTCCTTGTGGGAAGCTCTTCAGGAAGGACTTGAGCAACTACGGTATGCGAAATACAGTATTCGAGAAGTTGGTGACCCCCCTAAACGCAAGATTGTGGGGATTGGTGGAGCTGATTCTCTCCACATTTTCATAGCTGCGAACACAGCTTGCGATTTCTTGGCCACATTGGACCGAGGATTTCTGGTTGATAGATGGCCCATCAACATCTTTGATGTGAGCCAATGTTACAAGAGGTAAAGGCAATGGATATCGGACCACCCGACCCAAAGAATCTTCAGGAAATGGACTTTGACATCGTGAAGGAAGAATGGAATGTATACAGATTATCTGACGGGACAATCCTCCGGATTCGGCCGATTGTCATCAAGATATTCCTCAGCGAAGAAATGACTCCCTCGGGCAAACGTGCCATGGGCTTTGTAGCCAACAACGTAGTCGCTGCGCGAGTTCCTAAGGAGCAGATGAGAGCGACAGAAGACGCAGGAGAGGAACATGAGAGCGTACGGGTGGACTTCGAGCCAATCAAAGAAGTCTGGAATGAGTTCAAACTTGAGAATGGCAGCACTATGAGGGTGAAGCTTGTGGTGTCAAGGGTCCTAAGGACATCTGACTACAATAAATTCGGTGAACCTGTTTACATCGCAACTTCTACGAACATCGCTGATTTGCAGGAGCCCAACGTCAGCACTTAAACCAGGCATGTCATTACTATTCGGGGTAGTTTTTTGCTGTCATACGTGATATGGTGAATGAACTGTCTATTTGCCCCGCATGCAATCTCCAGTAGATGGGCTCGACCAGCACCTATAAGCAGGTCCAGTGCCTGACTACCGGAATGCATCACAACATGGAGGCCCTCAAGTCGCTGCCTGAGTGCCTCATAGGTCAAAGCCATTGGGTTTCGGTCTATCGTGAAGCCTCCAATGGATAGACAGTCGCCACTAATGACGAATCGTTTCACGGCTTCCTATGCCGTCATCAACTTGCCACTAATAGACAAGACCTGTCCCTCATCCAGACACACCGCTCAGTGCGGGTGTTAAGACTTCAGCACCGTTTGACAGTCAAGAAGGCTATTCATGGGCATTTTGCAGCGGGATATGGCCAAGGATACCGTCAAGCGAATCCTTGAATCAACCTAAGTCCTTTACTGGCTCTCTACGTCTGCCAGACCGGAGTCAGCTATTAAGCCCTACCTAGTTATGTCAAGCTGTCTAAGTTTCTTGCATGTTTCAGCCCGGTTCTCAACTATGCTCGCGCGGTGCGAATTCCAGAAACGAAGCTTGACCTCATCTGTGTACACCTCGGACCTTTTCCCTTTGTACTCACCGAACAGGTATCCAATCTTCTCAAGCTCCACAACTCCGTACAGCAATGACAGGCCAACTAGGAGATCAACGAAAGTCCTGTCTGTCACATCCATGGTTTGGGGTATCTTACTAGAAAACACAAGAATCGTCCCGCCTACATCTTGGGCCAGCTCACAGAAATCGTACATGTTCTTGTCCGCGGATACAAGATTCACGCTCACACCACGTTCATCAGCAAATTTTTCCAGTTCATCGACGATCAGATGGTCAACATCTTCCTTGTCCTTGAGGAGATCTACTCGGCGCGTCTGCTCGTGTATTGGCCGCTTCATGAATTTGGTCAGTTCGGACTTGGCCATCTTGGCCACCCTTGTTTCGAGAGTGTTCTGACCAACGAACTCATGAATTAAGGAGCCCAGATTGTGGGAATTGTAGTGATCCCTCGCATCATGAATTTCTCGTGGTTTGTACTTCCACTTGATTTTGTCCTGAATTTCCTTCACAACCGGGAAGGGAGTAATGCAGACTACATCTTTCGGTGGTATGCCAAGCCGTGTTTCCAGTTTCTCTAGGTAGGAAGGAAAACCATTATAGTACATATTCGAATCAAGCGAGAGAACGGCTTTTCGTGCACCACTAGTAAGGTCGCGGGACTTGCAGAGCTTCTTCGTCAATAGATTGTGGAAGTTATCTCGGTTCTGATAGTCTACGAGGCCACAGAAGCACAGGCATCTTCGGAGGTCCGAGTAGGTCGGATGATCCCATCCGCGATAACCATTAACATCGCGCTTCTCCCCGTATTCCACCGAGTCTGTCAGCATCGTGACCTTCCCATCCCGAAGGTTCAGTTCGAGAAGGTCAACACCAATAAGTGGTGCTTTCACTCTGATCCGCTCGTCGCGCCTATAGGCCTGATTGAGGACGATCATGACACAATCCCTTGACAAGAGCACATCGGTGAGCTTGCTCTCGGACTCGAATTCAACAGTAGCGCTCTGGACTTCATTTGTGACTAGGTCAATGAGTTTCTGGATTCTTTCTGGAATCATCAGATAGGGCTTAGCTACTCCCTCAACTGTTTCGATTGCAAGGTAGTAGACATGGTCAAGACCTTGGTCTTTCAGAGCGAGTAGACTGCCAGCCACAAGCGCCTTTCGTCCGCCTGTGATATCAAGCGCGACTTCAGAGCCCTTCTCCTTTAGCTTTCGCACAAGATCCAGTGCCACTTGGCCAGCGGCATGCGCATCCGAGGTGGGAACCTCAACTTGTACGACGTTTGGAGTGGAGTATGTCCCCTGGACTATTTCTAGGCCCTCCACAACTGGCTTGATCCCGTCAGCATACTGCGACTCGTAGAGAAGTATGATCTCCTCTGGCCGGTCATCAGTTTCAATCACAGACGCGTAGAACGAGTTGACGACAGCCCATCCGCTGCGTCCCATCAGTGTAATGTATGCCTGGCTATTGCTCATGGCTCGAACCTCCCTGTGCATTCGGCTGGGGCGCGCATTCTGTTCTCATCTCGAATTGTGTGAGGTCATCTCCATATTAAAACGACAGCGTGTCATTCTGCTCGAGGATTCTCGCGTCTTTGTGCCAGTCAGTGAACAGATCAGGTCGTTCAGTATGGATTGGGACAACAATCTCTGGCTGTGCTCTCTCGATTAGGTCTTGGATTTCTGACCCAGCCAAGTGTCCGGAGCAGTGCATCGTGACAGGCTCGTTAATACCGAAATGCGACAGCCAGTTCAATACCCTATCGTACTCAATCTGGCCTTCTTCGTCAAACGGTTCTGAGCGTGACCAGATGTAGGTTGTATCTGATTGGGGATTCAGGTCGTGCAGAAGGCCAAACTCGAAGAAACTGCATGTGACGACGTATTTGGAGGGCGATTTTACAACGTCTGAGGGTGCTAGTAGATCAGGCCCCTCGAAGACAACCTTCTCCACTGGGTCGGGATATCTGTAGTCTTGCGCCCACAGGAGTTCATCGAATCTCTGATTGCCCCAGATTCCCCAATCCTTTCTAGGCAATAGAATACGGAAGTCATCATCAGAAGGAACGGGCAGGTCCTTTTCACCTGCAATGACACTGAAATAGTATGCTTGCTTCGGACTCACAAGCAGAGTTCTTCCGGATTCTGCGGCCGCTATGCACATGGTGGAAACTCTGCTGACATCACGAGCAGGGTAGTTGACAAGGATGAGGCCCTTTGCCAGAGCAAAAGCGGCCGTCAGTTTCTCTTTCAGCTCGGATTCCCCAAAGCTCTTCTTATCGTCCGCCCTTGTACCTTCACAGAGCAGCACCTTGATATCTGTGTCCTCAAGGGCTTTGACATACCGATTTGACAGCTCCGGGGCATGGCCGTGAAACCTTAGGTCTCCCGTGTATCCTATGTTTCCTGAGCTTGTCTTGACGATGTAGGCATATGCTCCCGGCAGACTATGGTCAACCGGATATGACTCGATCTCCATGTCACCGACTTGAGCTGTTTCGTGGGGTGACAGACAGGTGAACTCGCGTGTCCTCTGCTCATCCTTCAGATCTTTCGCCTTTGTTCTGACCCGGATGAATGAGGATTCTCCTTTCTTGGGCTTAGTCTTCCTAGGTTTAGTCTGGAATGAAGGATACCATTCAAGATACTCGCTGTTATCGCCACTAGTAGTGACCTGCCAGTATTGTAGTATGTTCTTTGTAGTCTCCGACCCGAGGAGGCGTATGTCTGGTCGAAGCCATGGGATCATCCCGATATGGTCTTGGTGGGAGTGAGTTATCAGAACGGCATCGACAGCCGTTCCGTTTCCACCGCTGAGGAGAGGATGGTTAGGGTCAACGTGTTTCAAGTAGTCCTCACGATAGAGCCCTTTGATTCTGGGGATTTGACCAAAACTCACTAGCTCGTCAATCATGTTCAGCTTTCGCGGGTTGAGAAAACTGTCGAAGTACTTCTTTTGAATCTGAAAGCTCTTTCCAAAGTCGAGGAATATCCGTGTGTCCTGGTCCTTCAGCAGGATCTTGTTTCCACCAATCTCGTTCACTCCGCCATAGAATGTAAGCTCTACCACCATGCAGTCCCCATATTTCTGATGTGACAGAAGATTGGTCAGGTTGCATAAAACTCAATCTACTGTCTGGCAATCAAGAGCATGGATGAAGAAACCAGAGCGTCTGATTTGGATGCTCCAACTGAGAGAGATTTCAGGGATACTCTTGACCACAAGCGCCGCCTTTCAGTCCTCCAAAAACCGACGCAGATTCTTCAGGTCTTCTTCTCTGGCGCCTTCAATCACAATGGGTGAAACTGAGATGTTACCTCTCTCCAAGACCTCAAGAGCATCGCCGGAAGCTC
>Ga0114919_10005474_pt1 | contig 10138 bp, 12 predicted proteins | sample BlataG_FD_88682 | JGI IMG/M metagenome (GOLD analysis project Ga0114919, IMG submission 88682) | Deep subsurface microbial communities from Black Sea to uncover new lineages of life (NeLLi) - Black_00105 metaG | ecosystem: Environmental > Aquatic > Marine > Oceanic > Sediment | place: Atlantic... | reverse complement strand
CTTCTGAACTCCTGGGTGGGCACTCATAATTTGAGGTGCTCTTTTCGAATGTCATATTTTTTCATTAGCTTGTGGAGCTGACGGGTGGTCATGCCCGCTTCCTGTGCAGAGTCTTTTATTTTCCCTTTATTGTGGGCCAGCAGTTCTTTTAGATAGCGCCTTTCAATATCCTCTATACCCCTATGCCTGACCTCTGCAAGGGTAAGGTGGGCATCAATCGAGATGCTTGGCAGAGTGGCTTGGGATCCGAAAAGCTCACTTGGGAAGTTCTCCGTAGTGAGCACAGAGGAAGGTTCCAGTACGTAGGCCCGTTCCATAAGGTTTTCCAGCTCACGGATGTTTCCCGGCCAGCCTCGAGGACCCTTTGGCCTGGCAGGCAGTTCATCTTTTCGCCGGCAAGTCTTCGGCCCGTTACTTTACAGACTTTTATCTTTCGCTGGATGTCAGCTACTAAGTCCATTACCCATAATTCACCTTCTGCGTCATACTTCACTTTAAATCCGTAGGTCATCTTTTTTTCAATCCAGTTGAGTTCTTCTTTTTCTCCGCTATTTGTATACATAATCGAGTAGGCCATGACTGGTTTTTCTGGATCGAGCTTACCTTTTTGTGTCAATTGAGCATCATACTGAACGATATTGACGTTCTTGCTCCGTTCAATCCTGAAAAGATGTTCTGTCTCCCGTTCTTCCGAGAAACACAGAACAGGAATTAGAAGGGCGGTATAGATAATGGCCACGAAAAAATGTTCACTAATGGCTGGATGCGCGACGGAATCATACTCACCTCCAGGGCTGCTGTTTCTCAGTGCAAATTGAATTGATAGACTTCCTTTTTCGCGATGGAATGCAGGGAGAAATGGCCCAGTGTGTCAAGGAATAAGAGTCTGCGTTTACGCCAAGATCATTCGAATCCGCAACACCCAGAAAATATGAACCCGTCCGCCTATAGAGGAAGTCGCAAAGCAATATCATAAGCACGGCATAGATAATACCTGCGGCGGCATCGACAGCATAATGATACCGACAATAGACTGTCGCCATAATAAGGCTTGCAACGAACGGGACAAGTATCAGTCCGAGTATTCGTTCCTTTCGCAGTACCATAACCATACACACGACCACAACAGCGACGTGAGAACTGGGGAATGCTCCGCCTGGAGCGTCAAAACGGTAAATCAGATCCATAAGCGAGGTGAAGAACCCGCAATATAAGCCTCGGCGCAGAGGGATCGGGCCAATTGCCGGAAAAAATATAAATAGCAAGTAGCAGGAGAGCAAAGTAAGCGATATTGCGAAAAGAAATTCCTCGAAAAACAGCTTGCCCCTGAAATAAAATACCCCGCCGATAACCGGCAGATAGAAGTAGTAGGTGAAATAGGAGAAGTGGAAATACTCTACCAGGAAAGGGTGGTTGAATTTGACCGGGAATATCATAGCGGGCTCACAGCGGAATATCAACCTCTCCAGCGCAATATACATCGGGTCAAGGGGGACATGGAAGAGCAAGTTGTTTATCAGTCCTGATTCCGAGTACAGATAGACTAAGAGCAGGACCGGATACCAGGCCCTAATAAACTTTAAGACAGGATTTGAGCGGGGGCCCACATAATAGGCGAATACAAAAATGGCGGCCGTAAATACAATATGGGTGACTAATACCTCATTGAAATACTCATGTCCCCATCCGAGTAATACCATAATGAGGGCGACGCCAAGAAGATAGGCGACAAATATAAATTCAACGGCATTAAGCTGCCTCAACCTCTCTACTTTAGCCAACCCTTTTCCCTGTACCATTCTGCTGTAGCGAAAACACCTTTTTTGAGGTTGTCATCCGGGTGGAAGACTGTGTCGTCAGAAAATCGCGCTGGGGAGCAAGTCCAGGCTTCCTGCCGGAGTTCCAGTACCTTTTCACGGTTGATAAGGGGTGGCTTTCGTGTAATTTTCGAGACGCCGTGTGCAAGCATTGCATATGTCTCCGCCATCCACATGGGGATACATATCCTTCTTGCATTTCTTCCCACAGCTTCTTCCACGCAGGTGAGAAAATCGTCCCATTCATATATTGCCGTCGCTTATGTAGTAGATTTTCTTCTTTGTAACATCAAACTTGAGGGCAAAAAGGACGGCCTTTGCAACCTCCCTGCCGTCGATAAAGTACTTGACCCACTCAGCAGTCTCACGGATTCCTCCTCCTGTAGCTGATACGCTCTTCTGTCTGAGAAAGGCGCGACATTGTTCCAGATGTTCTGGAAATCTACTGTCGATTGCCGAGTAGACCTTTTTCAACGAACGAGATGTGGCCCTTTTCCGTTGCACCGCAGCGAACCTCCTTCATAAAGATCATCTTGTGGTCCCCTTCCCGATAAAAGTCCTTCAACAAGCACACCATCTGGCAGCCGTGTTTTTCATAAAGGTACCTTGCAGCCTCGTAAGGCGGGGTAGAAGAAGTTTCTATGTAAATACGCCGGGCCCCTTCTCTGGTCACAAATTCCTCCATCAATTCGAGGAGCTTTCCACCGACCCCTTTCCTAGAGGATGTTTCATCGACTACAATCCAGTAAAGATCATAACATTTTTCAGTCATGGGAATGGGCCCAAAACAGATATACCCTGCAAGGCTGCCGTTACCATCGAGGGCACAGAAAGCGCGGTAATCACCTTTCTTGGGTCGACGAAGGGCCTCATCGATGACCTCTAAGGCCACCTGAACTTCCTTCTGGTTAAAGGTTCCCCTCTGCCTGAGAAGTCTTAATATCTCTTTCCTATCATGAGTTGTGACAGGCCTGATTCTCATAACCTCTTGATCTGTGCTTCACGAATCCAAGGAGCTCTCTTACCATATCTGCATACGTCATACCGGCTTCCCCGACGGCCGCTGCAAATCCCGCATCGGGGGTCAGACAAGGGTTTGCATTGACCTCGAGTACATATATTTGCCCATGATCATCGACCCTCATATCAACACGTCCGTAATCCCTAAGCATAAGCAGATGAAAGCACTCGAGGGCTGTTCTCTCAATGCTTTGTCGCAAGACAGGGGAAAGATCTTGTGGAAACCTTCTTGGTGTATGCAAGTACTCGAAGGAAGACGTATCCCATTTAGCCCTATAACCTACAATGGGGTAAAGCTCTTGGGGAAATGCGGAAAAATCAATCTCTGCCAAGGGCAGGACCCTCGGTGAGGGGTATCCGAAAATGGAGACATTAAACTCCCGTCCTGCGACATACTCTTCCACCAGAAGGGCGCCGAAGCGGTCAAAGAACTCTTTGATTCCCTCCTCGAGTGATCTGTCATCGGTAAAAATTGATTCCTGGTCTATGCCAATACTCGCGTCTTCAAAGGTTGGTTTGAGGATTACCGGATATCTCAAGACGTGAAAATCAAAATTGCCTGTGCCATTGTAAATCAGATAGCGAGGGGTTCTGATTCCATTGGCCCTTAGCAGGCATTTAGTAATGACTTTGTCCGTAGTGAGCATGAGGGCTGGGGAGGGCGAACCCGAAAAAGGGATGCCCAATAGCTCAAGGACAGCAGCAGGATGCCCAATAAATCGAGGGTCATCGTCAACGGTCTCGCAGATGTTGATCGCCATCTTCACCCTCGATTTTTTCATCTGTTGAATGAAGCCGCTCACATCCCTGGTAAAGGGGATGCGAATTGATGAATAGCCCAGATCTTCGAGGACCTTTTCAATAGCCTCAACTTGTGTAAGGATATCCAGCGAGGCCTCTGAAAAGGCATCACCAGCAGGAGCAGGTACATTGTGGACCACACCAATTACTTTCCTAGACATGCCGAAAAACCTAGGCAATACTCGTCTTTGTGAACACGATTGATAGCGGAGTGAAGAATTGCTTCGATAAGGGCCCTGTACGTCAGGCCCACCATGTTAGCGATGATGGGGAGGTCCGAATGTTGAGGATGCAAACCTGCCAGTGGGTTAACCTCCAGGAAGTTCGGAACGCCATCCGCGTCAGCCCGTATGTCAACGCGCCCAGCATCCCTGCAGCCGATTCCTCGCCATACCGCTAAGGCAATCTCTTTGGCCTTTTCTGCCATAGCATCATTGGCCAGTCGATACTCAACGAATTCCTCATATCTTTCCTTATTCTGGTAAGAGTAAACCTCGGGCTCGGCATTGTCACGGAGGATAACCTCCATTACGCCTATGGCCGTTGCCCCTTTTCCTGTACCAAGGATCCCCACCGTAAACTCCCTTCCCGGCAGAAAGGCTTCAACAAGAACCGGCTGTTTGTATGCAATTAAAGACTTCGCGCACACGGATATGAGCTGACTATCGTTCCAGATCTTGGATGCAGCGCTAATTCCCTTGCTGGTACCTTCGGCTACTGGCTTGGCAAAGAGCGGAAACGGAAGATCGATCATTTCCAGATCCGACATCCTTTCAACCACAAAGAAATCCGGAGTGGGTATGCCGAGGTCTCGGACTATTGCTTTGGTCATTGCCTTGTGCAGGGTAAGGCAGAGAACGACAGGATCGGAAAACGTGTAGGGTATTTCATATGCATCCAACAGAGCCGGCACCTGCGCCTCACGGCCAAAGCCCCTAAAGCCCTCGGCGATGTTAAGAACCATGTCCCACCGGTCGCCAGCAGCGAGACGCCTTGTAAGGTGTTTGATATTACCTATGCGATCTGTCTCGTAACCCAGATCTTGGAGGGTTTGCTGGATGGCTTGAACGGTGTCCTCACGATCGAATTCGGCCGTTTCATCTTCGCTGAACCCCTCGGCGAGGTAATCATCACGCAGATCATATGTTAGTCCTATTGTCATCATTCCTCCACATCCTTAATGCTATGAAACATTGAGTGGCTCTTCTGATGCCGTCATGCCCCCCGGATCGGGATAACGACAGATACGGCCCTGGTAGTTTTGAAGCAATAGATCACATCGGTCGCGTCCAACAATGGATGCCGGGAAGATCGGGATCTTGCCGCCTCCTCCGGGGGCGTCGATCACATAGGTCGGCACCCCATACCCCGTCGTGTGACCACGCAACCCGTGGATAATCTCGATGCCTTTTTCTACAGGTGTTCTGAAATGGGCGGATCCCAGAATCGGGTCACATTGATACAAATAGTAAGGCTTGACTCTGAAGCGGAGGAGTCCGTGCATCAGTTGCTTCATGGTCTCTACATTGTCATTGACCCCCGCAAGAAGAACGGTTTGACTGCCTAAAGGGATGCCGGCATCTGCAAGACGCTCACATGCTTGATTTACCTCCGGCGTAAGCTCATCTGGATGGGTGAAGTGAATACTCATCCACAGGGGGTGGTAGCGTCTGAGCATCCGAGTAAGGGCCGGTGTTATGCGCTGCGGCAGAACCACGGGAACCTTTGTGCCTATTCTCAGGAATTCCACATGTCGTATTTGCCGGAGTCGGGAAAGAAGCCATTCCAGTTTTCCGTCCGAGAGGGTCAATGGGTCTCCGCCTGAGATCAGAACATCTCGAACAGAGGGAGACGATTCAATATAGGCAATAGCCTTTTCCAATTGAGACATGCTAGAGGCGAAACTCCCCCCATTCCCTACCAGTCGGGACCGGGTACAATACCGGCAGTAAGTCGCACAGAAACCGGTAACCAGTAAGAGAACACGGTCGGGATATCGGTGCACCAAACCTGGTACCGGACTGTGATGGTCTTCTTCGAGAGGGTCTATTGCCTCGCCAGGTGAGCAAACATACTCGGCGCTAACCGGCACAACGGTGCGCCGAAGAGGTTGTTGCGGATTGCCCCTGTCAATGAGGCTTGCAAAGTAAGGCGTGATTGCAAGGGGGAGCTGGCTTGCCGAGGAGGCACTCCCTGCTCGTTCATCCTCGGAGAGCTGAAGGATGCGGCCCAAATTGTCCATGTTTCTGATCCGGTGACGAAGCTGCCACCGCCAATCGTTCCAGTCAGCCACATTTGCGTTCGGGAAAAACCGTTTGCGGAAAAACAAAGCCCGGGTGCTGGATCGGAACCTCGGAACCTGAGAGCCTTTTTGAAGAGAGGCACCCCTTTTGCCTGTTGTTGTCTCTGAAAAATCAATAACTGTTTTTGCCTTCAATTCCCCGAGGCCGCAGTGCGTACCAGGGGGTTCCAAATCTTCCGCGTTAAGTATGTCCTGGGCCATTTCTCAAGTCTTCCTCCATCGTTATTATCAAAAGCGATCTCCCACTGTCCTGTGAGAGCGGCTTTGGATCTTATGGTTATTCCCCAAGAACTTCGTAGGAAGTGATATTGATAATCTTCTCGCCATCGCTCTCCTCAACCGTGCCTGTCACCTTCACCTTCTTGTCAACGAGATCGACCAGCTCATCGCCCTTTTCATTGCCTTCCACTTCATATATATTCCCGTCATCAGTAACAATTTGATAATTATCATTGACAGTTCCTGTAATGGTTACACGCTCTCCAGAAATGGCTACTCCGGTTATGAAAGCAATGATAATCATGGAGCAAAGTCCAACAAACAAATGTCTCTTATTTCTTGTCATCCTTAAGCCCTCCTTCTTGCTAAACAGATTCTCAGGAATGTACATTCTTGGAATATTTGGTTTTTGGTTTAAAAGCTTCTCTTTTGTTCCTATGCCTATTTTAAGATGTATTTTTGTACTGTGATTATCTTCTTATCTTTTTTTTCTTTTGCGACACCACTGACTTCCACTTCCTCCCGGACAAAATGCAACAATTCTTCTCCTTTGTAATCGTTATCAATAAGATACTCATCCTCGTTGTGAGTCGAGATGGCTGCGGCCACCACCTTGCCCTTTTCATCCCAATCCACTGGGATAACAATGCCTTTGATTGTTAATGGCTTATCACCCACTTTTCATCACCACCTTGGTTTTGTCGTCATTAATCCGGATTTACGTTATCAAAAGAGCATTGACCGTGCCAAGATGATAACCTATTGATATTTCAAGAATTATTTTGTTATGGGCAAAACCTCAACTGAACTATCGGTTCCGATACTTCACCAAAACCTGAGGTTTTGAGCTAGGAAAGAGTTGATGAGATGTGTTAACGGGCTGGAATAATTGAAAAAACTTAAAACAAGAAATCTGAGTTCCGATATTTAGTGTATCGGAACTTCTAGTTCCGAGGAAGGGCTTTTTTGATCATAATCAGGCTTTTTGTGGAATTATGAAGCAGAGCTTCAAAAGGAGTGGGAATAAGGCCCTGGGCTATTGTTTACGCTAAATCCTTGAACCCTTCTTTTCTAATACTATGTTTTTTCATTAGCTTATGTAGTTGACGGGTGGTCATGCCCGCTTCCTGTGCAGAGTCTTTTATTTTTCCTTTGTTCTGGGCCAGCAGTTCTTCTAGATAGCGCGTTTCAATATCTCCTATGCCCTTGTGCCTCACCTCTGCAAGGGTAAGGTGGGCATCAATCGAGATGCTTGGCAGATGGGCTTCTGATTCGAAAAGTTCGCTTGGAAAGCTCTCCGGAGTTAACACAGAGAAGGTCTCCAGTATGTAGGCCCGTTCCATAAGGTTTTCCAGCTCACGGATGTTTCCCGGCCAGGAGTAACTTCTGAAGGCCTCAAGGACCTGAGGGCTAACATCGTGAATCTCCTTGGAATTAAATCTATTCATCCTTTCTAAAAATACTTCAACAAGATGAGGGATATCTTCTGCTCTCTGCCTCAAAGGAGGAACCTCAATGGGAAATACATTTAGTCGATAGTAGAGGTCTTTTCTGAACTGCCTCTCGTCACACATTTTCTTCAGGTCTGCATTCGTGGCAGCAATGATTCTCACATCAGCTTCGATAGTCTCTTCTCCTCCCACGCGTTGAAAGGTTCTATCCTGTACTATCTGTAGGAGCTTGATCTGTGCAGATGGGGTTATTGTTCCTATCTCATCGAGGAAGATCGTTCCTCCTTGAGCTATCTCGAATTTACCCAGCTTTCTTCTGACAGCCCCTGTAAAGGCGCCTTTCTCGTGACCGAATAGCTCACTCTCTAAAAGGGTGTCTGGTATTGCTCCGCAATGCACACTAATAAATTGGGCCTCCCGTCGGTTGCTGTGCCGATGAATCAGTTTGGCTAATACACCTTTCCCTGTTCCAGTTTCACCGATCAGAAGAACGGTACTTCTGGTTGGTGCGACTGATCGGATCTTACCTAAGATTTTTTTCATCACCGGGCTTTTCGTCTGAATGAACTCCAATGCATCGCTTTGCCAAGATTGATTTCGTAAGTGGTCAAGCTCGGATTGTACTATTAAAGATTCCTGAATAGATTCTGTTATATATTTCACCTCCTCTAGATTTATAGGGTAGGTGAGGTAGTTGCTGGCACCAGCCTTCACGGCCATCACAGCCTCTCTGATCATCTCTTGTGATGACATGACAATGATTTCTGTGGTGGGATATATATGCCAGAAGGGCTCAAGGGCAGCCTTGTATCCATTACCGGGCACTGATTCTTTGAGGATTTCCATATCAATAAAGACAAAATTGGAACGTTTTTTCCGAAGCATCTCTATTGCCGCATCTTTAGTGGGTGCCTTATCAACCCTGTAGCCTCGGCCAAAACACTCGTCAATGGTGTGCAAGGATTCTTGTTCCCTTGATACAACAAGAATGGATCTCATTTGTAGTCCTAAATGATTTTATAGGAATTCTTACAATATTAAATTATAGCACAAACTTGGGTTCCTGAAGAAGGACTAACTATTTGAAGCAGACAAAATTAAATCCTATCTCTACCCCATGTTCAAGCCGCAGACCTGTGCTCCGTTATTTCAGGTAAAGATTCAAACAATTTCATGAACCTTTTCGCGATTTCATTAGATGAATTCTCTCTCACATACTGTTTTGCAATACGCAAGGTCTGCTTCAGCCTCTCTCTTCCCTCAAATACCTCTACCATCGCTTCACCCAGTCCAGAATACTTTATGAGTTCTTTGTCGAAGGTCTCGAAAAAGTTTGTGTTATACGCCAATATAGGACAGCCCGAACCCAGGCACAGATTTACCGTGGATGGAACCACGATGGCCTCTGCAGAATTTTTATGAACCAGAAGGGCATCTGAGGCATGAAGGTACGCATAGAGTTCCCTGATGGGAATGTCACCCTTTCTTAATTCGATGAATTGGTATCTTCCTTTTTCTGCTTCGAAAAGGTCATACCAATCTTGAATATGGGTTAAAGTCAGAAGGATCAAAGGATAGTCTCGGTTTAAGCGTTCCAGAATAGGGAGAAGGTGAAGGTGGCGGTAAATGCCTATGCCATAATTAAAGATGATCTTTTTGTCGAGGGGAAGGCCAAGTTTCTTTCGCGCCTTAACCTTATCGCCGTGCATGATAGGGTGGCAGGGGTAAGCAATGACCTTGATCTTATCTCCACTATATATGTCCTTAAGGAATCTCTTGTATCTTTCATCGAAACAGACAACCGCATCCCAGTCGAATTCATAGAATATGGTATCTTTTGGTGGTTTCCCTTCATGGACCACAAAAACGGTCTTGGCTTTCTCCCTGATAAGAGGGTAGATTTCGATCAGATCCTCCATGGGAAGGATCTCGAGATTTTGAACCACAAAGATATCACAGTCTTGCCTCAAAAATGGTTTAGGGTCAAAAAAGCCTGGCTTGTTCCGAAGGGTATAGCACCTCTTCACATATGGTTCATCCACATCACATCGGTAGCCCTCCACTTCTACGGGAGCCAACACCTGCAGGTCATGGCCCATCTTTACCCATTCTCTTCCAATAAGCTCTGCATGAAGAGAAACCCCGCAGGGAATGTTCCAGCGACTCATCATCACGATCTTCATCTTAAACTCCTATTATTCTTTCAGCCCGTTATACAAATCTTCATTTTAGAACAGGCTCAAGAGTGCCCCCTTTTCGACCGTGGCACCGCAAATCACCTTGTCTGCAGCCCCGTAGTAAATAAAGTATGTTTCTTCGATCTCGCAAATCCCGGTTGCAAACACTACCTCTTTGACCTCTCCGTGAAGCTCATAGTCTTCTTCTGGCTCAAGAATCGGTTCAGAATATCTACTTACGAGAGAAGAGGGGTCTTTCAGATCGAAGAGGGCTACCCCCAGTCTGTAAACAGCATCCTCATCCACCCCATGATATATGAGCAACCAGCCTTTTTCAGTCTTTATGGGCGG
>Ga0114919_10005473_pt1 | contig 10138 bp, 7 predicted proteins | sample BlataG_FD_88682 | JGI IMG/M metagenome (GOLD analysis project Ga0114919, IMG submission 88682) | Deep subsurface microbial communities from Black Sea to uncover new lineages of life (NeLLi) - Black_00105 metaG | ecosystem: Environmental > Aquatic > Marine > Oceanic > Sediment | place: Atlantic... | reverse complement strand
GTTTACTGCGACTCTTGTAAGAGATATTTTCCACTTCCAAAAGGAAATTTTGTTTGCGTTAAATGTAGAACAACATTGAATTCAAATACTATGGAAAAAATTATAGTCGATAGCATCCCTAAGGGCTTAGAAAACTCATACATGCCTTTTATTTATTCATTAAGCAGATATTTCATAAAAGAATACAGGTTCATCAAAGTTAATTTGGATGGAATTAACTATAAAGATTTGAGTAAATATAATAACCGGATTGTTGTAAGACAATTAAGCCAAGAAAATCTTATATGCGCTACCTACGAAAAGAACGCATTAAGTTCCCAATCAATATATAACATTAAAATTAGTCAAACATCTATAGCAGAATTTAACCATTTTTATCTTTTAGGTCTGATAAACTCAAGATTACTGTCCTTTTACTTTTTAAAAACTTTCGGCTCGTACAAGTCATTATTTCCAAGAATTTTGATCGAAAAACTAAAAATCCTTCCAATAAAAGTACCATCTACTATAAAGGAGAGAGAGTTGTCTAGTCTTATCAAAGAGAAAGTTATTCAAATATTAAATTTGGAACATTATAATGAAACGCAAGTATCAAAACTGCAGAATCAAGTCGATTTACTAGTGAATGATCTCTATCAAATTAAGGAAGATGATTATCATCACATTTTAAGTTCATTAAATAATCTTATTAAAAATTGAAAAAATTCTAATCAAAAAAGCTATAAAAGTATAAGAAAAAACTAATTAGAAAAAGAGATTTTACGTCAACTCTTTTTTTCCGACATAAGTTTTTAAAATTCTATCCCATTTTTCAGCCAATTCTATTAGTCCCGTTTTTTTGAAAAGGCTTACAGCCCTGAATAAAATTTCTTCTATTTGTTTTTCTCCGATTAAGTCTTTTCTCAGAGGGGTATTATCTATCATAGATGAAAGTAAAAAGATAGTAAATAAAAAAGCGAATAATATGGTGATATTAGCATTCGCTTCTCATTCTAATATCATCGTATTTTTTTTGCGTTTTCATATGTTTTTAGAACTTGTTCACCCTTTTTTGCTAGATCAGTTAGGTCTGTTTGTTTACATAAAGAAATTACCCGCCCTAGAATTTTAGCTATGTTTTCCTCGTGTTTTATCAAGCGTTCTTCCATTCTAAAAAAACTATGGGAGTTCTGAAATAAATATGTCTATGTTATGAGGATAATCAGAGCGCAATAAAGGTATGTTGTATCAATTTTATAGCTATATTTAAATTATCTTGAACTATAATATTTTTAATATAAGAAGCATTAATATTGATTCCTATGGAAAATCTTCCTAACCTTGATTTACTTCAATCGTTATTAACAAATTACATGTTTGATATTGATGGTGCGGTAGCAGTGGCAATTTGCGATAGAGATGGTTTTATTATCGCATCAGAGAGCAAAGAAAAAGGAGGAACTGATTCTGATTCCGTTATGGGAGCAATCTCAGCATTTCTAGATATCTATATTGACCGAATAAAAAGCGAATTCCAGACGCAAAGTAATTTTTTTAACATTACATCGATGCAGGATAAAAAATTTGCTTATTGTTCCATGGGTCCTCGTTCAATATTAACTACTATTGCTGATCCTGCTACTCCAGATGTAGAGTTGAGAATTTATTCAGAGTATATTGCCGGAAAGATTGAGCTTGTCTTAGAGGGCTACGATAAAGTTTCAACAGAAATACCAGAGATTATTCGTGTGTTATCAAAAAGAAGAGAAGGTAAGCTACCCAAGGGGCGTTTCACTTCGAAATTAATTTTAACAGGGGATTTCAAAGTCGGTAAAACCTCTCTTATTAAAAGATTTATTGAAAATTTGTTTTCAGAGAGTTATATCTCAACAATTGGAGTAGAAATTTCTAAGAAAAATGTAGTAATGGACGAAGACACAGAAGTTAATTTTGTATTGTGGGACATAGGCGGACAAATCAGCTCCATGGCACCGTATAGGCACAGATTTTATGAAGGTGCAAGTGCTGCTTTTATTGTAATAGATAGAACTCGCCCAAAAAATCTAGAAAGTGTTAAAACATGGTATAAGGACATAAAAGAATCCGTACCTCGCAATATACCGGTTGTAATTGTTGGCAATAAATCGGATTTACAAGAAGAAGTAGTGATTAGCGAAGAAGAAATAAAAATTGTTGCTAAAGAACTAGGTTTTCATTACATTTTAACCTCAGCTCTAACGGGAGAAAATGTCAACGAGGCTTTCCTTTACATTGCGTATAGATTCATAGAAAAAGCGTAATGCAATTAATGATAACTTTTTAAATCCCTTATTTATTCTTTACATTGTAAAATTAAAATCAAATATAGACGATAAAATTTTTTAAAAAAAATCAAAGGAGGTTATTATAAAATAGTATTAAAGGTATTATTCAACGATGTTTTGGCGACCTGAAATCAATCTGGCTATCTAATGGGCTTTTCAATAAAAGAAGTGACGTACAAAGGCAAATATCTGTTATTTCTCACAGAACAAGAGTTCTCTGGACCTTGGTTCAGTTTTAAACTTAAAAGTAAGAATTTGGGCATCGTTCCAGTATTACTAAAGAATATCGAACCAACTCCAATATACAAAATGGTAAACAGTAGAACAGGAACGACAATTAATCGAATTACTCTTGATTTTGACATAAACGAATACCTAAAAATTCTAATAGAAGATAAAAAACTGCGACCAATTGATTTAAACAATAAGAATTCCCTGATTCGACTATATATTGACGTTTTTAATCGTCCAAAAGTTCCTTACATCAATACTTATTTCACAGTTAAAAACATTTCTAACTACGATTTAAACGATTTTTCAATGTTTTTTGTTTTTGACTTTGATATCAACGGATTAGAAGGGTTTGATAACGATTTATCTGGATACGATCATGATAACGATATAATCTATCAATACGATAATACAAATTTACACGCTGGATTTTCACCAATATCTAGATCAACATATTATGAAACGTGTTTAACGAAAGATTTTAACATTGGTCTTGATAACTTAAATCTTTCAAATACAATACACGATAAGGCTGGAGAAATTCTATCTGCTTTACAAATTGAGTTTAAAACGTTAGAACCCGATCAATCGTTTCAAACTGCGTTAACTATATCTGGAGCTTTAAGCAAGGAAGAGTTAATTGAAAACATCAAAGAAGGTAAAAATAATGCGATTAAATTTTTGTCTCAAGTCAATAGATCTGTTAAGTCAGAGCAAAGGAATAAACAAGAGGAGGCTTTCTTGAAATTAAATCTCCAAAAATCAGTTGATTGTTACGATTAAATCCCGATTAATGATTCAAATAAAAAACCCATGCAGGAAAGTTATTTGATGAAAACTCTGCGAGAGTTAGGATTTAATAAAAATATACAATTAAAAGATTAGTAGAAACTAATAAATTACTCCAATTCAAATTTATCATAAAGAATAGTAAATTTATTGTTATTTTCTCTATATTTATTAACTGAATATAACATTAATTCAATTTCTTGCTTTGTAATAACTGAAAACTCATAATTCCTAGCTTTGTACTTAGGATCTTTTCCTTTCTTCTTATAAGATTTTATGAATTTGATATGGTTGTTTATTCGTTTAGTATTAGTAGTTTGAGCTAATGTTTTTATTTCTTTGAGATCAAGATTAAAATGATCCAAGAACTCAGAATTAATCTCATAACCTACAGAATTTCTCCCGGAAATCATCGCGGCGATTGTAGTGGTACCGGTCCCCCAAAACGGGTCTAAAATAGTATCCCCATAAATAGAAAACATATTAATTAGCCTGTAGGGCAGCTTTAATGGAAATGCTGCGGACCTTTCTCTTACTTTTCCTTTGTTTCCAATTTGATCTTTCATTTTTTGGGAAACCCCTTTAAGATCTAGCCAAATATCTGAAAACCATTTATTCCTTTCCTCCCAAAAATAAGCGCTATGATACCTATTATCTAAAGCAGGGGGGAGTTTCCTTTTTTCGTCGCCTTTTCTAAAAATTAATATGTACTCGTGTTCAAGACTAATATATGCATTAGTTGGAAGCATACCTGATCCTAAGAACTTGTTGGGACTATTTGTTGGTTTTCTCCACAATATGCTAGGTAAAACAACAAATCCATTGTCTTGAAAAAATGTTGTTGTTTTAACATGGTTAGGAAACAATTGAAAGTTATTTCTAATATTTCTTGTAGCATCTCCGAGGTTGATACATACAATTCCACCGGGTTTTACGATTCTTACAACTTCACGCCACGCATTTTCCAACTCTGCGTGCATAAGGTTAAACGCTTTAAATCCTGCTCCTTCTTGAAGTGCTACTTGAATTTTCTCGTTTAATCTTGAAAATAATGAATCCCACATTTCTATCATAGGGTAAGGTGGTGAAGTTACAATTAAATCAATTGAATTTGATTCGACTTCATTCATTCGCGAAGAATTCTTGAAAAATATTTGGTGGACAGTTTCCATAATTAAAATAATTACTAATCAATTTACATTGATTGTTTATAATTAGCTCTTAGAACTTATATAAATTTTTAGTCCTTTATTTGCGAAAAATATCCAACTATGCGTAGTTTGTTAGTAAAGCGATTTTGTTCAGTTATGATACCTTTGAGTTCCGTCCTATCATATACGACAAACTTATCAAAATGTATCCTTACACTTCCACTCTTACCAGGAAGTAAGTCTTGACCATCTATAAATTTGAGTGGAGAAATTTTTAATCCTACTAAACCATAATATTGTGTACCATCACCTGGTTTAATGATACCTCCTTTGGGAGCAAAATATTGATTGATATAAACTTCGGCTTTTATTTCATTCAACTGCTTAAAAACACCGGGACTTACTAAAATATTGTCCCGACTAACATCTTGAGGGGAAATGTTCCCTTTTAGCGCAAGACCGACTCTATCACCCTCGTATGCAACTTTGAAGTTCCTATCGTGTTTTTGGATGCTTCTAATTATAACCTTTTTTACTCCAGATTCGTAACCCGTAAGTTCTAGTAATTGGCCACTCTCAACTTTTCCTTGTTTTACAATACCTAGTATTACGGTCCCTATACCTTTCACGGGAAAAACATGGTCGATGAGGATCTTAGTAACAGTTTCATCACGAGACCCCTCTTCTAAGAGTTTAACACCCAATTGTATTATTTCTTTTTTTAAAATATCGTAATCTTCTTTAGTTCTGAGTTCGAAAATTGCAGTATTCTTTAAACTGGTACTTCCTAAAATTGCTTCAATTTTCTTTCTCGTATCATTCAATTTCCACTCTGTTTTGGAATTGATATCTGCTATTACTATTAGCGTTTTAGTTTTATAAAGTTGGTAAAATAAATCCATAGCAACTAAAATTTCGCCAATTGAAGCGTTCAATCCCGTATTCAGGTCTATAACAAGAATGTGAATATTAGAAATAACTAATGTCTGTAAAAGTGGTTTTATTTTTTCGGGGTAATCAAGAGGAGTTAGGCAGCAAAAAACCTGATTTAAGCTAAGATCCAACCTATTATAAAAGAGAATATCTGATTTAGTTCCGGGAGAACCTAGGGATTGTCCTATTAAATTGTTTATATCGAAGTTATCCCCTAAAATTCCCACTACAAAATTTTTCTCTACTACTTCACTCATTTGTCTAAGTAAATATAGCATTCAACAAAAATTTTTCTTAATTCTGCGTGAAAATAAGGATTATAAACGTGCGAAACAAAGTTCTTATTTCAAAAAGAATTTACATACTAAAAAAATATTTATGTATTCATTATGACCCGAAGTAGTTTAGTAGATCAAGTAATATTAATATTAATTGATGATGTTAGATCATCTCATTTGTTTGATCTAATAGATAAAGGAAAGCTTCCTAATATAGCTAAAATTGCGGAAAATGGGATTTCCTCTCAAAATTGTATCACTTCTTATCCAAGCATTACATATCCTTGCTACACTAACATAGTTATTGGGTCCTATTCGGGATTCTATCCTATAGAAGGAAGTGGTATACCAATGTATCATTGGGTTGGAAGAACTGACCCTCCATCAGAAGGAAAAAAATTTCCGATTATCCGAAATGGCGGAAAGGGAAGTCATATCCTAAAATTTAATAGTGATTTAGGAACAAATTGCCAGACAATTTTTGAACAAGCTGGTGAAGGCAATTTTTTAAGTTCACTGAACCTTTTTAATAGAGGATCGGTATTGATTCCCCCCATAGAATACACTACTCAATCGATATTAAGGGGCGTTGAAGAAATATATAAAGATCCAAAAAAAATCTTTTCAAATAAAGAAGTACCAAAAGTAACCGTTGCATATATTCCTAAAACTGACGATTTAATGCATCACAAGGGATTTGACCATTCAGAATATATTACAGAGTTAATAAAATGTGATAAAGCTATTGGTTCCCTTATTGAGACTTTAAAAAATACTGGATATTTCGATTCCACTGCGATTGGAATTATTTCTGACCATGGAAATTATAAAGCAGAAAATGTGTACGATATTTGGCCGTATTTTGAAGAAAAGGGATTAAAACAATATTTACCAAGAAAAGGAACTGGAGATTTCGATGTCTCAATGGGATCCGTTGGATTCTTTAACTTCCGAGGTAAAGATTGGTTCCATCATCCTACATTCAATCAATTAGAAGAATTTGTCACAAGCAGTCCTGGGGGTGGAAAATTGAATTTATTTGAAACTTTATGGAAAATTCCAGGAGTAAAATTGATGTATTATCGAGACGATAATAATACGCCCGATAAAGGTGTCATCTATCTTGAACATCGAGATGAAAAAACCGGAAAGAAGTTGAAAGATATTATCGAATACGAGGGACATGGAATAAATCAAAAAGCGAGATATCTTCCTGATTCAGAAGATTTTTATAAATATAGTGAACATGAGGAATCTGCCCACCTCATAGATAATAAACATCATACAATTGATGAATGGCTCAAAGGAACTAATCAAATAGATTTCCCTATGATTGTAGATCAAGTCCCTCGTTATTTTAAAAATCCCCGATCTTGCGATATTATAACATCTACGCTTGGTGAATATTTTTTTGGATACGAGCACGGAAAAACTATGGGAAAAGATCCATATTCTCATGATATTGGGCTAAAAAAGTCTATGACCGTGCCATTTATAATCGGTGGATCTCCAAACATCCCTAAATTGGAACTTTCGTATTGTAAAACTACTGATATGGTACCAACACTTCTAAATCTGATTGGAGAAAAGCCCCACTACAGCGTTGTTGGAAAATCAGTTTTTGATTATTCTTAGAAACAATTTATATTGATAACATAATAGATAAAAAAGAATTAATAAAAATTTACTCGAATATGAATTTAAAACTACGAAGTTCAAATTTATCCATTTTAAAATTTAATATTCTTTCCTCCTCATTCCATTTTGAAGATTGATTCAATTTTCTTTCCAACAAATCGGTTTCTTCTATTTTCTTGATCATTTTTGCTATTTTTGGATGAATTTTTATTTCAGCTGACGCGGAGAGTCCACAACCTTCAAAAAATCGGATAATAACTGAATTATCTTTCTGCCACTCTTCGTATTTTAAGGCTCCTAAACTGATGTTTGAAGGTGAAACTTCCAACAAAGATTCTCCGTTTAATAATGATCGATTTTCAATTTCATTAATTCCTTCTAGGGGTATAATTATGACTGGATTATTAAATTCTTCTGCTTTTCTTCTTACTTTTGAATTTGCTGTGTTATCTCGGTTGGTTAAAGTACTTCCACTATGAGGATATAATAAATAATTACATCGAAAGGGCCCCAGTTCACTAAACTCTGGCGTTCCATGATTATATACATCCTGATTGAGTTGTCTTTCCATGTTCACCCATGCTTCAGGAGAGGGAGGGGTATATCGGCAAGATCTCAAAAGAGTTAATTGAATATCATCACCATTAACATCAAATGCATATTTTCCTTCGTTGATTAATGCAATACCCCATCTTTTGTCAGGAGAGCTCACATCAACGAATTTATGGCAAATTTTCTCATATCGTGCCTTATCGCAAGGAGTTTCTGGATTGGTTTTAAAATTAACTATTGCATATGCCCCATCAGCAGTAGCAATCTCTGATTTTGTTGCAGTGCTGTATATAATTTTAAGCATTGTGTTTGCTTGACTCCAATCGGCAATATATTCAAGATATATTTCAGGTAGCGTTTTAAATAATGTGATTTTTTGAATAACGACATCTGTTCCTAATAAACGGCTAATTTGAATAGAGGCAAAAATAGGACCATTATCGACTACTTTAATTTCCACTCCAAGGTCATTGGGTAAATCTAATGGAAATTTCCAGTATTCCGGAGTAAGATTCCAAGCAGGAAACTTTTTGTCATCATCAACAAAGCCTTTGGTAAGATTAGAAGTAATTCCTTCCAATAGATTTAATCCATTGTTTAGATTTTCCCCTCGCAAATCTATAAATGCACCTGTGGTTTTGCTTAGCTCTAGTTGGGTGATTCCATTTGAGATTCTATTGGAGAAAGTGTTAATTTCAGATTGATTCGATATTTCATCCGTTAAAGTTAATTTAATAGGAGTTACAGATAATGGCTTTAACGTAATGACTGTCCACCAGCCGGCAGTTTTGGAATCTTTCCAACTCTCATCTTCCTTGGAGACCGGTTGACAATAGATCCCCAATTTCTCTGAATTTAGAGAGATCAGTTTCGCAGGTTTAGGTTTCCAATCTTTTTCTTCTGATATATTTTGGTCTACAACTGTGGCCGGGATAAATAGTCTTGATGTCCTTTCCCAAGAGAGGGAGTTGAATAGAAAGAAATTTACACCAGATTTTAAATTCTGTTTATTATTTTTAGACGATAATTTCGATCCTATATCTTTTATCATATTAGAGATTGAACTTTCTTGTAGTTTCCAATCATCCCAACAATCATCATATACTTCAGGTATAGAACTACCAGGTAAAACATCATGAAATTGATTTTTCAATGTAGTTTTCCATAGCTGCTCAAATTGCTCAGTAGGATAGCTATAATTAGAGTTAATTAAAGAAGTTAAAACAGCCAATATTTCAAGCGAGATTAAGCTGTTTTCGAACTTACGGTTATATCTTTTAACATCCGAATGATTTGAAAAGCATCCCCGATGATTTTCGAGATATAATTCGTCATCCCAAATTGGAAATTTTTCCGAATATTCATTTAATTCCTCGAAGAAAGGCTCAACACGACTCCATTTAAACATTGGTAGTTTAGCTAGCTCGTTTGCTATTGCGACTTCCTTGTGAGTAGGTCCGTGACCCCCATCACCTAATCCAAAAAAATATCCAACATGGGGACAATATTCTTCTCCTACATGATTAATAAGATCATCATAATTATCCTTATAGTTCCAACTTTTTTGGCCATTGTCTTTTAACAAATGATGCCCTAACCCGAATTTGTTCCAAGAAGTTATGGGACCTTCTCCCATGCCAAAATGTCCTGTTAATATTTTAGAACCATCTGGTCCTTGCCACCAGAAATTCACAAAGGGAAAAGTTGTTTGAAGATTCCAGGTAATTTTAGTTGTCCAAAAGTATTTTGCTCCTGATTTAGTTAATATTTGAGGTAAGCCACGATTATATCCGAAAGAATCTAAAAACCATTCCACTTTGGGAAGAATATCAAAATTTTCTCTAAAAAATCGCATCCCGTATAACCTTTGCCGTACAAATGATTCTCCCGAAGGCATCATGCAATCAGGCTCTACATAGGATCCACCTACGAGTTCAATATTTCCCGCCTTTACAGTTGCTTGAATTTGCATGAAAAGCTCGGGATCATCTTGTTTAATCCATTCTAAAAGCAATGGTTCACTTAACGCAAAGCAGAATGTTTCTGGAAACATTTTCGCGTGAAGTATTGCCTTTCTAAAAGTAACTTGCGCTTTTTTTCGTGTTTGTTCATACCTCCACATCCAAGCACAATCGATGTGGGACTCTCCAACTTGATGAATGATTAAATCTTCAAACTCGGGACAAGTATTTTTCAATACTCTTAATCTTCTCTTGATGGATACTACTCTGTCCGCATTTAACCACTTTTCTCTAATTTGTTC
>Ga0114919_10005470_pt1 | contig 10139 bp, 10 predicted proteins | sample BlataG_FD_88682 | JGI IMG/M metagenome (GOLD analysis project Ga0114919, IMG submission 88682) | Deep subsurface microbial communities from Black Sea to uncover new lineages of life (NeLLi) - Black_00105 metaG | ecosystem: Environmental > Aquatic > Marine > Oceanic > Sediment | place: Atlantic... | reverse complement strand
GGAAGTTCGCGTGCTGGGGCTGCTGCGGGATCAGGTGTTGATGCGGCTAGAACGAGTAGCTCTCAGAAGATTGAGGGGACACTTAAAATCCCAGGACTTAGCGAGTGGATAGCATCGATTGAGGGAAGGATGACGGATGTCTGAACTACTTGTTTGCCGACGCGGCATGGTTGTCAAGATGGAGGGTCATGGTGGTATTCCAGGTAAGGTAAAACTGGAAGGTTTTGAACCACTGGCGTCAATCATTATAGCACCGGCCATAGGACAACGCGTCAACGTGCAGTTTCAGACCTCGTTGAAGAAGTCGGTGTATGTGTATGTCTTTGGTGATCAGATGGGCAATGTTGTTATACACGGTATAGCCTTTGCCGGCCTTTGCAAAGGAAATGATAGCGGTTTGAAAGACGTCTTCAACTACTACAAGGAGTTCCGTGCTTCTGTGCACGATAAGCCGGTGACAGTTACTTTTGGAGAAGAGACCATATCCGGCTTTCTTATGGCTATGGACATGCGCTCGAAGGATCCGGACTATATGACGGTTGACTTTGCGCTGACTATCAGCTCATTGCCAAAAGAGGGGTCAGAGTGATGTTCCCTAATCAGGCCAGAACACTGTTACTTAATATCAGCAGTGTTGCCCAGCCAGATGCGACCTTCTACGGTCAAGAGTATGTTGCGCCCGGCTACAGCGCAGTCACGCTACCTTCGGGGCTGCAGACTGTTCGCCGCGCGCTCTTCGGTGGTGATCCCGATATGGCTGGATTGAATTATACCGTGTGGCAATACATGCGTATTCTCCATTCCACCGAATTCAGAGAGTATGTGCTGGCACTGGACGATCGCATCACATACCTGAATCGTAATTCACTTGTTGATGCAGCATACGGACCAACTGTTGATCCGGATGACGGGGCACTTCAGTTTGCCGGCACCCCTGACCTTGGTGATGCTTCCGGGCGACTTGGTGATCGCTGGCAGATCACGCGGCCAACCCCTGCGTCAGTTACGATTCTGAACTATCGCCTTGGGCGCCAGGAGACGTACTTCCCTGCATTTGTTGGTGGTGTATCGGACTACATTCCGATGGTTGGCCACACCACCTATATCGTGCGGATACTGGAGGACTACGCCGTTGGCACAGCATGGCAGGTTAAGTACCTGGCTGAAGCTGGTATTGACATGGACATTATCAGTCGCGCCGCCCAACTTTCGAAGATTGGCGCGGAGGCTTATGTTGCGTTGTTTCCATCCCGAGAGCCGTACAAACTGTTCAAGGAACTTTGGGAGCACCATATCTTGTTACCGTACAAGCTGAGTGGTGCACTGCTCGCTCTCATTTACCAGACCGAGGAGATCAGAGTCGGTGGCTAAGAATCGTGATAACTACTATTACGTTCGCTGCAGCGCATATGCCGAACTAGGTGGTAAGCAGCTTGACATCATGGGTTTCGAGATTGAGTACAAACTTGACTCAATACCTACCGTGAAGTTATTCCCCACAGTCGGGCGTGAACCTAGGAGCAATAAAGAGGCAAAGGCTGTTGACGCGTTTCTCAAGGCGTCGGAATATACTACTCTTAAAGTTTATGCGAAGTTTGAAACCAAGCAGGATAATCCGGATGCTAACGATGCAGGCTTCTTATATGATAAAGACGTGCTTGTTTTCGATGGCTACTTTATGGGAATTAGTTATAGGTCAACACGATCTCCTGCTGGTGGCTCTGTTGCGCTGGTTTGCAATGGCGCTGGCTGGCTGACTGGGTTGGCTGGTTCAACTATGCAGAGTATATTTTCTACAGCCAAGGGGCCAGGTGGTTTTGCTGAACTAGCAAACACAAAGGGTGAAGGGCTGGGGCTGTTTGATGTTCAGTCGTCGTTCTTCGTTGCTGCGGAAGGAACAATCACGAATCTGTGGCTTGATTACATCAAGCCATTATTCTTAGAGATCGTAACCAACGCGGCTGTATGGGGTGAGAGCTCAAACGACTCAGCATTGACGGCGCTTAACCGCATGGATGGTAACGTTTTTTCTAGGGATGCCACCAATGTATTATCGCTTGAGTCCTTTAGCGGCACCCTTGATGTGACTCTACTAACCAAGTTTTTGACTACGCAGATCGGAATGATTGCCTATAAAGCATGGCGAAAAGCCGATCTGTGGACATCGTTGTGCAGCATGGCTGAACTCTTTCTGTTCAGGATTGTACCGACGATAGATACAGCTGCATGCGCTCCAGTATACTCAGCGCTTGGTGGGGATGTGTACAAAACGCTCACAACTGATGACTACCATAGTATTAGTTTGCATGCACGTACGCCAGCCAAGATCACAAAGTACGTGCTTGTCGGTGATATTGGCACGTTCTCAAGTTCGTGGTCGCCAACTCCACGTAAAGGTGGCATACTAGGCTTTTTCGATGTTGGCCAAACTATTGGCGGCGACACGCGCGGCCTGACGATTGTTGAGCAGGCGCCGCTATGGATCGAAGCTGAGGCTCCATCGGGAGCGTTAACGCGGCTAAGTCTTGGTGGAAACCAGTTTGCTATTCCAGATGCAGCCAGCCCTGATGCGTTCAACGGTGAACCGGAGCTTGACTATCAGAAGCTTTACAATGATCAGCTGCAATCAGAGTTAGGTGATAGCTATGCCAAAGCGCGTGTACAACCATTGAACCTTGTGGAACGTTACGGTGGAGTTGAGGGGCGTTTCAGGCTGGATATTGCACCCGGTTCTACTATTGCAGTAGAACTGATTGACGATAAGTTTGCTCAGAAAGATGTCAAGCCGCAGGTGCTCATAGGGCTGGTTGAGGCTGTGATACTCAAACTATCTTCGGGGGCGGCTGGACCAGTCGGTAACGCTTCAACAGCGTTAGCATTGAGTCACATCCGGTCGCAAGCAGAACATGATAAGTTAAATGTCTTGACAGCAGAGCGGCATCCCATCTACCATCAGCGATTTGTTGGATTGAAGCTCTGGAGCGAATAGCAAAAGAAAATGAGTCCCCCCGGCCGTCATATCTTGACGACCGGGGGTGGAGAGGGAAGAGGAGAAGTCAGAGCTGGTCGCGATCCTAGTAGTCCTCACGCGCGCGCGCCTCGCGGCCTTCGCGGAGCACGCGTCTCCAACGCGCGTTGGTGTTCTGCATGGACTGGAGGATCTCCTCTGGGCTGTCGTACACCAGCGGCTCCTGTGTAGGCGGGGCTGGTGGCGCGCTCGGCGCGGCTGGGTACTTGGCGACAGCAGCTTCGACGGCGGCTTTGACGGCGGCTTCGATGTCGGCTTGGGTGTACTTGGCGGTGTGATCCTGGTCGGCTCGGGTGTACTCGGCGACGTGGTCCTGGTTGGCTCGGGTGTGCTGTGTGCTCAGACGGAGCGCGATGTGGACCATGGCAGTGCAGAGGGCGATCCCGACGATGATGATGACGACGCACAGAATGATTCCGACATTGCGTGAGGGGGTTTGCTGCTTGAGCATGGTGTGTCTCCTTTCTGTTGGCAATGCAACCGTGTCCAGGCTATAATCACGCAAGTAGGCGCGTATTTTAGGAGTCGACATGGAGAAGAAAGGCGCATATACGCAGCCTGTGAAGACACCTGGCAGCCCAGCGGTTCCTGTACAGGGCAAGCGCGAGGACGTCTTCATGACTGACTTTGGGTTCAACAAGCCCGAGCATCAGAAGGGGCAGCCGGACGCGCAGCCGCGCACTGGGCTGGATCATGCCTATGAGTTTTGGCACAAGAATCAGAACTCAGCCAATCTAAGCCAGCTCTTAGCCACAGCATCACCCGTTCTGGATAAGGCTATCACGTCGCTTGCCGGTGGTGATCGCACACTGCGAGGACGGGCCAAGCGGTTGGCGATTGATGCCTTCAGATCGTTCGATCCCAGCAAGGGTGCGAAACTACGCACGCACCTCATGATTCGACTGCAGCCCCTCCAACGAGAGTACACAAAGCGCACGTCGTCGATGGCTATACCAGAGCGTGTCCAGCTGGACCAGTTCAGACTGACACGAGCAGAACAGTCACTGGCAGATGAACTGGGCCGTGACCCCTCCGACGATGAACTAGCGGAGTTTCTGGGGCTTTCGCAGAAACGGATAGCACACGTACGCAAGTTCACTCGTGGCTTGCTCGCCGAGGGGCAGATACGGTCTGACGATGGTGAGCAACAGATGCCAGCTGCGACACAGGTTACGGCTGCAGATATTTGGGTTGAGTTCGTTCACCACGATCTCGATCCGCTCGACAAGAAGATCTTCGAGTGGAAGACCGGCTACAACGGCAAGAATATTTTGAGCAACAACGAGATTGCGAAGCGACTACGCATCACCCCAAGTGCGGTGTCGCAACGATCGGCCAAGATTGCTATGAAGCTGGAGGCTGGTAATGGCGCTACAGCTGGATAAGAAGTTCGAAAGCCTCATCGATGGTATTGTAGTTGTCGAGGGGGAAGTGGCTGAGGCTATACATAAGCAGACTACGCTACGGCCATGGATGAACTTCGCAAGTGCCGCATTCCCTGCTGCTCAGCGCCCGGCGAAGAAGCAAGAGATTGAGCTGAAGAAGACGTTTGACCGCGTGGCGGTAAATGAAGAGTATGTGAAGGTTAGAAGTAACGAGGAGGCAACAGCGCAAGAGGTTGCACTCGCGAAGATAGCCGTAGACTTCTTGGCCTCGTGTGAGCGTGACAAACGGGGGCAATGGCGATCAAGGATACGAATGGTGGCACATGCAACTGGGCTGCGTGCGGGCAATGCAAACAAGAGCGGGCCGCTTCGACGCAACACTGTGGACTACATGGAGCGCATGTTCATGAAGGCGCAGGAAAAGCCCAGCCCAACGTAGGAGGCAGTGAATGGCGGTAGCACAGACCAGCGTTGACTACACCGGACGTTCGGTAGATCTACTGATCTTCCAGGGCGTTGTGGCTGTAGGGAAGCAGAAAGTCACTACTGGTTGGGGTGGTGTAGGTGAACTCTGTACTGGCATTCAGAAGGTAGCTCAGACTTGGCTTGCGCTCTTCCTGACAGAGCCTGGCACCGTACTCAACAAGCCAACACGTGGTAGCGACTTTATCACGGCTGTACGCCGTGGACAGATCCAGGTAGAGTCAGACGTGCCCGCGGAATTTGCACTGGCAGCTGAGCAAGTACGGCGCACAATGGATCTCGATGCTGCTACTGAGAGCTGGCCGACTGATGAGCAGCTGGACGCAGCGATTCTGGAGGATTTCACGCTCGACAAGGAGACATCATTCCTTTATCTGAGGATCAGGATCCTGTCGGTAGCTGGGGAAGCACGTGTTATCTATCTCCCAGTGCCTACCGTGATCATGTAAGGAGTTGTTAATGTCGACGAGTGATCTGAACTTCTCTGATATCAGTGCTGACGCAATCGATCAGGCTGAGCAGTATTTGCGCACTATGCTGTCTGAGGAGTACCCTTCGCTTGATGCAGGTGAGGGGCGTGTCATCAGAACGCACGTCATCAACATTGCAGCTATACTGCATGCTGTCAACAGGCAGGATTACGACAACTTGCGCCGGTCATTCTCTCCGCTTGAAATTGTGGCCGACCCGACTTTGGCAGACCCAGACATTGTCGACGCCGTATACGCGAACTATCATGTGACTCGTAGTTTGGGCAATAAGGCAGCTGGCCAAGTCGCGGTCATCATCAGTGATCTGGCAACAACTGCCGTCCCGAACACTACGGTGTTCACGGCTAATGGCCTCAATTTCGTGCTCACGCAGACATACATTGGTGTGACAACAGCTGCGGCTGTTGTCAGCTCAGCTGAACGGTTGATTGAAGAGCGAGCAGACGGTTCTTATGTCTTCACAGTACCAGTTGTTGCTGCAAATGTTGGTGAGCAGTACCGTATGCAGCGGGGTGTTCGTTTCGCTGCCAGCCCGTCGATTGTTGGCACTGTTGATCTTCAAGCGGCCGCTGACTTCGAGGGTGGACTCGCAACCGAAACGAATGCTGCGTTGGTTGCTCGCGTTCAACAGGGAATTGCCCCACAGGTCTTTTCTGGGCGTGCACAAGTAGCTGCGATGTTCCAGGAGGCGGTGCCAGCACTTGTTGATATCTCTCAGGTCGGTATGGGTGACCCAGAGATGCTCAGAGATCGAGGCAACATCTTTCAGGGCAGCCACGGCGGGAAGGCTGACCTATATGTGCAGACGCAGGACGTCCCGGACGAGATCAAGATTGTGAAGGAGTGCACGTACGTTGGCGATCAGGAATGGCAGTTTACACTGCTCAGGGACGATGCGCCTGGCTTCTATCTGGTGACTGCAGTTGTGGTGAAGGATACGATTAGTTTCATTGGGGGTCTGTCGATCGTTAGTGAGCAGCGCGCATATGACCTGACCTTGGAGACAGACTGGATCCAGCAGATTACCAGTATACAGGAGGCTGCGTATACACGATACCAGACGTCAATTGTGAAATTTGAGGATCCAACAACACCTGTTGCCACGGTAGTGGGTGACAAGGTTGAGTACGACGTTTATGTGCTTAGAATGCCCAACATCAAGACGCTGAACGATCTCACGATTGATCGATCGAAGCGGCCTGAGGCAGGTGACTACCTTGTGAAAGCGGCAGTCCCAGCATTTACTGCTGTCTCATTGCAGATCCATCAGCGTGCAGGGACTGCTGCACCTGACATTGCTGCAGTCAAGCGCGCAGTGGCCTCACGGGTGAACTCACTCGGATTCAGTATTGGGCAACTTCCTATCGCGCTGATTATCGATGCAGCACAGGGCGCACTGGAACTGGGCGGTACGGCTGTTATCACGCCGGTCGACATGTACGCATTCATCTATCCGCCAGACACGGTGCCAACCGGACGAATTCTGGTGCATGATGTGAACAAGCTGGTGATTCCTAACTTGCCAGCCAGGGGTGTGACTCAACGCACGACTGTCTTCTATTTGCCTGAGTCATCGATCAGTGTGGCGCCCGTGCCGATGCCGTCGCTTTCGGTCTAGAGGTGAGACATGGCAGATATTCCAGGGTATCCAGTCTACGATTGCTTCGGTGAGGCACTGATCCGAACGATCGGCAGTTTCTGGTATCACTACTTTGGTGATCGCGACAAACTGACGTTGCATTACCGGTCGTTAGGGCACCGGCAGGGGCAAGCATACCTTGACTATCTCACAGCTGTAGCGACTGTTGGTCGTTTCGACATTCCCGTCTTCAAGTCTGAGGATTGGTATCTGTTGGTTTTGAAGCAGAGTGATCGTGGACGTGTACTCAATGTCTATGGCCAGGCTGATCTAACCTACAACGGTTCATACAAGTATGAGGATCAGCAGACGGTTGAACCCTTGTTCCCTCTTCCAGACGTTGACTTCTTCGGCCAACTGGCAGATATCCCGTTCACGATCTACAACAACGTGCTCTATCCTAGCAAGAGCTGGACACGCGGGCTGGACTTCGAGATTGACTATGATCGTAACTTGATTCGGTTCCGTGCCGATCCATTCGAGAGTGAGTATGTTGCCAAGCGAGAAGTCTATGGTGACGACGGGCAGATTGAGGACGAGGAGATTGGGCTGTGGGTTTACATGGGTGAGTTCGATCTCGATATGGTCTACAAGCAGTGGGGCTTTGTGGTTACGGAGAAGTTGCAGTCAAGCGAGGGTTACAAGGATGTTGTGAACGCGCTATGGGATAGCTATGTGCTGGGCTCAAACATGGCAGCGTTCGAGCTTACGATCTCTGCTGCGCTTGGTATCCCGATCGTACTTGAAGCCACGGAAACTGTTGTGGATGTTGCGGTTGAATCGACACGTAACCTGGTGATCACGGACAAACACGTCTATTCGTTCTCACTGAACGCCAACATCACTGTCAGTGTGGGTGACGTGCTGTTTGCCGGGCAGCAAATGTCAGATGCCCTCAAGATAGTGGACCTGTCGGGCTATGCACCTGACTACGACGACTTTCCGGCGGTGTCATTTGGCGCGAACTACTTGTCAGGCGGCTACTTCGCTGAACTGATCTTCGAGAATATGATGGTCGATGTTGAGTATCTGGGCACTGACGAGGATGACAAGGCCGTTGTAGTGTTCAGGATAGGTGGCTTTCCGGGCGATGTGGACGACTTTTTCGAGCAAGCACAGCTCATAGGTAAGCAGCCCGGCAACAAGACGCTTGCGGAGCTCCTCGATACGCGCGCGAATCCGGTATCGCAGCCACTTCCTGCGTACTTGCCGGCTCAGCTCAATCCGCTTCAGTTTGTGCTCGACAACATTATGAAGAACCATCTGATCCTCATCAAGATACGAACGTCCGCGATCGATCCAAACGCACCAGGTATGGGCATCTTCAGATACCTGCGTAATATTGTGCCACCTCACACAGCTTTCGTCGTCTTTGTCGAGATAACGCCGGATGCGGATACAATTGACCTATCGTACGCTGGCGATGATCAGCAGGCGGGCGTGCAGGAAGTGCCAACGAGATTTGGCGCTGCTGTGCTTACTGCCGAAGAGATCAAGCCTGTCAGTGAAGCTCCAGTTGACGGGGCGTCTTACGAGGATATAGTGGTGCGGGTCTACAAGGTGAGCGAATGGTGTGAATAGTAAGGAGTATGCTATTATGCGTCCTGAACTGCTTAAGACTGTACAGGCACAGTTAGACGAAATCAGAATACCGGAAGCCTGTGTAACCTTTTGGCGTGTCTTCTCGTTCGACGAGAAGACCGGCGAGATCAAGATGATGGTGGCTCAGAACAACATCATCCCGTATCAAGGTGCTGATGTAATGGCACGGATTCTTGCTGGTGATGCTACATGGGTGCCGAGGGCTATGTTCTTTGAGTTCGAGAACACGGCCGGAGTGCCGACGGTCCCAACACCAGCTAGAGATGAGGGCATTGACTACTTCCTGACTACGCTACCACTGACTCCGACCAAGGACTACCTGCGGATTCCACTGGTTGTCTCTCCGTCGCTTTCTGCATCTAGTGCGAATTACGATGGCAATCAGGCGACGTTCTTCGCTGTCTCAGCCGGGCTGACGGGTATTCACGGTCGAACGTTCGACAGCTCAGTCAACAGCAAAGTCTACGGTGTTGCATTGGCGGCTACACCTGAGGTGGCCCAGTACACGTCAGATAGGTTGTTTAGCCGTTCCTACTTGGGCTTCAGTCCAATACCTAAGGAGGATGGTTATCAAATTGGCGCACAGTACCTGATCCGGTTCATGTAAGGAGACAGCAATGTCAGCGGCGAGTCCTTGGGATGCACTCATACAGCTGATCGTTGATGGCGAGAACGTTGAAGCTGTGGTGGCTAATAGGTCGCCTGCGGCGCTTGCACGGCGGACACAGTATCTTTACGACCTATTCAATGCAACAGCACTGGGAGAGGCGCTTTTTATCCGCAATGTCCCTATAGAAGCTGATGCTGTTCCTGGCCATGCTGTATACTTCGATGACGATACAGGCATGTATAAGCGTGCGCTTGCTGCGGTGGAGTTTGTGCCAACAGCGGGCTGGTATACAATTGCCAAGTCGTCGTATGCTATCGGACTTGTTTATACCAAATCGGATACGCAGCTGGGCACGATAGTATCGTTGGGCACGCTTAGAGACTTTGATCTCTCTAGCGTGATTGAGTTTGGTAGCGCTACAACAGCAGGGCCGTACTACTTGTCAATGCAGACACCGGGCATGCTTGTTCAGATGAAACCCCCGGTCGGAATCTACATTCTCTACAATAATGGTGATGGCACGATTACTGTTACGCCCACACCGAAAGACATGCTTGAGGATCACATTCACTACAAGTACAATTTGACAGCTGCACCGGCTGGCGATCATAACTGTGTCAGCTACTTTGAGTGGTTGGATGAAGGCAAAGTCCATAGGGTTGTTAATCCGGATCCCAACCTGCCTGGTTGGCTGCCAGCCGACCACGAAATTTTCAATGGGCTGGCACCAGAGGGTGCAAAATTTGGCTACAACATGGCCCAGCATGATGCACTTCAGCGGGTTTGGCCACCAATGCCCTTAGAGAGTGCTCACATTGAAGCCAACAGCCATACCATCGAGCTGACAGATGCACGTTGCCCGATCGCCATCATAGACGCGAACGGTCTTTGGTGGACACAG
>Ga0114919_10005469_pt1 | contig 10140 bp, 4 predicted proteins | sample BlataG_FD_88682 | JGI IMG/M metagenome (GOLD analysis project Ga0114919, IMG submission 88682) | Deep subsurface microbial communities from Black Sea to uncover new lineages of life (NeLLi) - Black_00105 metaG | ecosystem: Environmental > Aquatic > Marine > Oceanic > Sediment | place: Atlantic... | reverse complement strand
TCGATAACGGCTGCGTGGCCAACATCACCGCCTCACGACTGGCGATAAAGACCGAGCGGAAGATGCGAATCTTCTCCGAGCAGATATACATGTCTGTCGACTTCGACAAGAAGGTCGGGATCATCATTGATAAGACTGAGAACCTCGACCTTATCCAGATGGCCCGCGACATGGACGCCGACGACCTGGCTGAGCTTGCCGAAAGCGTGGACTACACCAAGTTGTTGAAGGTCCAGGAACTCGTCGTGGACGAAAGCACCGAGCCGCTACGGCGACAGGCCGAGGCTTTTCGAGGAACCGTCGTGGACGGGGCTCCGCCCGTGGTGTCGGCCACGGACGGCCTGGCAGCGCTGGAAGTAGCCGGCGACATCGTCGAGTCGCTGAAGGGGCATCACTGGGACGGGCAGGCGTCAAGTAGACGCGGTTTTGACATCATCAGCCCCAGCAACTGAAGCGACTCGCCCGGAGCGGGCCTGTATCGAGCCCGATTCAGTTGCGACGCCAGTAGCGATCCACCGCTAAATCGACCGCCATTTCCATAAACTCGTCAGACTGGGCGATCGTCGCGGCGCCGAAGAGCTTCATGAAATAGTCAGCGGCGAGCTTGTCGTACTGCTGCTCGCGGAGAATCCCCTCGATTTGCTCCTGGGCCTTTTCGAAGCTCTGCGATTGGCCCGGGGAGACCTTGAGCGCCTTGACGATATAGTAGCCGGTCTCGGTCTCGATAACGCCGCAGATCTCGCCTTCACCTAGGGCGAAGGCGTTGCGCTCGACCTCCTTCTCGCGGAAGCTGCCTTCCGGCATGGCCAGCCAGACGCCGCCGTGGCTTGCCCGGACGCCGCGAGAATGCCTCTTGGCGACCTCGCTGAAGTCCTCACCTGTCCGGATGGCCTCGGCCGCGGCGTCGATCTCCCCTCGGGCGTGCTCGCGGGCGCGTTTCCACTCCAGCGGGGTGGGCTCCAGCCCGTCGGCGTCAGGCAGGAACTCCTCGAACGGCGCGGCGATAAGCTGCATCTGCACGCTCTTGGCCACGACGAACTCGTCGGTGTGCTTGCGGTAGTAGTCCAGCAGCATGTCGCGCGTGACGATGATCCTGGGCTCGATCTGGCTCCGGAGGAACGCCCTGCCCGTCAGCCGGCGGCGGTGGTCGTCCAGGGCCTCGGCCAGTGTCGTGTGCCGGCCGCGATAGTACTGCTCCAGGGCCCGCGCACTGCCACCGGCGTGGGCTATCATCTCCCGGCGGGCGTTGGCGACCTCGTCTTCGATCGCCTCCTTTTGAGCGTCGCTGAGAGCGGCTTCGGCCTCGCCCAGCACCAGCGACTCGTACACCAGTTGGCGGAGTTGCTGGTCGATCATCTCCGTGACGGCCTGGCGGAATGCCTCCTCCTCGCCCGGGGGCATGGCGACAAGCCGCGGATGCAGCCCATTCAGCACGTCGTCGATGGTGATGAACTTGTCGTTTACCTGCACCATCGAGGCAGCTACGACCGTGGTCGTGCCCTCCCTCACTCGGCCGGCGGCGGTGTCCGCGGGCCCCTCACCATCGATGAGGGCGGCGTCGCCCGGCTGGGGGGGAGGGACATCATCAGCGTGATAGGACTCGGTCAGGTCCGCCAGCGATCGGACGCCGTCGTCCGGCGCCGAATCGTCCGCGCCATCCAGGGCCGCCAGGTCGGTCGGTCGGGTGGCCTCCGGCGGCGGGCCCACGGGAAGCTGTGAGGGATGCTCGATCTCGGTCGGCCGCGAGGGGGCCGGGACGACGGCCCGCACAGGCCGGCGAGGAGCGACGTCGTCCACTGCCGATGGCGTCGTAGGCGCCTCGGGCGGGCGAGAATGCCCGCTTGTCGTGCGGCCGGAAACGCCCTCAGCCAGGACCTGTTCGATCCTCGATGTCGTCGTCACTCGCGAACCACTTGCCGCCGGCTGCGCATCGGGCGAGACCGTGGGGGCTCTGGCGGGTTGCGACCTTTCGGCGGGCGCGGAGGAGGTCGGCACGCGCGGCGTTTGCTCCGCCGGTGTGGGGGTTGTGTATGTAGGCGTTACGGCGGCGGAAGCGAGCATATCGCGCGTGGGCCATTGAGCCGCGAGCCCGGCTGATCGGGCAGGCGAGGAGCTCTCGGCAGGCACGGTCGAGGTCGGCACGCGCGGCGTCTGCTCCGCCGGCGTGGGGGGTGTATAGGTCGGCGTTACGGCAGCCCTGGGGGGGCGATCGCGCGTGGGCCATTGCATGGCGGGGCCAGTCTGTTCGGTCGGCTGGGCCACCGGACGGCTGAGTTCCTCCGGCCCGTCGGTGCGGCGCGGAGGCGCCGCGGTCATCGCGTCCGCAGGGGGCGGCTCGTCCCACTGGCCGGCAGCCGGCGCCTGCTCGGTAATGGGCGTTTCTTGCTCTCGGGTCCACTGCCAACGGAGGCCCCTGCCGTCAGGCCGATCATCGCTGCAACTCGCCAGGGGCAAGGCCAGCATCGCCAGGAGAATAATTGTCCGACAGCGCATGGGGCTCACCTGATGCGCACTGCGGCCGCGCGCCCGCACATTATACTTGTTCACTTGCCTGTCTCAACCGCTTTAACAGAACGGTGAGCATGGTCGGCATCTCCAGGCAGGCCGGCGGCAGCCGCCAGTGGACCGTGTGGTCATCCGGCAGGCGGACCGTGCCGAGCGGACCTTCGAAGACGCCCTCAGCCAGCTTCATGTCCCGTACGGTGAAGATAATGTCGGGATCGTGGCGGATGATGCTGTCGATGCCAGCCGCCCCAGCCCGGGCGCGCACTTCCGCCACGTCCAGAAGCGTGCTAACTTCAGGCGGGACCTGTCCATAGGCGTCCGCCATGTCCGCCCGAAGCTGCCCCAGCTCGCCGATGTCCGCGCACATCGCCATCCGGCGGTACAGCTCCATTCGCTGGCGGTCGCCGGCCACGTAGCCCCGCGGGATGTACGCGTCGATGCCCAACTCCACGTGCACGTCGCGGCGGATGAGTGGGTCCTTGCCCTGCAAGCGGCGGACGGCCTGTTCGAGCAACCGGCAGTAAAGCTCGTAGCCGACCGCCGCGATGTGGCCGGACTGCTCCCTGCCGAGAATGTTCCCCGCCCCGCGAATCTCCAGGTCACGCATGGCGATCTGGAAGCCCGCCCCAAGATCGGAGAACTCCTCGATCGCCTTGAGCCGCTTGCCCGCCACCGGCGACACCGTCCGCCGCTGCGGCAGCAGCAGGTAGCAGTACGCCCTGTGCCTGTATCGGCCCACGCGCCCGCGGAGTTGGTGCAGTTCGCTCAGGCCGAACCGGTCGGCCTCCTGGATGATAATCGTGTTAGCCGTGGGTATGTCCAGGCCGCTCTCGATGATCGTCGTGCACACCAGCACATCGATTTCCCGGCGGACGAACTTCAGCATGGTCTGCTCGAGCCGGCCTTCGGGCATCTGGCCGTGGGCGGTGGCCACGCGGGCGTCGCCGACGAGGCGGCGGATCTCGTCCGCCACGGATTCGATATCCAGCACGCGGTTGTGCAGGAAGAACACCTGCCCCTGGCGGTTGAGCTCGCGGTGGATGGCCATGCGTATCAACTCCCGGTCGTACTGGCAGACCTCGGTGTGGATCGCCCGGCGGTCCAGCGGCGGCGTGGCCAGCGAGCTGATATCGCGCAGGCCCAGCAGGGCCATGTGCAGCGTTCGCGGAATCGGCGTGGCCGTCATCGTCAGCACGTCCACCGTCGTCCGCATGGTCTTGAGTCTCTCCTTGTGCTCCACGCCGAACCGCTGCTCCTCGTCGATGACCACCAGGGCGAGGTCCTTGAACCGCACGTCGTCCGATAGCAACCTGTGCGTGCCGATGAGCACGTCGATTCGCCCCTCAGCCGCGTGCTTGCATATCGCCGCCTGCTCGGATGCCGTGCGGAAGCGGCTGATCATTTCGACTTCGACCGGGTAGTCGGCCAGCCGCTCGGTGAACGTGCGGTAGTGCTGGTCGGCGAGCACGGTCGTCGGCACGAGCACGGCCGCCTGCTTGCCGCCCTCGACCACCTTGAACGCCGCCCGCATGGCAAGCTCGGTCTTGCCGAAGCCCACGTCGCCGCAAAGCAGGCGGTCCATCGGCCGGGGGACGGCCATGTCCGCGTCGATGTCGGCCATCGCGGCGAGCTGGTCTTCCGTTTCCGTGTAGAGGAACTCCTCGACGAACTGCCGTTGCATGTCGGACTCAGCCGGGCAGCTCATGCACGCCATCGCGCGGCGCATGACCTGTGTGCGAATCATCTCGGCGGCCATGTCCTTGCCGGCCTCGGAGACGCGGTCCTTTTGTCGCGTCCACAGCTTGCCGCCAAGCCGGCTGAGCGTCGGGCGGATGCCGCGCGAGCCGACGTACTTCTGCACGAGGTTGATCTGTGAAGCCGGTACGTGCAGGACGGCGTTGTCAGTGAAGCGCAGCGAAAGGTACTCCTCGCACCGGCCGTCGCGTTCGAGCGTCCGCAGGCCCTCGAACTTCGCGATGCCGTGTGACACGTGCACCACGTAGTCCGTCCGCTGGAGGTCCATCAGCGATTCGATGGGCCTGCCCGCTCGCATCCGCCGCACGCGCCGCCGACGGGCGTAGCGGTGGAATATCTCGTGATGGCCGACCACGACCAGCCGCTCGCCGGGCCAGTGGAACCCCGCCCGAACGTGCCCGATGGCCGTGTTGACCCGCTCGGCGAGCCGCTCGTGCGAGTCGGCGAGCAACTGGGCGAACCGCTCCTGCTCGGCGGCGTTCTCGCAGTACACCCACAGATCGTTGCCCTCAGCCAGCTTGGCAAGCTCCCCGAGCGCCTCGGCTGAGCCCGTCGCCAGCCGCTCCAGCGAACGGACGCCGAGGTCGATTACGTCGGCGATGCCCTGCGGGCGAAAGCTGAACATCTCCACGCGGGCGAAGGCATCCATGGCGGCGAAGAGCTCATCAGCCGTCATCAGCGTGTGTGATGGCAGGGGCGTGCGCTCGGGCCGATCGGCAAGGCCTGCCTGCCGGACAGGCAGGTCGTCATCGCAGCGGCGGATGATGTCCTCGGCCAGTTGGGCGATCTCGCCCGGCTCGGGGATGCAGATGATCGCGCTGGCCGGCAGGTAGGACAGGAAGTGCGTCGTGAGCGCCGGGTCGCACTCGCGCCCGGCCGCCAGGGAGGCGATGTCGACAGCATCTAGCTGCTGCGTGCTGCGGTTGGTGTCCAGGTCGAACCGGCGAATCGAGTCGATCTCGTCGCCGAAGAACTCCACACGCACGGCCGTCGCGCTGCCCGGCGGGAAGATGTCCACGATGCCGCCGCGGTGGGCGAACTCGCCGGCTGCGTCCACCTGGTCGACGTGCTCGTAGCCGGCGTCGACCAGCCAGGCGGTGAGTGACTCCACGCTACGGGCCTGCCCGCGGGCGAGCGTTATCCGCCCGGCCGCCAGGGCCTCCACCGTCGGCACGGGCTGGAGCAGCGCCATTATCGGCGCGACGACGAAGGCCGGCGCCTTTTCACCGCCGGCAGCCAACTCGCCGCACAGGCTTATCCGCTCGCCGGCCACCTCGTCGCTGACGTGGTCGGGCGCCAGGTCCACCTCCCACGGCGGGAGCTGACGGGCTACCTTGCCGGAGAACAGCTCCAGGTCGTCGGCGATTTCCTCAGCCTCGTCGTCGCTCCGCGCGACGAGAAGCACGCACCGGCCGGTCAGCTCGCCCAATGCCGCAGCCGCCAGCGGCCCGGCTGAGCCCCACACGCCCGACAGGCCCACCGCCTGCCCGGCAGACAGCCGCTCCGCCGCGAGCCGCAACTGCTCGTTCTGGACAGCTCTGTCAAACACGTTGGACACGTTGGAAATCACTCGCCGCAAGAGACAGCACCGGCCGGACCCGCTCATTTTCTCTGTGCTCTATGTACACTTTGTGGTGTCCGTTTCTATGTGCGCGCAGAAACACGCCCGAACGGCCTTTCAAATCCGCTCGCGGCTGCCTGTAAGTTACGTTGTACTCCGCAGCGTGACACTGCCAGGCTCACGCCGCTATGTCCACAGCCCGGCCAGGTGAGCCTGCCGAGCTACCTGCCGGACCGCGCCCTGCAGCGACACGCGCAGGGCTGCGCTATTCTATCGGATCGGCCCCGACCGGAGAATCACTCTTCCGCCCGGCCGAGCTCAATGACGATGTCGTCGGCGTCTTCGGTCATGCCTTCCGGCATGGCGGCGTCGGGGTCCTCGTCCTTTTCCGAATCGCCGCCCATCGTCCGAACGTCGTCATAGTTGAATCCCCCGTCGTCGATCATGTTAGGCCCGACGCTGTAGATCTTGCAGCCGTCGTCCGTCCGGACGTACCTCATCGCCTCGCCCGTGAAGCCGTCGACGGGGATTTCCGACAGATAGTCCGGCGCCAGGTCAGCCAACTCAGCGGGGAACTCGCCGTTGTGCTCCATGGCATGGAGCAATGCTGCCGCTGCAAGTTCGTTCAGTTCCCTCTTAGCGGCGAATTCCTCATGCAGGGCGCGGATTCGTTGCACTTCAGGCCAGATCGTCGTCAGAAGCGCCAGTTCGACCGCTTCTGTGCGTATCTTCCGGTCAGCTCTCCCTAAGCTGACCGCGCGCTGGACCTTCTCTCGCCACGTGTGGAACTCGCTCTGAAGATCTCTCGTCAAGCGGCGATGCTCGGCGTAGTTCTCATGGAGAGTGGCCGCGGCGAGCCAGCCGTACCATTTGTCCACCGACTCTTCAACGGTGTCCCAGTCGACGAACGCCATAGCCGCTCCCTCCAGTTTTATCCCCAGCACCTCAGGCGGGTCCGTTGACAACGCCGCCCTCTTGAGCATCATCACGCAGTCCAGCGCCATGAGTCGTTCGGCCTCTAGGACAGTCGCCATCCCCGGTGTCGGCGAGAGTGTGTGCATGTCGGCGAGCATGGACCGCAGTTGATCATTGGTGGCCAAGCTGCTGGTTATGATCGCCTCGCCAGCTCTGGTTGCACTTCCGTCCATCCCCATCCCGACCAGCAGTTCTATCAGCGTCGATGATCGGCCGGTCCGCGTGCCAAGCCCGTGCATGACCAGCAAGTCCTGCCAGGCCCCCTCGACATCGCCCGAATCAAGCTTCAGCATTGCCCGGGCTGAAAGCGCCCAGACGACTTGCCGAACGGAGGACAGCTCTGGAAGTAGCGCAGTGGCGAACGTCGGTGGATCATCGAGAGATATCTTCGGCATGTAGAAATGCGAGCGCTGAGTGGCCTCGACGATCAGCACCAATGGCCCTTCGCTGTCCTCCAGCCAACCGGCGGCAATCGGGTACTCCGCCGCGGACCACGGGCGACTGGTGATTTCCTCCAGCACCGCGATGTCGTCGTAGTCTTCCGGCTGATCGAGCGAAGCCGTCCTCTCGTAGTAATTGTCCAGCCTTTCGAGGTACGGCCCGTCCTCCGGCAGGTCTGACAGGCCTAGCAGGGCCAATGCCTCTTCGCGGATCTTCTCGTCGAACACTTTGGGCCCCAGGGCGCGGACGAGCGGCACGGCCCCGTTGTTTTCCGGCGTTACGCGGGCGCTGTAGCGGTCGACGAGGACCTGGTAGTAGTTGATCGTGCCGTCTTCATGCCTCGGCAGGTCGGGCTCGGACGCGTCGGCCGGCTCGGCCGCAGCTGGCGCTGCCTCGGCGGGAGCCGGTTGCTCCGCGGCCCGTTCCTCGGCGGGCCCGTCCGGTTCGTCGGCGAGGCAGAGCAGGGCTGCGGCGCAAATGATCAGAGCGGTGCAGACCAAGGCCGGCAGCCACGGACGACCCTTGAGGAATGTCGGGGCGGCGTCAGTCGTCGTGTGGATTCCGGTGTCCTTCATGTCATCTCCCCAGGCTTGCAGTCAGCCCGTTGCGGTTCCGGTGAGGCGGCAGCGCTATTGTGCTTATTTGCGGCCGGTTTGCAATGAGGTAGACCGCAGCTATAATCGTGCCGGCCGCTCGGCGTGTGTTGCGGCGGGCGAGGCTGGAGACGCGCATGAACGTTTTGCTGACAGGCGGGGCGGGGTACATCGGCTCGCACGTCGTTCGCGCGCTGGCCGACGCCGGCCACGCGTGCGTCGTGTACGACAGCCTCGTCAAGGGCCACGCCGAGGCCGTCACCGGCGCCGAGCTAATCACGGCCGACGTTGCCGACGGCGACGCGCTGCGGGCAGCCCTCCGCGGCCACGACATCGACACGGTCATTCACTTCGCCGCGTTCATCGAGGCTGGCGAGTCCGTCGACCACCCGGACAAGTACTTCCACAACAACACGCTGATCGCCCTGAGCCTGCTGGAGGCGATGCGCGACTGCAACGTGATGCGGATGGTTTTTTCCTCGACGGCGGCGGTGTACGGCCAACCTGATCGGATGCCGATCTGCGAGGACGACCGCCTCGATCCGATCAACCCGTACGGCGCGAGCAAGCTATGCGTGGAGTTGATGCTGCCGGCCTACGCCGATGCGTACGGCATGGGGTTTGTGTCGCTGCGGTACTTCAACGTGGCCGGGGCGCACCCGGCCGGCGACATCGGCGAGGCCCACGACCCCGAGACGCACCTGATCCCGCTCATCCTTCAGGTACCGCTCGGCCAACGAGACGCTGTCTCGATATTCGGCGACGACTACCCCACCTCCGACGGCACGTGCGTGCGGGACTACATCCACGTGTGCGATCTGGCCGATGCCCACGTGCTGGCGGCCGAGGCTATCGAACCGGGCGCGGCCAAGGCCTACAACCTCGGCAACGGCGAGGGGTTCTCCGTCAAGCAGGTGATCGACACGTGTCGGGCCGTGACGGGGCATGAGATTCCCGCGGAAGTCGCCCCACGACGCCCGGGCGACCCGGCCACGCTGATCGCATCCAGCAGCAAGGCCATCGACGAGCTCGGCTGGCGGCCGAAGCTTGCCGATCTGCGAACGATCGTCACCGACGCCTGGAACTGGCACGAGCAGCACCCGGCCGGCTACGGCCGGTAGGCCCCACTGGCGGCGAGAGCACATCGAACACGGCGGGCGAGTCGCCGGGCGACGGCGGGCAAGGGCCCAGCCGCCTATAATGAATTGACCGAGAGTTTCCACACACTATGCCTGAATGGCTGACAAAAATCCCGGCAGGCTTTTGGGACGTCCTGAGCGACATGTCGCCGTACCTGCTGTTCGGCTTCTTCGTGGCGGGCGTGCTGAGCGTGCTGATTTCGCCGCGGCTGATCGAGCGGCAACTCGGCGGGCGCGGCCTGTGGCCGGTACTCAAGGCGTCGGCCTTCGGCGTGCCGCTGCCGCTGTGCTCGTGCGGGGTGATTCCCGTGTCGGCCTCGCTGCGGCGGCACGGCGCGAGCAAGGGCGCGACGACGGCGTTCCTGATCTCCACGCCTCAGACTGGGGTGGACAGCATCTTCGTAACGTTCAGCCTGCTGGGTCCGGTGTACGCGATCTTCCGGCCGCTGGTGGCGCTCGTGGGCGGGGTGGTCGGCGGCGGCGCGGTCGACATAATCGACTACGACAAGCCCGGCGAAGGCCCTCACGCGGCCGAATGCCAGGACGAATGCTGCGCCGGCGTGGAAACTAACTTGTTAGTGCGGATGCTGCGGTATGGCTTCGTCGTGCTGCCGCGGGACATCGGCAAGATGCTGCTGGTTGGCCTGGTCATCGCGGCGCTGATATCGGCGGCCATACCGGTCGACTTCTTCCGCGAGCAACTGGGCGGCGTAATGAGCGGGCACATCGTCGGCATGTTGGTGATGATGGCCCTGGGCATTCCGGTTTACGTGTGCGCGACGGCGTCCGTGCCGGTGGCGGCGATGCTCATCAAGGCGGGCGTGTCGCCCGGGACGGCGCTTGTCTTCCTTATGACCGGCCCGGCCACGAACGCCGCGGCGCTGGCGACGATTTGGCAGATAATGGGGAAGCGCACGGCCCTGTGCTACCTGGCGACTGTGGCCGTTATGGCGCTCGCCAGCGGGCTGCTGCTGGATTACATCTTCCAGGTCGGCGACATCAAGGCGGTGCCGCCGAGCATGACAATGCTGCCCGGGTGGCTTGGCGGCGCGGCGGCGGTGGTGCTGCTGGGCGTGATCGGCTTTGCGCTGCTGGCGCCGAAACGCATCGCGCACGACGATCTCAGTGAAACCGACGGCGACGCTGCCGGCGAAACCGACGACGAGAGCTG
>Ga0114919_10005468_pt1 | contig 10140 bp, 11 predicted proteins | sample BlataG_FD_88682 | JGI IMG/M metagenome (GOLD analysis project Ga0114919, IMG submission 88682) | Deep subsurface microbial communities from Black Sea to uncover new lineages of life (NeLLi) - Black_00105 metaG | ecosystem: Environmental > Aquatic > Marine > Oceanic > Sediment | place: Atlantic... | reverse complement strand
GATGGCGGGCATCGATTGTACGACGAGTCGGTGTTCCAAAGATTGTCGAGGATAGTCGAACTTAAGAAGAGCAAAACACTTTGTGAGATAAGGCAGATTCTAAGCAAAGAAGGTGCTGCTGCCGGAGCTTTCTCGGCCCGGGAGAGTTGAGTAGAGAGATTGAACATATTCGGAAACCGGAACGGAAGAAAAAATGAAGTAGAAACACTTTTGCTTCTTTGAGATTGCTTTGTCGCGCTGGCGATGAGAGACAGATTGCTGGGGGGCTCAAGGAAGGGACGAAAGGATCAAGGATGAGAAGCACCGCTTGGCTTTTGAGAAGTCATCTTTATCTTTCCTGGTTTTTCTCGTGTTTACGGTCTGGTTGCGTATTTGATGAGCTTTTTGTGGAGGCCCAGCTTCAAAAGTAGGGGGCGCGTATGAATCTGTCATCATTGATAACAGACAATATCGCTGAACTGCTCGTTAAGATAGTGCGGTTCACGCAGACTCGTCAAAAAATCCTCAGCCAGAACATAAACAGTGTCCACAGTTTCGGGTTTGTGCCCAGGGATTTGGAGGTCGATGAGTTTTCCGAGCTGCTCAACGATGCTATCGAGGAACATATTCGAAGCCAACGACTTGTGCTGCGTGATACGGAAAATATCAAATTCGGGGTCAGCGGCAGCTTTGAAGTTAAACCGGTGGTTGATGAATACGCCAAAGAGCTTTTAGAAGAAAATCGAGACGCATATCTCGAGTTACAGATAAGTAAGCTTTTGGAAAATTCGCTGAACGAAAGACTGGCAGCAGAATTGCTTAGGCAAAAACAACAAGGGATGATTTCGATTTTCGAGCAACTTTAGAACAGCGAACGAGGAGTGTAACATTTGAAATCCGGGACGTTACAGATGCTCTTAAGAGGACAGGTTGGAAGCGAAGCACTTCGTTTGCGACAAATGACGGGAAATTGCAAAAGTCCTGCGGAAGTCCTTGCCTCATCGCAAAGGCCGGACTACTTCGTCGCTGATAGTCAGGATGGACGAAATTGGAGAAGGGCTTGGCTGCAGAGTGCAACAATGCCAGTTTTCTTGAGAGTGTTGTTGACCGTTGTTCTAAAGTTAAGAGCCGAGAAGTCGATAAAGGTTTGGGATGTGGCCTTGTGGTTTAAGTACGACCGCAAAACAGGAGCAAAGGCGACTTCCTGTTATTTATAGGACTTAAAGCTTTGCTGTCAAAAACTTATTTGGATTTTTGAATGTCACGGAGGAAACAGTGAAAACTGACCAGCAAGCAGATATCGCACCAGTATGGGAGCAATTTCACAAGAGGCGCAGTGATGAATTTCGCAATATACTCATGCAGCACTATATGTACCTGGTGAGGTACGCCGCGGAGCGACTGTACAGCAAGCTGCCGGATAAAGTTGAACTGGATGATCTTATAAGTGCGGGCATTTTCGGGTTAATGGATGCCATCGACGCATACGACCCTGAGAGGGGCGTGAAGTTCGAGACATATTGCTCACCTCGCATAAAAGGTTCCATTCTTGATGAGTTGCGAAGTATGGACTGGGTGCCGCGGTTAGTTCGTGCGCGGGCGCACCAGCTGGCGAGAGCCAGGCAGTCGCTGGAGACACATCTTGGGCGAAAGCCTACAGAAAAAGAGACGGCTGAAGAATTGGATATGGATATGGAGGAGTTTAACAGGCTTCTTCGCGATGCCAATGCTGTCAGTGTGGTTTCGCTGGACACCAGGTATAGCGATGACGACGGCGAGAAGGATGTTCGGGAAATAGATGTGATTAAAGACCAAAGAAGTCAGGACCCCTTAACCGAGGCTCAAAAGCGAGACCTGAGAAGTTTGCTGACCAAAGGATTCACCCGGGCGGAGCAGTTGATTGTTGTTCTGTATTATTACGAAGAGATGACGATGAAAGAGATCGGGGCGACGCTGGATTTGTCGGAGTCTCGCGTGTCGCAAATGCACTCATCCATTATCCAACGTTTGAAAGCCCAGATGAACAGCCGAAAAAAGGAGTTTGCAATCTAAATCCCAAAGTGCGCAAGGCACACGTCAGGGAAGAAGGATTAATGGCGAGAAAGCAGAGAACTTGTCCCAGCAGGCAACTATAAGTCATCATTAAAACCTTCAACAGCTCCGCAGATTGGTGAATCAGATAAACAAGTTGATTTCAGCCAGGTGTGCGTCTAAACTAAGGAGGTTGTTGCAAGGAGAAATGGTATGAGATTTACAAAGATGCACGGCTGTGGTAATGACTACGTTTACGTCAATTGCTTCGAGGAGAAAGTTGAAGGTCCGGCGAAGCTGGCTCAAATTGTCAGTGACCGGCACAAGGGTATTGGTGCTGATGGGCTGATTTTGATATGCCCGTCGCAAAAAGCTGATGTGCGGATGCGCATTTTCAACGCTGACGGCTCAGAGGCGGAGATGTGCGGGAATGGAATCCGATGCGTTGGCAAATATGCTTTTGAGCACAAACTATCCAAAGCCGGCGAGTCGTTTGCTGTGCCCGGCAAGGAGCCCTGGCCAGGTTCACTGAATATAGAAACCGGCAATGGAGTTTTAACCGTTGGGCTTATGTTTGGTGATGATAACAAGGTTGAGAAGGTCTGTGTCAATATGGGCCAACCGAAATTAGCAGCCGAGGACATTCCCGTCAGCCTACCTGTCAAAGAAGTGATTGAACAGCCGATGATGTTTCAAAGTCGGGCATTCGTAATGACGTGTGTGTCGATGGGCAATCCGCACGCTGTCTTTTTCCGTCGTGACCTTGCAACCATCAGGTTGGAGGAGTTTGGGCCGGTAATCGAAAACCACAGCATCTTTCCAAGCCGAGTCAATGTGCATTTCGTTCAGGTAGAGAAACCTACGGAATTTACAATGCGGACGTGGGAGCGGGGAGCTGGGATTACCCTGGCCTGCGGTACGGGCGCTTGTGCGTGTTGTGTGGCAGCAGTGCTTACCGGCCGAGGAGAACGAGTGTGCACTGCGCATTTGCCGGGGGGAGACTTGGATTTGAACTGGTGCGAAGAAGATAACTGTGTCTATATGACCGGGCCGGCTGTGGAAGTGTTCGAAGGGGTTTGGCCGGAAGATTAATCCTTTATATGGCGAGCCTTGGAAGGCGGCAAAACTCCAGAGCTACTCCATATCTACCGGGTGATAAGTTCACGTCCGTGTGAGCGTTATTGGTTCTCAAGACCTTGGCGAATCCTGAAATCTTACCGCCAGATTCAAGCAGACCTGTTGTTGGGGGTATTGACAACTCTACTTTCAGCAGGTTGCCCGGCTTGAATGCGTCAGCGGCAGTTTCGAAATATAAGCCGCCGGGACTTACATTAACCGTGTGGCCGGTATAGGGTTTCTCTGTAGGCGGACTAATTCGGCGGCATGAGAGATTTAGCTTGACCACCAGTCGGTTATACTTTCGCTTTTGAGGTGCACTCATTATTCGCATCCCTGCGTTGTCGCATCCATTTTCTTTCAGTCAATGCCTGGAGTTTTGCAAAAACTATACCAAAGTTGGGGTTGAGCAAATATCCTATTTTTACTTTTGCAAATGCTTATTCAGCACAAGGTTAAGCGGAATTGGCTGGCCGATGTTGACAAACACTGCAATTGGGAGTGATACAGCGTTGCGAAATAACAACGCCGGAAGCTCGGTTTGCCAGGATATCATTTGCGGAAAAGGCTCTTTAGTTGCTTATTTCACAAAAAGTTACGTTTCTGACTAAACAAGGAGCTCTTTCAATCCGAAAAAAACCATTACGTTGCTTTTTTGCAACATCCGTACTTGACAATGGCAAGATAAGGTTTATTATTTGGTGTTATGCCAGAGAAGCGGGAACGACAGTCCGAATGGTCAAATGAAACCTGCGGCAGTCAAAAGACCGACAGTGAGGACCACTTAGGCATTGGACTGCTTGGCAAATCAATCATCCAATCGCTACCAGTGGGAGTCGTGACTTTTGATTCAGACTTGAGGATTGTCGAGGCCAACCCGGAAGCAGCAAGACTCATCGAGTTAGACGAGACAATAGATAAATCGTTGGCCAAGGGCACCGAGGGCCCCGACACATCTGTACCAGACTGGGCCGGACAGTTAAAATTGGTGCTCTCGGGGGGGAAAACGTGCAGGTTCGAGCGTGTTGCTTATACGCTGGATGGCAAAACAAAACTGTTGCGAATTGCCTGCGCGGCGCTGAAGGAAAGCAAGACAAAAAGAGTTTTTGGCGGTACAGTCATAATCGAAGATGTAACGGAAAAAGTTCATACCCAGGAGAAGCTGGCCGACATCGAAAAACTGGCTACCGTCGGGAGACTCGCATCTAAAGTGGCCCACGAGTTGAACAATCCTATCGATGGGATACTGCGATACATCAATCTCACGTTAAGGATCATTGAGCGGGAGAATCTCGAAAAGCCCAAAGAGTATCTTTCGCAGTGCAGGCAGGGACTTATGAGGATGGTTCGTATCGTTAGCGAACTGCTGGAGTTTTCGCGCAGGACTTATACTCCATTTGAGGCTGCCAAAATCGGGCAGATTATCGAAGACGCGGTAAAGACGATGGATGCCAGAGTAGAGGCTTCAAATGTTAAGATACTGCGGAATTACGCTGCTGATATACCGCAAGTCAGAGGCGGGAATCTGTTCCAAGTGTTCTGTAACCTTATAAAGAATGCGATGGAGGCGATGCCGGATGGGGGCGAACTGAGTATCTTAACCCGCTTCTCCGCGGATGATACCGTGGTTGTGGAGTTTCGCGATACGGGTGTGGGTTTTGCACCGGAAAATGCCGAGGCCATATTCGAGCCGTTCTTTACCACAAAAGATAAAAGCAAGGGGACAGGCTTAGGATTGGCAGTGTGCAAGGACATAGTTGAAAGACACGGCGGGCGAATAACGGCTGAAAATGCTCCTGAAGCCGGAAGCATTTTCACTGTGTATCTGCCTGTGGCAAGTGAAGATTCTTAAAAGATGAGTGATGAATACGACAGATAAGAATATTCTTGTTGTGGACGACGACAGAATCATATTGGATTCGTTGTGTGAGTTTTTGTCACTTGAAGGATTCCAGACAAGCGGCGCAGAGACTTTGAAAGGTGCTGTGGCTGCGTTGCAGAGGCAAAGCTATAGCCTTGTTATCGCGGATATTAATTTGCCGGACGGAAACGGTTTTGATTTGCTGGATATAGTCAGGGAGGACTATCCGCAGACAGTGGTGGTTGTAATAACGGGCTACGGCACGATTGAAAGTGCGGTCAAAGCGATTAAGCGCGGTGCGTACGATTACCTTACGAAACCCATCGTTGACGATGACCTGCGGCTGGCGGTGGAAAGGGCAATTAAACAACAATCGCTTATGAGCGAAAACGAGAGTCTGCGCCTGCAGCTCGAACGAAAATATAGTCTGGAGAACATAATCAGCCACGATTACAAGATGGCGAAGATTTTTGACCTGATAGAGTCGGTGGCGGATACCACAACGACAATACTGATGACAGGGCCATCGGGTACGGGTAAGAGTATCCTGGCGAGAGTAATACACCAGCGCTCAAGCCGGAGAAGCAAGCCGTTTGTGGAGGTTAGCTGCGGGGCGCTGCCGGAGACGCTGCTTGAGAGTGAATTATTCGGTCACGTCAAGGGTGCGTTTACCGGTGCTGTGAGGGACAAAGAAGGGAAATTTTTGGCGGCGGATGGTGGAACGATTTTCCTTGACGAAGTTGCGAACGCTTCGGCTGCTCTTCAAGTCAAGCTGTTGCGGGTTTTAGAGGACAGGCAGTTTGAGCCGGTCGGCAGTAATAGAACTGTGAAGGTCGATACGCGGATTGTACTTGCTTCAAATCGCAATCTGCCCAGAGAAGTAAAGCAGGGCAGATTTCGGGAAGATTTGTATTACCGGATAAATGTGGTGACAATAGGTCTGCCGCCATTGGGCGAGAGAGTTGGTGACGTGCCGCTTTTGGCCAAGCACTTTTTGCGAGTGTATTGTGCCCAACACAACAAGGAAAAGCTCGGGATTACCGATGAGGCACTTGAGTATTTGGAGTGTTATCCCTGGCCGGGTAATGTGCGCGAATTGGAAAACGTAATTGAGCGGGCGGTTCTGCTTAGCAGAAATAGATTCATTGGCCCTGGGGACCTGCCAGACTCAATCAAGGAAGATCGGAGCCGACGAGAAGACAGATACAAGCCAATGAGCTTGAAGGAGGCGCTGGCTGAGCCGGAGAAGAGTTTGATTCGGCGGGCACTCGAGGCCCATCACTGGAACAGACAGGAGACGGCCAAAGCACTTCGGATAAACCGCACAACACTATTTAAGAAGATGAAGCAGTACGGGCTTTATGCCGAGGCTGAGCGGTTGGGATTAACTTGACAATGCTCATAGATTAGCGATGATTGATTATTGGAAAGGCAGGAGGTTACCGCGAGCAATGAGAGTATGTACGAGATAGTAGAGAAGATTTTGTTCGGGGTAAGTTTTATCGCCATCGGTGGTGCAGTGGCGTTGATGTTTTTCTTTGTGTTCGCTCCCAGTATCCTCGGCTCGAAGACAATACATAAGCAGCTTGAGCGGCTCCAGCGGGAAGTTGAGATGATGAACGAACAGCTAAAATGGATAGCTGAGAATCTGGAAAAAGAGAAAGAAGGACCTGAGAAGAAACGATGAGTGCTTAGGATGAGTTTGGTGGCAAGGCTAGCGTGGTCGGAGTTTGTGTAATATTATGCCGGTCACGATAAGAATCAGGCCTATTACTGTTGAGAGGAAGATTTTCTCGCCGATGACAAAATGAATGACCACGATAGAAAGAAAGGGAGTTAAGTAAATTAAGTTCGCAACGTAGGCGGTTGTCTTGGATAGCTTTAAGGCTTTGAGCCAAACCAGGAAAGTAATCCCCATTTCAAATAGCCCGATATAAATCGCTCCAAGAATTGCGTTAAAGCTCGGAAGCTGTGGTTTTGACAAAAGCAGCATCGCAAGAAATATGAAACAAGAGCCGAACGTGAAATTAAGAAATAGTCTAACAATTTCGTCTACGCGGTCTTTTACGGTATAAATCCAGAATAGTGCCCAGATTAACGAGCTGGCTACCGCTAAGGATACTCCGGTGACGCTTGTAAACCTTAATCTGAAGATATCGCCTTGAGTCGCAATTAAAAGGACGCCGAAAAAGGAAATAATTATAGCAAGGATGCTTCTTAATTTGATTTTCTGGCCGAGTAACGGAATTGAGAGTAAAACAAGCATTATCGGCCAGGTGAAATTCAATGTCAGGGCCTGCTGAGCGGGAAGTATTGAGTAGGCTTTGAAGAGGACGAGGTAGTAAAGGAAGGGATTAAGTAGGCCTAATAGAGCGGAATGCAAATAGTCTTTTTTTGACAGTGCGCTGAGTAAATTGAGTTTTTTGAAAAATAGTAAAAAGCAAAACAGAATAATGCTTGATGTAATTGCGGCATAAAATAGAAGCGGCAAAACATCCAAATAACGTAAAGAGATTTTGAAGGCAGATGCGACGGTAGACCATAACAGTACCGCAACAATAGTACAGAAATAAGCTTTTCTTTCTTTTACCATAACTTGGGTGACCGATTGAAATTGGTGGTTTTCCGATTTCTCTAAGCTACCAGTTTTGTCGGTAACATACAACAGTGGGCTTGAAGGACGAGAAAAGATGGCGGGTCGTGCGTTGGGTGGTGGGGTCCTGTTTTTTCGTGCGGTTTTGCCGGCTGTGGTGATATTTTTTTTCTTGAAAGTGTTTGGGCTGGACTGTAAACTATAGGTTAATAGGGCCGGGCGTCCTCCTCTTTCTCCTCTCCCTCCATCCGCCCGGACCTATTTTTTTATGGGCTAAGCGTGTTGTTCCGGCGTTTTTTTGGTTGGGCGGCTTTTCAGCGGGTTGTAGAATATGAATCAGCAGGGCCGTGGGGGGCTATCACTGCTGGTCGTTTACGAAGCAGTTGGGCCCTGTTTTTTTTATGCGCTGAGGGTGTTTTTTATGATGAGGGTGGGAAAGAGAAAAAAATAAGAAATTTTTATTTTTTTATTGACAGGTTGTACAAATGTACGATATTGTAGTTGTACATTTGTAAAAGGAGGCATATTATGGTAAAGCGAAGACCGCCCGCAGTTAGCCCGGCAGAGACGGAAATTTTGAGAATAGTGTGGCAGCTCGGCAAGGCAACGGTGCAAAACGTCTGCAGGAAGCTGCCTGCCAAAAGAAGGATAGCGTATGCGACGGTTCAGACGCTGCTGCGTCGGCTGGAGAAGAAAGGGTATCTGAAGCACTACACCGATGGTAAGGCTCACGTCTTTTTCGCATCTGTCAAAAGCGAAGATGTTATCAAGAGGTCGGTCAGTGACTTTTTAGACCGACTCTTCGGCGGTGACCCTATGCCACTTATGCATTATTTAGCAGAACACGGCAAAATAGATGCGGAAGATATTGAGGAGCTGAAGCAGATGGCAAGTGGAAGGGAAAAAAGACAGATAGTGAGAAGGCAAAAAAACAGACACGCAGGGCATGGAGAACACAAAGGAAATCCAGACAAAAAGTAAAAGAAGTTAGATTCCTGCTTGCGCAGGAATGACAAATTGGAGTGGCAAAAATGGAAAATCTTCACGCCCAAATCACGGATTATCTTCTGACACAGAGTTGGCAGATAGCGGTTCTGGCGGTGGCGATTGCGGCAGTGTCTTTGGTGGTGAGAAATAAAAGTGCCCACGTTCGATATTTGCTGTGGCTGGTCGTTTTAGGCAAATGTCTGGTGCCGCCATTACTTACGGTGTCGCTGGCAATATTGCCGGAGAAGGAAATTGCTAAGCGGGTAGTGACTGCCCCGGTTGAGATGCCGGTTGTTGAAGCAGAAGCAATAGATGTATTGCCGGCTGAGCCGGTGACATTTCCTCGGCTACCCGTTGTGATGGGACCGGCGACAAAGCCGAGTATCTTCGAGAGATTGTCGGAAGTTACGCTTCGACAGCGGCTGGCATTTGCGTGGATTGCTGGCGTTGGCGTATTTGTTTTGGCAGCGGTGATAAAGGCGTTGCGGGTCAATCGGTGGCTTAGGCGGGGGCGAAAGCGGCTGCCGGCTGAATTGCAGAAGGGGGTTGAAAACTTATTCGGTGACATTGGGGTGAAAACCACCCCCAGGGTTTGGCTTATTGAGGGGATAGGTCAGCCGTTTGTGTGGGGACTTGTGCGGGGCGGTATTTATCTTCCTGCCAACTTCGTTGGTGTGGAGGGAAATGAGAACCGGCGAGGTGTGTTGGGGCACGAGCTGGGTCACGTTCTCCGATTTGATGCTGCGGTGAATCTGCTGCAGATAATTGCACAGGCCATATTCTGGTTTCATCCTTTCGTGTGGTGGGCCAATAGGAAGATTCGGGCTGAGCGCGAGAAGTGCTGTGATGAGATGGCGATTGCTCGATTGGGGGCAAGAGCGAAGGATTACAGCAGGGCGATTGTGAATACTCTGATTGCCGAACACGAAGCTGCTTTGCCTATTCCTTCCTTAGCTGTAGCGGGGCCGGTGAAGAATATCGAAGACCGGATAAAAACGATTATGAGACCGGGCAAGAGGTTCTATAGACGGCCGAGTTTGATAACTGCAATAACCGTACTGCTGCTGGCACTGATAGCTGTGCCAACGACGTTGGCGTTGACCAGACGAGCAGCGGCCATAAGTGACAAGCAAGCAAGAAAAGACTCTGAATCGGCCGAAAGTGATTCAAATACACCTGCCGGCGGCTATTGGTGGAGCTATGGACGCGCCCGCCCAAGCTCTGGTAAACCGCGGAAATCAGGCTATATCAGAGACTACTCTGGTGGCGCACGCTATGGTTATGGGCGTGGTGGGCCAAGCGTTCCGCCAGGAGTGTCTGAGGTGCCTAAGACAATTACGTGCAGCGGCAGGTTGTACGATGGTCAAGGCCGGCCCCTCGCACAGGCAGTGGTGACATTATACGCTATGGAGATCGAGCACGAGACCAATAACCGCACGGTACTGAGCAGAGAGGAAACAAAGACCACGGCTGACGGCAAATACTCCTTTACCACCAACGTGCCAACCGCGCGAGATGGAACTTACCCAATGAGTCTGATCGTTGCCGAGAAGGAAGGGATGGAACTGGAATG
>Ga0114919_10005466_pt1 | contig 10142 bp, 10 predicted proteins | sample BlataG_FD_88682 | JGI IMG/M metagenome (GOLD analysis project Ga0114919, IMG submission 88682) | Deep subsurface microbial communities from Black Sea to uncover new lineages of life (NeLLi) - Black_00105 metaG | ecosystem: Environmental > Aquatic > Marine > Oceanic > Sediment | place: Atlantic... | reverse complement strand
TGTGTGCGTTGTGGCTTACGCAAAGTTTTCTTCCCTTGATCTCTTTGTTCTTTGGTAAGTTTTCTTGCTCCACCACGAATACCAGTCAATTTTTCAAGAACTATTGTGTCTCCGCTTTGAAGTCTACTTACAATTTGCTTAGAAATGCAATGATTAGAGTCTCGCACGAAACGGTTCTCCTTCTGTTTAACTTTTTGAAGGTGTCTTTGTGCATTATGTCCTTTGGATTGCAATTGACTTCTAAGTTCTTGATACTTTCTTTTAATATGCCAAAGTTTTTTCCCATCATAGAAACGATTGTCAGAACTAACAGCAGGTCTTTTAACTCCACGGTCAATTCCAATAAGTTTCCCATTTGGAGCAATATCTTCAATTTCTTTTTCAAATACAATATTAAGAAAAACCTTGCCTTTTCTAGTGAACAAATCAGCAGAAGTTCTTTTCCAAGTAAGATATTGTTGAAAATACTCAGGAACATTAAATTCCAGTTTAATTCTACCATCAATGGTAAGAATAGAAACGATACGCTTGTCCATCCAAACATTGTAGGAATTAGCATCAAGCCGAATACTGCATTGTTTAGATTGTGGACATTTTTTAGATTTAAGTGCTTTGACACTTTTAAGAGTTTCTGTTGCCTTCATTCTTGCAGAAATCGCAAGTTGAGAGGGCAGCGATTTCCTTGCTTCCTTGTAGGTAAGTTTGTGAAGTTCTACGCCATTAGTAATTATTTTGTCTTGAAAGCCAGTCTTGCAAACTTGATTGTAAGACTTTGTATAAGCATCAATTGTTGGCTTCAATTGGCTTTCAAGAACATTCAACTTAATTTTAATGGTGCGTATCAATCTCATATACTTACATTATATAGTATGTGGATTGGTAATTTAACAACATTTTTCAAAATTATTTTAAGGAGGCGGGCATTCCTCCCCTACCACAAGGGCTTGACCTAGTTCGCATTACTCACTCGCTACGCTCGTTCATAACGCTCACAGGTCAAGCATTCCTGCGGAATGTAGAGGTTTCCTGCCCGCAAAAACTATGAAAACTATTTTATTGGGTGACTGTGTTAAATTGGCTCCTGAATTTCAAAATGAGTCTATCAACTTATTAGTGACATCTCCTCCATACGCCCAACAGCGTGCGAAACAGTATGGGGGAATTCCCATTCAGGAATACCCGCAATGGACGGTCAATTGGTGCAATGCTTATAAAAACGCACTAACCCCAAACGGATCAATCGCAATTGTAATCCGAACCAATATTCACAAGGGACAAATTTCTGATTATGTTTTACAAACTCGATTGGCTTTAAGGCAATCGGGGTGGATTGAAGCCGAAGAATTAATTTGGATTAAGCCCGATTCGCCACCTTTAGGCCATATCGGAAGACCGAGAAGGGCTTGGGAAAATATTTTGTGGTTTTCAAAAAGCCGTAAGCCATTTTGCGATCCTCATGCCAACGGAACGCCAAGCAACCGAGTGGGCTTTGAAAGCGTCAAGGGGGTGGGCGATTATAAATGTGGCACCTCACCCGCACGACAAGGAATTGCCAGATGCCGAGATTATGTAGAAGTAGGCACTGGGGCCGTAGATAAATCACCAGAAAACACACATCCCGCGCAATTTCCTGAGAAATTAGCCATGTGGATAATACGTTTGCTATGCCCTAAAACCGGCGTTGTATTAGACCCGTTTGTTGGTAGTGGCACTACTTTATCGGCCTGTGAGGAATTAAATCAATCAGAAAATTATAATTTAAAATATCACGGAATTGATATGGTCGAAGAATACTGTAAATTTGCCGAGACTCGTCTTGAACGAAAAAAAGACAGATGATTATTGTGCAGTTAATTTCTTTTCAAACTCTTCCGCTTCCTTTTGGGCTTTTTCCTTGAGATAGTTAATTTTGTCTTCGGGAGTTTTCAGCCCTTGGTCTTCAAGTTCTTGGTTTAGCTCCTCTCGCGCCAACTCCTCCTTGAGATATTCTGTTTCTAGCTCCTCAAGAATTTTTAAATTATGCTCAATCTGAGCTTTAATACCTTCATTCCTGGCCTTGTCACGTTCTGCCCAGGCTTTTTGGGTTTCAGGCTTGAGATATGGCTTCTGTTTATCAAAAACAGATGCCTCTGTTTCAAGAGCCTCTTCTAGCTCCTTCTTTTGCTTTGCCATTTTGCGATTCAATCCACGAAGATGCAAGACTTTTTTCTTGGATTCTCTTTCCCTTCGTTTTTGTTTTTTAAATTTCTTTTCACGCCTACTTGTCATAATTTACCTCAATGTTGGAACTGAATCACCCACATCCATACCTCCAAAATCATTGTCTACGGAAAATGGGCCAATTAAACCTTTTGTCTCTGGCTGAAAGTGGCTTGCATGTACCCTCTGTTTACGTCCGTGGTCATCAACCGTAACATACGTGTATCCAACGCCAGCATTTTCTCCAACCAACTCTTCATAGATCGGATATCTATTGTGCATCGTAAATGCCAACCCTCTTTTTTTAGCCTCAATTCGCAAAACCTTATCGGGACAAAAAATTTCATGCCTTATTGGCCTCATTCCCACCAGCGCTGGCGCTGGTTGTTTTGGTGCCAAGTTTTGCTGATACCGTATTCGCTCTTGCATTGCCTGGTTATGCTTTGCCTCTTCATCGTATGTCATCAACTGTGTTGGCTGTGCAGGTTGAATTGGCACTGCCATTGGTGGCTGATATGCAACTTGCGGCGCTGGTGGAGCCTCTTGCACAATGTCCTGGCAATGAACCTTAGCGCCCTTGTCGAACGAATACTTTTTGTTTTTGATGATGATACCACCATCTGTCTCTTTGAAATTAATCTTCTTACGGCTTAATTCTATAATCTCACAGTCAAAAACCATGATATCTCGCCGCGCAAACTGAGCCATAATAGACCCCGCTAGCTGTTCAAGAGTAATTTCCTCAAATGGATCACCGACTTTAGACTTTAATTCTTTTTCCTCGTCGGTGTTATAGCCTTTTTCGGCCTTTTCGTAAAATAAATAGCGAACTTCGAATCCCATGTTAATCTCCTTTCTAAGTGAGTTATTTATGCTACAAATTTTTTAATTTCTGTGTGAATAGATATACTATGTATTTTAGAGAATGGCTAATTAACGAAAATACCACCGCCCAGGAGCTTAAAAAGTATCCAAAGGAGTTTATCAAAAAGGCAAAAAAGTCTGTGCTGTTTGGTATATTCACTGCAAGTGACTTTGAACACCAATACGGCAAAGATTTTGCAAATCGTATAATTAACAAATATGTGCAATTTCTAATAAAACTGATAGAAAAGAGTGGGCATGATCCTTTAAATTTACGCACGACACCGCGCGATTGGCAAAATCCAGACCACGATGAACTAAAAAAAGGCTCCCCTTGGACGCTAGACCAGTGGGCGCTCCTAATGCAAGACTACAACCTACCAACCGTTACTTCCGACTATGTTGCATCAGCAATAACTAGTACAGATGTTAAGGAATCGTTGAAGTCAAAATTAAACGACCCAAATTACGATTGGTTGGCTTTAAAAGATGATGCTGAAAAATGGCATGAAAGTTTAGCAAAAAAGAAATTAGGAAAAGGCGCAAAAGGGCGTGATCTTGGAATACGTGTAGGTTCATACCATTGGGTGTCACTAGATCGAAAAACTTGTGAAATAGAAGCAAAAGCCGGTGGACATTGTGGCAATGCTGCGGCCCACGTAGGAGACAATATACTGTCCCTAAGAGATGATGACGATAAGGTATATGCCACTTTTGTTATATGGGAGGATAGAATCTTAAAAGAAGCAAAAGGAAGATTTAACAAGCCCCCAGAAAAAGAATTACATCCGGCCATTGTCGCCCTTCTATTAAGCGGTGGGGCTTTAGATATAGATTTAATTGATTATGACTTCAGCTACGTTGATTTAGAAAGAGGGATACGAGATTTCCAAGTATCAGATTTAAGCCCTGAATTAAGAAAAAAAGTCTTATCGGCAAAACCAAATATAGACCAGATGGGAAGAACAAGAAAAAATAAAATACGAGGAATCATTATAAGAATACAAAAAATAAAAAAATCCTCGATTAGTCCAGAGTATACAGCCTTCAATGACCTGTACAACAGGGTGTCCAAAGGCATTCACGACAATCTATACCCAGCCCTAGATATCGCATTGGAATGGGGCATTGAAGAGGCTGCGAAGATTAAATTACTAACACAAAATTTCATGGCCAAAACATACTTCATTTATCACAAACTCAGCAAGGCTAGATATCCAAAGGACGTAAGGGATGGCTTTAGGCGCGAAATAGAAGACATGATACAAAAGTGGCAAAAGGAATTAACCCCTTGGTTGTCGGAGGATTGGTAATGCACTTCCAAGATTGGCTAATTAGCGAAAACACAACCGCCCAGGAACTTAAAAGGTATCCAAAGGAGTTGATGTCTAGGCTGAAAAACCTAGTCGTTTGGAAGGTACTCGAAATGCAGGGCAAGCAAATGTTCCTAGACCTTGTTGGAGAACAGTACGGCAATAGAATCATTAACAAGCTGACAGAATTTGTAATTGAATTCATCCTTCAATGGCAAGATAGCCATCTTGCCTTCATTGCCGCCCAAGCAAAAGACGCTCCTTTAAAAAAACGTGTCCAACTGTTGAATGACTATCTTGAAAGCGATGATTTTGAAAAAGAAAGACCAAACGAATTGCCCCCTTTTCAATCATTAAGAACAAAACTAATAGCGTTTGGTGTATTGGACTACCTCAGATTTGCCACAGACGAACCGGATATTAAAGAATACTTAATGTCTAAATTAAACAATCCAGACTATGAAATATGGGACTTAGATGCAGATGCGGGCAGATGGCACGATGCCATAGCAAGACAAGAAAAGGGCGAAGGAAAAGCAAGAAAAGGGCGTGAACTAGGAATTAAATCAGGCCCATATCACTGGGTTTCTTTGGACAGGACACACTGTCAGCAAGAGGCTGGCGCGGCTGGGCATTGTGGCAATGCCAACTACGAGGAAGGCGATAATATCCTTTCCCTAAGAGATGATGAAGACAAGGTGTATGCAACATTTGTTACAAACGGAGGGCTGTTAAAAGAAGCAAAGGGTCGTTTTAATAAACCTCCTGGTAAAGAATTACACCAAGCCATTGTTGCACTTCTTTTGAGCAACAAATATGGACATCGCCACATAGAGGCAATGCATTCTAAAGGATACATTGATTTAGATAGAGAAATAAACGACTTCCACCTATCCGATCTAAGCCCAAGTTTGAGAAAGAAAGTCCTCGCTGTAAAACCCGACATTGATCGTTTTGAAAAAGAAGAGCGCGATAGAGTGAGGTATGCGGTAGGCAATGCAACAAAAATGTGGAAAGACTATGACAAAAGAGTAGCCGCCAATCCTATTGACTACAGAAACTTGGTAACAGATGGTATGAGAGATTTCTTTTATAGCTTGTCAACGCAGGTGGAAGCCTTTAGAGAAATGGGAATGACCAATGAATTGGCTGGTATCGCAGCCTCTATGCCCGGTGGCTTTGATTTAGACGACCTTCCCACGCCATCACACCCCGCACTGCTTTATCATATAAATACGCCCATAATGTGGAACCTGTTTGAAGATAATTTAAAAAAATACGCCCCTTGGATATGGGAGAAGTGGTAGTATATACCATAAAGGGAGAAACTATGAATTTCAGCGAATGGCTTAAATTAGATGAAATGAGATGGCAAAAAACCGGCGCAGGCAGACCACCAGAAGATTGGCCCCACTACGGAGTTGGAAAAGAACGTGCTGACTATGGCCCTCCCTATGAAGAACTGGAAGCTGAATTTGGTGGCGAGGCTCCTCCAAGATCGAAATATAAGAAATGGATAGCCCCAGAAGATATGCCAGCGCCAGAGAGGGAAGAAGATGATTGGGAAGAGGAAGAAGAAGAAGAAATTCGCCCCAGAAGAAGGCATAGGAGATGGGGAAGAGAAGTTGTTGGGCGCGATGTAAAAGAATTACCTTGGTATGAAATTGATGACATGCCCGAATTCCTTGGCTCAGAAGAGGAAGAGGAAGAGGAAATTAAAGAGCGCCCGCCCGAAGAAGAGGATGAAGAGGAAATGTTCTCCCGGTCGTCAAAAGAAAGACGCCCCAAGTCTGATTGGTCGAGCAATTATGAAATTAGGGCCGGTCTTAAACCGGAAAGAACTTGGAAGCGACACAGGGATAGACCTTGGCATGACGATTAATTATTGAAAGTTTCGGTCATCACTTATCATTCTGGTATAGCCTTTAATATTAGTAGAAATTGTATCCAACACATTCTCTAGTTCTTTTACATAATATTCATGGGATGTTTTAATTGCCTTGTCCACCTTTTCACGATTATCGTCAACCCAGTCTTGCACCTTAATTAATATGTTCAATGACCTCTGCAAACTTTCCTTGTTTCCAAAGTCTGGAAACATACTCTTTTTGTCGGGGTCTTTAGCAACCCCTCCCAAAAACTGCGCTAAATTCTGTGCGGTTGTTTCCTTGTCTAGCATCTTCCACATCTTCTCGGGTCGTCTTTTGCCATCGGGGAAAGTTCCAGCATATGCCTCAAACACATAGCGACGATTCGTAGCATCCGGTGCATCCTCAAACCTCTCCAAAATATCGTCCCATCCCTCACGGTCTGCCAGTGTAATGAAACTCTCTTTCGTATTCCAATAAGGGTCGAAATTTTTTAACTTATCTTGGCCACTTACAAACACACTATTTAATCGCTTTGCAACCTCCTTTACCAACGGGCCAATGGATGGGTCTGCCTCCGTTTTGTAACCACCACGATACATGCTAATCAATCTTGATGCGTTTCTCTTTTTAATTTGTGGCTGCGGGTGTGTTAAAATCATCTTGGCCATTGCTTGTGGATCAGAAAAATCTTCGCCCTCTATCTCCATCCCAGGCTTTGTGTCATCACTACCACCAACAAATTGATTCCAATCATATATGTCCATTTCACCGGACAAGGCTTTTGTTGGAACGTCAAAACCAAAAGTATCTCTAATTGTTTTGGCGTCCTGCATCATAATTTCTTTTTTACCCATTTGTTTTCTAGCGCCACGAGTATGACCGTCCCCAACAGCATACCAACCTCCCTGTGCGCCGTTAGGCCCCATTTGGCTTGGAACTGTGCCTAACAAAAGATACTTAATATCAGAAATGTCACGTACATGCCCATTCTTCCAGTCGTCAAGAATGCGACCAACCACATCCCTTTCATATTGACCACTTTGGACATCATAATCATGCTGTGTGAACTTGTGACCACCAGCCCCTACTCCACTGAGAAAGGGATTGGGTTTAATTGGAGTTAAATAAATACGACCCTTCTTCTCATCAACGCCATTCACCGTCCAATACGGTGTCATGTTTGGTGTCATATCAGCAATCTTGTCGCCTATTTCAACCTCTTTTAAGTCGGGTATGCTACCAGGATTTTCAAACCAATTAAAAAACCATCCTTCTACTTGGTCTTTCTCTGCGGTGTTGAACGGAACCATCCATACGCCTTGGGCTTTTTTCACCATTCTTCCAAGACCACCCTGGCGATTAATCTCCGCATCCTCACGCTCTTTTCTGGCTTGAGCCATGATCTTTCGGATATCTTCTTCTTCGGCTTCTAGCCATAGTCTGAATTCCATACACTATTTAGGCTTTAAAATAAAAATACGCCCCATTGCTGGGGCGTATTTTTTAAAAGAAAGGCTATCTGAGTTCAATACCGATTTCCACAGTATCACCACGAAGGCTAAATGGTGTTAAGCCCACAACGGGTTTTTTAACACCATCTGGCAGATAGCCAACCAATATCTTTCCTTGAATTCAAACAAGTAGTTTTCTGCTTCTCCCAGACTCCGATCTCCAACATTCACATAAAATACCATAAGACCGTCCAATGGGTCAACCCCATGTTTGGGAATGACGAGGCCCATGGCTTCGGCCAGACTTGGACCGCTGGCGTGGGTGGTGAATATGGACTTAATTTTTAAAAAAATCCATAAATATTTAAAACAAAGAGGTTTTCCATGGATTTTTACGAATTTGACCAGAAATTAGAACGAAGAAGGCTTGTGATTTATGTTTTAGAACAAAATGGATACAATCCTGATGATTTTAACATTGACTTTTTAATTGAAGCTGGAGTCCTTCAGAAAATGGGAGACTGGGCGAAGGAAAAGGGCAAGAAATTTACCTTACCTATGGCCCTAGCAGCCGGAATGAGTGGGTTTGGTGGAGGAATGTCCCCACAATCTGCTGACGCTGCAATTCGTCAATCTACCCCATCGGCACAACAATCCACCACCATTCGTCAAGTCACACCATCCAAGGCAAATTCTCTTACCAATTTATTCAGTCCAGGCTTAGGTGGAACACTTGTCCCGAAACAAGGGAATGGGATTTTGGTGAAAAGCGTTACCAGTGTAAACAATGATGAACTGCAAGGCGATGTAAATGATTTTACCGTCTACAATCAAGACACTTCTGGGGCTGTCAATGTGAAATCCAAAGGCTCTGGTTTAACTTGGGAAGAAGCGGTTAAAGATGCATTGCGTCAAGCGGGTGGTCAAGCATTGGGAACACACATAGACGCGCAGACTGTAGTAAAAAACGATGAACTAGAAAAAGACTCCGTTGTTGCTAGCGGGGCCGCTGTCGTTCACAACTTTAAAATAACTGACTACCAACAGAATGGTGGCATTTTTGAAGTATCTGTCGATGCAAGCGTGAGCAAGCCAAGCGGAAAATTTTCTGGTGCCGAAGGACACTATAAAGTTTCTGATACAGGACAAGTTACAAAATATAAGGATGTAATTGGTCGTTAATCCGGCAAAGGCGTACCTGAAATTGGTATTGGATATGGAAAAGGCGTTGTTACTACTACGATGCCCATATCGTCAACTTCAAACTCAATATCGTCTATACTTTCAAATTTCGGCTTTTCCCTCTTCTGCTTATTCTGTTTGTCCAAATCTAGCCATGTATTCTTCATTTTTCCCTCAGTTTCCTCTTAGATGCGCGTCTGTGTTTTATGTATTCTTGTGTCAAACAGTGCCCGCACGTCCATGAATTAACGCATCTGCTGCAATGCCAACACTTGCAGTCCTTGTCTCTTTCCAAATAGACCTTGTGGCCAACACTACAACAAGTGCATCGGCTCTGATCTATCCAGGGGTTCTTAATGTCTTTCACTTCTGTACAAGCCCCACGCCATAACGAGTGTCAATCAATGTTGAGTCTCTATTCTTTATCTTGCAAAAATTTAAATACGCTTCCTTCGCCGGTTCGTGAGAAGATACATAATCCATCACAACCAGCCCGTTATATGACACCTGGGGCCATGTTGACTCCAAATAATCCATGTGCTGGTCGTAATTTTTCTCCTCATTTATAAAAATAACGTCCCATGTCTGCTTTTTAAATCTTTCTAACCATCCACCATCATACAGTTTTCCAAGATAAATGTCAAATGTTTTTTTATATACATCTTTAATATTCGACCTTCCCATCCTCGGGGAATAGAAGATTTCAGTCTTTTCTTGAAATGCAAGGAAGTTTTCCACCTCCTTGCAACCTTTTAAAAAACACCCACTCAATAAACCTAATCGAAATCCAATCTCAACCATCGATTTGGGCTGGATTAAGCAACCCAAGTAATAGTAGAATGGAGCATAGCGTGAATCATTGTAAGCACCCGTCTTGCGGGAAGATTCGTCAATGACCCGAAATTGATCCAAAAATACCCTTGTGCTAAGGTTGGATGCCCTAACCTTGCCCTCTACATCGTCTTTCAGCTTTTTTAAATCAATTTGCTCCATAGGATAAAAGAGTTTTTTTGCTAAATAAATTATGGAATTTAAGCTGTGGTTAGAATCCGAAGACAAATATAATGACCTGTTGACACAAATAAGCCCCGTCGTGGCTAAAAGGCTCTACAAACTTGGAGCAAGCCATGATGAGGTCGATGATGTAAAGCAACTGGTGTTGATGAATGTCTGGAGAACGCTAGCCGGGGACATAGGAAAACCGCCCTCTCCAGGTAAGTTCTATGGATGGCTAGATACCGTAATTCGCAACGCTTTCATTA
>Ga0114919_10005465_pt1 | contig 10142 bp, 8 predicted proteins | sample BlataG_FD_88682 | JGI IMG/M metagenome (GOLD analysis project Ga0114919, IMG submission 88682) | Deep subsurface microbial communities from Black Sea to uncover new lineages of life (NeLLi) - Black_00105 metaG | ecosystem: Environmental > Aquatic > Marine > Oceanic > Sediment | place: Atlantic... | reverse complement strand
TCCCGGTGGCATTAAGTTCCACGTCGGTATGTCCCCAGAACCTGGCCGCACTGTTGCCTTTGGTGTTGCCATGTCTTACCAGAAGCAATCTGGACAATTACGACCTCCTCAAGTGGTCAACAACACTTTAAGCCATTATTGACACCGAGTGCAAATTCAGGCGTTGTTTGTGCCGTTGGCAATCGTCGGGAGAAGAGAAAGCGGCCGGGGAGTGCCTTTGACATAAAGATTTTATTCGTGTAGCATTATGTTGACGGATATGATGTCGTTCCATTTAAATTACCGGAAAGAGGCGGTTTATGAAGATTCTCGTTACTGACACCATAGCGGCGCGGGGCATTGACATCCTGCGGCAGCATGCTGAGGTTGACGTGAAGAAGAGTGTTGCCCCTGAAGAAATGCGGTCAATAATCGGCAATTATGATGCCCTGGTGGTGCGCAGCCAGACCAAGGTCACCGCCGATATTATTAAAGCGGCCGACAGGTTGCAGGTCATCGGCAGGGCGGGGGTTGGGGTGGACAATGTTGATGTGGATGCAGCCACCCGCCGCGGTATCATTGTGGTCAATTCGCCGGAAGGCAACATCGTCTCCACCGCCGAACATACCATTGCCATGCTGCTTGCTCTGGCGCGCCGCATTCCGCAGGCGCACAGTCTTCTCCATGCCGGAGTGTGGAGCCGGGAATTTAAAGGGGCGGAAGTCCGCAATAAAGTGCTGGGCATCATCGGTCTGGGCCGTGTGGGGACCGAGGTGGCGGAAATAGCCAAAGGGTTGCGCATGGAGCTCATCGCTTACGACCCGATGGTCTCGGAAAGCCGGGCGGAAAGATTGGGTGTACAGCTTGTAAAACTGGAAGCTTTGCTGAAGACGGCCGATTTCATCACCATGCATGTACCGCTCAACACCAGCACTAGGGACTTAATCGGACGCAGCGAACTAAAGCTGGTCAAACCGACGGCAATGCTCATCAACTGCGCACGGGGCGGCATTCTGGATGAGAAGGCGCTCTATGATGCGCTCAATCAGGGAAAGCTGGCCGGGGCAGCTATTGACGTCTTCAGCAAGGAGCCGGCACAGGACAATATATTGCTCCAGAGCGATAAGGTAATCACCACTCCTCACCTGGCGGCCTCAACGCTGGAGGCGGAGGCAAGCGCCAGCATCGATATCGCTGAACAGGTGGTTGCCATTCTCCAGGGTCAGCCCCCCAGGTCTCCGGTCAACGCGCCGATGATACCGGCAGAAGCCATGTCAGTACTCGGGCCGTATATCCAGGTCGGGACGACCATCGGACGAATTGCCGTGCAGTTGCTGGAAGGGCATCCTGACTCGCTGACCATTCGTTATCAGGGAGATATTGCCAGGGAGGATACCAATCCCATAAAGGTGTCTGTGCTGGCCGGTCTGCTGGACGGCCTTACGGAAGAGCGTGTGAATATGGTCAATGCCGATATCATCGCTGATAGCCGGGGATTAAGTGTTAACGAGCAAAAAGAGCCTGCCGGTGAAAATTATGCCAGTATGCTGACGGTGGAGGTGAACACCAAGACGGGGAAGATGCTTATTGGCGGGTCATCGCTCCGGGGGCGGACTCACTTGACGCGGATGGGCGATTACTGGCTGGATATAGAGCCGACGGGCAGCTATATGTTATTCACCGAGCACAAGGACCGTCCCGGGATGATTGGGGTGGTGGGTACCGTTATCGGCAACGCCGATATCAATATCAGCCAGATGCAGGTAAGCCGTGGAGTGCACCGTGGCGGTGGGGCGATGATGGTGCTCTGTCTGGACGACCCGATAACTGAGGAGTGCGAAAAGCAGGTACGCGCCATTCCTGATATGTATAAAGTGCTCATCGTCAAACTGAACAAGTAGCCTAACATTTTCGGTTGTGTGCTGGCAAAGCGGTTTTATTAGGGGTAATATAGTAGATATAGTCGGGCAGTTGAATAGCGCCTAGGTCTCTTTGTCTTCGTTCTGGCGTTTCTTCACCAGCAAACGCTGCTGGGTGGAGATTATTTTTTTCAGGGATTGAATTTGGTCTCTGATATCTTTGGCTACGGCTTCATCGCTGAGCAGTTGTTTCAGTCTGGATTGGTCAAGGCCGGTTACTCGCTCCCACAGACCCTCTGGCTCAAGAAGGGCTCTGACCTCTTCTTCGTCGAAGCCGGTCATTTGCACAAGCTGGTAGGTGATTTCGTTCTCTGAACCATAAACGCGGTTCAGCCCTTCTGCTTCACAGTAATCGATTATTTGCTGCCTCAATTCATCCAGTTCTATCTGGAGCGCTTTAATCTGCACCTGAAGCGAGGCGTAGCGTTCTATATCATCGTCTCCAATAATGGTGGGCGGCGGCTCTCCAACGGCGGTTTCGGTGGTTTCTTTGTCGTAGAGATGGCGGTAGTATGGGCAGTGCTCCGGGAAATCGCAGGGGCAGTAGTCATTCTCCGTGGCCGGGAAAATCTGGCGGTTAATCTTGTCAGCAACGTCCAGGACCAGCTGCTTGGCCTCGTTGAGCTGTGCTGGCTTGCGACTGGGACAGCTTATCGGCGTATTCGACCTCATATGGTACAGGGTCAATTTTTCCACCGGAAGCTGCCACAGCTGCTCGGCGGCGAGCTGGTACAGGGTCAACTGGAGGTCTTTCTCCAGGTAATCTGTGGTGAACAGCTCTTTGTTTGTTTTATAGTCAACGATGGCAAGCCCCCCGCTTTCCAGCTTGTCCACCCGGTCGATGTACCCTCTCAGCTTCACGCCCCCGACGTCGATGTAGAAAAGCCTCTCCACGGCCAGGGGCATCTGGAAATCGCGACTGTGGATTTTCCAGAATGTGGTCAGCATTTCTTTGCCATAGACCTTATAGCTCGCCTCCTCTTCGGCGGACTCGTAGCCTTCAGAGCGCCAGTTCTGCTCATAGAACTGAAGCAACTCTTCGAGGGTGGGGGGTGGCGGCACGCTCACCTTGAATAAATATTCGGCGCACTGATGCATGGTTAAGCCGAAGCTGAAATACCACTTATCTTTTCGCTTCAGGCCATCAATGTACTGCAGCTTATAGCAGAGAGGGCACGTTTGATACAAGGAAATCTGCGTAAAACTCAGCGGTTTGATATCTTTTCTCCTCGGTTATCTCGTTTAATTGGGGTTTATATTAAAATTATAGGACTGAAACGAGCGTTTGTCCACGTGTTTATCAAGAAAGCAATATCATTAGACATATCTCGGCGACCATTGTAAAATTTCTATTGTGGAGGACGTATCTGTTGTCGTTGCTTTTATGGCGGGGCTGTTATCTTTTTTATCGCCCTGCGTGTTGCCGCTGGTTCCGGTCTATTTTGCCAGCCTGGTCGGGCCGGAACTTCTTGAAAAAAAGGGAAGCGGCCTGCGCCTGCCGACATTTCTCCACTCGCTCAGCTTTGTTCTCGGCTTCTCGGCGATTTTCACCAGCATGGGAGCCATTGCCGGGCTGACCGGGTTTGCCATCAGCCCGAGTGTAGCCCTGCTAAATAAAATCTCCGGGAGCCTGCTGGTTGCGTTTGGCCTCTTTCTGCTGGCGGCGCTGAAAGTGCCCTGGCTTAATTACGAAAAGCGCCTGAGTCCGTCTATGGGGAATACCACCGGCTATCTCCGCTCATTCCTCATCGGGGCTTCTTTCTCTCTCGCCTGGACCGCCTGCGTGGGCCCGATACTTGGCGCCATTCTGGCGGTCGCCCTGAATACAGCCACCGCCTGGTACGGAGCCTATCTCCTGGCCATTTACTCTTTAGGTTTGGGGCTGCCGTTCCTGATTATAGGGCTGGCTTTCGACTCGCTTACACCGGTTTTGAGGCGAATGCAGCGCTATACGAGGATAATACACGTAATCAGTGGCCTGCTTCTTATTATTATTGGAATTCTGGTCCTGACCGATAGCATACACTGGTTTTCCACGCTAGCTGTGTAGGGTTATTCAAGGAGGTATTTATGAAAAGGACATTGAATATAATCACCGTTGGGCTGCTTTTATCCGCAGCGTTCTCAGGTATTCTGTTATCTGGCTGTTCCGGTTCGACATCAGAATACGGCCCAGAGATAGGTAAGCTGGCGCCGGACTTCACTTTAACCAGCCTGGATGGGCAGGAGGTGTCGCTCAGCGGCCTTCGCGGCAGGCCGGTGCTGCTCAATTTCTGGGCTAGCTGGTGTGGCCCCTGTCTTATGGAGATGCCATTTCTACAGGAGATATACCCAAAATGGGCCGGCGGGGGGCTGGTGGTGCTGGCGGTGAACCTCCAGGAAGACCCGGCCAAAGTAAAAGAATTCTTGGCCAACGCCGGTTTAACTTTACCGGTATTGCTGTCTCCCGACAATGAGGTTCCTCTGGCTTATAACATACGTGGCATACCGGCCACGTTCTTTATTGATACCGATGGTGTAATCCGCGATGTTAAAATCGGCGCTTTTTTAGGGGCGGGAGAGATAGAATCGAAACTGGCCAAAATTATGCCATAGTTGCTATAATAAAAAGCGGGGATTGAAAATGAATGATGTCTTGAATGAAGCTTACGGGATAGTCCAGTGCAAGGAATGCCCTTGGTACAAGACCTGTGTAGCGCCGATGCGTTTCACCGCCGAGGATATACGCCGACAGCTGGAGTCAGCACCGGGGATAAACGTTTCCCAGCCGGCTGACCTAGGCATGCAGAACCTTTTATCCAGTATGGCCACAGCGGCGCAGAACTCTTTGCTGGAAGGTTGCCCCGTCTTTATTGCCCGCCTGCGGGGCAACCCCAAGCTGGCGCAGCGCCTGAAAGAAATCATGCAGAAGTGGGGTGAGGAAGAGGAATAACACCACAAACCTTGGCTCTCTCCCACTCGAGCTTCACGGCTACACGGCTTTATTGAATGCTTCAGCGCTTCTTGACCCTGGGGTATCAGTGTGGACTACCTCTTGGTCCGCAATTTCCAACGCTTTGTCCAGAATTGCTATTCCTTCATCTACCTGTTCTTCTGTCGTAATCAAGGGGGGTGCCACAATGAGAGTGTCATACCAGGAAACGATATATACCCCGAGCTTTAGTGCCTCAGCAGCTATTCTATCCGTCATCAGAACTTTACGGAACTTATCCGCCTTGGTATTAAATCGTTCTCGTGTCTTTCTATTCTTCACTATCTCCAGAGCCCAGAAGTGCCCGATTCCTCTGGCATCGCCAATACATTCGTGACGGTCCTCCAATTCATATAATCTCTTTTCCAGATATTTGCTGACTCTCTGGGGAAGCCCGGTTGCCATCAGCTTTTTATATTCGGCTACTGATGGGGCGATGGCGGATAGGGCAAGCGCATGGAAAGCATAGGTATGTCCATGAACAAGGGTTTCCTCTTCAAAATAATTGGCAATCTTTCTCGTGGTTACGGTAAGTCCAACCGGAGTATAGGCATTGGTACATCCTTTCGCGGTGGTTAATATATCCGGGGTGACATTCCAGTTTTGTATCGCCCATACTGGCCCGGTGCGGTGCCAGCCACTCATCACTTCATCGGCAATCAGCAATACCCCATTTTCATCACAAATTTTTCTTAGTCGAGGGAAATATTCCGGCGGCGGAACCATTCTACCGTTGGTACCGGGCACAGGCTCAACAAGCACCGCGGCTACATTCCCCTCCTCCTTAATCATATAATCTACATATTCAGCACATGTTATATTACAATCGGGATAGTTTAATCCAAATGGACACCGATAGCAGTAAGCGTCCGGAGCAAAAACCACACCCTCCACGGTAAATCTGGCTCGCTCGGCATACCATCGCCTCGGGTCTCCTGTAAATGACATACCGGCAATCGTAGCACCGTGATAGGAATGATACCTTGAGATTACTTTGTAGCTGGGTGCCATATACTGCCTCAGTATCTTTAAGGCGGCTTCATTCGCCTCGGTTCCGGATGTAGAGAAGAAAAATTTATCTAAACCGGCAGGCATTACGGTAAGTAAAGCTTCAACTGCGGTTTCCATTGCTTCTTGGGCAAACGCCGGCGCTACGTAAGGCATCTTCTCCGCCTGCTTGATTATAGCCTCAATTATCACCTTGTTTTTATGGCCAAGGTTGGAACACATTAATTGAGATGAGAAATCGAGATAACGCTTATCGTTCTCGTCATACATATAGACACCTTCGGCATCTTTGATGAATAGTGGTTTCTTCCATCCTTTTTGTGCTTTCCAGGTGCCGTAAGTATGTTCGGCTGCTGCCTGAAGTCTTTCTTCCGATTTAGTCATTTTTTGTCGTCTCCTATAGTTTCTTGGTTTAAAAGTCTCACTGCAATTTTATCTTAAATCTGTCTCTCATATCAATCCTTGCTTGGGCGTGTGCTATCCGACTGGCCATCTTACTTTAGCTGATTACTCGATATTTCAGGTTTAAATTAGTTGGCTTCTCAATTGAAAAAGAGTGCCCATCAGTGTAGAATGGCATAAAATCACTCGTGTTCTTTCTGCCGAAAGTTAAAGGGGCAAATCATGAGTAATCCCAGACTTGATGAACTCTGTATCAACACGATAAGGTTTCTGGCCGTTGATGCGGTACAGCAGGCCAATTCCGGCCATCCCGGAGCTCCTCTGGGTGTGGCGCCAATGGCCTATGTTTTATGGGACCGGTTTCTCAAGCATAATCCGAAGGACCCAGAGTGGCCAGACCGCGACCGCTTCATTCTCTCCTGTGGTCACGCCTCAGCAATGCTCTATGCACTTCTGCACCTGACCGGCTATGACCTGTCGCTGGATGACCTCAAGCAGTTCCGCCAGTGGGGTAGCCGGACACCCGGCCACCCTGAATACAGGGTTGTTCCCGGCCTCGAGGTAACCACCGGGCCTCTCGGGCAGGGGTTCGCCAATGGCGTGGGCATGGCCATAGCTGAGCGCTGGCTGGCGGCAAACTACAACCGGCCTGGCCATGAAGTAATCGACCATTACACGTATGCCATCGTCTCCGACGGTGACCTTGAGGAGGGCATTTCTTCAGAGGCGGCTTCCATGGCGGGGAACCTGCGCCTGAGCAAGCTAATTTATCTCTATGACGATAACAGCATCTCAATTGAAGGCAAGACTAGCATCACCTTCACTGAGGATGTCGTAAAGCGATTCCAGGCTTACAAATGGCAGGTTATCGGGCCGATAAATGGCCTTGATATTGCCAGCGTGGAGAGGGCGATATGCCAGGCACAGGCGGAGAAAGAGCTTCCCAGCCTGCTCATCTGCCAGACAACTATCGGTTACGGCAGCCCTAATAAAGCCGGTACCGCCGCTGCTCACGGTGAACCGCTGGGGGAAGAAGAAGTGCGGCTGACCAAGCAGCAGCTGGGCTGGAATTATGCAGAACCTTTCACTGTGCCCCCGGAAGCGCTTGAACACCTGCGCCAGGCGCAGGAGCGCGGCCGAAAGCAGCAGGATGAGTGGCAGAGGAAGCTGGAGGCATACCGTCAGGCGTATCCTGATGAAGCACGTCAGCTGGAAGAAGAGCTGCAGGGTGAACTGCCGGAAGGCTGGGATAAGGGCCTCGATGATTTATTCAGGGAAGAAACCAAGCCGATTGCCACCCGGTCGGCTTCGGGACTGGTAATGAATGCCCTGACGCCGAAAATCCGTTCCCTGGTGGGAGGCTCGGCTGACCTGTCGCCATCGACAAAGACAAACCTGACGGGTCTGGGTGATTTCAGCTCCGCTGATTACAGCGCCCGCAACCTGCACTTTGGTGTCAGGGAGCATGCCATGGGCGCTATCGCCAGCGGTATGGCACGGCACGGGGGTATTATACCGTACACCGCCACGTTTCTTGTTTTTTACGACTACATGCGCCCGCCGGTGCGTCTGGCGGCCATGATGGGGCTGAGAGTGGTATATATCTTCTCTCACGACTCGGTGGGGGTGGGTGAGGATGGGCCGACCCACCAGCCCATTGAGCAGCTGGCGGGACTGAGGTCGGTGCCCAGTCTGGTGACCATCCGTCCCGCCGATGCCACCGAGACTGTGGAGGCATGGAAAGTAGCCCTGCAGCGACGTGATGGCCCGACGGCGCTGGTGCTCAGTCGACAGAACCTGCCGGTGCTTGACCGCAAAAAATTAGCTCCTGCCAGTGGTGCTCAGCGAGGTGGTTATGTGCTCTGGGAAGCGGCAGCATCACCTGACGTAATCATCATAGGCACCGGTTCCGAAGTGCATATCGCACTGGAAGCCGGCGATTTGCTGCAACAAAAAGAAATCAAAGCGCGCGTCGTATCGCTGCCATCCTGGGAGTTATTTGATGCCCAGCCGGCGGATTACCGTGATTCCGTGTTGCCAGATAATATCAAAGCCAGGATATCCATTGAAGCGGGCAGTCCACTGGGGTGGGAGCGATATGTCGGCGATAATGGAGTTATTATTGGTATTTCTCATTTCGGTTCTTCCGCTCCGGGCAAGGTAATTTACGAGAAACTGGGGCTGACCGCCCAGCGCGTCGCTGGTGAGGCTGAGAACCTTCTGCGAGGAGGCGAGAAATGACACTGCGAGTTGCCATAGGTGCTGACCACGGGGGTTATCCACTGAAAGCCGAGCTGGCACCCTGGCTGCAAGAAAGCGGGTATGAAGTGCTGGATCTGGGTGCCGAAAAGTTTATCTCCACGGATGATTATCCCGATTATGCGCTGGCCGTCGCTGAGGCGGTGGCTTCGGGAAAAGCTCAGCGTGGCATCATTATCTGTGGCAGTGGTGTAGGTGCCTGCATCGTGGCCAATAAAATCTCGGGAGTGCGGGCCTGCCCCTGCCACGATACCTATTCGGCGCATCAGGGGGTGGAACACGACGATATGAATGTACTCTGTCTTGGCGCACGGGTAGTGGGGGGAGCACTGGCCAGGGAAGTGGTGGACGCTTTTCTGAAAGCGAAGTTCTCCGGTGAGGAGCGCCATCAAAGGCGACTGCAGAAAGTGCTGAATATCGAGGCTCAAAACATGGTCAAAAGGAAAGGCGGCTAAGAGAGACAATATGACGAATTTTCCGGCGGTTAATAAAATGCTCGATGATTTTCAGCGGCAAGATATCGTGGCACGCATCTGGCAAAAGGACCACACCGTGTGGAAGCCAGAGCCAAAGGATATCGCCAATAGACTTGGCTGGCTGGCTCTTCCCGAAACGATGAAAGAAAAGGTGCCGGAATTATTATCGTTTGCTGATGAAGTACGCAGTGCCGGCTTCAAACATGTGGTGCTTCTGGGTATGGGTGGTGCCAGCCTGGGGGCAGAGGTGCTGCACGATACTTTGGGCAGTGCCGGGGGCTATCCGGATTTCAAGTTGCTGGACTCCACCGTGCCGGGCTGGGTGGCAGCAGTTACAAAAGCTATTGACCCGGCACGTACCATATTTCTGGTTTCATCAAAGTCAGGCGGGACCATCGAGACGAGCACGTTTTACCGGTATTTCCGGGGGCTGGTGGAGCAATCGGTAGGGAAAGAGCGGGCCGGGCAGAACTTTGCGGCCATTACCGACGCCGGGACATCGCTGGCCAGGCTTGCTGAAGAGGCGGGATTCCGCCGCGCCTTTCTGAATCCGGAGGACGTGGGCGGACGCTACTCGGTGCTGTCCTACTTCGGGCTGGTGCCGGCGGCGCTAATAGGAATTGACATAATGTCTATCCTCGAGCGTGCCGAAGCAATGAAAAGACGGTGCGCTGCTGATGTGCCGGTTCAGGACAATCCTGGTGCCTGGCTTGGCGCATTAATCGGCGCCTCTGCCCGGCAGGGAAAAGATAAACTGACGCTGGTAACTTCGCCTTCAATCAGCAGCTTTGGGCTGTGGCTGGAACAATTGATTGCCGAGAGCACGGGCAAAGAGGGAACCGGAATCATCCCCGTCATGGGTGAGCCATTCACATCGCCCGAGAATTATGGTGATGACCGCGTTTTTATTTACCTGCGACTCCAGAATGATAATAACGACGATACCGACCGGGCTATAGAACGCATTAAAGCTTCGGGGCGGGACGTTATTACTCTGGAGCTGACAGACAATCATGATATCGGCGCGGAGTTCTTCCGCTGGGAGTTTGCCACCGCCGTGGCCGGCGCGGTCCTGGGTATAAATCCGTTTGACCAGTCCAATGTGCAGGCGGCCAAGGATGCCACCGG
>Ga0114919_10005463_pt1 | contig 10143 bp, 11 predicted proteins | sample BlataG_FD_88682 | JGI IMG/M metagenome (GOLD analysis project Ga0114919, IMG submission 88682) | Deep subsurface microbial communities from Black Sea to uncover new lineages of life (NeLLi) - Black_00105 metaG | ecosystem: Environmental > Aquatic > Marine > Oceanic > Sediment | place: Atlantic... | reverse complement strand
CCATCTGTGGCTACGATGTTAACAGGACTTTATCCCCATCACCATGGAGGCATGCATCCCAATGATCCAAGGAATTTCGATAAAGAAGTACCCAGCAGGGTGGACAAGAACATTCTATCTTTGCCTGAATTGTTGGTTGCCTTGGGCTTTGATAGCAACCTTAGCTCGGCGATTACTACGGCGGCACTGCCGTGCATCGGATGGTTCAAAGCTTCCCGGGTAGTCTTAAGTGATGTCGACGACCAGTTGAAGGAAGTCTTAATATGGCTCAAGAAAAATCGAGAAAAAAACACTTTCCTCTATCTTCAATTAGCAGATCTGCATCCTCCGCTTAATCCGCCTGAGCAATATAGGGACAGTTTTGGAAAAATAGCTGATATTCCTAAATTGGACGTTTGGGAGTTTCGTAAAGACGCTATGCCCAGAGAGTCTGATTTTGAGCTATACCGCGAGAACCGAGAGAAGCTCTATGATTGCACCATACGGTATGTGGACGTCAAACTCGCCACGTTCATCAAGTGTTTGGAGGAGGAAGGGATTCTGGATTCGAGTCTGGTCATTATTACTTCAGACCACGGAGAGGAGTTTTGGGACCATGTAGAAACTGAGCGAAAGCTGTTTTATGACCCCCGTGGTTTCTTTGGAGTGGGCCACGGCCACAATCTCTTCCAGGAAATTATCAATGTCCCATTAATGTGCATAGGTCCCGGAGTAACCGCTGGCTGCTACAACCAGAACGTATCGCTGGTTGACCTTGCTCCGACGGTCTTGGACATCTGCGGGATTGAACATGAACTTGCACTTGACGGCCGTAACTTGTTTGAGTGCTCGGACGAACGGGTCCTGATTAGCGAGGGAATAGCCTATGGGTACGAAAAGAAGGCGGTTGTCCACAAGAACTGGAAACTTATCCATTCGGAAGGGGATGGTGTCAGTCTGCTTTTCGATTTGTATCAGGACCCGAAGGAAAAACGCGACTTAGCTAAAATTAACCCTGAGAAGGTACAAGAGCTAAAAGGCCACTTGCCAAGAGCGGAGGTAAAGGGTGAAACGCTGAAAATTGATAGAGATATCAAGGAGCAACTACGAGACTTAGGATATATGTAAGCATTTAATTTCTTGGCTAAATGATCCGAGAAAAACAAGTTATTTGGTTATGAAAACTCTTAGGCACGTAACTGTGTGGGCTATTCCTGCTTTAGTTTAAATTTGTAGGATGGATGTATCAATTGTCCAAACTAATTGGAACCTGCGCTATGCTCCACGGGACCGCCTGAAGTGGGTTTACAAAGGAAATGGGGATATCAATCAAAGTGATCTTTTACGTAGAGTCAAAGGAGTTTTAATATGAAAGTACTTGAGGTTAAGACGCTTCAACTCGACGCAGTAAAAGTCCTCAGGTTTGCGCGTTTCCGTGACCACAGAGGGTATTTCACGGAGCAGTATCGAGAAAGTGATTTTGGGAATCATTGCGAGATGGCCTTTATGAAGAACGTCAAATTTGTGCAATGTAACGAAAGTTACTCTAAGAAAGGGACAGTTAGAGGTTTACACTTTCAATGGAATCCATATATGGGGAAATTGGTACGTACTTTAATTGGTAAAATGGTCGATATGGTTTTAGATGTAAGAAAGGGTTCTCCAACATTTGGCAAGACCATCCTCTATTATATGCCTGCTAACCACGAGGCAGAGTATCACGAGTGGATTTGGGTCCCTCCTGGATTTGCTCACGGTAACTTCTTTACAGAAGATACTATGATCGAATATTTTTGTTCAGGCGAGTATAGTCCTGATTGCGAGGCTGCCATATCACCTTTGGCAAAGGACATTGATTGGACATTGTGTGATATGAACTTAAAGAAGCTATTTGACAGCGTCGTACCTTCAACAACTCTGATTACTGATAAGGATAAAAATGGATTTTCTGTTAGTGACTGGAGGGACAGTAAAGAATCCAATAATTTTATTTATGAAACATTATGATATATTTAGTCTCAAGAAGGACCAACTAACAGATGATAACTAAATCGCAAACTATTTTTACGGGGGGAAGCGGACTATTAGGTTCAGAATTTAGGAAAATAAGACCTGATATAAACTATCCTTCTTCGAAAGAGTTCAATATTACAGACTACGACCAGATGAAGAAACATGTAGAATCAAATGGTTGTGAGTTGATTGTTCATGCTGCAGCATATACCTCTCCGCCATTAATTGAGAAAAATCCGTTAAAGGCCCTGGAGGTGAATATTATCGGCACTTCTAACATCGTAAAATTATGCGTGGAATTTGATATTGGGTTAATCTATATCTCTACGGATTATGTGTTTAAGGGTGATAAAGGTAATCATAAGGAAGCCGACCCCGTGTGTCCGGTGAACAAATATGCTTGGTCAAAGTTAGGCGGTGAATGCGCGGCGAGAATGTATGATAAATCGCTAATTGTACGTACCACATTCGGTCCCAATATCTTTCCTTACAACAAAGCTTTTGTCGATCAGTGGACAAGTAGGGAAAGTGTATCGACGATAGCAAGGATGATCAGTAAATTACTCGATAAGAACCTAATGGGTGTTATCCACGTTGGTGGAAAAAGAAAAACGGTATTCGAATATGCCCGAACTTTGGATAAGACAAAAAAAATAGGGAAACTTTCCATACATGATGTTGATTTTGCCGTTCCGGCAGATACCTCGCTTAATTGTGACCGATATAATCAAGTAACACAAGAACAAGAGATTCGGTAAGATAGGGTTTGAAAAAATGAAAATTTTAGTTGCAGGCGGCGCAGGGTATATTGGTTCATCCTTGGTACCTGTTTTGATTGAACACGGATATGATGTTGACGTCATAGATTTGTTGTGGTTTGGCAATTATCTGCCACAAGATGTCAGGGTTGTACAAAAGGACCTTTTCACATGCGAGGAAAAAGATTTGGAGCAGTACGATCAAGTCATTTTTCTGGCCGGTCTCTCAAATGATCCCATGGCAGAATTTGATCCGGCCAAGAATTTTATTTTTAATGCGGCGCTACCATCATACATCGCTTTCATAGCCAAAAAAGCCGGCGTGAGACGTTTTATTTATGCCTCATCTTGTTCCGTCTACGGATATACTGTTAACGAACTTTACGATGAAAAAAGCCCGGTAACGTGTGGCTATCCGTATGGGATATCAAAATTACAAGGGGAAAGGGGTGTGCTGCAGCTTCAAGATAAGGATTTTTCAGTCATAGCTCTGCGACAGGGTACGGTGTGTGGGTTTAGTCCACGAATGAGATTGGATTTGGTTGTCAATACAATGTTTAAATTTGCTATGACTGAGCGAAGAATCATAGTGGATAACCCGTCTATCTGGCGGCCTATTTTGGACATCAGGGATGCCGCCACCGTGTATCTAAGGGCTATCCAGGCGGATTATTCTTTAAATGGAGTTTACAATGTTGCATCCGGGAATTACACAGTTGGCCAAGTTGGTGACATGGTAAAATATGAAGTAGAAAAGTTGATAGGGGAAAAAATAAATATAACACTCAAAAATATTGCGGATTTCCGAAATTATAAAGTTGCTATAGACAAAGCAAAAACATACTTAGGTTTTCAGCCGCAATATATAGTAGAAAGTATAATAGAGGATCTGTATGAACATAGGGCATTCTTTGAAGACTATGATAACGATCGATTTTATAACATTAGAGTTTTCAAAAAACTAAGCACACAATAAAGATTCAATGCAAGTAGCTCTTTATCTGTTTCACTTGACACCTCACAAATATGATGGAAACCCGTAAGCAATCGTTGCCTGCATGCATCCAGTTGTGTATCTCAAGATACGTATGAATCCTACCGCAAAGTAGAACACTTTAGGCTGAGAATAAGGTCGTAGCATGATTGACGTATCAATAATTGTCGTCGCTTGGAATGTTAGGGATTTCTTATGCAACTGTTTGCGATCCACGTATGAGCAAACAATAGACATCAATTTTGAGGTCATCTACGTTGATAACGCTTCTACAGACGGAAGCGTGGAAATGGTTACCCGAAAATTCCCTCAAGTCAAAATAATAAAGAATAACGAGAATAAAGGATTTATAGCAGCCAACAACCAGGGAATTGAAATAGCGAGAGGAAGATATATTCTGCTTTTGAACTCAGATACGGTCGTTTTGGATAACGCAATAGCTAAAACAGTCAAATTCGCAGACAAACATCCCGAAGCCGCCGCAGTTGGCTGCAAGGTTTTAAATCCAGACAGAACCCTGCAAAGGAGCTGTTTCATGTCCCATTCAGTCCTGAATTTTTTCTTATCTGCGACATATCTTAATAAGATTTTTCCGAAAAGCAAATTTTTTGGAAGAGAAGAGATGACGTGGTGGGACTTCAACAATGTCAGGGAAGTGGAGCTCATTATAGGTTGTTATGCTTTAGTACGAAGAGAAGCCATCGAGCAAGTAGGCCTTATGGATGATGCTTATTTTGTCTATGGTGACGATATCGACTGGTGTTATCGTTTCAGAAAGAGCGGCTGGAAGATCTTATTTACGCCCGATGCTGAGATAATTCACTACGGAGGTCAAACTGTCAAGTACATGAAGTACAAATTTCTATTTCAGCTATACGGAAGCAAGTTGATTTTTATGAGGCTACATAGGAATAGACTACAATTTGCCCTTTCCTGCCTCCTTGTAGCATTGTTCTTCTTTTTGAGAGTTCCTTATTGGCTTACCAGGGGGGTACTCCATAAGGATGAAAGGAAGAAGTCGATCCAAACTGCAAAGAGCTACTTAACAGGGGGCTTCTATTGCTTAGTCGATTGGAAAAGATTGCTAATGAACAAAGAGGCAGTCGAAGGAAGACTATGAGAGCGAACTGTCAAGAACAGTATTCTAATGATTTCTTGAGTGCAAGTGAAAAAATGGACGGTCAAAAAGAGATGGACGTTCTTTGTTTCGGGGGCGAAGATTGGTGGTATCACAACCGGGCGCATATTGACTTCCAATTGATGCGACGATTTGCGAAGCAAGGTATCGTTCTTTACATTAACTCAATCGTAATGCAAAAGCCCGATGTGCGCCAAGGCAGAAAATTTGTTCAGAAGCTGATTCGTAAAGCAAAAAGTATCTCCAAAGGATTGAAGAAAACTAAGGCAGGTTTTTGGGTTTGCAGTCCGTTCTCACTGCCGGCACATCATGTTGCCTGGGTTCGCCCTTTGAATGAAATGCTTTTGCGATTTCAACTGTCATCTATGACCCGTAAACTTAGGATTCGAAGTCCGGTAATATGGGTTGCCTGCCCGACAGCCTGTGATGTCGCGCTTAGTATGAAAAAGAGCCGGTTAGTCTACCAAAGGACAGACTGTTACGAAGCATACCCGAATGTCGATGTTGAGACAATAACGACGTACGATCGGAAACTAAAAGCTGAAGCCGATCTAACAATATTTGTTAACAGCTCCTTATATGAGAAAGAGACCGGTCAGTGCAAAAAGGCCATCTATCTTGACCATGGAGTTGATTTTGAGATGTTTGCGGTAGCAGAACAAAATCAGCAGATACCTGCTGACATAGCTAACATAAAAAAACCTATAGTGGGGTACTTTGGCGGACATGCTGACCATAAGGTCGATATAGAACTTATCCTAAAGATAGCGGAGTTGTTGCCGGAGGTTTCATTCGTCATTGTTGGCGATTGTGCAGGCAGCTATTCTCATAGGTTACATGAAGAGAACATATGCTTACTAGTGCTCTGTCGCATATAATGTGATGCCATACAGGCTTTTTTGTCGATATATCTAAAAACGGTATTTTGACAAGGAGGCTGTTATGGCAAATGAAGCAAAATATGTTGTTGAATTGACAAGTGAAGAGAGAAGTCAGATTAAGCGGATGCTCAGCAAAGGTAAAGCTGCCGCTTACAAGCAGCGGCATGGGCGGATATTGCTGCTGGCAGATCAAGGGCCTCATGGTGGCAAAAAGATGAGTGATACAGCGATAGCACAGGTTCTCAAATGTGGCCAGGCAACTGTAGAACGTATTCGTAAGCGTTTTGTTCTGGAGGGATTCGAGGTGGCGTTGAGCCGTAAAAATCGCACTAACTACCTGCGTAAGATCGATGGCAAGGCAGAGGCTCATTTAATCGCATTGGCATGCAGCAAGGCTCCTGAGGGATATGATCGCTGGACACTCAGGTTACTCGCGGACAAGCTGGTTGAACTTAAAATCGTGGATTCGTGCGGCAAAGACACTATTCATCGTACACTAAAAAAAACGAACTTAAGCCTTGGCTGAATCAGCAATGGTGTATTCCGCCGAAAGCTAATGCCGAGTTTGTCTGTCAGATGGAAGATGTGTTAGATGTGTACCACAGAGCGTATAACGGCAAAATCCTGATGGTTTGCCTTGATGAAAGACCGGTGCAGTTGATAGGACAATTGCGTAGGCCGACACCAGCAAGGCCTGGAAGAAAGGCTCGCTATGATTATGAGTATAAGCGTAACGGCGTAGCGAATATCTTTATGCTCTTTGAGCCATTGAAAGGCAAAAGACAATTGCAGGTGACACAGCGGCGTACTAAACAGGACTGGGCAAAATGTGTTAAGTGGATGGTTGATAAGCTTTATTCTGATGCGGAAAAGATAGTACTGGTAATGGATAACTTGAATACTCACAAGAAGGCTTCATTGTATGAGACTTTCGAGGCGCCCGAAGCGAAACGCATGGCTGATAAACTTGAGATACATTATACGCCGAAACATGGCAGTTGGTTGAACATGGCCGAGATCGAGTTGAGTGTTTTGTCTCGTCAGTGTTTGGCCGAGCGAATGGGCGATATAAGGCGATTGGAAAAAGAAGTGGTGGCGTGGTCTGAAAAACGTAATACTAAAGAGGCAAAAGTAAACTGGCGTTTCACAACTGATGACGCACGGATAAAGCTGAAAAAATTGTATCCATCAATTGAATAGAGACAGAGCACTAGCTTCTGGTTTTGATGGTATGAGAGTAACAGGTAATGGGAGTGGGTTTGAAAAAAAGTATGGAGAAAACTTGCCGATTATGAAAAAGAGGTAAATAAAGCAATCGGCAAGTATCGGATGATCGCCATTTGCAGCTATTGTATTGATAACTGTGGAGCATCTGAAATCATAGATGTAGTCAACTGTCACCAGTTTGCTCTTATCAGGCGGGAGGGTAAGTGGGAGTTTATTGAGAACAGCGAGCGCAGGAAAGCAGAGGAGGCACTGCAAGCAGGTGAAAATAAGTATAGAACGCTTCTTGAGAACCTCCCCCAAAAGATATTCCTTAAAGATAGCGAGTCAGTTTACATCTCCTGCAATGAGAACTATGCCAAAGACTTAAAGGTAAAGGCCAGCGAAATTGCTGGAAAAACGGATTATGATTTCTTCCCTGAGGAGTTGGCTGAAAAATACAGAGCCGACGACAGAAGAATTATGAAATTTGGCAAAACAGAAGATATTAATGAAAAATATGTCCGGGACAGACGGGAAGTAATTGTCCATACAGTTAAAACGCCTGTCAAAGATGAACAAGGTAATGTTACTGGAATATTGGGCATTTTCTGGGACATCACGGCACACAGGAGGGCCCAAAGAAAACTCCTGGACTATCAAAAACGACTTCGGGGTCTTGCTTCAGAAATGTCGCTCACGGAAGAGCGTGAACGCAGACGCATCGCAATTGAGCTGCATGATCAGGTCACGCAAAATTTGATTCTGTTCAAGATCAACATAGGTGCTCTCCGAGAGAAAAAATTACTGGTGGAATTGATTAAACCATTGGACGAAATCTACGAGCATCTCGACCAGATAATTCATGACATGCGGTCTTTGACATTTGATTTGGGTTCTCCCACCTTATATGAACTGGGACTCGAAGCTGCAGTACGAGAATGGCTTAACGAGGAAGTTCAGCGAAAGCACGGGCTCAAGACCGAATTCGAAGATGATGCCCAACCCAAACCCTTGGACGACGATGTCTGTGCACTCCTGTATCGAGCGGTGCGGGAGTTGTTGATCAATGTTGTCAAACACGCAAGGGCACAGCATGTGAAAGTTTCCATTTGCAAGGACAACAGCAATATATGTGTCAAGGTTACGGATGACGGAGTGGGATTCACGGCACCTTTTGAGGCTTTCGGTTCGAACAAAACCGGAGGCTTCGGGCTTTTTAGTATCCGCGAGAGGTTAAGTTACTTTGGCGGCAGCGTTAAGATTGATTCCAAACCCAGATATGGGACACGGGTTACGTTGGCAGCACCATTAAAGTGTCGAAAAAACTAACTGATTTGATAGGGGGTAAATATGAGCACAAAAGTTTTGGTGGCTGACAATCATGGAATTCTGCGACAGGGCATTGGCGCCTTGATTGAAAAACACAGTGATATTGAAGTAGTTGGTGAGGCTGACAATGGCCTGACAGCCGTAGAGATGACTCGAAAACTACGACCGGACGTCGTTCTCATGGATGTAACTATGCCGGAGCTGAACGGCATTGAAGCGACACGTCAGATTAAAAGCGAACTGCCGGAAGTTAAAGTCTTGGCTTTGTCCGTACATGCCAGAAGAGAGTTTGTGCTGGATATGGTCAAAGCGGGTGTCTCAGGATACATGCTCAAGGAGTGTGTATTTGATGATTTGGTCCGGGCTATCAAGATTGTCGTTGCCGGACAATCCTATTTGAGTCCTCAAATTGCAAGCATAGTTCTTGATGATATTACAAAAGACAATACTTTCAATAATGGCAATCGCGGTCGTGAAAGCCTTACCGCAAAAGAAAAGCACATCCTTCAACTTTTGGCAGAAGGCAAATCAGCAAAGCAAATCGCTTCACAACTGGACCTGAGCATCAAGACCATTGAAGCAAGTCGCAGGCAGGTCATGGAAAAAATTGACGTTGATAATCTTGCAGACCTCACCAAGTATGCTATTCGCCAAGGTCTAACGACAATCTAACTAATATTCGAATTTCGCTACCCGGCCACCAGCTACGTTACGCCCCTCCATTGGAGCGTTGTTTTAGCCATTGGCTGCTATGAGTAACTCCTTTGGATAGTCTTGTTTTTAATCTCCATTCTGAGGGCTAAAGGCAAATATCAACATTGAAAAGGGCGAAAGTTCCTTGTCAAAAATTTCGGTATTGGAGACAAAATGGATTTCGACCGCGTAAACCCCAGAGTCACGTTCAGCAATCGCTTCTTTCTTACAGTTTTTTTATCCAAAGGCTGCCGTAAGGGCAGGGAAAAAACTTCTGAAGATTATGCGCAATAATGCCGAAACACAAAACAAGTGTCGAATTGGGGGCTGAAAAGGAGGGGTAAAATGGGGGTCAAAAGTAGGCATGCAAAAAGAAACCGCCAGAGTATATGCCGGATGTGCTAAAAAGGCATTAAATAATAGAATCGTCGATAATCATCAAGTTGCAATCGATGAGGTGGAAACCATTAAGCTAAGTTCAGACGCACGTGCGTAGCGTGCGTTTTTTAATTACTAACCACGTTAACAGAAAGGAGAACTAAAATGGCAGTCGAAAAAGCAATTGGTTCCAGCAGTTTGGTAGAAGTTATTGACCGAATCCTGGACAAGGGCATCGTAATTGATGCCTGGGTGAGAATCTCTTTGGTAGGCATTGAGCTACTTGCCATCGAAGCCAGAGTGGTTGTTGCCTCAGTCGAGACCTATCTGAAGTATGCCGAGGCCATAGGCTTGACCGCAACAGCAGCGTAAGGTGCAGATAGGTAAATAACCAAGAGGAATTCTTGCCGAGCTATCCTTGATGCACCGCTACGGGGGGAGCAGAAAGCATGACTCGCCAAGAAAAACCTCTCTCATAAAAGGGGTAAATAAAACCAATGCCGTTAGCAGAAGATATGAAAAACATTGTTAATGATATAATCGGCTCATACGAGACGAAGATTCGCAGTGTCGGAGCCATCTTTGATACTACACATCAACTTCTACAGACTTTCCAGGACTCCTTCCTCGATACAAAACAGCAACGGGAAAAACTTAAAGCACAATTACAGGAAAATCTTGCCAAGAATGGGTCTCTGCGGAAGAAAGATTTTGACAATATGATGCAAGAGATTCTTTCAAATCAAGACAAAAGAGAAAGACAAGTAAGAGATT
>Ga0114919_10005461_pt1 | contig 10146 bp, 24 predicted proteins | sample BlataG_FD_88682 | JGI IMG/M metagenome (GOLD analysis project Ga0114919, IMG submission 88682) | Deep subsurface microbial communities from Black Sea to uncover new lineages of life (NeLLi) - Black_00105 metaG | ecosystem: Environmental > Aquatic > Marine > Oceanic > Sediment | place: Atlantic... | reverse complement strand
GCTTCACAAATACCTTCTAACGCATCCGCTATTCTCTCAAGTGCTTCATTAGTTCGTTCATTCATTTTATCAACACCTCCTTCTTCCTTATTCCGCTTGGCGCGCAACCCAAAAGAACACTAACCTTGAACGCGCGTTGGTCACTCTTGCGCTTAATGTTATTCTCCTTAAGCACTTCATTAATTATTTCTATTTGCCGGACATCAGGAAGGAAGTAATTTAAAAACCAAGCATCGGTTCGGGCTCGCCTTGATTTAATGAGTTCGTCTATATCAGCGGGTGGCTCTGCTTCACGATACATCCTTCGATATATCTCCATTATTATTTCGCTATCTGTTTTCCTGCTATTCATTTTTTCAACGCCTCCTTTTCCTTAAAGTGGTTGTTTTCTATTTCTATTCTAACAATACGTTTTATCCATTCTACACCCACAAACGGCATTATAGGAAAAGTGCATAAACCTAATGCAAATATATCAGTTCCAAGATTATATGTTCCTCTTTCCACTATAATGCATAATGTTAAAACCCCACAAGATAGCCCTATAAAACACCAGATGGCTATCAACAATCCACAAAGAAAATATTCAATCCTGCTGTCCATTCATCAACGCCTCCCCTATGTTTCGGTTGCTAACCTCGCGGATCACAGCATTTTTATCGCGATGCGACAAAGCCGCTTCCTCGGGGCTTATGTCCTGGGCCTTAAAAGGCTCGCGTTTAGCGAGATTAATGTCAACATAAAGCACTTTACCATCGGGGTAAAGGTTCTTTATGCCGTTGGCATCGCAGTAGCTTTGTACAGCGCTGTTAATCACGGCGTACTGCTCTTTGTGAACGTCGCGCGCTTCGGCGCGCATTTGATCGCGGTCTTTAAGTATCTCGCCGTCGGACACGCGCTCGAAAACCTTGCGCATTGGGCTGTCGATGTCTTTAAGCACTTTTTCGCGGATTTCCTTGCGGAATAGCATGAGCTGTTTATCCTCGAGCGTTGCTGAGGGTAGCACGTCTTCGCCTCTGATGTAGCTCCATGCATCGGCGAAGGGGATACCTGATAGCTCGTTAGCTGTTAGTTGGTGTTGGCCGTCGCGGACAACGAAAAAGGCTAGTTGTTCGGGGGTGGCCCGGTGGGATCCGTCGGGTTTTATCATGTTCCTGGCGTACTCTATTTGTAGGTTTTGGGGGGTTTCGGTGAGTAGGGCGGCCCAGAAGGCATGCATGCGTAGGTTCCAGGAGTGGGTTTGTTCGCAGAATGAGCGTAAGCAGAAGTATTCCCATCGCCTTTCGGTGAGGGTTTTGCTTCTTTCGACGATGCCGGTTCCTAGGCGTTGGTTGATTAATTGGCTTATGTTGGTTCCATCGCGTTTCAGTTGGTCTAGGATGTGTGCGTCGAGTAAGACGGTTGTACGCTTATTCTTCTTTTCCATGCATTTGTTAATGCACTTTGTGGTATTTAAATGTTGGGGAGGTTTGGTCTTAGTAGTATTTTTGCACAGTATTGTTGGAGTATATACGATTTATAAGGGTTCGGAATCCGAATCCAACCCTAGCGACCACTATTAAATAGCCCTAGTTCCTAGTATAGCAAGCCTGTTGTGAGTTGGCGTAAAGCTGGCAGTTAAAACGGGCAGGACGTGAAACAAATGGAAATAAACGATTTTAGCATAAGCATAGATGAAAAAATGTTTGAACAACACAAAGCAACAGCTAGAGAAGCAGCACAAAAAGAAAACGATGACACGGATACCAACAATCTGTTGTTCAAAGATTGTAGACTGGACGTAGACGACTGCGATATGAGCGGTGAGAAGTTTAGTGTCTGGGGTGGACTGAAACACAACGGGGAAGAAATTGGCTGGGTGTCCATAGAATTTACGCCGAACTTAGACGAGGTTGCGAACTTGCTCGCTATCTATATCAAAAAGCTTAACAAGCTCAAGACGGTGTTGGAAGCCACAGACTAGGGTTGGATTTGAACCAACGCGCTTCTGGGCATGAGCCAGACAGGATAGAGAGAATATGCATGGCAGTAATAATTGTCCTATAAACCACAGGAAATTATTACTCCCACGCATAATATCCCCTTTCTAATTTCAGATAGTATATGCAAACGCTTAAAACGACGAAAGTGTTAAATATTAGAAGCTCCTTGTCAAAAGAGCAGTAATGTTCACGATAAAATTTCCCTGATTGAGCTTCTTGCAGCGGCCCACTATACCTCTATCTTTGAGGTATAGGTCGCGCGCGAGAACGAAATGAGGGGGGGATTTGATAGATATATGAAAACATCGACTACTTGTTTGACCCCTGAAGAGATCCTACGGGGGATAAACACCACTAACAAGGTTCGGGAGCGCGCTCTAGTGGCTTTCCTTTATGCTACGGGTGGGCGGATAAGCGAGGCGTTGCAGGTCAAGGCCAAGGACGTGCATAATACCAACATCAAATATTCGAATGTCATACATGAGTACGTTAGGCGTGATTGTATGGTCATAGATATGCCGATACTCAAGCGGAAGCGTAAGGGTGTGGGTCCTGATATTCGTAGGAGTGTAGCAATTGTCTGCGAGGAAGATGAGCCATTTAGAGATATAATCCGTGAGTACGTGGCTCTTTATAAGGCTCCTGGTGGTGGCTGGTCTTTAAAGATTAAGTCTATTTACGATAAGGGTGGCGAGAAGCGATTGTTTGATTTCACTCGCACTACGGCGTATAATATTGTGAAGCGTGTGCTGGGTGTTCACCCTCACGTGCTTCGGCACTCGAGGATCACTTGGCTTGTGAAAGACAAGGGTTTTAGTGAGCAGATGCTCCGTCAGTATATAGGGTGGGCTGACAGCCGTCCAGCACAGACCTACGTGCACCTGAACTATTAGGATACTGCTAGGAAGATGCTGGAGGGCTAAGAGTGTTTTACTATGACGCAGAGCGCGTGGCAAAGCTACTAGGGAAACAGGTTTACCCTACCTGTGGCGGCTCGAACAAGCAATCGTTTATTGAGGGAGAGTGAGTGAAATGAGTATATTAGAGCGCAACAGGACTAAAACTAAAGAAAACATATTTATAGGGGGTTTATTTATAGGGGGTTTCTGCTGGGGAGCAACATTCATGACGATACTAATCTTTGGTGCTCTTTGGTTTGGAGGAGTGATATGAGGATTTCTGGTAAAATGAGGATTTCTGGTAAAAAGCCAAGTTGCTTCAAACCCAAGAACAAGTGCGTAGCCTGCCCACATTTGCTTGAATGCGAGAATGCTGAGCTCCCTACCCCCAAACTACCTTACTCCCCACCATGGCGCCCTTCCCCATACACGCGTGAACCAAAATGGTGGTTTTGTGGCGTTGAAAAAATGGGCCACGAGAGGTACTGAAAATGCCAATACTACAAGACACTTATAAAGAGCTGACAAGCGACATGGGAGTAATAGACACCCTCGCGTACATCGGAGGATACGTCGAAGTAGGCGGAACCATCTTACTTGGATTGCTGAACGGGAACTTCTCTGCTCTCGCCGTTGGCGACCCTGTAATCAAGATAGGTGGTTGGGCGTTAGGGATGCTCATAATCCTCCTGTTTTCCATGATAAGGCTCGGAGTAATCCTACACATAGCAAACTTCCTCAGAGGAGGCAAATGAAATGGATAAAGAAACAGAGAACTCGATTAAGTCAGACACAAAGAAACTGATTACAGCCATAATCATGCTCATTACGTTTTCGGTTGGAAGCGTAATCCTACTGGTGATGATACCATGGTAGCAGTCAAATGCAAAGAATGCGGGAAAACCGCCAGACACATCCCGACCAAAGGCCGAGGTGAAACCCTAGTGCTGGCAAACAAATACGTTCGCTGCCAACACTGCGAAACCCCACTGAAAATAAAAACGAAGCTTGACAAGTCCTTCGGAAAAGACATGGTAGCCGCCGACGGCACAAAGCTCGAGCGCGGATTCGGACACGTAAACGGAGAGTGGTACTAAATGCCCATCCCACTAGGTGACACAAGAAAAAAGCTCGGAAGACCACCAATACCAAAAGACCTTCAAAACTACCAATGGAAAAGGGCCCTAGCTGAAACAGCCCTCAAAGCCTACGCCATAAGAATCGGGTGGGAAGACCTCGAAACACCCCCACCACTAAACAGCGTGGACCTCGGAATCGAAATGTTCATTCAAGGGTGGGACAACGGGCTCGCATCAGAACGAATAGGAAAAGGAGGCGGGCGCCCCAAAGGATCACTTAACAAGGACTGCCATTGTCGGGTTTGTGGCGAGCAAGCAACGAAACGAGTTCAATTCGACGACCCTCGCATAAAAGCGCTGTATTATTGCGCAGAACACTTCAAGGAAGCGTGCGACACAGTGCAGGATTTCCTTTGTTCTGACGGCGAAACATACATCGGAAGTGTCGAGAATGATGCACACGAGTATTAGGTATTGTGTGAGGTGCAAGGAAATGAAGCAGTTTGTTCGATGGAACCAAAAAACTCATTCAACGTGCGTTGATTGTGGTGGTTGGATGGCTAAAGAAAATCCTCCTATGGGGGTGAAGAAAAATGCCGTCGGTGTTTAGGAACCCGTTTTCGGACGAGGAAGATGAAGATGAGCTTTATTATGACGAGGAGTTCGAAAAAGATTATTTTAAGGAGGAGAAAAAATTGGATATAAAACAAGCAGTTGTTTATGGTATGGCTGGTGGAGCGATGATTATGGCTTTCACAATCCCTGACTTTGTTATAGTCGGGGCGATTCTCGGGGCGGGCTTAGGTGGCTTTGCCGCGATAAGTGGATACATTTAGGGAGCCCCCTTATGAGGGAGGGACGATTGAATGAGAATGAAACAAATCGGTGATTGGGCTGCGAGGCTGGTAAAGCAGAACTTCGTGATGGTTGTGACGGCTATTGTCACGGCTGTATTAGGGCTCATATTAATTGATGTGGCTATGAACAGCGTGATGTCCGGTTCCGTTCGTTCCGTTTCAACGTTTAACCTCGTTCTGTTTGCGATTGTTGCGATTGTTGCGATTGCGACTAGCGCATGGCTGGTTGGTGAATGAATGAAATCGACACAGGATTATTTCACGGCACTAGCACCAAAGTCAGCTCATGCGGCCGGCGAAGTGTTCGAGCTCAAGAAAGACCTATTGAACAGGTACTTGCGCCCCGAAGACGTGGTGCTCGAAGCCGGGTGTGGGAACGGCGACTTCCTCAAGATAATCCAGAGCAAAGTAAAGCAAGGTATCGGCATGGATGAAAACAAGGCTATGCTCGATGACGCGAAGAAGCGGTGCGGAGGCGATGACTTCATTCTTGGCGACATCACCGACCTATCACAAATACCACTCCGAGGCATCGATGCTATCGTGTCGTACTCAACTCTTTACTACTTACAAGACAGGAAGAAGTTTTTCCTGTCAGCCAGGCACATCCTGAAGCCCGGTGGCTTAATCATCTGCGATGTGCTGAACGCTTACAGCGTTCTCCGGCCTTACGTTCAGCTCCGGTTCAGAGTTACCCAATACTTTAACGATGTTCCGAAGCTCAAGAGGTGGCTGGAGCGAAACGGGTTCGAGGTCTTGGAAGAGTTCAAAGCCGATATGAGCAAGCTGAAAGGGCACTGGTTCCGAAGCATCCTCGTTCTGAAGGTGACAAGAAAAGGAGGGGAGTATGACAGAAAAAGAGGGGACAAGCAGAATAGGCTTAATAAAGTTTTATAGCGAGAGAGGCAGACAATGGGTGAACTGGATGCAGTTCATGATGGTCGCCTACCTCACCGTAGTCCAAACCAACGTGGACATAATGTTCATGCTCGCAATACTGCTCGCGCTCATGATATGGACTTACATCGACCTCAAGTTCATTTACCCCAAGGAAGCGAACCTCAACTACCAAATGAACCCCGCGTGGACAAGAATGGAAGCAAAAATGGACAGGGTACTAAAGGCGGTGGAAAAAGAATGATGTTTAACGACACGTACTCAACCGAACGATGGAAAGAGTTCTGCCTCGGAGAATGGGGAAGCACGACAATACGCCCACACCCCTGGATACCACTAATGCGGATGCCCATACTCCCACGCACATATAACACCGTAGTCATCGAGCTCAAGAAAGAGCTTAGCAAGAAACAACGCAAACTACTCCGGCACTCCGAAAACCAAGGAGGGTACAGCGTCAAAGAAACCGATTGTGATTCAATGATAAGTGAAGCCATTGATAAGCAAGGCAAAGTAGTCACCCCAAAATACTACAAAGGCCTCAAAAAGACAGGCGCTCGATTCTTTTTCGCGAAAAACACCGAGAGGACAGCAGGGCTCACGATAATCCCCGGAAAAAAGTGGATTACTGAGTGCTTCGCTTTCGGAGAACAAACACCCATCAAGGGCGCGGTCATCGATGAGTTCAAAGACGATTTTGAGTTCTATGACCTCGCCGGATTAAGCGATGACTCCAACTCGCCGTTCTGGAAGTTTTGGCGCGACAAAGAAAAAGAAAAAGCAGTTAATACTTACAAGCTTCGATGGGGCGACCCACAAGAGGTTCGATTGAAATGACGATAAGTAAATCCAAGCACATCAAGCAGTTAAGGCGCAAGATACGTAAGCAAGGCGCTGACCTTTTGAAGCAAGGTAAGGAAATAGAGTTGTTGAAAGCAGGGCTTAAAGTCAGCGAAAAGGACGTGAGCGAGCTATCAGCCGAAAACCTCGAGTTACACGAACACTTAGCTAAGTGCCAAAAAGGTGGTACTAAATGAAAGATAGCTTGATGGAGATTATCAGGTGCCCAAGTTGTACGGGCGACCTAGCCATAGAAAACGAGTTAAGCAACGACATTGAAATACGCTCAGCAACACTCATTTGCAAAACATGCCATAAAGAATACGATGTCGAGAAAGGAATACCACTACTAATCAACGTCCAGGACAAGCTCCTTCAAGACGAGCTCGACGGATGGGTTCAAATGGCAAAAAACGAAGGATGGTACGATGTCACTGACGAGTACATGCTCTCGTTACCAAGGCCCGAACGCTCCCCGGAAGGCTTCAACTGGAAGCGCCACGCAGACAACTTCGATTTCATTGTGAGCCAGCTTGACCTCGAAGGTAAAACAGTGCTGGATATTGGCGCTGGAAGATGCTGGTCATCGCGCATACTCGCAAGCAAAGGCGCGAACGTGATTGCGATTGACGCGCTCGCGGACAGCATGACCGGGCTCGGAGCCGCTGACATATTCATCAGGGATTCAGGAGTGTTGTTTGACCGCGTGTGCGGTGATATGATACAGCTTCCGATTAAAACTAACAGCGTGGATGGCATCGTGTTCTCCGGAGCACTCCACCATTCCAATGACTTGAATGGCGCGATAGTCGAGTGCGCTCGCGTGCTGAAGCGACCTGGGTTCCTCGCGCTCGCTCAGGAGCCAAGCACTGGTTTCCTTGGGCGTGAAAGCATCGGGAAGCCGACCAAGCTGGGTATAAACGAGCATAATTATCGTTATGCTAGGTACAGGAAGTGCTTTAAGGAAGCGGGGTTTAAGACGACTGAGTTCCCTGAAAAAGCGTTGTATGAAGGGTTGTCGGATATGAGTGCTACGAAAGTTCTTGATTTCATTCGCAAGTCTTTGAAAGGTGGTATCCTAACTTCTGTGTCGGTGATAGAATGAAAATTAAGATAAAGGAATGGCAGTTCTGGATGGTGTGCTGTTTCTTAATGCTGGCAACAGCAGCAGTAGGGCTGGTGATATTATGATTGACAAACTCAAGATACTCAAAAACAAGTTTTACAAGTACCCATTCCTAACCCTGTACTGGGGCGAAGACGAAGGCAGAGCAATAGTCCGAGGCGCGTTCCGAGGCCCAGCACTATACAACAGCGCCGAGTGGGACGCGCTCAAGCCCACAGAAGAAAAACTCGAAAAGAAGTTCGGGAAACCAGTAACCCTAGTGAACAGCGGAAGAAGCGCAATTCAACTCGCACTCCAACAAACAGAAGCAAAAGACGTGCTACTCCCATCGTTCGGTTGCTCCGGAATACTCGAGCCCGTTCTCCAAGCCGGAAAAAACCCTATATTCGTGGACATCGGCGAAGATCTGAACGTAACACCCGAAGCAATAGAAAACTCCATGACTGACGACTGCGCGATAATCGCGCCGAGCATGTGCGGCAACCCCGTGGATTGGAGTGGCATAAACAAGGTCACGCAAGGGGCTTTCGTTATCGATGATGCCGCGCAATCAATGGGCGCGAAGTACCAAGGCAAGTTATGCGGAACATTTGGTAACGCTGGAATGTTCAGCTTCAACATAGGTAAGCCTTTGACCGCGACTGCTGGCGGAGCGCTCTTGTATGACGAGAAATTCAATTCCCAAAGCCACAAACTCTTACCAGCCACGAACTCTTACCAAGACCTCGCGAACATGATTCTGCGCGTGATGTGGCGCAAACACACGCTTCCGTTCATAACGATAACCGATCGCATTGGCTCAGCACCACACTCATTCGACCTCAAAGGCATGAGCATTCTTGACTCGGAACTCGTTTACGCGCAACTATGGAGCCTTGATGATGTCATCAAAAAACGTAGGATTAACGCTAGTATACTTCGTGATGCTATTGACGGAACCAACCTTGAGCCGCTACCTAGTAAGCGAGGGAGTGTGTACTCAAAGTTCGTTGTCAAAGTCAAGTCCGATAAGGGCGATAGGGTTGAAACAACTAAGTTCGTTAGGAGGCTTGCGGCGCTCGGTGTTGAAACGGAGTGGTTGTACAAGCCGTTACATTACCGATTAGGTGACTTCGGGCTTCCACAAGGCTTACAGCACATTCCGTACACCGAAGAGATTTGGAGTAAGATAGTCACGCTTCCTGTGAGCCCCGTTTACTCAGAGGAAGATATGAAAGATATAGCTAGCAGAGTCCGGAAGGCGATATGAGTGGTTAAGATATTGGTTAAATGTGATGGGTGCGGAGAGGACAAGCCAGCCCTAAAAGCGATAGTCCCAGGGCGTGTCTTTATATGCAAGAAGTGCTTTGATGGTGTTGTCCACAGGGTTTTTGAGATTAAGCGCGAGGAAGAGCGCGCGGCCGAGTGGCTGGAGAGGTGAAAAAGAATGAGTATGGAATGTCTTTGTATCTCAGAAGGAGCTGGAGTGTTTTGGGGGCAGATTATCGCTGACGCCGTACCTCTCATATTAGTTGTTATCGCGTTCGGATTCGCTTTCTGCGGATTTCTCGTGTTCTTGCACGTCATGAAAAACTATGATAAGGTGAAAAAGAAATGAAATTAGTTTGTAAAGCGCGAGTGCGCACAAGAAGCATACTCTCGGACATTTACGCGAGCATCAAAAACCTTACGGGTGGGAGAATCCAACCATACGAGGAAGCTATCGAACAATGCGTAAACGAAGCTTTCGCCGAGCTCCAAAAAGAGTACCCGAAAGTTAAGAACTGCAAGCTCATGACAACGGAGATGCTAAAAGGCGCGAGTGAAATAGTCGTGTACGGAGAGGTAGAATGAAATGTGTGAAATAATCTGGCCGGTGCTCATCATCGGATGCATTTGCATCAGCATCGTTTACTTCCTGAAAATCAAGATAACAAGTGAGTGGAGGATTGAGATCGTGGGTGAGATAAATGGATGACACTTGGTTGTTGGAAAGAAAACCGGTTACGGCAGTAACAAAACCCGAAGCGAGTCCGCTTCCGCGCGGTACACCGCCCGCCCGACCAAACCCAGTTCCGATTCCCGAGTTCCCTAAGTCAGGAGCTAACGTCAGCATGATAATGCTCATCGCGTTCTTTTGCTTAGGGCTCATCGTTGGGGGAATAGGCGTGTATTTTGTTGCCTCACCATCTCCGACCGGAACGACTTACGAGTTCGTGGACGCTGATTTCGCTGAGTTACATCAGAACTACACTGATTGCATTGAAGGCAGACGACAGTATTGTGCTGACAACGGGTGGACTTTATGAATGATGAATGCGTATGCGTCGAGTGCCGTGAGCGCAAGCAATGGGCCACGTGGACCACAACAGAAAAAGTACTGGTTTTAATTTACAGCTTTGCTGATAAATTCCTTCACATCCTAGCTTTTGTTACGATGCTCGTAGTGTTGCAGGAACATGGAACCACGAATGACCTTATGTTGAT
>Ga0114919_10005458_pt1 | contig 10148 bp, 2 predicted proteins | sample BlataG_FD_88682 | JGI IMG/M metagenome (GOLD analysis project Ga0114919, IMG submission 88682) | Deep subsurface microbial communities from Black Sea to uncover new lineages of life (NeLLi) - Black_00105 metaG | ecosystem: Environmental > Aquatic > Marine > Oceanic > Sediment | place: Atlantic... | reverse complement strand
TCCAAGCGCAAATGCCTGGAAGAATTTGATAGAATTGGTAATTCGTAATTTTTAATTCATAATTTTTTCATGAATACGGAACAAAGGAATAAAATCATGAACAAGACTTTTAATGATAACAGACCATACCGTCAGCCGGGGGCGCGATGGTTGCGCTGTGAGCTTCACGTGCATACGCCGTTTGATAAGGAAAAGAAGTTCGGCGCAAATGTGAAACACGCCATTGAGGCGTTCAAAAAAGAGAGACCGGAGAAATTGGCGGCCATTGCCGGCGAATTCATCGCGGCGTGTCAAAATGCCGATGGCGGGAAAGGCCTGGACCTCGTTGCTTTGACGGATCACAACAGCATTGCCGGATACCGCTATCTGAAACCGCAATTCGATATCATGGCACAGCAGGCCAGGGACCGGGGAGAGAACATGCCGATGGTTCTGCCGGGTGTGGAATTCAGCGTGGGTGGTGAACGTCCCATTCATTTTCTAGTCATCTTTGCGTCGAAAACCACCGCGGATGAAGTGGAAGGGGCGATCCGTTATGTGTTCAGCCCAAAGGAATTGTTTAATTTAAAGACCGGCACACCCGAAGCGACGGGAAATTCCGTTTTAGATTTCCTACAAAAACTCCGAGATTGGTGTCACCCTGACTCAGGCGAACGTGAGTTGTCTTACGTCATTCTGCCGGCACACGCTGATGGCCGTTCCGGCATTGCCAGGGAGACAGGCGCCATGGCCGCGAATGTGACGGTTGACCCAAATATATGGGACGAGATGAAGGGGCGTGTCAGGGAGCTTGTCATTACTCACCGGGATTGGAACGGATTTCAAACGCGCAAGCCATACGACCAATTGCCCGAAGAGTTCAGAAATCTTCTGGCGCGTTGGCGTGCAGCGCACATGGGTAGCGATTGGGACAAGCTTGACTCCACGCGGAAGAACGCTATTCGGGCACACAAGCATTGGCCCCTGGTGGAAGCGTCGGACCCTGAATCCTACGAGCAAGTGGGCACTCGCTATACCTGGCTCAAGATGGAAGTCCCGGATGTCGAAGGCATCCGATTGAGTCTCCTTGATCCAGAGTCTCGCTTGAGGCGAATGAACGAACCATGCGTTGAGGTGAGTTATCCGGTTATTCAGCGCTTGCAAATCAATGAGACCGACTTCTTTGAGCACCTGGAACTGGATTTCAACCCCTGGATGAACACGTTGGCTGGAGGAAGAGGGACCGGGAAGTCTACGATTATCGAATGTCTACGCTACGTTTTGAACCGTGACCGTCCCGAGGATTTTGAGGCTAATGAAGATGAGATTCGGCGTCAGGTCGAGGGTTTTTTGCAGCTCAAAAGGGATCGGGACCATGGTCAAACCCCGGGCACGCTCTTGCCGGCGCACAGCGTTACAGTTGATATTCTGGTCTCTGGCAGAAAATACAGGATTAAACGCTCCGCCGAAGGAATCACCTACATCGTGGACCCTGATTCGGAGGATGCGAAGGAGACACAATCCCTGGATGTTCGCCATCTCATTACGCCGCGAATCCTTTCCCAGCGGCAAATTAGCCGTATTGCCCGTGATCTGGCGGCCCAGCGACGGGAATTGGACAATCTGGCCGGTCAGGAAACAATCAACGCTTTCTCGGAGGAGCGAAGATCGATACTGGAAGAACTCGAGCAACTTCAACTCCGACGACGTCAATTCAAGGAACAGGCAGCGACGTTGGCCGGAAAAGAGACCGAACTTAAAACCGTCCGGGACCAGATTACTTTCCTGGAAAAAAACGGTAACAAAGAAGTGCTTGACACCTATGGGTCCTGTCGTGAGGAAGAACGCTGGTTGAATCAAATACTTGAGGCTCTGAATAACCGCGACAGTGCTTTGGCAGCCGAAGGCGAAGAGTTCGAAAAGCTGGGCGAATTAATCGGTGCTCCACCGACTGGTCCCGCGCAAGAGTGGATCAAAAAAGCAGCGGATCGTGTTCAGCAGAAAATAAAGGATTGGAAGAATAGCCTGATATCCATTGCCGAACAGATTCGAAAATTCAGAGCAGAACTGTCTGGTGAAAAGGAATCGGTATGGCAGCCCATAAATAAAAAGGCGAAAATTGCCTATGCCCAATTGCAGGAGGCCATACAGAAACACGGCGTAGAATTCAAACAACATCAGCCCTTGCTACAAAGACGGGTATTGCTTGATAAACAGATTGCTGATTTGAAAAGGATTCCCGGACAGCAAAGGGAGATCGAGACAATCATTACCCAGGTTCGAAATCGCCTGGTGGAACTTCACCAGCGCCGCTGTGAAACCAGACGCAGTCTTACCGCACTGCTTGAAAAACAGGATGCGGATGTGCGTATGGATGTCCATCCGTTTGGCCATAAGGAGACATTGAAAGAGAAGAGGGAAGAATGGTTTGGCGGTTCGGGTCTGCAGGCCCGTGACTGGGATGCCCTGGTTGACTTTGTGTATTCCGGACATGTGGCAACACATCTGGCCAGACTGGCCGAGTGCCTGGCCCAGGACATCGATACCACCCGGGACAAAGGACGAGTACTGGAACGGGATGAGTCGAAAGTGGTCAGTCTGCTGGGTGATGGCGATTCTTTGACCGCCAATTTTTTCAATGCCCTGCAACGAGCGGATCGTATCAATGTGGATGCCATAGAACGCTTTCTTCCGGAGGATGCGGTTGAAACGAAAGTCCGCGACCAGGAGGGAATCTTTAAGCCCATTGATCTCGGATCGATCGGATTGAAAAGCACGGCAGTACTGTCATTACTTTTGGCCGCAAAGGATCAGCCATTGATTATCGATCAACCAGAGGACGACCTTGATAACCATTATGTCTACACAGTGGTGGTGAATCTTCTCCGTAAACGCAAATTCTCGCGTCAAATTATCATAGCCACCCATAACGCCAATATTCCAGTGAACGGCGACGCCGAATCTATTGCTGCATTCGAGGTGGTGAATCGAATGGGCTGTTTGAAGGTACTTGGCAGCATCGATCGCCCGGATGTAAAAGAAGAAGTGAGCATGATTATGGAGGGAAGTGCGGAAGCCTTCCGCTTGCGACGTGACCGCTACGGATACTGAGGAGCCGATTATGTTTGAGACAACAGAAGAAATCATCGAACAACTTCTCGCCGGGGAAGATAGCCTAGTCGAATTTAAGGAGTTGCGTTTTGGGGATCGTGGCGTTATTTCACCAAATACGGATGACTTTGCCGGCGAGGTGGTCGCTTTTGCCAATGCGGAAGGTGGCGTCTTGTTTCTGGGCGTGGCGGATGACGGGGTGGTCAAAGGTATTCCTGAAGGGCAACTGCGACGCGTTGAGGAGTGGGTGGTCAATATCACCACCAATAACTGCGCTCCGCCTATTCGTTCAATTATTCGGAGCCGGCGTCTTCCCGATCCGTCAGGTGAATTAAAACCTGTGCTTGTTGTGACCATCCGCAAGGGGTTGTACGTCCATCAAACGACGAGAGGCCGCTGGTATGTCCGCGTAGGGTCTACCAAGAGGGATCTCACCGCTCAGGAATTGCCGCGTTTATTACAGGAACGCGGTCGTATGTTTGTGTTCGATGAATCGCCGGTGCTCACCGCCAGAGTAGACGAGTTAGATAGCGAGTTAATCATGGCCGTATTGGGTAAAGCCCATGGTATTGAAAGAGATCAACTTCTACTAAATAAACGAATTACCCTTCAGGATGAAGAGCGGATGGTTCGTCCTACAGTGGCGGGATTGCTCTGTTTTTCAAAGAAACCGGAAGAGCATGTCAAGAGTGCGTATATCCATGCCGCGGTATATAGAGGGACTCGTCGGCATTCGGAGGATCTCGTACACCAGGAGAATATATCGGGGTCCATTCAGCAGCAAATCGAGGCCGCTGTGGCCTTTGTGGACCGTTTTATGATGAAGCCTTCAAAAAAAGACGTGGGACGTGAAGATTTTCCTCAATATCGATTGGGTGTGGTTCTGGAAGCTATAGTAAATGCGGTTGCCCACCGAGACTATTCTATTTCAGGCTCAAAGATCAGGTTATTCATATATGAAGACCGTCTGGAGGTGCTGAGCCCCGGCGGTCTTCCAAATACATTAACATTGGAATCTATGCGCTATCGACAGTTTACGCGTAACCAGTTGCTGATTTCATTTCTCTCCAAAATGAAAAGTCCTCGGGAAGATACATTGATCAAGGGACACTACATTGAAGAACGCGGCGAGGGGGTTGCGAGGATTCTTGATGAAAGCCTGGAATGGTCGGGACGTTCTCCGGAATATTCTTTGCACGATCAAGAAGTGGCATTGACAATCTGGGCGCGTCCGAAAAACAAACTATGATTGCCAGGCAACAAAGTGCTTGTGAGAAAATTGGAGAATAACGGATGAGTAAAATCAAAGAAGTTGTAAAGCTTAAAACCGGCTACGCGAATTTTGTGGAGCTCAAGAGCGCTTTTGAGGCGACCCAGGAGAACGCGGACCGGATGGCTATGTACCGACCGACCAAGGCTCACCGCATGGCGTTCGAACGTATTTGCCGCGGACTGTACCAGCCAAATGACAAAAAATTTTACCTGCTGAGCGGCTCTTATGGTACCGGTAAATCGCACCTATGCCTGATGACGGCAAATGTTCTCAGTCGGTCCAGCGGTGATCCGGAAATCGCCGGATTCTACGAGAATTACGGCAGGCTCGATTCCGAGAAGGCCAAACTGCTCAAAAACATCCGCAAGGACGGCCAATACCTGGTGGCTATCTGTGACTACCACTCGGGACGGCATTTCGAAGATGTTGTAATGAAGGCGGTCTTTGAGGCTTGTGAGGCCAAAGGCCTGAACACCGGAGTAGAAACAGAGTTTGACGAAGCAGAACGTCAACTGGACGAGTGGGAGAAAAAGGGCGATAAAGGCGTCATCCGTAATTTTTATCAGGATTTTAGCAAAGCACTCGAATCGGTCGTACCTGGCCTCACCGTGGAACAACTTCGCGCGGGGCTCAAATACGACCGGGAGGTGCTGAAAAAATTCCGAGCCGCTTTCAAGGAAATGATGGGAGGCGTTGAGTTTCAGGCCCAGGCCGGAAACCTGATCCCCATTCTCAAGAAATTGGTCAAGAGCCAGACATTCAAGGGTAGATTCAAAGGACTGGTCATCTTCTTTGACGAATTCAATTACACCCTAGAAAACGCGAGCTATTCGAAAGATATTCTGCAGGGATTCATGGAAACTATCTGCAAAAATGAATCAAACGTTCTTTTTGTGGGATGTATTCACAAGGATTTCAAATCCTATGCCGATCGGTTCAGTAAGGACGATGCGGCAGTCATGAGTGCCCGAATCAGCCAGGTGGACTTGCTCAACGAAGGAGTCGAGGAGATCATCGGGGCAATCGTCGAAACGGACAAGCAGAGCGATGTCTGGAAAAAAGAAGTCGCCCCCAAAACAGGCGTCTTCGATCAATTGGTGCCTCTATGCAAATCACTGGACCTTTTCCCCTGGATTGAGGATGTGAACCGTATTCGCGAACGGGTGCTGGAGGACATCTATGGCGTACATCCCATGGCCCTGTCCTGTCTGCTGAAGCTCTCATCGGAAATCGGTTCGGATGCGCGCAGTACCTTTACCTTTTTTTCGGGCGATGTAGGCGGAGAAAAGGGTTCATACGCTGACTTCATCAAAAATGCCGAGGTGACGGTGGCTGGTGGGAAGCTAAATCTGTACACGGTGGATAAGTTGTTTACCTTCTTCAAAAAAGAGCTCTCGCAAAAGAATGCGGAACTTCGGGAACGGCAACGGCAATTTGTCAACGGCTTTTACGCCAGCATGGACGCTCTGCGAAAGGCCGCTCAAGGTGAGCTACTGGGATTTCAGGAGGATGAACGTATCCAGGTTCTCAGAACAATCCTTATCTACCAACTCTGCCAGATTCCAACGAGTTTGGAAAACGTTCTGTTTGGACTGTATTGCTTGAGCAACTCTGAAAAAAACCAGATTAAGGGATACCTGAAGAACCTGGTCAAAAACGGCGCAGTTTTCTTCCGGCAGCAGTCAAAAACCTATGAGCTGGCCGCAAGTACCGGAGAAGACCCCTATGATATGATAGCACGCTTTGTTGCCGACACCAAATTGCATCCATCGGACACGGTAGCAGCTTTTCTGGAAGAATCCGGCGGAAAACACCTTCCGGAATATTCCGAAGCCAAGGGATACAATCTAACTTTTGGGGAGGACAAACGTTTTCGTACCCGTTTTGTGCGAGCGAAGGATGTCGGGGATGCATTTTGGAAAGAAATCCGTACAGATTATGAAGAGAGCTGTAATAAACCTGCGAAAAGTTTTGAAGGAACCCTCGTTTATGTATTATGCGAAGACGAAGGAGATGTGAATGTTGCAAGAGAGGCGGTCAAAACCATTTCGGATGACAATGTAGCTCTGGCTGTTCCGCACGCACCTCAACCCTTTACGGAAACCCTGCTGCGAGTCAAAGCGTGCCGCCATTATCTGCCGCCAAACGAGGCGGAAAAGATAAGCGCCCAGACCGAGTCACGACTGCGTGATATTTTTGAGAACCCCGAAGACGGATACCTACCGACGCTGCAGCGCGTGTTTCGAGACATTACGGAGGGCAATGAAGCCTGCTGGTATTGGCAGGGAGGAAAAGTCCTGGTGGACAAACCCAGGCAATCCCATAAACCAGCGGACATGCTGTGCGACGAATTGTTTAAGAAACGCTGTCGTATTAAGCACCCGAATCTGAATTTCTGCCACGACGAAAAATGGCGCACTGGGAAGAATACCCCTTTGAAGCAGGCTGTAGGCGTTTTATTGGAAGCAGAAAAGGTTCTGATTGATAACGGCAACCCCGACAATCACGGTGAGAAGAGGTACCTGGAAAAAGTTCTACTGAAAGGCGCAGGTGCCCTTAAGAAATTCGGTTCAGAAGGAATAGTTTCTTATTTCGCCTGCGAGACCAATCCTACTAAGCTCAACGATGATTTCCCGGTCCTCAAGGAACTCTGTGGTCGGCTGGCACATCTTAATCCTGGAGAAATGTTCTCCGTTGGTGCTTTCCTTCAGGAGGCAAAGAATGCTCCTTACGGCGTTGGTGGTACACCCTTGATACTATCACTGGCTCATGTTATTCGGGCCTATGGCGAGCGATTGATTGTGTATAAGGACTCTACCAGGATGGTGGAGCAGCCTCTTCGGTCCTATGACGATTTGGTCAAGGTCGTGTCAGACTCTGTCGCCAGAACAGTTTTTGTGGTCCGTAATATTTCAAAGGTGCAAATCACCCTCATCGACCTGGTCGCCAAAGCAGTCGAGGCGCCGCCGCTGAAGCATGGCGAAACCCGATTCCTTAACTCCGCCTTTGAAACGCTCAAACAATGGTGGAGCGGCTTGCCATCTGTTGCCAAAGTGATCAGCCTGTATGAAGAAGGGCAAAAAGCACGTTTGAACAGTCTCAAAAATCTGATGGACGTATTAACCGGCAGCGTGGACCGATTTGATTTTATGCTCGAGCAATTACCTGCAGTTTACAGCGGCGGTCCGGTTGGCGACACCCTCACGGAACGGGATGTCAAGGCTATCTGCGATGCCTTTAGCGAGGATGTGACACTTCTAAACTCAGGCGAACAGACTGCACAAGGCCAAGTGGCGCACGCTGTTTGCGCTATCTACGGTGCCAAAGGCGACATGATCGAATGTAAAAATGTGGTTAGCAATTGGTATGCAAACTTAAACCCAAGCCAACGCGATCCAGATAAGTATGACCCCGAGGATGCGAAACAATTCCTGGTGCGTCTAGCCGATCAATCCGTCAGTTTTAGCACGAAGATTGTTGAGCTTCTGTCGAAGGATTACGGATTTGGAGCAGTATCGCAGTGGACATCGCTTCACATCAAGGACTATGCAGCCAAACTAAAACAGGCCAAGGCAGAGATCGATAAGGCTAGGCCAGTCGTCTATAAGCCGGCTGTTGATGAGGGTGTGCATGAAGTTCGCGAATCTGAGGAAATATATGTTACTATCCCTAAAGGGGCCGTTCGATTGATCTACACTTTGGACGGGAGTGATCCCCGTCACTCGGATAATGCCCAAAAAACCGACAACAATCTTGATCTCGTCAACCTTCTTAAAGACCGGCCCAATGTGAAGATAAAAATGCGGGCCGTGGACCAGAACGGCAATGTCAGCGATGTTGTCAGTGTCGAGCTAATCAGCAAGGAACGAAAATACGAGATGCAAGTTGAAAAAGATCTTTTCGGCGAACGAGAAGCAACATTCAAATGCCCGGATGACGCGAAAGCTGTATTCAAGCAATACCCTGTACTGCGCCGCTGCCTCGAAACCAAATGTGAAAAATGGGCCAAGGGGAGTAATGAAACGTGGGTAAAAGATATCAGCAACCGGCTTTACAAAAATGCAGGCGAAATTTGGCAGTGGCTCAGCTTATGGGCTTGCCTGCACGACTACCCCGAGAAGTTGCTGGAATACGTGCTTGCTCCAGAGCAGATTCTGGCTGTACGGAAGGTGCCCGCTGAGGCAGTCTGTGATTTGCCCCTGGAGCTCACAGCCAAAAAACAGATACTAACCCAGGTCGAACTATTTTTCAAAGAAATAGGGAAACAAGTAACTTCAAGCGAGGAGTTTCAGAAAGTCGTGGGATGGACTTCCGGAAGGCTCTTTCAAGAATATGATTTTGTTTCGGGAATTCTCAAGGGCACTCTGTTTTCTCCAACTAAAGAGGACGTTCAGAAGGTCCAGGCCAAGTTCAGGTCTTGTCCCGGGGTGACTGAACATAAACTAAATTCCCTTCACTACTGTGTAATGCCCAGCTGTCCAACCCTACTCGGGCCGGAAGAAGAATGGAGTAGCGCTGAGTGGATTCGCTGGACAACGGAGGAATATGCCCCGTACCGAACCTGGCAGGTTCATAACGACCATTATGATGAAGAATTAGAGAAAACGGTAGCACGCTTTTCAAAATGGTTTATTAAGGAATATACGTCCATTCACAAAGATTCAAACCTCAGCCTGATACACTGCTTGAGAATTCTCTCGTCGAGCGGTTCGGAAGACAAATTATCGATCATCCTCCTTGTTGATTGCCTTCCTTTGACTTTTGTAGGCATCTTGGACGAGGCGCTTCGGAACGTCGGTTTTAGTCGGCATGATTTACACTATCGTTTTGCGGCACTGCCCACCACTGCGGGACACAATAAATCCATTCTCCTGAGCGGAGAGTGGCAGAATGATGCAGTGAAATACGAGGCCATTCTCAAGGCGCGCGCAAAGGATGACTGGAACAATAAACAGGTTGTATACCTGAACAGCCTGAAGGCAATGTCGGAGATGGCGGCTCCGCAGGAGGCTACCATCGTCCTTCTTAATTTCATAGACGGAGATGAGTTGCTTCACTCTGACGTGGAATCAATAAACACATCGCATGAGGAGGAGTTGCGTCGTCTCTTTGCACGTATGGCGGAGTCTGTAAACAGGCTGTCGAAGGAGTGGGCCGGACCAAGCGAGCATTTGAGCGTTTATGTCGTAACGGATCACGGGGCCTGCCGTATTCTCGAAGAAGAAAAACGATCTTTCGATTCTAAGGTTGTCAATAAGCTGTTTCCAGACGAGAAGCACCGCTTCGCAGCGGTAGACGAAAAACAAGTGGATGATATTCCTGACAACCTGTGGGCATTGGGGCATAGGTTCAAGCAGCCCTTTGTCTCGGATGACAAAATATTCTTCTTACCCAAAGGTCACAATACCGTTCGCCAGTCCGGCAGAGCAAAGGGCTACCTGCATGGGGGAGTGACCCCGGAAGAGGTTATCGTTCCGGCAGCTATATACAAACTAGTAACAGTTACCTGGAAAACACCTGCAGCACGTTTTCTTGACCTGGATTTGGTAAAAGAAACTGGTAGGGCCAAATTCTATATCCAACGAGTTGTGAATCTGAAGGTTGAGATACAGAATCCGAACGATGTTGCCATCCGTATTCTTCGAGCCAGTGTGACGTCCCCTGAAACTGACCTCAAGAGTTGTGAAGTTGCGGAAATACCGGCTGGAAGCGTGAACGTCCTTCAAATGAGTTGCTATTTCGAGAAAGCGGCTCTGGGGGAAAAGAGTATGGAAATCGAAATCGT